>Ga0209614_1001069_pt1 | contig 21693 bp, 22 predicted proteins | sample BlaSprsedimmetaG_FD_185484 | JGI IMG/M metagenome (GOLD analysis project Ga0209614, IMG submission 185484) | Hot spring sediment bacterial and archeal communities from California, USA to study Microbial Dark Matter (Phase II) - Blank Spring... ... | reverse complement strand
TTTACCTGGGTATTGGGCTGTTGGGGCTGTGGGTAGGGCTGGCGCAGGGCGCTGTGCCGCCCTTCAACTCGCCGTGGATGCGCAACTCGCTCATTTTCTTCGGGATGATCAGCGTCATCTTCTTGCCGGCGTCCATCTACGTGGTACACAGCCTCTTCACCAAACATGGCCCGTTCAAAATGGAACGGCCCATCGCCTGGGAATTCTACCGCGAGCGCATCCGCTACCGCTTCCCACGCGGCGATTGGGAAGAACGCGCTGCACGGACGCTGCAACGCATCACCTTGCGCCCGTTGCCGGTCAACGTGCGCGGCGGGCGCGGCATCGAACAACAAGTGATGCGCTACCTGCTCGTCCTGGAATTCGCATCCGCCGGCCCATTGGTTATCGATCAAGAACGCGCCTGGCAGTTCCGCCAGACGCCGGAGCAGTTGTACGCGCTGCTCACACAGTTGTATGGTATTGGATAAAGGAGGATAAGTATGGATCGAAAAGAAATGCATCTACCGCACCTATGCGCGTGGTGTGGTGCGCGCCAACCGGCCACCGAGCGCACACTCAGCTTTCGCAGCGCGCGCAAATCGCCTGGCCGGGTCAAGTTGTCTGTGCCGATATGCGCAGTATGTGATACCTATCGTACTCAGGCTATGGAGATCCATAGCACAATGATGAAAAAATTCGTTCTGCCCACACTGCTCGTGGGGTTGGCGCTCGGTTACGCGTTGGTCGCACTCGATTCAAGGGCCTATGATCTCTTGGAGACGCTGGTGATGGCTTTTTGCCTGTTTGGGCCTATCGCGTGGGGGATTCTGTACCTGTTGCTGTTTGCCGTCTTCGAGTTGATCTTCTATAAATCCATCCTCCGCCGTCGAATCGGCGACCCGCCAAGCGGCTACGAGCACGTCCGTGAGGCATCGCATAAACCGTGCGCCTACTATTACTACTCGCGTACCTGGCGTTTCTACAACGAGGCTTTTCACGCGCGCTTCGCCGAGGCGAATCCAGAATGGGCGTGGCAGCCTGATAGGGGAAAATGATCCGCGTTCACCATCGTCGTCGTCCGCGCCGTCGAGAACCGCGCCGCGATGGTCAAGGCCGCCGGCGCCTACGACTCAGCGTTGATTGATCCGCGTGGGCGTGCTTGTGTCCCCAACGGTTATGCGTGCTAACCAATTTTGCGGAGGAATAGCCAATGTACGCCTTGCTGAAAGCGATTACGAACAACGATGTGGCGCAGGTCCGCGCGCTGCTGCAAACCGATGTAGACTTCAACCAGCGCTATCGGACGGATTACCTGCTGGAAGCGGCGATCCGCACTGGCAGTCTGGAACTGGTGCAGGCATTTCTGGAGTCCGGCGAGGTGACATTGTGTGACGCGCGCTATTGGGACAACGCCCTGGATCGCCCCACCTACCGCCAGGCGCGGCGACGCCTGGGCGCGCCCACCCGCGACGAGGTCTACGCCTACGTCCCCGCGCTGGCCCTGGGCGGCTCGGAGGATGTGGCTATATTGCAGAAGGTTAAACTACGCGAGCACCTGAGCTTTTTGGCGCAGTTGCGCGGTTAGCAAGGCGTTCGCATGAAAATACTACACATCCTCGAAGTCGAACTCTACGGCGATAGCGGCCTTCTACCGGGGCGGCCGAATTTGCCGCCGCGTATGAGGCCTACCGGCGCGGACCGGCCCTCACCACCTTTGTCTTTCCCGACGGGGCGGCCTTCGAAAGCGCGTTGGCCGACCTTGCCGCGCGCGCGCTGGCCTTCCAGCACATCTACACCTTCAAGTTCCGTCGGGCGGAGCTGCTCGATTATCCCGGCTTTGGCTTCGGCCTGCCCTGTTTGTATGACGTGCTGCTCGGCGAACGGGTCAATCCGCAGGCGCTCAAGAAGCGCGAGATGGCGCTGGACTATGCCAGCGGGCGGCTGGTCTTCGCCGAGCGCATCCGCGACGCCATCGCGCCCTTCATCGCCGGCGCGCGCTGGCACACGCTCGAATCCGCCGCCGGGCAGTGGTTTTCGCTGGAGGTGCAGGCCACCCTGCACGATCCGCTGCTGATCCTACACCCCTTCGAGGTCACGGAGAACGCCCGACGTCCGGGCACCTACCGGCTGGTCTACGACGGGCGCGCCGTCATCAGCGAGCGAGACATCGAGCCGCTGCGTTGCTGCGGTCTGTGCTACGCCGACCGGATGACGGTCAACGGCGTCACGCTGCCGCGTCATCCCATGCCCATGCTCGCTTCCGGTCGCCTGCTGCACGTGCTGCACCCGTTCCTCAAGGGCCGCGAGAAGACCGAGTTCTCGGCCTTGCTGACGGCCTCGCATCCGTTGGCGCAATCGGCGGGGACGAGCGCCTGCTGGCTCACCGACAGCCCGGCGGCGTTCAAGCAACAAGCAAGGTGCTGATATGATCTCCCCCAGATATGCCCCCCTTCTGATGTTCGTCTTGCTGTTGACCACGCTCGCTTGCGGCGGCATCGGCCTGGCCTATGAATATGATCTGACCGGTGACTACGCCGTGTGGGCGCCCGATCTGCTCGCGCAAGCGGCGGTCGTGCAGAAAATCCCGGAGACTTCCAGCGGCACGGTCGTCATCCCGCCGATGGTTGTCGCTTACGGCTGGAACGATGACTTCATCATCGCCCAACGCCACCCCGACCTGGACAGCAGCGTGACCGAGTGGTATATTCTGGTGATAGCGGAACGCGCCGTCCACGGCCCATTGACCGCCGCCGAGTTCACGCAACTGCGCCAGGATTTGGGCGTCCCGGCGGCGCTGGACTTCTCGCAGACCATCACGCCGTAGGTTATTCGCCATTTTGGAGGTTCTAAAATGCCCGATTTGCCCGCCATCCTGCAACTGGACGAGTGGCGGCATCCCGACCTGGCCGACGACGAGCGGCCGAGTCACACGGAGACCTTTCGCCAACTGGCCGCCGTCCTCTGCACCGGCGACCCGGCGCACTACGCCCCCACCGAACCGCCGAACACGCACTGGCGGCACTGGTCGCACGGCGGCGATGGCGTGTTTTTTGACAACCCGCTTTCCTGATCAACACGGAGGATTTGTATGTGCAGAGCGCCGCTGGTGGGCGACCATCTAACGACAAGGAGCAACGATTATGAAAACCACAGCGGAGGCTTTTGCTGGCATCCAGTCGGGTGGGGCATGAGATGACCGCATCCACCCACATTCACACGCTATGGACGGTGGGGAGTTACGCTTACCTCCTCGAAGGGCCGGAGGGCCTGGCGCTGGTGGATGCCGGGCTGTGGCGCAACGGCGCGCCCATCCTGCGCGCGCTGCGCCGGTTGGGGCGGGACGACCTGCGCCTGATCTTCCTCACCCACGCGCACGTCGATCACTATGGCGGCGCGGCGGCGATCTCGCGTGCAACCGGCGCGCCTATTGCCATCCATCACGCCGACGGGGACGCGCTGGCCCAGGGCGCGAACCCGCTCCGCGCTGCGCCGCACGGCCCCGGACGCTGGCTGGCCCCACTCTTCGCGAAGGTGACGCAATGGAGTCGTCCCCCGCCCACGCAGCCTGACCTTCTGTTACGCGATGGGGACTGGTTGGGCGACTTCGGCCTGGATGCGGTCGTGCTGCACACGCCGGGGCACACGCCCGGCTCGGCGTGCCTGTGGGTGGCGGAACAGTGGCTCTTCGCGGGCGATCTGCTCTCCAGCACGGGGCGACCTCACGCCCAGCGCTATCTGGCAACGGATTGGGACGCGCTGGCGACCAGCCTCCGGCGCGTACAAGTCCTGCGCCCCTCGTTGACCTATCCCGGACATGGCCGGCAGCCGATCCCGGCCGCTACACTGGCAACCATCTGCCAACACGGAGGCATATAATGACGTTCAGCACCCTGGACGCGCTGCGCGCCCGCTCCGCTCCGAGACCTTACTTGAAATGAACGCTCCCCCATCGCAACACGCGATGGGGGAGGAGTGAATTCGCTCCCGGCGCTGGAAGCCTGTCACTGGCTACATAGCGCGGTTGAAGCGCCACAGCTCCAGGATTCCGCCGTGGCGACCAATCACAAGCAGGTCGCCGTTGGGGGAAAAGTCCAAACTGGTGATTTGATCGCTCTCCGCGATTTGCGCCCCATAATCCAGCGCGTCCCACAGCGCCGCCTCCGACAGTTCCCAAAGCATGAGCTTTTCACCGGAGCCGGCCGCCAGCCATTGCCCGTCGGGAGAAAACGCCACCGCGCCGCCTGTTTTCGGCAACGGTAACGCCTGTTGGCTGCTGCCATCGGCGACGCGCCATAACCAGACCACGTGCTCCTGTTCTTCACGACCGCCAACGGTTGCCAGCAACGCGCCATCAGGGGAAAAAGCGAGGTCGTTTACGGTGCAACGGTCGGTCTGGGCGGGAAGGGTGTGTAGTAGTTGACCATCGCTCGCGCGCCACAGATAGACCGTCCCATCTTTATGCCCGGCGGCGACGATTTCCCCATCTGGCGAAAAGGCCAGGCCGGCGCTCCACGCCGTGTCGGGCGGTTCGAACTCGGCCAACAACTCGCCATCCGCGACGCGCCAAAGCCAGACGATGCCATTGCGGTTGCCGGTGGCGACCGTTTCGCCGTCAGGAGAGAAGGCCAGATGATTATCGTAATCGAAGCCCCTGTCGATCCGGTGCAGCATCTCGCCATCGGCCACCTGCACAAATTGCACGCCGTACAGTCTTAACCCCGCGCCTAGCAATTGCCCATCGGGCGAAAAAGCCAGGTCTATGACACTGTGGCGGTATTCAATCGCTTGCGCAAGTGCGCCGTCGCGCACTTGCCATACCTTGCTGCCGCCAGCGACTAACGCGCCATCAGGAGAAAAAGCGACGCTATAGACCTGTTCATCTTCGTACTCCCACTGGAAGAGGCGCTCAGGAGCCGTTGCCGGAACTACCGCTATGGCCTCCTCCGTAGCCAGCTCCGGCGCTTCAGTGGACGTTGGTGTGGTCGCTCTTCCACAAGCCGGCGCCACGAGAACTAACAAAACAACAACCGACACAACTATATTTCGTATTCCATTAGCCATTATTGACCTCCTGGTTATCTTGCTCTCCTGCGAACAGAAGAAAAACAAGGTATGGCTCGCAATCCAATGTAGTCGTAAAACTTGCTTGGATTGTCAAATCCAAGCCGAGCAGGACGAGCCATTACTGTGAACACTCAATGTACGCTTATGTACACTTCAGCAGCGTACCTGCAACGACTTGAACCTATTCTACTATGAAAAAGACCTCCGGCCAACCGAAACGCTGGATGAAGGCCGAAGGCCAGGGTATAGGACAAATTATAGGAACCGTAGCCGCGAAATCCATTTCGCGCCCGAACACGCGCTTTGGAAAGCGCGGCTACGGAATTTGCCCCATATTCTGCCCTATAGCCGAAGGCCAACGCTTGTTGACCGGGCAAGCAATCACGGATATACTGAGGGAAGTCATCTTAGATAAGGAGTTTTTGATGAACACCTCATCCGATTTCGCCATTGCCGATCGTCCCAAGCCCCAGTATCCACTCGTGGAAGCGCATGGCCGGTTGCAGGTCGCCGGTGGTATGATGCTGGCGATCGTTTTGCCCTGCCTGGCTGTTTTGCTGGTCGTCGTTTTGCTCGTTTCGGGCCTGGTCGCCGGTTTGGATTTTGGGGCAATTGTGCTCAACATCGTCATTATCGGCGGGATCGTGCTGTTTACCTTTGCCATATACTGTAGGTGTAGTTCAAAAACAAATCAATTTCAAAAAAGGAGACAGACAGATGAAAGGCAAGTGGATATTCGGAATCGGATTGGTGATTGTGATGGTAGCGGGCGGGCTGGCTTACGCCGGAGTAACGGCAGCGCCTAACCGCAACGGGGATGCACCCGCGCAGGTCGTGGCGAACTTCTACGACTGGTACCTGGGTTACATTGGCGAAGGCGAGACCCGGCAAAATCCCCTGGTGGACGGCGCTTACCGGTCGAGCGAGGCCCTGGCCGATGACTTTATCGCTGAGGTCGATGCGATTGTGACCGGGTTCGATAGGGGTGGATACGATCCTTTCCTGATGGCGCAGGACGTTCCCACGAGCGTCACCGTTGGGGAAGCGCTCATCGACGGCGATGCGGCCTACGTACCGGTCGAAACCAGCTTCCCCGGGCACGCCCTGACGGTCGGCCTGAAGCGTCTTGATGGCCGGTGGCAGATTACCTCGATTGCTCCCGCGCCCGACATGGTGGTCAGCAGCTTCTACGGCTGGTACCTCTGGTACATCGACGGCGGCGAGGCGATGCGCAATCCCCTGGTGGACGGCGCTTACCGCGACTGCGGGTATCTGACCGAGGGCTTTGTGGCAGAGATTGACGAGACGCTGGCTTCCTTCGACAAGGGCGGCTTCGACCCCCTCCTGATGGCCCAGGACGTACCGGAGCGCGTCACAGTGGTCGAGGCGACGGCTGAGGGTTCGGAGGCTCAGGTCAAGGTGGCGATGTTCTGGGGCAACAACCCCACACCCACCGAGCGCACCGTCAACCTGACGCTGGTAGACGGCAACTGGAAGATCGCTTCAGTCTCTCACTAGCGCACACCGCTCAACACAACGAAAGCCCCGCCAAACCCGGCGGGGCTTTTCTCGTCCCCCCCCTGTCTACCGTCTACCTGTACGAGGCGCAAATCCCCCCAATGACCGATGCGAGCAAAGCCGGGTTGTTTTACAATATGGGTGAAAACCTAAACTTTGATAAGGAGAACAGATGATGAGAACGAGAAAAGTCTTTTATATGCTTTTGGGCGTCGCCGTTTTGCTTCTGGTGAGTTGCGCGCGGCCGGTGGAACAGCCGCCTGCACCGCGTTTGACGTTCGCAGCGCCGGTAATGCTGGACGCCGATCAGGAGTTCCGCGCCAACCTGGGTGTGCAGAACGCGGGCGCGCAGGACTTCGCCGGGGATGACCGCTTCGGCGGGCAGATGGAGATCCGCGATACGTCGGGCGATTTGCGCGCCGCCGCCAATGTGATGTCGCTGCCGGCAATCGCTGCGGGCGACACGGCCTGGCTTATGGAATGGCGCGGCGTGCTCTCGCCGGGCGACTATCGCCTGACCTGGGGCGCTGACAAGTACGGCTTTGTCACCGTCGCCGTCACCGTCGTCGAGCGGAACGGGCGGCTGTATCTGGCGGAGGAAGCGCCGGCTGGGGTTGAGCCGCCGGCTGGGGTTGAACCGCCCCCTGTGCTGACCCCTGAAACGGCGACTCCGACCGAGTATCGTCTGGTGGAAATCCCCGAAGCCGGCATGCGCTTCGAAATTCCAGCCGGATGGGTACAGCTTACGCCGGAGACGGTCTGGACGCCTGAGTATACCGACGACCTGCGCGTGGGTTTCGCATGGACAACACTTGAACCGCCGGTGGAGCCGGAAGCGGCGTTGTTGCCCGATCATGCTCAGATTGTGGCGTCGGAGCCGCTCGCGTTGGGGTGGGGCGAAGGCCGGCGAATTACGCTCAAGGTCTACGGGACGGCGGCTCCAGGCGGCGAGCAGGCCCCGGTTGAGGCGGTTGAGATTCACGTCCTGATCGTGCTCAGTGTGAACGGTGAACGGCGCGGCTTCGACTTCTACGCCAGCGCCCCGACGGTTGAGCAACTGGCCGAGATCGAACCGGTTTTGACGCGCGTGCTGGAAACGGCAGCCTTCGACCCGCCGGATGTGCCCCGCGAGGATCGCACTGCCGGCTGGCCGGTGCTCAGCGATGAGGTTTATGGCTTCCAACTGGCGTATCCAGAAGGCTGGGCGCACAAAGACCTGGCTACTCAGGGCGCGGGGATGCCGGGCGACTGGCCTGTCGAGCGGGTGGTGATCTTTTTCCCGCAAGCCTGGGCCGAGCGGTTCGAGCGCAGCGGCCCGCCTGAGCCTGGCGCGCCTCCCGCTATCCCGGCGCTCAGCCTGGAGGTCTGTGTGGGGCCTGAGACGCAATTTCGCCGCGCCTACGTCGAGCCTGCCTACAGCGAAACGCTGACGATCAACGGCGTCGAGATGGTGCGCGAGGAGAGCGGCAGTGGCGAGTATGTGACGGTGCTTTACGTTTTCCAGAACCCGGCGAGCCCGGATGTGCGTGTGGTGCTCGTCGACAATTTCAGCAAGTTTGCCAACCGGGCCGCCGAAAACCCGGACGTTGTCGCGCTGATCCCGGTTATCGTTGCCACATTCCAGTTTGCACAATAACACACTTCGCCGAGATGCACGACGCGGCGCATGAGATGGTGCGCCGCGTCTTTTATTCCGACGATGTAGTCCAGTTTTTACCGTTTATTCTGCGGTAGCCTTCCCTTAATCTGTTCTATCTATTGAACCCGTTGTAGCCCTAAACGCTGCCGTGCCACAGCCAGCAGCGGCGAATGCTCGCCAGAGTGGCGAATGCTCGCCGGATGATAATGTCTATGTACCTGCTTGCCGTTTATAGCGGTAGGCGATCCGGCCTCGATCTAGATCATAAGGAGAGAGTTCCACCTTCACTTTATCTCCTAACAAGATACGAATGTAGTACCGGCGCATCTTACCGCTCAAATACCCGATAACTTCATGCCCATTCTCGAGTTCGACGCGAAATTTCGTTCCTTTCAGCGCTTCTCGTACAGTTCCCATCATTTCTATTTTTTCTTCTTTTGCCATAATGCCTCCTTGAAAACGGCAATGGATTTAACAAATCACCAAATCCATCAGACAACGGCAACTTCTGATTGCCGGGCGGATAAATTTTCTGCTAACATAGTTTTTACTTGTGCTTCCGCTTCTTGTATTGGAATCTCTTGACTCAAAGCCAGTTCTCCGATAAGCAAACGCAGCGCCTTATCGTAGATCCGTTTGCCGGGAATGTTAAGGTGCCCTTCTTGCAAGCGCCGCCATTCGAGGTCCCTGACGATCTCGGCATACTGTAAGGCATCCTGTGTATCCAATTTCTCTTCTAAGGCGCTGTACCGCATCTTATGGTCGGAAGGTAACGTATCCGGTGCGTTTCGAAGTATCTCCCATACGTACTTCAGACGTATTTTGGGGATAACGTAACGCAAACCAAGAGATTCGGCTTGTTTCACAGGCATCATAACAAGGGTTTTGTTTTGTTCGTCAATGATCTTGATTCTGTAATACTGTAAGCTTTCATGTTGGTTTCCCAGTTTTTGAAGTTGGGTCACAATGCCAGCCCCGTTAACCGGATGTACAACCGCATCACCTACTTGAAACATGGCACCTCCTTGATTTCAAATACTGAATTTGAACGTGTTCTTAAAACAAAAATGGACCTGTGTGCACTCACAATCCACGGTACGCAACAGGTCCATAGCAGGTCCTACGGAATTTAGAAATGTAAAAACACCTCTAGCAGATTCTCACAATATGTCCGTCGTATTAACGGATGCGCCGGTACGATCTACTCCTCCATATACGGTGTCCTATGCGAGCTGCGCCAGTTTGAGTTTTAGCCGGGCGAACCCAGCCCTGGCAAGCGTCGCACGATACTCGATTACCAGACACTAATCTAAATGTTTGCTATATCATGGGATTGCGTAATTTGCCTATCCTCGGAAAGATACCCTGTAACCTGTTGCTGTCTCGCCAGCGCAGGCAACCTGCCCTGATGGGCAGATGGAATGTATCTACAACTATATTATAACATATTCGAAGCCTTATGCCAAACTGGATAAACACCGTAAACTAAATGGTTTTATCCATCGATTCACTTAAATCCGTTGACCGTCTAAACGCCGCCGTACCCGCTGCCAGCAGCCGGGGAACGTGCGTGTACACGTACCGGCAGCCGCGCTTGAGATATTCGGCGATGACGGTGTCGGGGCCGGTGGAGCCGGGAACTTTGCCTGCTGCGACGATGGCGGAGAACGCCGCGTGGATCAACTCCTGCACAAGGGGCATGTCGCTGCGTCCCGGAAATCCCATCGATTGTGATAGGTCCGACGGCCCGATAAAGAATACGTCGATGTCCTCTACCTTGAGGATCTCGTTGATGTTGCTCAACGCCTCCGCCTCCTCCAACTGCACGCAGACGAGCGTCTCGCGGTTTACCTGCGCCACGTACTCCGCCGCCGTCAGGCCGATGCCGTAATTGCCCGGTCGTGTGCTCGCTGCCAGGCCGCGCGTGCCCAACGGGTGGTACTTCACCGCCGCGACGACCGCGCGGGCGTCCTCGACGGTATTCACGTGCGGGACTTGCACGCCCATCGCGCCGCGATCCAGCACGCGCAGGATGTCCGCCGCGTCCCGGCTCGGCGGGCGGACGATTGGCGTGATCCCACTCACCTCCGCTGCCATCACCAACAGCTCCACGCTTTCTATGTCAATTGTACCGTGCTCGCAGTCGATCAACACCCAATCGAAGCCCAGTGCCCCGATCATCTCCACAATCTGCGGCGACGGGAACATCACCGACACGCCCAGCGCAGGCTGGCCCGCTTGGATTTTCGCTTTCATTAGATTTGATCTCATCGTCGTCAGTCCTTAGTCGTTAGTCGTTAGCATAGAGTGTACGCAGTCTTGCGGAATAGGCAAATGCGCGCACCGCGCGGCGCATTGCCTTGTTGACCATAGTAGGAGTTGTGCCATAATTTCATTCGAGTAACGAGTAACGAGTAACGAGTAACGAGTAACGAGTAACGAGTAACGAGTAATAATTCACTTACGGAGGAAAACCTATGTTCATCGAACGACCGGACATCGAGCCGGGCATCAAGATTGCGGCGCAGATTACGCCGGAGCCGACGGAGGACGATCTCGCGTTCATCCAGCAAATGGGGGTAGGGTACGTCGTGCTGTGGACCGACAGCAAGAAGGCGAGCTACGAGTACTACGCCAGCCGTCGCAAGTTATTCGAGGATCACGGTCTCAAGGTCTATGGCTTCGGCAACAGCGACGTCCACAACCAGGACGCCATCGTGCTCGGCCTGGAGGACCGCGACGCGAAGATCGAGGCGTACAAGCAGCACTTGCGCAACCTGGGCAAGGCCGGTATCCCCTACACGACCTACGCGCACATGGCGAACGGCATCTGGAGCACCGAGCGCGAGACGACGCGTGGCGGCGCGCCCGCGCGGGCGTTCAACCTGGACAAGGCCGATTCGGGCCACTGGCACGGGCGGCAGTACGACATGCCGCTCACCCACGGGCGTAAGTACAGCGAGGACGAAATCTGGGACAACTTCGCGTACTTTATCAAACAGGTCGTCCCCGTGGCGGAAGAGGCCGGCGTCAAAATCGGCATCCACCCCGACGATCCGCCTGTGCCGGAACTGGGCGGCATCCCGCGTTGCATCTTCGGCAACTTCAAGGGCTACCGCCGCGCCATCGAGATGGCGAACAGCCCCAACGTGGGCCTGTGCCTCTGCGTCGGCTGCTGGTTGGAAGGGGGCGCGTGGATGGGCAAGGACGTCTTCGAGACCATCAAGTACTTCGGTGAGCAGAAAAAGCTGTTCAAGATTCACTTCCGCAACGTCAGCCAGCCGCTCCCGTACTTCGTGGAGACGTTCCTGGATGACGGCTATATGGATATGTACAAGGTGATGCGCGCCCTGCGCGAGGTAAACTTCGACGGCGTCGCCATCGCCGACCATATTCCGTTGATGGCGAAGGATCACAAAGTCAGCACCGCGTTCAGCATCGGCTATATGAAGGCACTGCTTGAGCGCGCAAATGCAGAGTTTTCTGGAAGCTAGAAGCTAGAAGCTGGATGCTGGATGCTGGATACTGGATACTGGATACTGGAAGTTCGGCGGCCTGAAGTGAACAAGAGGTGAATGATGGGGAAGGTAGAGAGCTATCGGGATTTAGAGGTTTATCAACTGGGATTTGAGTTCGCGGTTGAGGTCGATAGGGTTTCTAAAACCTTGCCCAAGCATGAAATGTATGAAGTTGGGAGTCAATTGCGTCGCGCTGCCAAGTCAATACCGGCGAATCTGGCAGAAGGGTTTGGTCGCCGGCGTTATAAATAAGATTATATTCGCTTCATCGTTTATGCCCTGGCCTCCTGCGATGAAACCAGTGTTCATCTGGATATGCTTTCTCGAACAGACTCTCTACCCAAATCCAGTTATGATGATCTTCATACAAAGTGCGATACGTTGGGCCGTAAGCTCAACAACTTTCTGCAAGGTGTCATCAAACACCACCAAGAACCTTATCGTTGACTAGAAATTGGAAGCTGGAAACTGGAAGCTGGAAACTGGAAGCTGGAAGCTGGAAGCTTGATACTTGAACCAGCATCCAGCATCGAGCATCGAGCATCCAGCATCCAGCATCCAGCATCCAGTATCAAGTTCACATTCAAGGAGCAAAGACAATGTCAGACGAACAACAACCCTCGATTTTGGAATTACAGGCCCGGTGGGATAAGATTCGCGTTGCCAATCTGTATGACGCGATGGATCAGATGGGCTACGGCGATCAGTGTATCGATTTGAGCATCCGCCCGCTGTTCCCCAAGCAGCATTTGGCGGGCGTCGCGGTTACGGCACGTGGCAGCCGCGATCCGACCTCGTGGGAGGAGAAGAAGGCGGCGAAGGAGAAGGCCGAAGCGGAAGGTAAGCCGGTGGCGACCGGCCCCAAGCTGAACGAGTACCTCTTCCCCGGCTGTGTGGTTGTCGTAGATGGGGGCGGTGAGCCGTTTACCGGCAAGTTTGGCGAGATGACAAGCTGGGATATGATGCAGCGCGGCGCGAAGGGCATCGTCATCGATGGCTACATCCGTGACCTGTTGGGGTTGGAAGTCATTCCCGACTACACGGTATGCGCCAGGGGAACGTCACCCATCGAATCGGCCAAGCGTTGGAGCATCGTCGGCGTCAACGTCACCATCGGGATGCCCGGCACGCTGACGAGCATGGTGCCCGTGCGCCCCGGTGACTGGATCGTCGGTGGGCCCGATGGCGTTATCGTCGTCCCGCAGGAGATTGCGATGGAAGTGCTCGAAAAGGCTGAGGAGATCGAAGCCCGCGAGCAGGGTATGCGCGAGGATTTTGCGAAAGGGATGTCGTTCAAAGACGCCTACGAGAAGTGGGGGAGGGCGTAAATCGTGATACGTGATGCGTGATTTACCTCTCACGCATCACGTATCACGCATCATGATCTGGTCAAGCACGGTTTGATTTTGGATTTTGGGCTAACGACTGAGGACTATGGACTGCATCGACTTTGGCAATACTGGACTACAGGTTTCGCGCCTGTCGATTGGGACGGGCACGCACGGCTGGGCCGGGCGCTCGGATCAGACGGCGTTGGGCGTGGACGGGCTGGCAAATCTGCTGCGCCGCGCCTACGACGCGGGCGTCAATCTGTGGGATGCGGCGGATCAATACGGTTCGCATCCGCACGTGGCGCGCGCGCTGCAAGGAGTGCCCCGTGAGCGAGTAGTGATTGTCACCAAGACGATGGCGCGCAAAGGGCCGGACATTGTCAGGGACCTGGCGCGCTTCCGCAAAGAATTGAACACCGACGTGATCGACGTCGTGCTGCTCCACGCGCTGAGCGATGCCAACTGGCCGAAAAAGTGTGCCGGTGCGATGGACGTGCTCTCCCGCGCCAAAGAAGCGGGCATCGTGCGCGCCGTGGGCTTTTCATGTCACGGTCTGGGCGCGCTGCGGGCTGCTGTGGAGATGTCCTGGGTCGATGTGGTGCTGGTGCGCATCAACCACGCCGGCGTGAATATGGACGCGCAACCCGCCAAGGTTGTCCCCCTCATCGAGAAGCTGCACGCTGCCGGGAAAGCCGTCTACGGGATGAAAGTCCTCGGCTGTGGCGCGCTCAAGGACAACGCGCGCGCCGCCATCGAGTACGTCCTGCGTCTGGGGACGGTGCACGCCTTGACCATCGGCATGACCAGCGCCGCGCAGCTTGACGAGAACGTGCGGCTGGTTGAAGAATTAGCGCCACAGTTTCCATTGAAACAGATTGGGTGATTGGAGATCGCGGAGAAATGGCAGTTAGACCTGCGAGATTGCGGCCCGGAGATACAGTGGGCATCGTCAGCCCTTCTTGGGGGGGAGCGGGGATGTTCCCTCACCGTGTTGAGTTGGGCGTTCGTCATCTGCAGTCGCTTGGCTTCAAGGTGAAGATAGCGCCGCACGCCCTCAACCAACACGGATTCATCTCCGATACGCCGCAAAATCGGGCCGGCGACATCAACGGGATGTTTGCTGATTCAGAGGTCAAGGCGATTATCGCGGCAATCGGGGGCGATCATTCCTGCCATCTGCTCCCCCTATTGAATTTCGATCTGATAGGGAAGAATCCGAAGATCTTTATGGGATTCTCTGACATCACAGTCCTCAATGTGGCGATCTGGCAAGCGACAAGCCTGATGACCTTCAATGGCCCGGCGCTGTTGACAGATTTTGCCGAATATCCGAAAATGTTTGAGTATACAGAAGCGTATATGCTGAAAGCATTGTGCAGCGCGCAGCCCATCGGTCCTGTTGCGCCCTCAACTTGGTGGACAGAGGAATTCTTGGATTGGGAGCAAAAAGCCGATCTTGTGCGGCCTCGTGCACAACTCGATTCGGCGGGTTGGACCTGGTTAAGGGGAGGCAAGGCTGAGGGCATACTCATCGGAGGATGTTTAGAGTCTTTGCAGCATTTGCGAGGAACGCGCTTCTGGCCGGATTGGCAGGATGCCATCATGTTCTTTGAGACCTCGGAAGAAGCGCCATCTCCGGAAACAGTTGACAGTATATTGATGGATTACGAGAATATGGGGATTCTGGAGAAGCTCAAGGGGATGCTTGTCGGTCGCCCTATGCGCTATACCGTTGAAGCCAAACAACAGCTTCGTAACGTTGTGTTAGAACGGACCAATCAATATGCATTTCCCATTGTCACGGATATGGACTTTGGACATACTGCGCCACAACTCACCATGCCGATAGGGTGTCGCGCGCGTGTCGATGTGGAGAACCAACGCTTTGAAATTGTAGACGTGGCAGTTGCCTAGTCGACAGAGCCTATCAATAATGATGAAATCAGTTATCCGAAAGTAGGTGGAGCGTATGGAAATCAATCTTACCGAAGAACGGGCCTTTATCTTGCAAGCGCAGCTCACCGTCGATCAGGCGGAGGGGCGCGCGTGGGGCCACAAAGTGGATGTGTTTGGGACGATGGCGAAGATGGGCAGCCTGCTCCAACGTCCCAAAGACGACGATTTTAAGCTGGTGTACAAGGAACAGCGCTACGAGCCGTTCTGGCACGTCGTGTGCCATGCGCGCTACGTCTACGAACGGCGCTGCGATTACCCGCTGGCGTTCAGCGATCCCGTGGTCAAGGCGGTGACGATTGACAACGTGGCGTATCAGATCAGCGACGGGAAGATTGTGCTTGCGGGATTGGAGCACTGCCGGGAGGAACTGCACGCCGACGTGTTCTTCGATGGCCTGACGAGTGCGCGGACCCCGGCGTTGTCCGAGTACCTGAAGCACGCCACCGTCGAAATCCCCGGCGATGACCTCGATGACTTCTCCGCCGGTGACGCCATTGTCGTACCGCCTGCCGCGCGCGCCTCGGCCGTCGTCCACGAAGTGCTGATCGAGATGATCAAGAGCGTGAAAGCCGAACGTATCCTGGAGGATTGCATCGACGTCGCGCAGATCGACCTCTACTACCGCCCTGTGTATGCCTTCCAGTATCGTTGGTTGTCCAAAGAGAAAGAGGCGATTGTGGAATACGACGGGGTGACGGGACAGTGGCAGGCCGGTGGCAAGACGTTCCAGCAGTATATGGGCAAAATTCTCGATCCGGAGTTCCTCTTTGACGTAGGGGTTGAAACGGTGGACTTGTTTGTGCCCGGTGGCGGTCTCGCCATCAAATTGGCGAAGAAAGGCATCGACGTCGCGCGCGGCTCGAAGAAGGAAGGATAATTTCTGCGGGGGTGATTATGGAAAACGACGTACTCTTTATGATCGGCAATGCTCACATCGACCCGGTGTGGTTGTGGCGATGGCAGGAAGGCTTCCAGGAGATCAAGGCGACGTTCCGCTCTGCGCTCGACCGGATGAAGGAGGATGAGGATTTCGTCTTTATCGCCAGTTCAGCGGCGTTTTACGCCTGGGTAGAGCAGACCGACCCGGCGATGTTCGCCGAAATCCGCGAGCATGTAGCAGACGGTCGCTGGGGCTTGGTCGGCGGATGGTGGGTTGAGCCGGACTGCAACGTGCCTGGTGGCGAGTCATTCGTGCGCCAGGGATTGTACGGGCAGCGTTACTTTGCATCACGATTCGGGCGTATGGTGCGCGTTGGCTATTGCCCGGACAGTTTCGGCCACAATGCGGCGCTGCCACAAATTCTCAAGCGCAGTGGTCTCGATTTCTACGTCTTTATGCGCCCCGGCCCACACGAGAATGCCGACTTGCCGCACCTTTTCTGGTGGGAGGCGGACGATGGCTCACGGGTGTTGACCTACCGCATCCCCTACGCTTACGGGACGTCGGGATCGCAACTGGAAGCGCATATCCGGCGCAGCGGGGAGCTACTCGCCGCCGATCACCATGCGTTGATGTGCTTCTACGGCGTCGGCAACCACGGCGGTGGTCCAACGCGGGAGAACATTGCGTTGATCCACGCACTTGGCGATGATGCGAACATGCCCTTATTGACTATGGCGTTGCCGGAGCCAGTCTTTGCTTTGGTCAGTGAACAAAAGGTAAGGCTCCCGGTGGTGCATGACGAGTTACAGCACCATGCCAGCGGGTGTTATGCTGCCCATTCCGGCGTCAAGCGGTGGAACCGCCAGGCCGAACAGGCGTTAATGGCGGCTGAGAAGTGGTCGACGTTGGCGGCCTGGGTTAACAAGGTGCCTTATCCGGCGAACGACTTCGAGCGCGCATGGAAGAACGTCCTCTTCAACCAATTCCACGACATTCTGGCGGGCACGAGCATCGAAACGGCTTACGACGACGCGCGCCTGTTGTACAGCGAGGCCCAGGCGATTGCTGCCCGCGCGTACAATGCGGCCGTGCAGTCGGTGGCCTGGCAAGTGCGTATCGATCCGGAGCCGGAGACCATGCCCGTCGTGGTCTTCAACCCGCACGCCTGGACGAGCCGTGTCTTGGTGGAGGTGGCGCTGGGTAGGTTGGACAATGAATCTTACGTCAACGCATCCTGCGTTATCGTCGATGATACGGGGGCGGTAGTCCCATCGCAATCGGTGCGACCGGAGCCTGCAGTGCCGGATGTTTCCCAATTGAGCTTTGTTGCGGAATTGCCACCATTGGGATATCGGACGTACCGGGTAAAGAAATCGATAGATGCCGGCATTGTTCTGAAAAGCAAGCAACAAGAAGCAGGAGGCTCGTCACACTATGCGACAATCGGGCAGACGGGTGAGTTCGTGTTGGATAATGCGTGGTTCCGCCTGGAATTCGATGCTGCCAGCGGCGGCGTGCGACTGTTCGACAAGCGCGTGGAAGCTGCGGTTTTCGCTGCTCCGGCCGCGCGAGCAGTCGTTATCGACGATCCGAGTGACACGTGGAGTCACGGGGTCTTCCACTTCGATCGTGAGGTTGGTGCGTTTGCCGTTGAGCGCATCCGGTTATTGGAACACGGCCCGGTCAAGTCCGTGGCGCGCGTCACAAGCATCTACGGTGCATCGCGGCTCACGCAGGATTTTACGCTGTACGAGGCGTTGCCGCAGATCGATGTCCGGGTGACGGTTGACTGGCACGAGTCGTTCAAACTGCTGCGGCTGACATTCCCCCTCAATCTTGCCAGCCCCACTGCAACCTACGAGATTCCCTACGGTTACATCGTCCGTCCCCCGGAGGGTGAAGAGGAGCCTGGACAGTCTTGGGTAGATGTATCTGGGACCCTGCGTGGTACGGAAACTGCGTATGGCATGAGTCTACTCAACGATGGTAAGTATAGCTTCAGCGTGGATGGCGCGGTGTTGGGCCTGACGGTGTTGCGCAGCCCGATTTACGCGCATCACGTTCCCTTCACGCCCGACCCAGAGGGTGTTCACACCTTTATGGATCAGGGCCTTCAGCATTTCCGCTACGCGCTGCTGCCCCATACCGTTACCTGGAAGCAGGCACAGCCGATCCAACGGGCTGCCGAATTGAACCAGCCGCCCGTGGTCTTGAAAGAGACGTACCATCCGTGGGGTAAGTTGCCACAGCGCGCCGCGTTTATCGCCGTCGAACCCGATAACATCGTCGTCAGCGTGCTCAAGCAGGCGGAGGATGACGATGCCTGGATTTTGCGCTGCTATGAGACCCACAATGTCGCTACGCCGGCCACAATCCGTCTGCCGTATTGGGACCGGACGATTCAGACCGTATTTTGGCCGGGTGAGATCAAAACCTTTCTTATCCCCAGTGACCGCGTATCGTTGGTCCTGGAAACTGATCTGTTGGAACGTGAGATCTAATGTATGCCACCTTTGCTGCCTGTCGTCACCACCTGGGCCGAATGGGGCCGTATGTTCACCAACACCGCGCAGTGGACGGCGGTGGTACGTGAAATCTGCCATCGTCACGACCTGCCGGTACAGCACGTGGAAGCCGGATATCCGGGCACGAACGCCGTCTTCGTCGTCGATGACACTTACGTCGTCAAGATTTACGCGCCATTCTGCCCGGAGGATTTCGACCTGGAGCGCGAGTTGTACGCGCTGTTAGGCCCCAACCCACGCCTGCCTGTGCCGCAGCTTATCGCGCAGGGCATTCTTGAGGATCGAATCCGCTGGCCCTACATCATCATCGACTTCAAGCCAGGCGCACCCATCCGCGAAGTGCGCGACCGTATCCCGCACCGCAATCTGTTGCGGGTGGCTGCCGAATTGGGCGAGATGGTACGCGAACTGCACCGTGTGCCGGTGGCCTCGCTGACGTCATTGCCGCATACCCAGGCTAGTTGGCAACAGTTCGTGCGCCAGCGGCAGGCCGAGGTTGCTGAGACCGCGCTGTGGGCCGGGATTCTGCCCGAACCGGTCGTTGCCGGGATCCCGGAATTCCTTGCCTTCACCTTAGCTGACAGTCTGGAGGTGCCGCTGGCATTGCTAAACGGAGATCTGACAGAAGACCACATCCTGCTGGAGCAGCGCAACGGCAGATGGCGCATCTCAGCTCTGATCGATTTTGGCGATGCGTTGGTAGGGGCACGCGATTATGAATGGATTGCCTTGTGGTTCAGCGCGATGGACCGGGATTACGACGAGCTGGCGGCGTTTATGGCGGCCTATAACCCACACCTCAGACTGGACGACACTTTCTTCACACGCGCGATGGCTTTTACCTTTCTGCACGAATTCGGGCCTGACATCCTGGCGTTTACGTTGCGAGCTTTGGGCAAGCCGCAGATTGAGTCCATTCAGGAATTGCAGGCGTTGTTGTGGGAAGGATGAGTGTGGGCTGCACGTCTTGTGAATGCCCCAATTTGCGAGTATACTAGGGTTATAATAGCGTGAGGGTGGAGGAATGTGCGTATGAAAAATACTGAGCCGGACGTCATTTTGATCGTTGATGACAATGTCGCTGATCGCCAAATGCTGGCGGAAATTTTAACCTTGCGTGGACATACCACGCATACACTTTCCCAGGAAGACGTCAGTCCGGAAAGCGTTGCCGCGCTTGCGCCTGCACTGGTCGTGCTGGACGTAGGGGCTTTTGGTACCTACACTCGCTTGCAGGCGTTAATGCCGTGGACGATGCCGGTGCTTTTTAGCGGTGGCGTCGATGCTGATATGGATCGCAGCGCCGTCTTTGCGTCCGGCGGCGCGGATTACCTGGCAAAGCCCTATCGCTCTGCTGAGGTTATCACCCGTGTTGAGATGCATCTGGCGCTCCAGCGCGCGCAGCAGCAGGCGGCAGAGCAGGCCGACCAACTTCAGCAAGAGATTGCTGCCCGCCAGGATGCCGAAGCTGCCCTGCGCACCGCACATGATATCCTCAGCCGGCGGGTCACCGAGAGCACGGCGACCCTGCGCGCTTCAGAAGCGATGTTCCGCTATCTCTTGGGCCGCGTGAACGATGGGTACGTCATCGTTGACGACCAGGAAAAGATTATGTACGCCAATATCAAGGCGCAGGTATACCTGGGCCTGGGGCGCGAGATCGATAAGACGGCGCCCCCCACATTTATGGAACTCGTCTCGCAGCAGTATCGCTGTGAGCCGCAGGCGGCCTGGGCGCTCTGGCCGAAGAAGATGTACGTCAACAAAGCACCGGTTCCCCTTTACCTGGTGCGTCCGGAAACACAGGTTGCCAAAGCCTTTTGGTTGCAAGTGGAAATGCTTGATATTTCAGCCGGGCTGGATACGGAAGCGGGACGTATCATCTGCCTTACCGATATTACCGAGAAGACCTCATTGCAAGAAGAGTTGAGCCGCTTCCACGCCGTCATCGCCCACAAACTACGCACCCCTTTGGTGCCGATTTACACCGGTTTGACGTTTCTGACGGAGCAGGCGTCGACTATGTCGCAGGATGACGTCCTAATGTTCATCCAAAACGCCGCCGAAGGCGCCGAACACCTCTACAACGAAGTCGAGCAGATTGTCCGCTATCTGGGCGCGCCGCGCATCGTGTCGCCAGACCTGGCGTTCGCGCTCGCCGATTTTGGTGCGCTCATCGAGAGGATCGGTGGCGAGTTGTTGCTGCCTGAGATAACCGTCTCTGGCCTGGAAGCTGTGGAGAATATACGCTTGATGCTCTCCGGTTGGAGCCTCGAAGCAATTTTGTGGGAAATCCTGGAAAACGCTAAGAAGTTCCATCCGCGCAATATGCCGGTAATTGCTGTCAAGGTTGCCAGTGTTGGCGTGCAGCAGGTGCAGATCCAAGTATGGGACGATGGCCTGACGCTCTCACCGGAGCAGTTGGTCCATATGTGGATGCCGTACTATCAAGTCGATAAATTCGGGACGGGTCAGGTTGCCGGGATGGGGTTGGGTCTCTCTATGGTGTCGACGCACGTGTGGAGTGTGGGCGGATCGTGCCGCAGCTTTAACCGGGATGACGGCCCCGGCATTGTGATCGAACTGGTGCTGCCGTGTAGCAATTGTTAGGGCCTAACCACGCAAATTCTTGCCCAACGAGCAAGAAACGTGCGTCGCAGGCCCTTTTTAGTTCCGGTTTATCCGAGTTAGGGAAGAAGTTGTGATGGCGGACAAAGACCTGCACCTCGCGCCGCAGCTTGCGTTGTGGGCCGATCAATTGCGTGATCTGTCGGCGATGGGCGCGCGCTTCGCCGAGAGCGTTTATGACGAGGCGCATTACAGGAAAGTGAAAGACATCGCTATGGCGATGATGGCGCTGGCGACGGATACGCCTATGGACGATTTCGAACCGCTGCGTGATACGGTTTTCGCTTCTCCAACACCCTTCGCAGTAGGCGACGGCGCAGTCATCGACGACGAGGGCCGTATCCTCCTTATCCGTCGCGCCGATAACGGCCTGTGGGCGATGCCGGGCGGCGCGCTCGAAGTCGGCGAAACGCCCGCCGAGGGCGTGCTGCGCGAGGTTTTGGAAGAGACCGGCGTGCGCGCCGAGGCCGTTTCACTCATCGGTGTATTCGACTCGCGGCTGTGTGGCACGGTCAGCCGTCATCACCTGTACCAGTTCGTCTTCCTGTGCCGTCCGCTCGATGGCCACGAGGCCGCGCCGCCGACGCACGCGCTCGAAGTTTTGGGAGCCGAGTGGTTCGCCGAGGACGCGCTGCCGTCAAACATAGAC
>Ga0209614_1001068_pt1 | contig 21713 bp, 19 predicted proteins | sample BlaSprsedimmetaG_FD_185484 | JGI IMG/M metagenome (GOLD analysis project Ga0209614, IMG submission 185484) | Hot spring sediment bacterial and archeal communities from California, USA to study Microbial Dark Matter (Phase II) - Blank Spring... ... | reverse complement strand
AAACATCTATATCCGACTTTATTTCAACGACTATATACTGCCGGAGAGTCTTGAAGAGGCATTCAGAATCACGCCCGATATCGAAAATCTCAGTTTTACCCATCCGAATTATAATGCCAGGAGCAGTGGGTATCAGTACTCCATATACGGTATTTTTCAACCGGGAACCGAATACACCGTTACCATTGATACCAGTGCCGAGACCATTCATGGAAAGCACCTTGAATTTCCATATTCCAGTTCTTTTATTGTGGAAAAATTTAAAGTTACCTACATCGGCTGGACTGGCGGTTCTTATGCGGATTTGAGGATTGTGTTTAATGCCGCTGTCGCTCCTGAAAATTTGGACAAGATCATAATTGATCCACCGACGCCGGTTCATCTTCAGGTTCGTGCTGAATCGCGGGCAAGCGTCTCGAACAGCGAGACGCGTTTCAGTATTTTTCCCGAAATATCCTGGATGACCGATACAACTTATACGGTTCTCATCAGCGGCGAGATTGCAGAAGCCAGCGGCGTCATGCTGGGGCGGGATTCGGTCTTTACTTTTACAACCGAGCCGATCCAAATCATCGAAAATTACCCGCGTAACAATCAATATTTCATTGGCTTATTACCCGATATCAAAGTAAGATTCAATAACATCGTTGATGAAAGTACGATCGAGGCGGCTTTATCGGTTGTTCCGGAAGCGGTTTATGAAATCTGGACTTATTATGGCAACGGCTATAACTATTTTTTTCTGAATGTAACCGAAGCGTTAACAACGAAAACAGAATACACTGTCACATTGAGCACCGATCTGAAAGATTATTACGGCAGAAATTTAAAAACGCCGTATGTCTTTAGTTTTGTGACGCAGTAATCAGTGGGAACTGTCTGAAAACAGGTACCCGGCACTGCGGACACTTTTGATATAAATCGGGTTTTTCGGATCGGGCTCGAAATATTTGCGCAGGCGCGCGATAAAGATATCCACCGTCCGGGTTTCGATCTCCGCGCTGATATTCCACACATTTTCCAGCAATTCCTGCCGCGAGACAATCTGACCCCTTTTGGCAATCAAATATTTCATCAACAGCGCCTCTTTCTGGGTCAGTTTGAAGCGCCCGTTACCGGCGCGGCAGGTAAAATCGCTGAAGTTGATTTCGTTATCCCCGAAGCGATAGCGCTCGCTGTGCGGTTCGCTGCTGCGGTACCATTCGCTGCGCCGAAGCATGACCTTAATGCGAGCCAGCAGCTCCTTCAAGTGGAAGGGCTTTGTCAAATAGTCGTCAGCGCCGATCTCCAGTCCTTTGACCCGATCCTTGACGGCGGTGCGGGCGGTCAGCATCAGAATCGGCATGAGCGGCGATGTTTCCCGAATCCGGCGGGCGACCTCAAATCCGTCAACATAGGGAAGCATAATATCCAACAGAACCAGATCGTATTTCCTTGTAAAAACCGTATTTAGGGCTGTCTGTCCGTCGGGAACATGGTCAACTGCGTACCCGTTTTTTTCCAGATTGAAGATGATGCCCTCCGCCAGAATTTTTTCGTCTTCAACCAGCAATATTTGCGGGGGCATGTCGGACTGACTCTGCATATCGGCGATGACTCCTTAGTCTTTCGGATTGAGCAATTTGTTCAGGTAGTGTTTCCGGCAGACCCGATAGCGGGGTAGTTCAATGTGGAACTGCAAACCCGGTTTTTTTCCCGGGATCTGGGCTTTGATGCGTCCGCCGTGAAAATTGACGATATTTTTAACCAGAAAGAGTCCCAAGCCGGTGCCTCTTACGTTGGGATGGGGTACTTCTCTGAGCCGGTAGAATTTTTTGAAGATTTTACGTAATTGCGATGGTTGAACGCCATGTCCGTAATCCCGGTATAAAATCGTGATGTACTTTTCGGAATCTGCCAATTTAATCTCGATCTGCGGCTCTCCCCGGGAGTATTTGATCGAATTGTCAATCAGGTTTTCAAACAGTAACCGCACGGTGTCAACATCCAGAACAGCCTGCGAATCGGAGGAACCGCTGATTCGGAACCGGTCATTTTCCAATGCGTACTGAGTGCGTAAATCTTCCCAGATTTGATTCAGCGCTTTTCCGGCATTCACCAGCTGGCAGTTGCGGGTTGCCTGACCGCTTTCGAAACGACCGACTTCCAGAATCGAATTAATCATTCTGTTTAAACGCGTTACCTCCCGGGACATCTTGGTGGTGAAACCACGCAGCTGCGGTTCAGAAATATCGGTGTAGGAATCGAGAGTTTCCAGATAGAGCTGAACCGAAGCCAGCGGTGTCTTCAATTCGTGGGTAATGCTGGCGATGAAATTGTCATAGAGTTTGGTCTGGTGAAAGTGGAAATTCAGATAGCGAAACAGAATCCACATACCGGCGGTAGTAATGGCGATCAACGCCAAGCCGACGACCAGAATCGCCACATTTCCACCGGTGTTGATGTGAATCGCATAGCGCTGGTCAATATCTTTGAGGACCATGTGAGTATTGACATAGCGGGCAATCCACAATCCGAGTACTGCCAGCCAGGCTGCCTGGATCAGTACGAAGATGACGATATATTTAGCGTTAGAGGTCTTTTTAGGCATTTAAGGGCAGAATCGTACCGTTTTTTACATTTGTTTTACAGTAAGTCTTGTTTCACTTTCATAAACTAATAATAGGTAAAGATAATGGAATAATCAATCATAATTACTTTTTAAAATAACCGGGAATTAGGAGCATCCAATGAATGTTTTACTCATCTACCCGCAATCTCCCGACACCTTTTGGGGATTCAAACACGCGGTAAAATTTATCTCGAAGAAGAGTAGTGAAATTCCCCTGGGCTTGGTCACCGTAGCTGGAATGTTGCCCCGGGAATGGGAACTGAAATTAATTGATACGAATATTACCAAGTTGCGCCGCCGGGACCTGGAGTGGGCGGATATGGTCTTTTTAAGTGGAATGAACATCCATCTGTCCTCATTCCAGAAAATTGTGCGGCAATGCAACGAACAGAATGTCCGGGTTGTGGCGGGCGGACCGTTGGTGACGATGGAGCATGAACAGCTGCTCGGTGTAGATCATTTTATTTTGAACGAAGCCGAAATGACGCTGCCGCAATTTTTAAAGGATTTGGCGAACGGTTGCCCACAGCCGGTCTATCAGACGACAGAATTTCCCGATATTGCCCTGACGCCGGTGCCCCGCTGGGATTTACTGGATATGCGGCAGTACGTCTCGATGAATATCCAATATTCCCGCGGCTGCCCCTATAACTGTGAATTTTGCCATATCACGACTCTGAACGGTCGTAATCCCCGGACCAAGAGCCGGGAGCAGTTGCTGGCGGAGCTGGATTCCCTGTACGATATCGGTTGGCGGGGACCTGTATTCATTGTGGATGACAATTTCATCGGCAATCGCAAAAAGCTGAAATCGGAAATCTTGCCGGCGATGGTGGAATGGACAGCGGAGCACAATTTCCCCTTTAGTTTCACCACCGAGACGTCGTTGAATATTTGTGATGACGACGAACTGATTGATCTCATGGCGGCGGTCGGCTTCAATCACATTTTTATTGGAATTGAGACGCCGAATAAAGCCAGCCTGGCGGAGTGCGGGAAGTACCAGAATATTGACCGCGATATCGTCAGTTCCATAAAAAAATTACATCAAAAGGGACTGCGGGTTTCAGGCGGCTTTATCATCGGCTTTGATAACGATACGCAGGAGATTTTTAACGCCCAGATTAATTTGATCCAGAACAGCGGCGTGGTAACCGCCATGGTGGGTTTATTGAACGCTCCCACCGGGACACGTCTCTATGAGCGCTTGAAAAGAGAGGACCGTCTGGTCAATTTTTTCAATGGCAATAATGTGGAAGCCTCGATCAATTTTGTCCCGAAAATGAATTACAAACTACTGATGAACGGCTATGTCTCGCTGTTGCGGTTTATCTATGCCCAGCCCAATTATTATCAGCGGGTGAAGACCTTTTTAAAAGAGTACAAACTACCCACCAGCGCCAACCTGAAAGTGACCCTTAACGATATCGGCGCGCTGTTCAAGTCCGTCTGGCGCCTTGGTATTTTCGAAAAGGGGCGGTTGTATTACTGGCGTCTCTTCTTCTACAGCCTATTTCGCTGCCCGCGCAAATTTCCCATGGCAATCACCATGGCGATCTACGGCTTTCATTTTCGCAGAATTATTAAAACTTTGTAGGCTCTGCCCCGACAACAGTCCGTTATTGATTCGTTGAAAAGGACGAGGTTATTCTTATTAATCGTGCTCGCAGTTTTCGTGATTCATGCTGCAATCCTCGTCGCCGTATTCGATTTCCAGAGTAACATGTTCACAATGCATCTCGTAAGCGATATGTTTAAGCTGTGATTTGATCGCAATAACCTCGCTCAGCGAGGTACCCTGATCAACAACAACATGAGTTGTCAGCACATGATTGACGCCGTCTAGAGTCCAGACGTGCGTATGGTGAACCGAGCGGACTTTGGGAATGCGTTGGAATTTGGCTTCCAGGGCGGCTGTATCAATATTGTCAGGGACTGTCTGCAAAAATACCCTGAGTGACTGAATCAGATTGGTCATCACATGGTAAATAATATAGACGGTAATGGCGATGGATAGAATCGGATCGAGAATATACCAGTCGGTAAAGAGCAAAATAAGGCTGACGATCAGCGTCGCGACCCAGCCCAGAATATCCTCAATCAGATGCAGGCTGACGACCCGGATGTTCAGGGTTTTGCCCCGGCGTAATTGCAACACCGCGGCGCCGTTAAAGGCAATCCCGACGATTGCCAGTAAAAACATCCCTTCCGCATGGGGTTTGACCGGGTCCAGCAGGCGGGGGATTGCCGCCCGCATAATAAAACCGGAGCCGGTGAGCAGAATGATGCTATTGATCACCGCCGCCAGAATCGAGTAGCGGCGATATCCGTAGGAGTATTTTGCATTGCCGGCTCTGTTGGAATATTTTTGCAGGATGAAAGAGAGTCCCAATGCCAGCGAATCGCCGAAATCGTGGAGAGCGTCGGAAATAATGGCAATGCTGTTGGTCAGCAGTCCGCCGGTGATTTCCAGAATTGAAAAGAACAGATTTAAAAAGAAGGCGATTCCGATGGCGTGCTGTTCCTGCTGCTGATCGTGTCCGTGAGACATCGGTTGTTTATTTTGCCAGATCGTTCAGAATTTCCAAAATTTTCGCTTCAAACTCAACGGGCGCCTCGACGATGCCCCAACCTTTTGATTGCTGATAAAGACCGTTGTAAGCGGCGTCATGATAGGAGCGAATCAGGTGCGGAATCTTCCTGGATTTCAGCTCGGCTGTCAAGGCATTCGCCTGGATTTCGTTTTGTAACGTGGCGATTTTTTGATAATCGGACATATTTTGCTCCGGGTTACCTAGGTGATTGAATTGGACTCGGCGTTGGCATAAAGGGCGTTGATTTCATCTTTGTACTTTTGTTCGATTACCGAGCGTTTGATCTTCAAACTGGGCGTCAGTTCACCCTTCTCGATACTCAGCGACCGGGGCAGCAGAATGAATTTTTTGATTTTTTCAAAACGGGCTAAATGACTCTGCAGCTGCTCGATAGTCTGTTCGAAATAATCAATTACTTCGGGCAGCTTGATCAGCTCTTCATCCGATTTGACATTCAATTCCTGATATTCCGCCCAGAGGCGCAGAGCTTCAAAGTTTGGCACGATCAGTGCGCTGATAAACTTGCGATAGTTACCGACCAGACAGACATCCTCAATATATTTACTCTTTTTGAGAATGTTTTCAATCGGTGCCGCGGCGACATTTTTTCCACCGGAAGTGACGATGATGTTCTTTTTACGGTCGGTCAGGTAGAGATAATTCTCGGCATCGAGGTAGCCGATATCGCCGGTATGTAACCAGCCGTCGGCATCAATGGTTTCGGCAGTGAGGTCGGGGCGTTTGTAATAACCTGACATAACGATCGGTCCCCTGACCAACACTTCGCCGTCAGCGTTGATTTTAATTTCGACACCTTCGATGGGTTGCCCGCAGGAGCCATAATGGGATTTTCCAAAGGGCGTCAGGGTGATAATCAGATGCGCCTCGGTCATGCCGTAGCCCTCGATGATCTGCATATCCAGCGCCTCGAAAAATTTTAATGTTTCCACGGAAAGCGGGGCTCCACCGGCGATCGGATAGCGCATGTTACCGCCCATAATGGCTTTGATCTTACGGAAGACCAGACGGTTCGCGATACTATAACGGATTTTTGTCCACCAGCTCAACTTTCCGTCGATCTTGTTGGCGTGGTACCTTTTACCGACTTTCTGAGCCCAGTAAAAGATGGACTGTTTGAATTTACTGCTCTGCTCGATCTGTTCCTGAACTTTAGCGGCGATTTTTTCAAAGACCCGGGGGACGCTGACAATCACATTGGGACGGGCGTCTTTCAAATCATCAATGACGGTATTGACACTCTGGGCGTAATGAACGGTCGCACCAACATACATGGGACACCAGTGTCCGGCAAGCCGTTCATAAAGATGACTCAGTGGTAAAAAAGACAGAAACGTGTCGGTGGACTGAAGATTCAGGCGGGCTTCGGAATGAATAATATCGTGACTAAATCCGCGGTGATGCAGCATGACGCCTTTCGGATCGCCGGTTGTCCCGGAGGTATAGACCATGCTGCAGATACTTTCGGGATCAATGGAGTCTACACTTTGCCGGAAAAAATCCGGATTTTCAGTCTGGAAATCCCTGCCGAGCCTGAGCAATTCATCGTAATAGCTGATTTTTCTAATGCTGGATTCCACCGTTTCGAGGGGGAAAATAAATTCTAAATTGGGCAGTGCAGTATCAATCTGTCGAATTTTGTCAAACTGTTCCTGGTTTTCGACGAAAATTGCCCGGGCTTCGGAATCCATGAGAATATATTCGATCTGATTGGGTGGCAGGGTCTGATAAATGGGAACGGTAACACCTTTCAGGCAGAAAATGGCGAAATCGCTGATCGGCCATTCCGGACGGTTGTTTGACAAAATGGCGATTTTATCACCTTCATGCAGACCGAGTTTTGCCAGACCATTGGTCAGAAGTTCGATTTCATTGCCCATTTCCTGGTAGGTATAGACCTGGTAGGAGTCGCCTTTTTTCATTTTCAAGGCAATATTTTGCGGGTATTTTTGAATTGTGTTACGTAACATTTCGGGGAGAGTCTTGAACATAATCGGTTCCTTTCTTTGAAATTTCCTATTTAAAGAGGGGCAGACCTTGGATTTTTGCTTTCAGCCGGTACACGGAATTGGTCTCGACCTCAGTCAAATATAATGTTTTTAAGTGTTTATCGCCAAATTCCAGATTGGTGGGTTTTCCACCGGGAGTTTTCAGGCAGCCGGCAATTTTTCCGTCAGGCTGAATAATGTAAACCGCCGCACCGCCGAAGTGAGCCAAATAGAGATTGCCTTTTTTATCGAAAGCAATTCCGTCCGGGTCGCCACCGGGCAGTTTAATAAAGGTTGTCGGGTCCGGATCAATTTTAGCATTATCTATGGAAAATTTTAAAATCCGCTGGCAGGCGGATTCACAGATTAAAAGTGAGCGGTTATCCGGTGAAAAGGCGATTCCGTTGGGGAAAGCCAGATTTGGAACCGCAATTGCTGTTTGACCGCTGGCGGGGTCAATTTTGTAAACGGCGCCGTCGGGATTATTACGGTCATAATGATGGGGATCAGTTACATAGAGCAATCCGTCGGGACCAATGGCGATATCGTTAGGGCGCCGGAAGGGACGTTCGGCGGTGCCGGTGCTGAGAACGGTAATCTTTTTATCCGCGGTAATCCTGAGAACCGCTTTCGTACCGAAATCACAGGCATAGAGGAGCCCGCGGTGAAAAAGCAGCCCGTTGGTGTAGCCGAAGATGGGAGTCTTTTCCGACCGAACCAGAAAGGTGTCAGCCACACCGTTATGGATTTTAGCAATCCAGTCACCCCGACAGTTGGATACATAGAGAGTGGATTTTCCGTCCCAGCTGGGACCTTCCGGGAAGCTCAGACCGGCAGTGACTTTTTCCCATTCACCGGCGGGGCAAATTGACTGCTGACAGCCGGTGAAGGCAAAGAGAGTTGTAAAGAAGAAAATTACCGCTTTACCAGCCATTTGTAACGCTGAATTAATTGGTGAAAAAGTCCAGAATATTGCCCAGCGTGTTACTGTCGGCTTTGTACAATTCCGTATACCGGCAGCGGGTGCAGGTGATGGCAGTGAATTTGACATTCTGAATGTCAAAAATTTTTGCCAGAAAACTGCCGGTGGTACGGATTTCCTGAGCCTCGTATTGTGAATTCTGGCATTTCGGGCAGAGGTAAATTTTTTGTTTTTCCATGATCGCCTCATTAATTGATTTTACTCGGTTCGATAGATTCGATCGCCGGCATCGCCCAGCCCCGGCAGGATATAGGCGTGTTCATTCAGTTCCCGGTCCAGCGCCGCGGTGAAAATCGGGACGTCCGGATGATCGGCGATGATTCGGGCGACCCCTTCCGGAGCGGCAACGAGACAGACGAAGCTGATGTCCGTGACACTCCTCTTTTTGATAAAATGCAGTGCCGCCGTGGCGCTGCCGCCGGTCGCCAGCATCGGATCAATTAAAATCACTTTCGTTGCAGCTAAATTAGGTGGAAATTTTGTGTAATATTCCACGGGTTCCAGGGTGTTTTTATCGCGGTAAAGCCCGATATGTCCGACGCGGGCGCGGGGAATCAGATTCTGGATACCGGCGATCATGCCCAAACCGGCTCTCAGGATGGGAATCAGCGTGATTTCTTTGGCAAGCTTGACACCGGTTGTTGTTTCCAGGGGGGTGGTCACCTCGATTTTGACGGTTTCGGTATTGCGGAATACTTCGTAGACCATCAGCGAGGCAATCTGATTCAACAGGGTGCGAAAGAGATAGTTATCGGTGCGGACATCCCGCAAGGCAGTCAGTTTTGTCTGAATCAGGGGATGTTCGATAATGTGGAGTGTCTCAAAGCGCTGGTCGGTCATAATTGCTCCCGGTGAACGGTTAATTTTTTATCCAGCTTCTTTTCAATGGTGTTTATCTGACTCGACAGATTATTAAGGCGGAATTCGATGGAATTCAGAATCCAGAACTGGAAATGTTCCACTTTCGCCTGTTTATAGATCATCCAGATGATTTTAATGGATACCAGTAAAACACCCATTTCGATTGACAGCAACGGCGGCAGCGGCAGATTCATATGAAACAGATGGCGGAGTATATCAAAAATAAAGAGGACCAGGATGATGGCTAAAAATGTAAGATTGATCATCAAATCCTGTTTTGCCGAACCTTTTCCACCGACCTGACCGACTATTTGCCGGATTTTCTCTTTCTCGCTGCGAAAATGTTCCAGTTCACTTTCAAGGTTGACATTTTCTTCCGGGGTCATGTCTTTCTCCTGTATTTGTTCGATACTGTCACAGCATTATCAATGGATACCGCCTTAATCTACCAAAAGAGAAGCAAGAAATCATCTAATTATCAAATAATTGTTAAAATTCCCATAGAATCCCGATTTCCATTATACATTTATTGGAATTTTTACTATTTTATCTCAATGATAAAGCCGCTTGACAGTCCCAATAATAAAATGTTAGGAACAGCTATGCAGAACACCATGCTCGATCGTTTTTTTCGCTATGTAAAAATTGACACCCAATCACAGGAGGGGATCGAAGATAAGTATCCCAGCACCGCTAAACAAAAAGAACTGTTGAGCCTGCTGGTTGATGAATTGAAAGCGTTAGGTCTCAAAGATGCCGAAATGGATCAATACGGTTATGTCATGGCTACGCTACCGTCCAATCTTAGCCCGGGTGACAGTAAAAAGGTGCCGGTTATTGGTCTGATTGCCCATGTGGACACATCGCCGGAGGTCAGCGGCGCCAATGTCAAACCGATCATTCATAAAGATTATCAGGGTGATGATCTCGTATTGCCTGGTGATCCCAATCAGGTATTGCGGATTGATGAGAATCCGGCGCTGCGGAATCATATAGGGCACGACATTATTACTTCGGACGGAACCACTTTGCTCGGCGCTGACGACAAAGCCGGCATCGCTGAGATAATGACGCTGCTGGAATATCTGCGTGATCATCCGGAAATCAAACATGGCGCCCTGCGCATCGGCTTTACACCCGATGAGGAAATTGGCGCCGGAACAAAATTTTTCGATGTGAAAAAATTTGCCGCCGACTATGCCTATACCGTGGATGGTGAAACTGTCGGGGAGATCGAGAACGAGACCTTCAACGCCGCAGCGGCGACTTTTACGGTACATGGAATCAATGTCCACCCCGGTTATGCCAAAAACAAACTTGTCAATGCGATTAAGATCGTCGCCGACATCATTACTGATCTGAAAAATGATCCTTCGCCGGAAACCACGGAAAAGCGGGAAGGCTATTTGCATCCCTATATACTTGAGGGCGGCGTGGAAAAAGCCAGTGTGAAATTTCTGATCCGCGATTTTGAACAGGCAGGTATGAAAACCAAAGCCGAACATCTGAAGCAGGTCCGGGAAAAAATCAGTCAGCAATATTCAAAGGCGAAAATCGAGCTAGAGATCAAAGATTCCTATCAGAATATGAAGGTAAAACTCGATGAGGACCCCAAAGTGGTGGATTATGCCCTGGAAGCCGTCAGTCGGGCTGGGATCGAGCCACAGCTGCAGTTGATTCGCGGTGGCACCGATGGAGCGCGGCTCTGCTTTATGGGATTGCCGACACCGAATATCTTTACCGGCGGGCATAACTTCCATGGCAAACTCGAATGGATTGCTGTGCAGGCGATGAAAGAGGCGGTGGATACACTGATTGAATTGGTCCAGATATGGGTGGAGAAGAGCCTTGAAAACTAAATTTTTTATATTCATCATGGCGCTATTACCAGCAATCATTTTTGCTGAAATCATTGACAGTATGCCGGTTGGACCAGGCGTGATGTACTATCACGATTATCTTGAGCAAGGACCGTGGCACCTTTACATTCTTCAAATTGATTTGGAAAACGGACATATTCAGTTAGAAACGGCAAAAGCGGATGACAAGCTTGCCGGATTTGAGAAACCGTCGTCCATGGCAAAACAGAAAAATGTTGATGGACACAAGGTAGTAGCAGCTACCAATGGCGATTTTTATAACACCAGTACGGGAGTGCCTATTAATGCACAGGTGCTTAAGGGTGAGCTATTACAGAAGCCAATCAATCGAGAAGCGTTTGGGATTACTGAAGATAAAGAACCGTTCGCCGGAATTTTCTCATATTCTGGATTTGTGTGGGGGAAAAATGGCACCCTGAGTACTATTCATGGCATCAATGGAACCCGGAATTCAAATTACCTGGTTCTTTATAATAAATATATGGGTACAAAAACCGGTACCAATGAATGGGGTACGGAGATAATTGCCGAATATGTTACTGACCCGGTTATTAACGATACGGTCTATCTGAAAGTTGTTGCCAAAGATAGCATTCAGGTAACCGGTCATGGTAATAACAGCATTCCGTTAAATGGTCTGGTTTTATCGGGACATGGGGAGTCCAGAGATTTTCTGAATCAAGCGGTTTTTATTGGTGATACCATTAAACTATTACTGAAGTTAACGCCGGAAACCCGCAGAATCCGTGAATTGATTGGCGGCGGTCCCTCCATGATTCGCAACGGATCGGTCACGGTACCGGCTGGTAGCTTTTCATCTGATCGTCATCCGCGCACAGCGGTCGGTTTCTCACAGGATTCAACCAAATTGTATCTTTTTGTTGTAGATGGTCGCCAAGCCGGGTTCAGCATTGGAATGTCACTCTATGAATTTGCGGATTATATGCTGGAATGGGGCGTTTATCAAGGGATAAATTTCGATGGTGGTGGTTCCAGTGCTATGGTCGTCCGGAATAATGTTATGAATAGTCCGTCCGACGGAGTGGAAAGATCGGTATCAAATGCCCTGCTGATTGTCAGTACGGCGCCAGTCGGTGATTTTTCGAAATTGTGGATCAAACAACGCTATGTATTTTTATTACCGGGAACAACCAAACAGTTTTCCGCGGATGGTTATGATGAATACAATAATAAAGTAACCTACCCAACTGATCAGCTTAATTGGAGTTGCGATGGCAATATCGGCACAATAGATGAAAATGGATTATTGACCGCTGGTAATGATACCGCTTCCGGCTACATCTATGCAGCGATTGACAGTATCAAAGATTCTGTGTTTGTCCATATTACGGAAATTGGCGAAATTGAGCTGGAACCGGATCCGATCATTTTGGAAGTCGGAGAAAAGCAGCAATTATCCGCAACTGCCCGGGATTATTACGGTCATAAAATTGATCTGTCTCTGGATGAATATGAATGGTCAGTCATTGGTGAAATTGGTACCATCTCCGCAACCGGATTTTTCTCTGCAAATACAATCGGCGAAGGGGCAATCATTGCATCATATGAATCCGTTGCCGATACGGTACCGGTCACAGTCGGCGCTGCTACGAATGTGTTAGTTGATGATTTTAGTGATGTGAGCAATTGGACCGTATCTACTGCAATTGCAAGCGGAACATTTACCTTATCAACGGAGGTCTATTATTCCGAACCATCGTCCGGTAAGATGGACTATAACTTTTTAACAGGTGGTACGAGTGCCTTGTATCTGAATATCGCATTGCCGATTTCCGGAACACCCGATGCTGTCGGAATCTATGTTTATGGTGACAGTAGCAATCATTGGCTGCGTGGTGAATTCAAAGATCATGACGGCGAAAAATTCATCGTAAATTTTACAGAATCAAGCCCCGGAATAGACTGGAAAAATGAGTGGCAGTATCTGGAAATCCTGCTCGAAGATGCTATTCCCAGTTGGGCAAATCCCGGCGCCGTGCTTAATTTTCCGATTGAGTGGACAAGAATTTACCTGGTGGAAACCAAAGATGATAATAAGGGGTCTGGTACAATCTATTTTGATGATTTGAAGATCCGCTTTATTGAATCAACCGGAATCCGTCAAGATGATGTGCCGGTAGCGGAAAAGTTTCGGTTGCTGAGTCATTACCCGAATCCATTTAACAATACCTCAAATTTTGAAATTCAACTGATAGATACCGGGAATATTACCCTGACGTTTTATAATGCTAAAGGCGCAGAGGTGGATAAAATGATATTAATAAACGGAGCAGCGGGTCGTCATATTATTCCCTGGAAACCCAATAATTTATCATCAGGTATTTACTTCTATACGATCCAGATGAAATCTCAGTTTGTCCATGGCAAATGCCTGCTGCTGAAATAAAGATGGATGATTTGAAAAGAGAGGGAAATTATGTTTCAATATGTCAAGCGATTGAAGTTGCCGGTATTATTACTGATATGTGCTTTAATTATAGTTAGTTGCGGAGAAAGAGTGATTCGCAATAAAGCCCCCCTCGGCTATATTAAAGAGGAACTGGCAAAACTGGCGCCGGTGGAGCTGCAAGCCGATTTATCCGGGCTGAGCTCCAAAGATTTTCAGGTGTTGATTCGGTTGGTGGAAACCGCGAAAATTATAGATGAACTCTTTCTTTTGCAAGTCAGCCGGGAAAATCCGGCGATTCGGTCGGCATTACAACAGTCGGAAGACCCGCAAGACTCGCTCTATCTGAAGTTCTTTAGCATCATGTTTGGACCCTGGAACCGGCTGGCAGAACATCATCCATTCATCAATGAAAAGAAGAAACCGACAGGCGCCGGTTTTTATCCCGAGGATATGACGAAGGAGGAATTTTTAAAGGCTGTCAAACAGGATCATACTAAAAAAGAGGCTCTGGCTGGTACATATACCGTTGTCAGGAGAAATGAGTCGGGCGAGCTGACGGCAATACCCTATCATGTGGAGTATGCCGATTTGGTCAGACAAGCCAATCGTCTGTTGGAAAATGCCGCCGATCTGACTGAGGACCCGACACTGGCGAAATATCTCCGGCTGCGGGCACGGGATTTATTGACGGATGACTATTTTGAGAGTGATATGGCGTGGATGGACCTGGCGGGCGACTTTGAGGTGGTGATCGGACCCTACGAGGTCTATGAGGACCAACTCTTCAGTTATAAAGCCGCCTACGAGGCATTTATCTGTATCGTGGATCATCAGGAGAGCGAGAAACTGGCGAAAGTGGCGCAATACCTGAATGAGCTGGAAGCCACGTTGCCAATTCCCGATGAATATAAAAATTTTAACCGCGGCAGCGCATCGCCGGTTAAGGTAGTACAGGAAATTTTTTCCGCCGGTGACACCAAAGCGGGCATCCAGACCACCGCCTTTAACCTGCCCAACGACGAAAGAGTCCGGGAGGCAAAGGGTTCCAAAAAGGTGATGCTGAAAAATGTCGCCCAGGCAAAATATGAAAAATGCTGGATTCCCATTGTCAATACTATTCTCGCGCCGGAGCCGCTGGCAAAGGTCTCCTTCGACGCCTATTTCAATCACGTACTGATGCATGAAGTGAGTCACGGACTGGGTCCCGGAATACTGACCCGTGCCGATGGTACGAAAACTACAGTGAGTTTGGAGCTGAAAGAGCTCTATCCCATAATCGAGGAATGTAAAGCCGATGTACTGGGAATGTATACCTATCTCTATCTGATTCGCAAGGGTGTGTTTCCGATGGATGTGGAGGCGGCGCTTGCCAGTTACCTCGGTGGCATGTACCGTTCGATTCGGTTTGGGATTGATGAAGCCCATGGCGGCGGAGTGGCGATTCAGTTTAATTACTTTATGGATAAAGGTGCATTTTATCAAGACCGGAACGGTAAGTTGAATTATAACGGTGAAAAGCTACAAACCGCCATTCGGGATTTGGCTGCAGAATTATTACTGATCGAAGCCCATGGTGACTATGACCGCGCCAAACAGTTGGTTGGCAAATATCGGGTGATGACGCCGCTCATGGCTGACTATGTGGCACAATTGAGTCATTTACCGGTGGATATCCAGCCAAGTTTTCCGATTGTTAATTGAAATAAAAAAAAAGACCGACTGATTTGATTCAGTCGGTCTTTTTTAAAGAGGTTTTCCCTCCCCGAACGTTAATGAGGGGATTTATGAGGGATATTACGGCACATCCGGGGAGGGGGAGGGGATGTATTGTAAGGTTTTTTGTTTCGGTGATTCAAAGATCAATTTTGTTGATTAAAAGTGCAATAATAATGCCAGACGATTAATCAAAGAAAGTGACAATCAGTTTTCAATCTACCCATTAGATGTATGATGGGTGGAAAAAGTTTCAATAAATTTGAAAAATAATTCAAAAAAACTAAAATAAATGATCTTGGTCACGATTTCGCGAGTTACTATTTTATCAGAAATTTGAGTATATTTGCTGCGAAATGAAGAGTAGGGGGGAAATTATTTTGAGAAAAATTCTGACAATTGACGACGATGCCGACATACGGGATATAATTCAGACTTTCTTCGAATCCCGGCAGATGGAGGTCAAAACGCTTGCAGAAGGCTCCCACGCCCTCGAAACGGTTATTCAGTTCGAACCCGATGTGATCATTCTGGATATTAATTTACCGGGCAAAAGCGGAATGGAACTATTGAAGATTTTCAAGGATCATCCGCTGGCAGCTCAGATACCGGTGATTATGCTGACCGGGCAGCAGGCTCCGACGATGCAGGTTAACGGGCTCGTTTCCGGCGCCGATGATTATGTGACCAAACCCTTTGACCTGAATATCCTCTATGCCCGGGTTATCAGTGTCATGCGGCGCTCTTTAAAACAGACCCGGGAAAAATATACCGAAATGAATCTGCTCCGCTACCTGATCAGGCGGTATACCAAACGCGATTACATCATTTATACAAAATATTTCGAAGAGTACGATGATCATCCCCGATACTGGAACGCCTTCGTACCGGATTTGATTATCGAAAAAGGCAAAAAGTACCGCTGTTTTTTGTTCGAATCAACGCAGTCATTGCTGGAGGAGACCTTCCTGGATCGGATGAAGTCTGTGGCTGACATTATCCGGATGTGGCATCGCCCGGTGGAAATCAATATTGTTGTCCGCACAAAGGAGAATGACCGGGTGGCTCGGCGGATTATTGAAGAAAACAATCTTCCCATCAATATAAAATTAATTAAAAAAAGCACGGCTAAGAAGTAAAGGGGCGCCCGCCGGAAAGCGTAAAATATTCCTTTGATTTCGGCTAAATATTTTTTAAAATGGAAACGTATGACACAAAATACGTTTCCAATGAGCAAAAGTGCAATGCCGGATAAAATGCAATTCGTGATCGAATCCGCCCGGCAGGATATTCTCAAAAATGGGATCAGCAGTTTTACCATTGAAAAACATACCGCCAAATTGCGCATCAGTAAAAAAACCCTCTATAATTTTTTCCCGTCAAAAGATGAATTCATTAAAGCCGCACTGAAATCTCATATTGAAGATATCTATGACAGCCTGGCTGCAGTACCGGAAAATCCGGAACAGCCCCTGGAAACGTCGCTCTGGATTTTACAGACCGTCTTCGAGAAAAATGCGACAGTGAGTTCCAATACGATGTACGAAGTGAAACTCTATTTTCCCGAAATATGGGATCAAACCGTAAAATTGCAGACCGATATCATCGGCAGGCTGAGTGCTCATTTTATTTCTGCCCAGAAAATGAATATTATCCGCAAAGATGTCAATCCGAATTTTACCAGCAATTTGATTATGCGCATCGTACAGGATATTTTTCAACCGGAATTTTTAATTGACTCGCCCTACAGTTTATCCACCATCATACCGATGTTTACCGATCTGATTATGAACGGACTGCTGGAGAAAGCACAGACCGTGGATTTTCACAGGCTGATGCGATCAATTTCAAACAAGGATCAAACCGAATGAAATCCTGGATCGAGATAATTTTAAAATTCCCCCGCACAATTATCGCCACCTGCATTCTCATCACCTTATTACTGGGCTGGCACATTCCAAAGCTGCAGATTGAACCGGATATTGTAGAAATGTTACCGCAGGATTTGGATATTATTGTCAAAACGAATGAGATGGAAGATACTTTTGGCGGCTCCGAACTGGTTGTGATATCCATTTCAGCGGAGAATATCTTCAGTCGGGAAACCTTTTCAAAGATTAAGACGATTACGGAGGAGCTGGAAGGTAACCGGATCATCGATCGGGTCATCTCCCTGAGCAATGCTCCCGATATCATCAGCACTCCCGATGGGTTTGAAGTCCGTGATTTGATGGAGGGTTTTGATTTCACCACGGAACATACCGAGAAAATACAACAGCGGATCAAAGATAACGAGATGTTGTACGGGATGGTGGTTTCTGAGGATTTTTTAAAAACCGCCATTGTTGTGATCATGACGCTTGATAATGAAAATAGTGATGATGATACAATCTACAATCTGTTTAATGATTATAAACACCGGTTTGAAGGACCGGAGGAAATCCATATCGCCGGTTTAGCCATCACTCGCCATGAAATTGCGCAAACCATGAACAGTGATATCAAATATCTTTTTCCTTTTGGTATAATCCTGATGGTTTTTTTTCTGGTATTAAGTTTTCGCAGTTGGCTCGGGGCATTTTTACCCTTTGTAGTGGTCATCATGAGCATAGTATGTACCATGGGATTTATGGCACTCCTGGGCTGGAAATTGAACTTTTTGGGCATTATGATTCCCGTGATGCTGATTGCCATTGCCAATGATTACAGCATCCATCTGGTGGCGCATTATTTTGCAGATTACAAGCAGGGGCAGTTGCGGAAAAAAAATCATCTGATAAAGTCAACGCTGATCCAATTACGGACGCCGGTATTCCTGGCGGGAATTACCACGTTAATTGGGTTTCTCAGCCTCCAGTCCCATATTCTGCCGGCAGCCCGGGAATTGGGGTTGATCGTATCAATTGGAATCACAATTGCATTGATATTTAGTCTTACGTTTGTTCCCGCTGCTCTGAAAGTCTTAAATTTTCCGATAACACTGATTCAAAAACCGGAGAGTGATCGCACTGATCGCTTTCTGCAACGTTGGGGCAGATTTTTCGTCAGACATAAAGGTTCTTTCCTGCTGTTTTCAATTCTTTTTACCTTTCTGATGGTGCTGGGGATTCCGCGAATTTACATTGATACAAATCCGGTTTTCTTTTTCCGGGAATCATCCGAAATTCGGAAAAGCAATGAATTAATTGACCAAAATTTTGGTGGCTCATCACAGCTGATGGTTCTGGCGGAAGGTGATATTAAGAGTCCGGATTTCCTGGCAAAGATGGATCAACTGGCAAATTATCTGGACACACACGCCGCCATCAACCACAGCAGTTCGATTGTTGACCAGATTAAAATGATGAACAGGGCGTTTCACGGTGATAGTGCTGCCTATGACCGGATACCGGAATCCAGGGAAATGGTGGCTCAATACCTGTTTCTGTATAGTCTGACCGGCGACCCGGAGGATCTGGATCGGCTGGTGGATTATAATTATGAAAAAGCCCAGATCCTTGCCCGGATTAATGAGAGTAGTACCTCAGAGATTCACCGGATATATCGGGAGACAAACCGGTACATTGAAAAGGAATTCAATAAAGATGAATTTCCGACAATTACCGGGATGGCTGCTTACATATCGGTACTGGCTGATATGGTAGTCAAAGGACAGATTAGAAGCCTGATTCTTTCCATCGTTTTGGTCTGTCTAGTCAGTGCCCTGATTTTCAAATCCCTGGCGGGGGGACTGCTGGCGATCGTGCCGTTGAGTTCAGCGATAATTATGGTTTTTGGTTTGATGGGATTCTTCGGGATCACGCTGAATATGGCGACTGTAATGATATCTAGCATCATGATTGGGGTGGGAATTGATTATACTATTCATTTTATCTACCGCTACCGGCTGGAGGTTCACAAAGGTGCCAGCGCCGGGGAAGCGGTGGAAAGAACGTTGCTGACGAGTGGAAAAGGAATTATTTATAATGCCCTTTCGGTAATTGTCGGATTTCTGGTCTTAACCGTTTCGGGATTTCTGCCGATCTATTTTTTCGGATTTCTGATCGTAATATCCATCGCTACCTGCCTCGTTGGGGCACTGACAATAATGCCGGCGATTCTGGTCTCATTCCAACCGGGTTTTATTTTCAAACAAAAGAGGATGAAGTCATGAATAGAGAAATTGATCAGAAAATCAGTCGGATCATCATGATTGTGATTGCCGGAATCCTGCTCTATTGGCTCTATAATTTGGGTGTATTAGTGATTGACTGGCTTGGTTCGATTGGTCAAATGGACAGCAGCAGGTGGCTGCAATTCGGGCATTTTTGCGTAAAAAACATCAGTATCATTCTGATGGTTTATGTGATCATCTGTCTGCAGGCTGCCGGCATTGCAGAATTCAGATACCGAAAGAATTTCGTTAAAGCTTTCTTCCTGGCGATCGGTCTGACTCCGCTGGGAATGCTGATCTGGTGCCGGCGCTGTCTGTCAGAAATTAAGTGAAATCAAACAGAAAAGGAGTGATGTTATGAAACTGAAAATGACTCAAATCGCTGTTTTTGGTTTGATCTCGATGAGTTTTTCAGTTTTTGCTGAGGAATTAACCGGTCGGGATATCATGTTGAAAGTTGACCAGCAGAGTGATGTCAGGACTGCGATAAACGATACAAAGATGACGCTGATAAATAATCGGGGGCAGACCCGTGAAAGAGAGGTTATGCGGTACGAAAAGAGCTATGACGGCGCCGGTGGGATTGATAAGAAAACGTTGATTATTTTCAATTACCCGGCGGACATCCGGGGTACCGGATTGCTGTTATGGAGTTATACCGATCCTGAAAAGGATGATGATCGCTGGCTTTATCTGCCGGCGTTGAAGCGGATTCGCCGGATTGCCGGAGAGAGTAAAAATGATTACTTCATGGGTACCGATTTCACCTACGACGATATGGGCGCTCGCAATATTGATGACGATAATCATACCCTGCTGGGAAAAGAGGTTCTAAACGGTGAAGAGTGCTATAAAATCGAGTCGGTTGCAAAGAAAAAGAATGACCTTTACAGTAAAAAGATCAGTTGGGTGCTGCCCGAAAAATGGGTGATTGTCAAAGTGGAATTTTACGACAAGAGTGACGCTTTACTGAAGGAACTGACTGTCTCCGATGTTCGGAAGGTGGATAACATCTGGACCGGTCACGTGCTCTTTATGGACAATTTTGCCAAGTCGCACCAGACCAAAATCGAGGTGCGAAAGGTAGAATACAACTGCGACATCAGTGATCAGGTTTTCACGCAAACGACGCTGCAGAGGGGGCGGGTGCAATGAAACGCGGTGTGATTCTAATGGCGATACTTTGGGTCGGTTTGGATTTTCTACCGGCAGAAGTCGAATTTCATGGTCTCTTACGCCACCACAGTGCCTTTCGGATCGCTGAACCTTCTGATGCTCTGGTTCTGCGCAATCGTCTGCGGCTGAATTCCGAGCTCTGGAGTGGCGATGTCTACGGATTTGCGTCGGTTGATTTTCTCAATGATGCGGTGGTGGACAATCAGACGGAGCTGAATTTACGGGAAGCCTACCTGGATATTTACGGCGCCTGGGTGGATTTCCGGATCGGGAAACAGCAGGTGGTCTGGGGCAAAGCCGACGGCTACTTTATCAACGATATCGTTAATCCGCTGGACCTGTCGCTTTTTTTATTGCAGGATTTTGATGATATACGCATGGCAACCACGATGCTGAATACGAAATTTCACCACGGCAATTACTCGCTGGAGCTGCTGGTGATTCCGGAGTTTCGTCCCATGAATATTGATTTTGAAGGCAACTGGGCGTTTCGGCGACCGGATTCAGTCGCAATACCCAATCCGGCAACCTCTATGATCGGTGAAAAGATGAATATCCCGATGGTTTATCCCGAATCATCCCTGCCGGAATGTTCGGTGAAAAATTTCGAGTACGGGTTAAAATTGAATATGTTTCTGCTGGGGACGGACATTTCGCTGATCTACTTTAAAGCCAGGGAAGACCAGCCGGTCATGCAAAAGGAAATTGTTATAAATCCAGGAAGTGCGCTCCCCGGATTTGAAATGCGGCTCACGCCGACGCATCCCTGGTTTACTTTTTACGGGCTGAATTTTTCACGTCCCGTGGGGATGTGGGTTATCCGCGGGGAAGGCGGCTACTATCCGAAGCGGTCTTACGATACCAAGTATTTTACTACGCAGGTAGACGGATTAACGGAAAAACCTTTTTTTCAGAGTATGGTCGGCGTTGAATACCAGTTGACTGCCGATCTGAATATAGCCGTTCAGGCAATTCAGGAGCGCATTCTGGATTATGAGGAGGCGATCGTAACAGACGAGGTGGCAAATCTGGGAACCGTCTTGCTAAAGGGTAGTTTTCGCAATGAGACGATTCAGCCGATGTGGCTGACGCTGTATCATTTCAGCAATGATTCCTATCTTAGCCGGATTATGATAGACTGGAAATATTCCGACAGCTTCACTATTACTTTCGGAACCGATATTCTGGGCGGGAGAGCGGACACAATTTTCGGACAATTTGATAAAAACGATAATCTCTATCTGAAACTGCGCTACGATTTTTAATAGAATTTATCTGCTGCGAAAGTGATAAATTGCTGATGCTACCAGTGATGACGACAATTGTT
>Ga0209614_1001067_pt1 | contig 21725 bp, 17 predicted proteins | sample BlaSprsedimmetaG_FD_185484 | JGI IMG/M metagenome (GOLD analysis project Ga0209614, IMG submission 185484) | Hot spring sediment bacterial and archeal communities from California, USA to study Microbial Dark Matter (Phase II) - Blank Spring... ... | reverse complement strand
TTGCTGCCTTGTCACGAAGTACCTTGTACCTTATAATCAGAGAAACAACAGCTTGTCGATTTCTGATCCGTGAGCCATTTTTGTAAGGAAAAACCATGAATGTTCTGCATGATGCTGTTAGATTGATCACGCAGCCTCCGGGCGACCTCGTCTATTTCCTGGTGACGCTCTTCGCGTTACAGCAGGCGCTCTTCTCCAGCTGGTTGCCGCGTGGGAAGGCGTCCACATCCCCGCTGGCGCAGCGTTGGCGATGGGCTTTGGGTCTGTTGATCGCCAGCCGTGGCGTGATGATTCTGCTCGCTCTGTTGGGTCAGGCGCGCTTGATCAATCCCGTGTTGGTGTTGCCACCGCTGGAGCGTTTCCTGGACCTCTGTGGCATCCTGCTGGTGCTCTGGGCGCTGCTGGGGGCGCGCGCGGCCCGCTGGCAGACCGGGGCCTTGATCGCGCTGAGCCTGCTCGCGGCGGGCTTCTACATCTACAGCGCCGTCACCTGGCCCGCCTGGGCCGCGGCCCAGCAGGCCTACAACGGCTTCTTCCACGAGCTCATCTGGGAAGTCGCGGCGGTGGCGCTCCTGGTTGTGGGCCTTTTCACGCTGCTCCTGCGCCCGCCTGAGTGGGAATGGGCCGCGGGTGTTCTGCTCTTCTGGCTGATGGGACACCTGGCCCAGATCGGTTGGCCCGACACACAGCTCCACTTCGCCGGCTGGGAGCGGCTGACGGCGCTCGTGGCCTTCCCGCTGCTGGCCGTGCTGGTGCAGCGCCAGCTGGCAAGCCCTGTGGCGGCAACAACGGGACAGTCCACATGGACGCTCAAGAGCGATATCTTGCAAGAGATCCTCACCCGCCTGGATACTGCACGCGAGTTGGAACCGGCGCTGATGTTGGTCTCCTCGCGGTTGGCGGAGCTGCTGAACGCGGAACTTTGCGCCATCGCTCTCGCTGAAGAAGGGCAGCCATCGCAGGTGCGGGTGCTGGCCGTCCATCCGCCGACCGGGCAGGCAGAGACCCCCGTGCTCAATCTGGATGATTACGCGGCATTGCAGACGGCCTGGCGTGAGCGCGTCCCCCGCGCGGCGCAGCACCCACAAGCACCGCACTGGCTCCCCGCGCTCTACGCCCAACTCGGCCTCACGCAGCACGGCCCGCTCCTGGTTCTCCCCCTGGTGCATCAGAACCGGCAGGTCGGCCTGCTGCTATTGGGGAACCCCGATAGCGGTCGCCGCTGGGACCCCAACATGCTGCCCAACCAGGAGCTCACGGCCACACTGTTGGCCGGCGCCATTGACCGCGCCAGCAAGCAGGAGGCGGGCGTCCCTTTGCTCAGCCGGATGCGCGAGCAAGGCGGCGGCGAGCGCCTGCGTTTGGAGCAGGACCTCGAGGCGGCCCAGGCGCAGGTCAGCGCCCTCGCCACCCAGGTGACGGAGCTGCAGGATGAGCGGCAGCAGCTCTTCAGCGAGGTGGGACGGCTCCGCGCGGCATTGGAGACACAGGCCAACGCCGGCCCCTCCGAGACCGAGCTCACCATTTGGCAGAACGAGGTGCAGGAGTTGATCCGCGACCGCGATGTGCTGATGGAGGATCGCAACCGCCTGGGCGGACAGCTCGCGGTGATGAAAGAGCAGCTGGATACGTTGCAAGAGACACACAACGAGACCCTCGCGGCGCTGGAAAAGGCGCGCAAGGCGCGGCAAGCGGCGCTGACACAGCTGGCGGAGGCCAAAGCCGGCCTCGCTGCCCCGCAGCCTGCCCCTGCCAGCCCGCCCAGCGCGGCGGTGGGCCTGCTCGTCGCGGATCAGGATGGCAGCATCGTGATGCTCGATCCGCTGGCGCGACAATTGTTGCGCCTGCCGCCCGGCAGTTTGATTGGAACGCCTGTCAACGGCGCTTATACCGATCCACAATGGGCGCAGACGGTCAACGCGCTGCTGAGCGACGCGCCGGACGCGCCCCGCCGGGCGCACCTGTCGCTCAACAATGGGGGGCAGCGGTTGATCGAAGCCGATCTGGTGACGCTGGTGGGCGCTGACGGCGCGCCCGATGGCCTGGTCATCACGTTGCGCACAGAGGAAAGCAGCGCAGAACGGCTGGAGATGCTGGTCAGCCTGGTCAACGAATTCCGCACGCCGATGACGGCGATTACCGGTTACACCGATTTGCTGATCAAGGAGCAGGGCGGCATCCTCACCGAGATGCAGCTCCAGTTCTTGCAGCGCGTGCGCGCCAATGTCGAACAGTTGGGACAACTGCTCAACGATTTGATCCAATTGGCCTCGCCAGAGGCGCAGCAGGTGGAGCTCTCCCCGCAGCCGGTAGATCTGATCAGCATTATCGAGAGCGCCATCGCCGGGTTGCGAGGGCGCTTTGACGAGCGCAATCTGGACGTGCGGATGGACTTCCCGCCGGGGCTGATGCCGGTCCGCGCCGACCGCGATAGCCTCTACCAGATCATGTTGCGCTTGTTCTCCAACGCGGCGCTCTGCTCCCAGGCGGGGACCGCCGTGCGGGTGGTCGCGGAGCTGGATACATCCGACGAATTGCCGGGCGTGGAGCTCATCCGCATCTCGGTGAGCGACACCGGTGGCGGCATCGCCCCTGAGGATATTTCCAAAGTCTTCCGCCGCTTCTACCGCGCCGATCAGCCGTTGATTGATGGGATGGGAGAGACGGGGATCGGGATGGCGATGGTGAAGGCGCTGGTGGAAGCCAACCACGGGCGCATCTGGGTCGAGTCGGAGCCGGGGAAGGGCAGCACCTTCAGCCTCATTCTGCCGATCGCCAAAGAGGATGCGCTGCTATAGGAGAGGCGATCAACCGCGCACGGGGCGCTTCTTGTTCGCTTGCTGGATTTTGACGGCCTGCGCCGCGCCTCGGAAGCGCGCCGGCTCCTTGATCTGTCGCCGGGCGGGTTTCTGGATCTCCGGGCCGATAAGCGTGCGCAGCTTCTCCAGATCGGTCAACGTGGGCGGTTGGGGACGCAACGCCAGCCCGGTGGCGTAGTTGGCCGCGCCCAGCGCCCAGGCCCACTCCCGCTCCAGCTCATCGGCGCGGACGTGGTAGGTGCGCTTGTCCCAGGCCTTGCGCGAGCGCTCGGCGTCGTTGTGGATGTCGTGTAAGGCCGTGCCAGCGACGGCCAGCAGGTCGCGGGCCAGCGGCGGATCGCTCTTGAGCAGACCCGGCAGGTGTATCAGCAAAATTTCCGCCACGACGCGCAGTTGGCGCTCCCGATCCTGAACAGTCATTACGTCCCCTCGATGGTGTAAGATGGCGGAAAAAGTACCACAGCCCCCCACAAAGTCAAGCCGCTGCTGGTTGGCGCGCGGCGCGATTGCCGTGGTGTGGCTCTGGAATCTCTCGGCGGCGATTCCGATGACGCTGTGGCCGGCGCGCTACGCGCCCGGCTTCGAGCTCAGTGGCGTGGTGGGAGCGACGCTCACACGCAGTTTGGGCCTCCTCTTTCTGATGTGGCTGGTCCCCTACGCGCCGGCGCTCTTCGATCCCGTGCGCTACCGGGTCTGCGTGGGGGTGATCGTGGCGCAGCAAATGATCGGCCTGGCGGGGGAGCTGTGGCTGCTATGGAGCCTACCTCCCGGCCACGCCGCGCTGCGGGCTACCGCTTGGCGCTTCATCGCCTTCGATGCGGCGGGATTGGTGTTGCTGGCGCTCGCGTGGCGGTGGAGCCGGGATCAGGGTTCCTTGTGATAGGCGACGCCTAACGAGCCTGGCCCGGCATGGACGCCCAGCGCGACGGGGACGTGGGTGAGGTGCGCTTCGATGCAGTTGAGTTGGGCGCGGAGGGTTTCGAGCACCTGCTCCGCTTCGTCGCGGCTCTCGCTGTAATGGACGACAAGGCGCGTCGCGGCCTCCCCCACCTGGGCGTAAATCTTCTCACAGAGCTGTTCGCGGCCACGTTGCCGCCGCCGCGCATGTCCGGCGATGCTCAAGCGATTATCCATTATGCGGACGAGGGGTTGCAGGTTGAGCAGATTGCTGACGTACCGCGCAGCGCCGGCCAGCCGCCCACCTCTGACCGCGTAGTTGATGCTTTGCAGCAGCGCGAAAAGCCCGACATGGGGAATCGCTGCCCGCGCCTGAGCGACCACCGCGTGCAAGGGTTCTCCGGCGGCTGCGGCGCGCGCGGCGGCCAGTGCGACGAACCCTTCGGCCATCGCCGTCGTGCCGGTATCAATGACTGTCACGGGGATGGGGCTTTCGGCAGCGGCCTGTTGCGCGGTATTGCAGGTGCCGCTCTGTTGCCCGGCCACGTGCACCGAGACGACAGCTCGCGCCCAGGTCGCAGCTTCCCGATAGAGACTGGCGAAGGTCTCCACCGCCGGCACGCTGGTGCTGACATCCGGCTCCTCTTGTTCTCGCATCAGCTTGAACAAGGCCGCTGGATCAATGTCGATGCCATCCTGGTAAGAACGCTCGCCCACGCGCACCCAAAAGGGCACGACGCCAATGCGATATTGGGTGATCAGCGTCTCAGGAATGCCAGCGGCAGAATCCGTGACAATGGCGACTGGATATAAATCTTCCATGGTGTTCCCTCCTGCATTTGGCAATCCAGCGTTTTCTGCTACGATAAAACGTGGTTGCCCTGAATTTCGGCAGCGCTTTGGATGATCAGCGCGCTGCGGCGGTCTAGCGATTGTATATCAGTTTACACCCAGGCCGCTAACAGGCAAATGGACATGGAGGTACGAGCGTGAACGTCGCAGTCTTTGCCGGACTGGTGTTTGATGAGTTGGATAATCTTGTCGAGACGACCTACGTCGGCGACACGCCCCATTATGTGATTGACGACGCCGGATTCTTGCGGCATGTGCCATCGGAACATATTGATCGGCAAATCCTGGCCTACATGACCGAACAGGTCGAGCAGAATCGTGAGGAGGTGGTGGTCGGGACGCTGCAATATCTGGGGCAGGAGGATCTCTTCACCAAGGCGGCGGTTGAGTCTTCGCTTAATAACATCGAAGAGCATATCAACCAACTGTTGCAGTTCGGCTTACCGGAAGAGGCCCGCGCCGGATTGGGGCTGTTGGGCTTTCGGGTCGTCGTCAACCTGCATGGGGATGTCATCAACGTCAACATGCCTGGGGGGCCGTTGCTGGACGAGTAGGCGTGCGTGGCGCCGAGGCTATGAAACTCGTTCCTGAATAAGTCTTGAGCAGGTATTGGACGCAGATTCACGCTGATTTTCGCTGATTTTAAGAATTATCGTAACTACTCACCCTGGCTCCGAGGGGATCGTCAGATCCCCGTCAAGTCAGAGTTATCTAGGACTACATTGTATAGCAGCCTGGAATTTGCTTGTGCATCCACGCCGGATCTGGCGATCCGGCTAGAGCCTGAGTAGCTACGAATTATCTACGTGAGTCTGCGGAAATCTGCGTCCTGATCCCGATTGGCATTATGAGAGAATAGAGAACGACTCTATTGCATTGAGCCTTCAAAATGCTTCCAGTCCCTGTCCCAAGGCTTTGAGCATTAAACGCAATGGCCTTGCTTGCCCTGTATTCTTGCTTCCTTGCTAGGGGATGGTATAATCCGCCCTGGTATTCTGATAAGCGGGCACCTGTTTTACATTTGATAACAAAAATGTAGTGCGAACTGTCTAGTTCGCGCGCGGAGCAGACGCTCCGCGTTACGTCTATTTTCGAAGGAGCTGTTATTCATGATAGATCAACTCCTGGAGCAACTACCGACGATTGTTACTGCGCTGATTGTGGCAATCGCTGTCTTTGTCACCAGCTTATGGATAGGGACGGTGTTGTGGACCTTCCGCGACATCCGTGCCCGCACCCGTGACTTCATTGTTCAGATTCTTGCGACCGTCATGGTGGCCGTGTTGACGCTGCCCGGCTTGATCGTCTACTTCCTCATCCGGCCACGGGAGACATTGGCCGAAGCCTACGAGCGTGCACTGGAACAGGAGGCCCTGTTGCAGGCCATCGAGGAGCCGGAGATATGCCCCTCATGCGGGGCGAAGGCGCGCGGCACTTATCTCTTTTGCCCCTATTGCCACACCCAACTCAAGAAGGCCTGTCGTGGTTGTAAACAGGCGCTTGATCTGGAATGGAACATCTGCCCCTATTGCGGTACGAATCAGGTCTCGCAGGTGGTTGAGCCAATTTTGGCCGATACTGATGCCGATCAGCCGGATGCTGCATAATCCACGCTAACAGACAGGGGCGGCTACAAAGCCGCCCCCGTTCTTTTCCGTAGCGCCGCGAACTTGACAGTTCGCGCTACCTTTTCGTCTCCGGTGGTGTGCCGGGAGAAAATGTCAACTCCCTAGCGCAAATCCTCTGCGCGCACAGTATGCACCTTGAGCATATTCGTCACTCCATGCACTTCAAAGGGGATGCCCGCCGTCAACACCACCTCGCGCCCCACCTCCGCATAGCCGCAGCTCACCGCGGCCTGGACCATCGTGTGGATCATCTGATCGGTATCGTGGAAGGGGTCTACGAGGACCGGCGTCACCCCCCAGACCAGCTGCATCCGCCGCGCCGTCTCAACAAAGGGGGTCGCAGCAATCAAGCGGACACGGGGCCGGTGACGCGCCACCGTCCGCGCCGTGCGCCCTGATTCGGTCGAGGTGAGGATTGCGGTGGCGTTGCACTCCTCGGCGATCTCCACGGTGGCCCGGCTAATCGCACGCGAGATCAACCGCTGGGTGGAGGCCTGCGTCCCATCATCTTGGATATCCAATAGCTGCCGATAGGGGAACGAGGCGGAGCGTTCCACATTCTCGGCGATCTTGGCCATCATCCGCACCGCTTCAATGGGATACTTACCCACTGAGGTCTCGCCGGAGAGCATGACCGCATCGCTGCCATCGAGGATCGCGTTCGCCACATCGGAGGCCTCCGCGCGGGTGGGGCGCGGGCTGTCAATCATGGATTGCAACATCTGCGTGGCGGTGATCACCGGCTTGCTCATGCGATTGCACAGGCGGATGATTTCTTTTTGCACCAAGGGCACCTGCTCCGGCGCGATCTCGACCCCCAGGTCGCCCCGCGCAACCATCACCGCATCGGAGATGCGCACGATAGCTTCGAGATCGGCCAGCGCCTCCGGCTTTTCGATCTTGGCGACGAGCGCCGGCAGGTGATGCGGATTCTCCCCCGGGTCACGGTTTTGCTTGTCGTGTTGCACGCCCAGGAAGGCGCGCAACTCCTCCACATCGCGGGCCTGTCGCACAAAGGAGAGCGCCAGATAGTCCAGCCCCAACTCCAACGCGAGGCAGGCATCGTCCCGATCCTTATCCGTGAGGGCCGGAATCTGCAACTTGGTCCCCGGCAGATTGACGCCCTTGTTGGAGGTGAGCACCCCGCCCACATGGACGCGGCAGTGTACCCGTGGCGGCGCGATGGCAATGGCTTCGAGCTCCAGCGCTCCATCATCCATCAGAATGCGATCATCCAGGCGGATGTCGGTGATGATATCTGGATGGGGGAAAGGGATTTCGCGCTCAGGATCGGTGACGGGAGCTGCGGTGAGCACCACCTCGGCCCCTTCTTTGAGCAGCATCCCCTCCGGCGGCAGCGTCCCCACGCGGATTTTGGGGCCTTGCAGATCGCCCATCAGCGCGACGTAGCGCCCTTCCTCCTGGGCCACCTGCCGCACCCGCGCGACCATCTCCCGCTTGTTCGCCTCGCTCCCATGCGAAAAGTTCAATCGGGCCACCGTCATCCCCGCGCGGATCATCGCGCGCAATGTTTCGGGCGATTCCGTGGCCGGGCCTAACGTGCAGACTATCTTCGTCAGCGGCATAGTTCCTCCTTATCGTGAGCCATCTCTGCTCAAATTGTACTCAGAAGTCGCAGATTGTCTATTCTCGGGACTTACGCAAGCATCGAGAACCCAACCGCAGAGTACGCTGAGAACGCAAAGAAAATTATTCTTCAGTGTTTTTTCCAACAACTTAACACAATAAAAATCGTCTTTTTGAGCAATGTCGCTGGTTTTGGTAAAAAAACTCCGCGTTCTTTGCGTGCTCTGCGGTTAAAGATGTTGATGCCGCGCGATTGCATAAGTCCTATTCTTTTGCTCTTGGCGGCGATTTTCAGAGCGACCACAACAATGATGTGACGATCCAGCCCAGCATCAGCCCCACGGTTACATCGCCCAGATAGTGGACGGCCAGGGCGACGCGGCACAGGCAGATGAGCAGGGCGACGCTCGCCAGCAGCGCCACGCCCCACACCGGCAATGCGCCGCTCGCCAGCGCCACGATCCCGCCCAGGCGCACGGCATGACCGGAGGGGAAAGCGTGGCGATCCGGGCCGAGGTAGAGCGCCTGGCCGTTTGTCTGGGGTCGGGGGCGGCGCACCAGGGCCTTGACGAGGCTGCTGACCAGGGACAGCGCCAGAACCGTCACGACCAGTTGCAGGCTGTGCCAGGGATACCCCCACAGCCACAACAGCGCGCTCACCCCCAACGCTACCCAGGAGTCGCCCAGATGGGCCACTGTCAAGGCTGCCCATCGGCGCGGCGAGGGGCGTTGCACCTGCGCAATCCGCACCAGCCACGCCGACGCGCGCACGTCCCACGCGCCCCAGCGCTGCAGCAGCGCACTCATTGACGACCGGCGAGCTCCTGCCGGCAGAGGGCCAGCTGCTGGGGCTTATCCACATCCATCCCCAGCTCGGGATAGGGGACACGCACCGCGCGCGCGGGGAGGTTCCAGCGTTGGGCGACGGCGCGCTCCAATTCGGCGACTGTCAAGCGACGCAGCAGCAATTTGACGAAGAAGGGCACGCCCAGCCGGAGGGCCTGCTTCAGCGCGCTCTTGCGGCGGTCCACTAGATCAGACAGAAGCTCCCGGTGCGTCTCCAACAGCTGCAAGCGCGCCACATGTAAATCGCCGCCGGCCAGATCGCCATCGGCGAAGTGGGCGTAGCTGCGCCCGGCGGTGGGGAAGCGCGCCTCCATCAGCGCGCGGGGGACTGCGGAATAGTACAGGGCGATGCCTGAATCGGTTGCCTGCGCCACCACCCACTCGACCATCTCGGTGGTCAATAAAGGAATGTCGGCGCAGGCGAGCAAGGCCCGCGTCGCCTCCGGGTGGTGCTCCAAGAGGTGCGCCATACCCGCCAGACCATTCCGCAACAACGATCCCTGGTCAGGGATGTAGGCGACGACCTTCTCCGCAGATAGCGGCGTCTCCGGCGGCAGGCCCACCACCACGATATCGCGCACGCTGGGGGCTTCTGAAAGCGCCGCCAGCACCCAGGCGACCATCGGACGCCCGGCCACGTCGAGCAGGGCCTTGGGGCCGCCCTGGGTCTCCGCGTACAGAGGATCGTCCGGCGCGGGCCGCCCTCCGGCAGCGAGGATGCAATCAATCGTCATCGGTCGCCTCCGCAGGATTCAGCTCCTGGATTTGCGGACGGAGCTCCAGCTGGGCGATCAACGTCTCGAGCTCGTCGCGGGTGAGCGGACGCCCCTTTCCGGCCACGGCGACCAACCCGGCTTCCAGCATGTTCGTGCCGAAGGTGCGCCCCTCGAACCTGGGCGTTGTCGTGACCAGATAGCGCACGCCCGCCTCGCGGAAGGTCGCTACATCGGCCTCGGTCGTCGTGTTGGTGAGGATCGTCTTGCCGGGCAGCCGCGCGGGCATGTGGCGCTTGGTGTAGCAACAATCCCCGGCGATGACGGTGGCCCACTCGTACCAGCGGCCAAAGCGCGGGACGCTCTCGTGTTGTTTCTCGCCGGTGGGATAGAGCCAGTGAATCGGCGCGAACCGCCCGATGAGCGGGGCCAGCACGGCGGCCATGCGATCCACCGCACGCAGGCTGCGCAACGGGATGGGAATCCCCAGCGCGAACATCAGGTCGCCGCAGACCAACTCGTAGCCGGCCTCGACCAGCCCTTGCGCCATGCCGTAGCGATCCAAGGCGACATTGACTAGAACGTGCTTGGGGTGCAGTTCCGCGCCGAGGGCCGCCTCCATGTGGCGGATGCTCTGGCGCTCCAGTGTGTACTTCAGCCCGCGCCCATCCACGACGGGGGTCTGCCGCACGTCACGAATCAAGCGCCGGGCCGCGCCTAAGGGGTAGGCGGTGCGCGCCGTCCCCACGGAGAGGTCAATGCCTCCCATGCCGAAAGCATCCACTTTTCCATCCAGCGACGTGTAGAGGGCCGTGGCCCGCGCGATGTCGCCGTCGGCACCGATGCGTTCCAGGATAACCGGTTCGCCCAACAGGGTGATCTCCACGCGCTTATCGCGCCGGGAGCTGCCCAGGCTGACGCTGACCGCGCGCTTCATCTAAGCCTCCGTTACCCGTGGTTGTCGCCATATTAGCGGGATGGCGAACAGAGACAGCGGCGCGGCCACCACCAGCGTTCCCAGCAAGGTCAGCCCGCCCAGGATGAAGACAACCCCGGCCAGCAGCCAGCTTTTAAGGATAAACCCAGCGCCGGCTACCATCAATACGACGCTCAAGTTCCACATGCCGTGGAAGAGCAGTGCGCCGAGGTAGCTCAGCGGCAGCACCCAGCGGCGGCCCTGCCAGAAGTAGCCCCATCCCAGCCCCACCAGGCCGCTGCTCAGCGCGTGCATGGTGGTGGATAAGACGCGTGCGCCCACGCCGGCTACCCAGCTTCCGGCGCCGCCTTGCTCCAGCCCCATCCCGCCATTGGTGATGCCTTCAACCATAGCGAAGCCGATCCCGCAGGCCACGCCCCACAGGAACGAGGTCAACAGGCCGGGACGTTTGACGAAGCCCAACGCCCCAACCACAAGCGTTTTGGCGAGTTCCTCCACCAGTGGGGCAACGACGGCAAACATCAGTCCCAACATGCCCAGCAGGGCGCCCAGCACGACGGGCGAGGTGAGCAGCGAGGTTGCTGTTTGAGGGTTTAGCATTTCCGGCGAAAGATGTTGGAGCTCCTCGACGAGGGTGAGCAACCGTTGTATCTCTTCCTGTCCGCCGGGCAGCAGCCAGACCAGCAAGAGGATGCCGCCCCCGCTGATGAGCAGGCCGAGTCCCTCCAGCGGCAGCGCCAGCAAGGTGCTCAGCGCCCCACTGCCCAAGGTCAGGCCGAGCTCACGCCAGGTGGGCGCCGCGGCGCGTCCGCTCAGGAAGATGCAGCCCAGCAGGATGAAGAGCGCTGGTATCACAATGAGCGCCATGTGGAAGGGGGCAAACCAGAGGCCCTCAAACGATAAACCGGAGTTGATAAGCGCCATGAAACTCACGCCCAACAGCAGCAGCATTGCTAATCCCACCGGCAATCCGAGCCACAGCCAGGGATGACGCGGGGCAAAGCGCCGGTGCGCCTCGCCGCGCCACGCCCGGCGACTCGTTACGAAGAGGAGGCTTGCAAGGAAGAGTCCAACCAATCCCAGCGCGGCTACAATGGTCTGGGTAGGGGCGAGGAAGCCCAATTCAAGTTTTGGTAAGAGCCAGGAGACCAATAGCGCGCCGAGACTGCACAGCAGCCATAACCCGCCCAGGAGTGTTGCGATGCCCCATAACAGACGGCGTTTTTGTGTCATATCTATCCTCATCAGCAAATAGCCTGAGCGTAAGACAGGTTGCCAACCTGTCCTACATTTTCATCCTCGGTGGTGTACCGAAGGAACATGATGACTCATCAGCAAATAGCCGGAGTGCGGAGCGTTTGCTCCGCGCGCGAACTGTCAGTTCGCGCTACATTTCACCTGTTACTCGTTTGTGAGCGGGGGGATAAGTTCCCCTATCCCCCCGCTGCTCTGCTACTGAATGTCAACGCTTAGCAATATGTCGGGTTCTGGCGCCATTGGATCGCCGGGTGAACGCTGCGCGAGCGCGTAGAGTACATCCAGTCCCTCGACGACCTGCCCGATCAGGGGGAATTGCCCGCTCAGCTCCGCGGCGTCGGCCCCCAGGGTGATGAAGAACTGCCCATTGGACAGCATCCCCACGAGGCCGGGGCGATCGAAGGCGTTCTCCATCTCGCCATAGCAGTAATAGCCGGGATAGCCGATGCTGCTGCCGCTGGGATCTCCGCCCAACGCGACGTAGTCCTCCAGCACGAAGAAGAAGGGAGAGCCTTCGTACCAGCCCGCCTCGGCCAGGAAGATGAAGCTGTTGACGTGCGTGGGCGCGGCTTCCGGCAGCAATTCGATCACGATGTCGCCCTGGGTCGTGCGCAAGAGCGCCTGTCCCTCGCGGCCAGCCGTGTCCATGATCCCTTCAGGGATCTCCATGTATTGTCGCGATTGCAGGGACATCAGATTGTAGAAGGATTCTAGGGCTGCGTAAGAGAGACCGAGTTGCTGCGACGGGAAGGGCACATCGTTGAAGATGAAGGAAGGTGTCCCGCTAAGCATCAACTCTTGTGATTCCAAGAGCTGCATTTGAATCTTAGCCTCGTAGGTGTGCTCATCCATGTCGCGGTCGAACTGGGCCAGGTCCAGCCCTAGTTGCTCAGCATACTCACTCATCAGTGCCCGTGCCTGTTCCGGCGTCACCGTTGACGCGCCCCACTCCGCTTGGCGCACAAAGAGCAGGTCGTGCATTTCCCAGAACATCCCCTGCGCGCCTGCTGCCTCCGCGGCCTCCGAAGTGACCATGGCTCTATCGTGGAAGCTCAACGGGAAGTGCCGGTAGACCAGGCTGACCGTGGGGTTATCCGCCAGGAATTGATTCAGAATGGGGACTACCCCGGCGCATCCAGGACACTGGAAGTCCGAGTACTCGAAGATAATCACTTCCGCTTCTGCGGGATCCGCGCCCTTGAACCAATCGTCCTCGGAGACCGGGAAAACGGGTAGCGAAGGCAATGGCATCGCCTCACATACGGCGGGTTCGCTCGGGCCGACAATCTCGATAGGCGCTATCGTAGGGGCCGCTGTCTCTGTGGATGGGACCTCAGTCACAGTATCGCCATTACGACATCCACTCAACACTATCATCACGACCAACACCAGGGTCGTGATCCATCCAAAATTCCTATTCATTTTTCAGCTCCTTATCTCTGAATTTAGTAGATATTATACCACTAAAATCGAGTGATTCGACGGAAAAGCGGATCGGGTAATCCGATCCGCTTGTGGGTAGCGAAAGAACAGCGAATTTACGCTGGGGGCGGCCAGAACGGCGGACGCTCCATCCGCCAGAGGGCGTATAACCCTCCCAACGCTGCGATGCCTCCCACAATGTACCCATCCAGGATTTCGGCTTGCGTCACAAAGATGGCAAGCAGTCCCAGGAGGAAGCCGGCGCAGTACAAGACCAACACCGCCTCGCGTCGGGTCAGACCGGCGTAATACAACCGGTGCGAGGCATGATCCTTGCCGGGCGTCGTCAGGGGATTGAGGCCGCGTTTGAGACGCGAGATGGTCACCAATGTCGTATCGAAGAGCGGGACGCCCAACACCAACAGCGGAATCATCCAGGTGACGAAGGCGACATTATCCGGGAAGCGCAGTTTGATGCCAATCGCCGCCAGGGTGAAGCCGAGGAAGAGGCTACCCGAATCGCCCATGAAGATGGTCGCGGGGTTCCAGTTGTAGATCAAGAAGCCGCAGCAGGCCGCCATCACTGCGACGGAGAGCGCACCGACCAGGTATTGCCCGCTGAAGGCGCACATCAGCGCGAAGTTGGCGGAGGCAATCGCCGCGATGCCGCCAGAAAGCCCATCCATGTTATCCAGCAGGTTCAACGCATTGGTGATGCCCACCATCCAGAGCACGGTGGCGGCGTAGTTCAATATCGGGATCGGGAGAAAGCTGATGCTAACATTGGTCGCCATCAGCAGAGCGACGGCCAGCAGTTGCCCTAACAGCTTGAGCCAGGGGCTAAGGGAGTAGCGGTCATCCCAAAGCCCCAGTAGCGAAACACCCGTCGCGCCGACGAGGATGCCGGTGAGTTGATCCAGGTTGAAACGCCCGCCCAGGAGCAACGTGATGGTCAGCACGCTCAGAAAGATGGCGATCCCTCCCAGGCGTGGCGTTGCCACGGTATGCACCTTGCGGGTAGGGTCAGGTTGATCAAGCGCAATGCGCAGCCCCAGACGGCGCGCCAACGGCGTGCCCAACACCGCCAGGAGCAAGACGCCCGCGAAGACGACCAGGTAGGTGGTGATCATGTGACCCTAGGGCGTGATTACCTGCGTCTGCAGCGCCTGGATCAGCTGCTCGATGACCGGACGATTGTCTTCGGGGACGATCTCCAGGGCCTGGAGCGCCAGCGTCAGCGCCTCGGCTTGCCGATCAGTGTAAGCGTAAGAGACGGCCAACAGGCGGTAGAATTCCCAGGCATCGCGGGTGGTGGCGCACTGTTCCAGCGCCGGCTCCACGACTGCCGGGACCTCGTCCCACCGCTGTTCCTGCACCAGCAGCGCGCCAGCCTGACGCCGGACGGTGCAGTTCCGGGGCTGGATTTCCAGGGCGCGCAGATAAGCCGCGATAGCGCCATCAATATCCGATTGCACCTGATAGCGATAGTCGCCCAGGAGCATCCAGGTATCCTCAAATTCATCATCGAGCGCCAAAGATTGAGAGATCACCTCTTGGAATCTGAGCGGCTCCTGATAGTCAAAGCCGTACAGGATCGCCAGCTCATTCCACAAGATGGGGTTGTTGGGGCTTAAGGTCAACGCGATGCGATAGTTCTCCTCGGCCCGCGCCAGGGCTTCCTCGCGGGACACGATGCCGCTGCCAATCCCTGCCATGCTGCGGTAGAAGCGCGCGAGGTTGGCGCTGTGATCGGTGTTGAGCGGATTGATCTCTCGCGCCTGATGCAGGATTTCCTCCGTGCGTTGGAGCGCCGCCATCCGCTGCTCCGCTTCAGTGTGCACCTGTGCCAGTTCGAGGTAAGTCTTGCCCAGGTACAGGTAATAGAAGTCCTCACGTGGCACGTACTCCAGCGCCCGTTCGTAATGCGCGATGGCCGCCTGCTTCTGGGTTGGGTCGTTGGACTTCGAGAAAGCGTCACCCTGCTTGAAGATCACATCGGCGCGGATGAGGTTGTAATTGGTCGCGCCGATCAGGAGGATGCCCACGATCAGCAGGATGCCCAGCAAACCCCAGGCGAGCAGATCGCCCTCTTCGCGCGGTTGCGGGTGCTCCCATTGCAGCACAAGGGCCATCAGGATCAAGATGCCGAAGATCAGGATGTAGTAGAGGCCCAATACCCCGGCCAGTCGCTCCGCCACCAGCACTGCATCCGCTATCGAGGCGACCGGGATACGGGTCAGGTTGGCCTGTAGCCCCGCCAGGGCGCTGCCGAAGAGCCAGACGCCCACTATCGAGACCAGCGTGTATATCATGATCGCTATCCCCCAACGCCGTCCGCGGTCTTTATCGAACAGCCCTTCGTTCTCCAGCTCGCTCAGCCCCAACATCCCCAACAAGAACCAGGTGAAGACAAAGAGCATCAACGCGCCCACAGACTCTGTCGTGTAAGCGGCGGCGCGCTGGTCATAGAGCCGGGTAAGCGAGTACCAGAAGATTCTGCCGGCCTGGTCGGTGCGGCTGGGATTGTTGACAAAATCGAAAGCTAACGTCCCCAGGATGAAGACGGCGAAGAGGCTCAGCGCCACAACTGTCGCAATCCATGCCTGTGCAGACGTGGCCCTCTGGGCTTTGCGCCGACGCGCGCGCTTGCTCGCACGGGATGCGGAAACTACAGTGGACACTTCGGCGTCGGGCTGCGCGATCCATTGCAGGCCCAGCACCACCATCAGCCCAGACAGCACCCAGAAGGTCGTCCGCGTAGCGGCAATGGCGATCCCGAAGTTGATCTCGATGAAGTAGGCGATCACTGCTGATAGAATTGCTACCAGCAAGAGCGTGTGCGGATGCAACATTCGCTTTTCGGCATCCTCATTACCTGGAAGCGCCAGCGCGCCCCGCGCCGAGACCCGGAAAGCCTCGACGGTGAGGTACAAGACCGTGCCCACCAGCATCCCTAGCGGCACTGCCACGCCGAAGAGGTAAAAGCCCTCTAATTGCCAGAGAAGTATGGTAAAGAATAGCACCGAGAAGGCGTTCATCCCCAGGTAGATCCAGAATTGCTGCCGCGTTTGCAACAGGCCCAGCCAGCGGAAGCCCCAGTAGAAGACGTTGCCAAACAGGAAGATGTAGATAGCCAGGCCCAAGATACCGGTAATCACCACCGCGTCCAGCGTCTCATTGTGCGAGCGATCCGGCGAGGCGGTGCGCGATTCGTAGTGCCCCAGCTCCGGCGGATAGAAGCTGTTGTAGGCCACGTACATTGACTCCGGCCCATAGCCGATCAACGGGCGCAGGAAGTTGAAGGTATCGGTGCTGCCATCGGGGAACTCGATGGGGTCGTGAGGCGAGATCAGCTCCAAGGCTCCTTCCCAAATGAGCGCGCGTACCTTACCCGTGCCGCTCTCCAGCTGCGAAATCGTTGCCAGCCGCCGGATGGAAGGGGTGCTGCGCACACGATCCTGCAATGGCCCAGGTAAGTTCATCGCCACGAGGACCAACGCCACCGCCAGCCCCACCACGCCCCAGCTGATCCACAGCCAGCGCCAGCCCTTGCGTTCGACCACCATATACAGCCAGGACGCGCCAAAGACCAACGCGCCCAGCCCGCCGCCGATATAGGTTCCATAATTGCCGGGAATGACGAAGAGGCCCACCGCTACCAATGCCCCGGCCAGCGCCATCGAGCCTAACGCAAAGCCTGTCCCTTGCAACAAATCGCCCCCCACGCTGCCTTTTGTCTCCGCTTGGGATGCCGCATGGCGTTGCAGCATGATGAAAGCCAGATAGGGGAAGAGGAACGCGCCCGCAATCAGGCCCAGCCAGGGGCCACGGCTCTTCGAGTACCAGATTGTCATCAGCTGCACGACGAGGATCACGATGTACCCTGAGGCGCGCAGAATATCGCTTATGCGCGCCTCCTCGCGGGTCAGGATGTCCTTGAAGCTCTCCACGATGCGCGCCGCTGTCAGCGGCAGGATCATGATCAAGTACGCTGCCACGAAGATGGCATTGCCCATGTTGGAAGCCACGCGGGTCTGCACATTCCCCGCCCACGGCAGCGGATCGAGGCCGTTGTGCTGCAAGATACCGTATAGCGACACCGGCAGACTGTTGATGATGAGGACCGTGATCAAGCGATTGAGCTGCGAGCGCGTGCGCAAGCTCGTCAACAGGGCAAAGAAGAGCACCAGATAGCCGAAGAGTGTGTAGGTTCCTTGCAATCGCTGGTACGAGCCGATGAAGCTGGTATAAGGAATGACCGAGAAGAGGGTGCTGATCACGTAGCTGAGCATCGTCAACAGCGCGGGCAGCACCAACGGGGTGCGCCATGAGAAGCGCAACGGTTGCTCTCCACGCAGCAGCAGATCTGTGAAACGGGCCAGCCACAGACAGGCCATGATCACTGCCAACGAACGCAGCGTGGTCAGCTTGTCAGGCTCAAAGACCCGCGAGGAATAAACGTTAAAAAAGACTGGTGTAATCGTAATACCCAGCAGCCAACCTACCTCTAATGCCCGATCACAAAATGCACTAAGCCGTGATGAGTTCATCGCCCTGCTCCTCAAACCAACGAATCGTTTGCTCTAATCCTGCTTCTAATGATACTTGCGCCTTGAAGCCCAATATCTCCGCGGCCCGCGAGGTGTCCGGCAGCCGCCGTTGCGCTTCCTCGAAATCCGCGCCGTAAGCCTCGGCGTAGGGAATTTGCACCGGCGCTGCGGTCCCAGGGACGAGCGCCCGGATCTGCTCGGCCAACGCCGCGATGCTGATCTCCCGCCCGTTCCCGATGTTGAAGACGCGCCCTTCCGCTGCCGGGGTCTCCATTGCCAACTGCGTCCCGCGCGCGGTATCGCCTACATAGGTGAACGAGCGTGTCTGTTCGCCTGTCCCGTAGATCGTCAATGGCTGCCCGGTGAGCGCCTGCGTGATGAAGCGCGCGACCACACTTCCATATCCGCGCGGATCCAGCCGGGGGCCGTAGGCATTGAAGTAACGCACGACCACCACCGGCAAGCCACGCTGCCGATGATAGGCCAGCGCGAGATGCTCATCGAGCAACTTCGACACCGCATAAGACCAGCGCGGCACACTCGCCGGCCCCATCAACAGATCCGCATCCTCGCTCAGCGGTATCTGTGGGGATTTGCCATACGTCTCAGAACTCGAAACGGTCAACACCTTGCAGCTATGGGCCAGCGCCGCTTCGAGCACGGTCTCTGTGCCGCGCACGTTGACTTTCATTCCCCGCAACGGATCATCCACCACATACTTGACGCCCACGACTGCGGCCAGGTGATAGATCCCCTGCACCTGAGAGGCCAATTCTTCCATCAACGGGGCATCTAAAATAGAGCCTTTTACAAAGCAAAAGTGGGGGTTGTTGTGATGGTGTGCGATGTTTCGCAACTTCCCTACGGATAAATCATCTACTACTGTGACGCGATACCCGGCGGCGAGCAATAAATCCACCAGATGCGAACCAATAAAGCCCGCACCGCCTGTTACCAGATAATGTCCATCTCTCACGCGGTTAGCCACCTCTCTCCAATATTGGGAAAATACAACCCCGTCATCATACACCAGCCAATTAAAAAGGCAAGATCAGCGACCACTTAGCGCCTCAGCACCGTGAGCGCATGGGTGGCGGCTTCCTCCGGCGTGGCGACCTGCTCCCGCAGCAGGGCGTCGAGACCCGCCTGCAATGCCTGCCGCACCGGTTGATCCACCCCCAGTGGCAAGGGGCCTTGCGCTTCCGAGAGGAGCGTAAGCAGGAAGCGTACATCCTCTGGCGGAAGCCCTAACGCTTCAATGGCCTGACGACGCGGCGGCAAGAATTTCTGCTCCGTCGCCAGCGCCGCTACCTGCTCCGGCGCGGCGAGCCACTGGGCCAGCTGCAAGGCGGCTTCCTGGCGGGCCGGGTCTGGCGTCACCAGCGCCAGCGACCAGAGGCGCGCCAGCGCGACGGGGTCGCCATCGCGGGTGGGAATCCAGCCGGGGACGCTCTCCAGGCGCGGCTCCGCCCAGTAAGCGCCGGCAGGCACGACGGTCAGGCTCCCGCGCCCCTCCTGGTAGAGCGCCCAACAGGTCGCCGCATCTGGCAAGGTGAGGGCCAGCTCCGGCTCCAGCAGCCCTTGCGAAATCGTCGCTGCAAAGTAACGGTAGAGCTCCTCCAGGCGCGCGCGGTCGAGCGTGGCCGCGCCGCTATCATCCATCACCTCCCCGCCAGACCCCAGATAGGTCGCCAGCAACGCATCCGAAGCCAACCCATTGCTCGGCGCAGCGGGAAAGATCAAACTGTAATTCTCGGTGAGTACCTGCGTCCACGAGATGCTCGACCCGCTGGTGAGCTCAGCGCGATAGGCGATGTGCTCGGTCTGTGCCAGATAGGGAATGCCGTAGAGCGTAGCATCCACGCGCACCCCTTGCGCCGCAAAGGGGAAGAAATCATCCACGGAGACCCCCACGACCGTGAGCGGCTGGATGATCCCCTCGCGCGCGGCGGCGGGCAGATCAGCTTCGCTCAAGATCACCAGGTCAGGCAATACATCCGGGGCAACGGGCCGCGCGGTGCTCAACAGATTGTACAAGCCGCCGACGCCCGTGGCCTTTTTCACCAGGATTTGGACCTGGATATCGGGATTGAGCCGGTTAAACGCCTGAATTTGTTCGAGCAGGACCGCGCTTTCATTTTCTTCCACATAGGGGTCCAGAAAGTCGGGAATCCACAGCGTCAAGGTGACGAAGCGCGGAGCCGGCGCGGGGGTCGGCGTAGGCGAAAGGAACGGCGTTGGCGCCAGGGTCTCCGTGGGCAGGACGCTCACGGTGGGCGGGCCTGGTTCCGGCGCACAACCGCTCCCCATCAGCAGCAGGCTCAACAACACAACCAATAACCAATAGCGCTTCACACCCACCTCCATAGAGATCAATTGCCGGTGTACGCCTGCACCGCCTGGTAAATCGGGCGCGGCTGGAAATCCACCGTGACAAAAGCGTAATAATCCTGATAGTTGCGCAGGGGCGCAGGCGTGCGGAACATCCACGGGGCGAAAACGGGACACCAGGGCCATGCCTCGCGGATCCACTCGTAAGCCGCCAGCGTATAGGTCACGCGCTGTCCTGGGCGCACCGCATGGACCCACCGGGGATGGTCGTTCCAGCCCCCTTCGGTGATGTAGACCAACTTATCTGCATCACCGTGCGCGATCATAATCTCGCGGAGGAGCTCCACCCGGCGGAAGTTGATCAGGTCGGGGGCCGGTTCCATCTCCGGCGGGAAGACGAGGCCGTAAGCGTGGGCCGCCAGGGCATCGAAGTAGGGGCCGGCGCCGGCAGCGTACATTTCCTCGAGATAGAGCAGATCGTTGAGACCCGCCGGACTGCCCGGCGGCTCCAGCGTCGGCGCGAGCGCGCCCCCCAGCACGATCACATCGGGATTAGCTTCATGCGCTGCCGGATAGACCGCCTGCAATAAGGCCGCGTAGCCTGCGGGATCCACAGGCCGATAGCCCCACTCGAAGCTGAGATTTGGCTCATTCCAGATGATGATGTGCGTGATTTGCCCCTCATAACGCGAGACAAAGGCCGCCACAAAGCGCGCAAAATCGGCGTAACGCGCCGCATCCAGATAGGTGAAAGTCGTCTCCTGCTCGGCGGGGTCGGGACGCGCCCAGGCGGGCGTCATGCCCAGCCGGGCGATGACCGTGAGGCCCTGGTTGCGCGCGTGTTCGATGACCATATCGGCGTGGCCCCAGTTGTAGCGTCCGGGCGCCGGCTCGATGTAGGCCCACGGGAAGTACTCGACGATCCACGGCGCGCCCATCTCCCGCACGAGCTGCAATGTGCGCTGGATCTTCCACGCCTCAACCTCATCGGTGAGGCGCGTGTGGACGCCCACCACAGAATTGGTCGTCATCACCGTCTGCGGCGGATCCAGCACCACGAGCACGCCCGGCGGACGCACCAGCAACAGCAACAACAGCGGCGCGAGCACCCAGGGAAGGACGCGCAGCAGCCAGTTTCGACCCTGCGTCCAACTCCAATGCACCCACCTGATACGTTTCCCTTTCATGTGGGTGCATTATACCCAACCCGAGCTCAATCACAACCTTGCACAAATCGGGAAACATGCTATAATCTGCTCACTGTGGGCGGTTAGCTCAGCTGGCTAGAGCGCCGCGTTGACATCGCGGAGGTCACAGGTTCAAGTCCTGTATCGCCCACCAAGATTTTCGGGGGTCACGGTTTGCCAGAACGGCTGACGTGGCCCCCGATTTTTTAATGACATTAGAATTACACCCCCCCCATTTCGAGCGTGTCAATTTCGTTGTTCCCCAGGCTGTTGTATGACACAACACTCTGGCCCTTAAAGCCGACTCGCGACACCAACCAGTCCAGAAACCACAAGTGGTTCTCCATACCCGCCATGCACGAGGCGGCATAAATGTCCGCGCCGTGATCGTGGGCTGCATCGCCGAACTTCCAAATCCATAGGTTCCCACTGGCCCACTTGCCCGCTGTGGCTACTGCAACCACGGCGATGCGCGCCAGGCGCATTGCCTCTCCGTTGGCAACGTTCTCTACAAACTGGTCATTCCACATGCTTTCACCGATGTCCATTAACAGCACCAGTTTGGGTGGTGGGGCAGCAGAGAGCAGCAGGCCGACCGTGGCGCGGAGATCCGCGTCACGCGCATTGTCCGCCAGCCATTCGAGATAACTGGGGTCCTCGGCCAGGATTTCGCCCAGCGTCTTCCCCTGGTGTTTCCCG
>Ga0209614_1001066_pt1 | contig 21728 bp, 23 predicted proteins | sample BlaSprsedimmetaG_FD_185484 | JGI IMG/M metagenome (GOLD analysis project Ga0209614, IMG submission 185484) | Hot spring sediment bacterial and archeal communities from California, USA to study Microbial Dark Matter (Phase II) - Blank Spring... ... | reverse complement strand
GGCTTATCGGCTGGGGACGTTGATTCTGTGGGGTGGAGAGGTTTGGTTGGCTGCTCTAAGCGCTGTGGTGATAAGGCTCATGAAAAACATTACTTGGGGGAAGGCTTCAACCATCGCTGCGGTGGCCTTTGCTGTAAGGTTCCTTCTGCGGTTGTTTATCGGTTAATGGGCTGAAGGGTGTTCTGCCTGTTTTAGTACTATGGAACAGTGAAGAACTGGACGGTTTTGATGCCGGTGATGAACTTTAGAAAGTTTCGGATGTTAGGCGGTAAAGCTTATATTAGACGTTAATCTCCTTTGATTTCGCCAACAAAACGGAGCAGGCGTAAAGTCTTTATTGACGGGCTGGTTCATTTTGGCGGCGTTTGACAAACGAGAGGACGAAAGATTTGAAAATTAATGAATTGAGAGACGGAATGCGTAAAGTCGACATTGAAGCGCAGGTGGTTGAAAAATCTGAAACCCGAGAAGTTCGCTCCAGATACACCAACGAAACCTACAGGGTTGCCGACGCCACGATAGAGGATGAAACAGGCACCGTAACTTTGACTCTGTGGAACGAGCAGGTTGACCAAGTCAATGTGGGCGACAGGGTGAAGATCGAGAATGGCTACATCAAATCCTTTAGGGGAGAGCTTCAGCTCAACTCAGGAAAATACGGTTCACTAACGGTCCTATAGAACATTATTGTAGGTTGAATGAGGAAATCTAGATGCCATACGAACGAAGAGGATTTGACCGAGACTTTCCTAAGCCAGTCGAGGTCGGAAAAGAGTATGACGTAGAAATCGAGGAGACCAGCCGACGCGGAGAAGGGATAACCAGAATCGAAGGACTCGTAGTTTTTGTTCCTAACACTAAGCCCGGAGACAAGCTGCGGATAAAGGTAACTAACGTCGGCAGACGATTCGCAGAAGCAGAAGTAATCGGAGAGGCAGAAGCAGCAGAGGAAGAAGAGAAAGAAAACGAAACAGAATAAAACCGCATACTGTTTCTAGCAAGCCTCGAATCCATTTTTCTTTAAACTCTATAACTTACTGTGAGGTAGATTAGTCTCTGCTGAGTAAAAGAGCTGACAAACCTGATTTTTTGGTCAGTTGCCTTTTTAGGGGAATAAGGCGTTGACAGTTAAGGTTAATATTAAAGAGGAAAAATATAGCAGAGAACACAGTAGGTTAGAGAACCCTGCCTAGCCCGGTGGTGTAGCGGCAATCATGGAGGCCTTTGGAGCCTTCGACGGGAGTTCGAATCTCCCCCGGGCTACCAACGCCTAGGCGCGAATTTATACTTTTTTCGTTTTCAGGTTCACGGATTTCTTTAAGCATCTGCTGTACTGCCATGGATTCCTCGAGGATCATCAAAAGAGCCGCTGTTAGTTTTTGCTGTCAATTTGTCACCCAAAGCAAATTCAGAGATTAATTTGGGGTTTAAATTCAAAAACGCTGTTGCTACCAAGTAGCAATAAGTAATAATAGGGAAAAAAGCGTATTTTAGTCTTGAGAGCCGATGAATAAGGACAAAATCTCTATTGCGCTCACAAAAAGTCTTATTAAGCAAATTAATAGCGAATGCAAGAAAACAGGGCTTTCACGGTCAAGTTTTATCGAAATGATTCTACGCCAACATTGTCGTAGTAACATTGTGGAAAACAATATAAAACAAGACACACAAATTGCGGATTATGTTCCGCCTAATTTTGTTTAAAAATAAATCCATTTTTACAACTGATGGGTTTGAATTGTAAGGAAAGATTGAAGTTCTAAATACCAAAATGTATTACGTCGATGAAATCTAAGATTGTGAATGTTGTCGCTACGGCTGCACTCGATCAGGAAGTTTATTTAGACGAAATCTTCGAATTTTGCTATAACCACATCTTTAATTTCTGTGTAACTTGTGCATCCGTTTTGGATCTGCAAAAGAATTGCTTTGCGTACAAGGTCACATTTCAAAACAGCATTCAAGCACAGCTATCAGCCTTTAGCTTACTCAAAGAAAATCAGAAGCACTTAATTACTGACATTTTTGTGACTATCGAATTTTAGGTTTGCACGCACGAAAAGATATAAGCAAATTAAACTGTTGTTCTGAATGAGGCAAAAAAGCTTTAGTACAGACCATTCGTTATGTTAGTGGACCGTGTTTCAGTATGAAAGAGTATGATTTAATTATTTTAGGTGCTGGTTCCGCAGGGTTTGCAGCTGGAATAAAAGCTTCTGAACTCGGTAAAAACTTTGCAATAATAGAAAGTGGAATAATAGGTGGAACTTGTGTCAATGTAGGTTGTGTTCCTTCAAAACATTTACTGCATGTAAGTGATGCCTACTACTCGAAAAACTATGGGTTCAGAGGAATCAAAGTAAACAGGCCGTCATTGAATTTTTCCGAAATAATCAAGCAGAAAGATGAACTTGTAACGTCAATGAGAAAAAGCAAATACGCTGATGTTCTCGAAAATCTTGAAGGAGCAACTCTCATTGAGGGAAAAGGAGTTTTTGTTTCCAGAAATGAGGTCAAAGTGGGAAACAAAATAATCAATGCTGATAAGTTTATCATTGCTACGGGTTCTTCTCCGAATATAGTCAAGTTTAAGGGAATAGAGAATGTTGATTACCTCACAAATGTTGAAGCTCTGAGTCTTGAGAAAGTTCCAAATTCCATGATAGTTGTTGGTGGTAGAGCTTTAGGCTTGGAATTTGCTCAGATGTATGCCCATTTTGGAACGGAAGTTACAGTTCTTCAAAGAAGCTCACGAATATTACCAGATAACGAACCTGAAATCTCAGAGGAACTGACAAAATGCCTAAGAGACGAGGGAATAGAAATTCACACCGATGTAGAAATCAAGGAAATCGATGAGAAAAATGGAGTGAAGATAGCTAATTGCTTAGTGAAAGAAAAAGTAATGAAATTTGAGTCTGAACAAATACTAATAGCAACGGGAAGAAAACCGAACACAGAAGGCATAGGATTAGATAAAGCTGTTGTCGAAACAGAAAAAGGGTTTGTTAAAATAGATGAATATCTTCAAACTTCCAATCCTAACATTTATGCAGCGGGGGATTGTGCATCACAGGTAATGCTGGAAACCCTTGCGGCTAAAATGGGAAATATTGCGGTTAGAAATGCTTTTGAAAACGCCAAACGGACAATTAATAATAAGGAAATACCGAGAGTCATCTTTACAAACCCGCAAGTAGCAACGGTAGGCTTTACGGAAGAGGAATATTCAGCAAAAACTCATGCATGCGCTTGTAGGACGATACCCATGTCGCTTGTTCCGAAAGCCCAGGTTATAAACGACATAAGAGGGATCATAAAGATGGGCATAGACCCCCGGACATTGAAAATAGTTGGCGTTCATATAGTTTCTCCATTAGCCGCAGATATGATTCATGAAGCAACTTTGGCAGTAAAGTTTGGTTTAACAATTGATGACATAATTGACACTGTTCATGTTTTCCCAACATTATCAGAAGCAACAAAGCTAGTTGCCACAGCATTTCGAAAAGATGTAAGCAAATTAAGCTGTTGTTCTGAATGAGGCAAAAAAGCTTTAGTACAGACCATTCGTTATGTTAGTGGACCGTGTTTCAGTATGAAAGAGTATGATTTAATTGTTATAGGGACTGGTTCTGGAATGGAAATAGCAACTGCGGCAATCCAAGAAAATCCAAATCTGAAAGTTGCCGTAATAGATAAAGATGAACCGGGAGGTATATGTCTAACCAGAGGATGCATACCCACCAAACTCCTGATTTATCCCGCAGAAGTTGTGAGAACAATTCAAAGAAGCACAGAATTCGGAATCCATACTGAAATCAAGAAAATAGATTTTCCAACAATTATGCACAAAATGCGGTCAACAATTAATCGAGACATAAACATGATACGAACAGGACTCTCAAACTCAAAAAACATAGATTATTACCCAAAACAAGCAGAGTTCATCGCCCCCTACACACTTAAGATAGAAAATGAAACAATAACATCAAAAACGATTTTCCTATGCACAGGGTCAAAACCATCCATTCCACCAATCGAAGGACTCCAACAAACAGGCTACCTAACCAGTGATACTATACTTCAGATAAGCACGCTGCCAAAGAGCATAGTCATCATAGGGGGAGGATACATAGCAGCAGAGTTCGGACACTTCTTGTCAGCAATGGGCTCAGAAGTTACGATAATTGGAAGAAACCCCCAATTCATTCCAGAAGAAGAACCAGAAATATCTGCCTTAGCAAAAAAAGAACTACAAAAACACCTTAAAATAATCACAAATCACGAAGTAACCAAAGTCGAAGCCTCACCACAGGGAAAAAAAATCATCGCCACCAACCGAGATAACAAACAAGAAACTCAAACTATCGCAGAAGAAATCCTTGTCGCTGTTGGAAGAAGCCCCAACACAGACATTCTTCACCCTGAACGAGCTAACATAAAAACAGACTCCCGAGGATACATAGTAGTCGACGAGTACATGCAGACCACACAACCAAACATATACGCACTAGGAGACGCAGACGGAAACTACATGTTCAAACACGTAGCAAACTATGAAGCAAAAATTGTATACTACAATGCCATATTGAAAATGAAAACCAAAACAGACTACCACGCTGTCCCACATGCCGTATTCACAGAGCCAGAAATCGCTAGCGTCGCATTAAAAGAAAAAGAAGCCATCGAAAAATACGGAAAAGAAAACATACTAATTGGCTTTTACAAATACGAAGACACCGCAAAGGGCGAAGCCATGGCCGTAAAAGACTGCTTCGTCAAAGTCATAATCCAAAAAGAAACAGAAAAAATTCTTGGCGCCCACATAATAGGACCACAAGCCTCAGTTCTAATACAAGAAATAATAAACTTGATGTACACAGAAGATCAACGATCAGAACCACTCACCGAAGCCATACACATACACCCAGCATTACCCGAAGTAGTCGCCCGAGCATTCAGTTCACTAAAAACGCCCGAACAATACCACCACTTCTTAGAAGAGCACTCAAACCTCCCTCTATACTAAAAAATAACGCCAACTCACAAATTGCACGTCATCACTTGAAACAAACCACAGTCTTAATCGTCGTTTCTCCAGGCAAGAAAGCCCTCCGGAAATCGTTTACCGTCAACTTCTCTGTAATTAAACGTTCTACAACATTTCCGTATCTACGCTGAATCTCAAACAAATCGTGGATACCCGCCTCAAAATGAACTTTATCGGAATTCACCGAACCAAACATTAGACGGTTCCCTAAAACCATTCCAGTTAAAACCTTGCCAAAATCTTGGCAAGCCTCCTTTTCACGATACACCCCAAGAAAACACAAAACTCCATTAACACCCAAAAGGGGCAAGGATTCGATTGCCACACCGACGTTTCCTGTAGCCTCAACAATCAAATCAAACTTAACAGACAACGTTCGCAATGGAGTCTCAGTTGTATTAACGTATGTTCCGCCAACATAATTAACGATATCAGCTTTCAAACTGTCTTTTGGTTGGGTAGCTAAACTGTAGACATCAAGACCTCTCAATCGAAGAAGCATCGCAGCAAGCAAACCTAAGGGTCCTGCACCTAAAACTAAAGCTCGTTTCGGCTCCCAAATCATCCTCTGCTGAATCTTGAAAACTTGAGAAACTGCCTTTTCTGCAACACTTAAAGGTTCTAGCAAAACAGCCATGTCTTTTAGCTCATCAGGTATCTTCACCAGAAAATTCGAATCAGACAATGCATACTCTGAAGCAAAGCCATGAAGCTTGTAGATTCCATGCTCATAATAGTTTCCGGTAAGGCACATGCTTACTTCGCCCCTTCGGCAGTTGAGACAGTTTTCCCAGCAGGGCCTTCGAACCGTGGGAACAACAAGATCTCCAGATGAAAAACCTTTTACATCATCACCTACAGCGCTTATTCGCGTCAATGCCTCATGTCCCAAAACAAGAAAATCGGAACCTTCAGGAGACTCCCCATATTTTCCTTCGTTAATTTCCCGGTCAGTTCCGTCAATTCCCACACACAAAGTCTCCAAAAGAACCTGCCGCTCTGAAGGAACTGGTTTTGTCACATCCCGCAATTCAATCGAGTTGGGACTGTGAGGCTTCACGACCAAGGCTTTCATCAATCTTCCTCCATTACGCTACCATAGTCGACCCTGCTTGGTCCGGTAAATCGGTAAACCACATTTTTCGCAGATTTTCAGCTCGTTCAACTTGTTCAAGTACTCAATCACAGTCAAAACAAATGTCGAGTGGCTCCAGGTCAATGGGGATACAGACAAAGGCTCATTAGTAAAAGGATGAATTTGTTCAGCTAAAACTCCAGATTCAGAAGCTCGATCTGCAATCCAATTCAACAGTTCAAGCCCCTTATCCAATTCGCTTCTAGCGATATACCACTCTGCAAGCCAAAGAGTACAAATAAACCAGGGATTACCCGGAACCTTTTCAATATCGCGACTGACTTGTTGGTAATAATCATTTTGATATCGGGCAACCCCCCCAACATTGGTCTTCACCCATAGCGCTGATTCTACAGCTCTCATGGTTTTCTCCACACGCACATCATCGGCAGGAAGAACTCCAAACTCAAAAACACCATAAACACTGCTATCAACAGTAGTGTCTCTTATGAAACTATTTTTTCCGTCAGGTTTAAGCATCTTAAGAAATCGCCCTTTCTCATCATCATATAGATGTTTTAGGATAGCATCTTTAACTTCACTTGCGGCAATATCATATTTTTCGGCTCTTTGAATATCTCCAAAAACTCCTGCAAGTTTCGATGCAGCCTTCAAACCGCCAAAAACTGCTGAGCATGTAAACGTTGATACACCTCTATTCTCCTCCCAAAGATCATAACTGGCTAATGGAAGCCTAGTTTGAGGGTCTCTATACTTGACCAGAAAATCTGCTGCCTTGCAAATCAACTGTTTGTACAAGGGGCTAATAAACTCAATATCACGAGCCTGATAGTAGTGATTCCAAAGCGAAAAAAGAACTAAGGCGGTTTCATCCTCTTGAATCGGAAGTTGAAATTGGCGACTGGAGTTTGACCAAGGATGCCAAGTGCTGCCCCAAGAACCGTCCGGATGATATTTCTGATAGAGACAGCCTTCTTTTGAGATGGCTCTCCCACAGAAATTAAAAAACCTTTGAGTCACATGGAAGTATCCCGCAGCATCCAATCCTAATGACACAAAAGCGCCGTCTCTTGGCCAAACATAACTGTAGGTGTCTTTGTTAAAACGCAGAATGTCTGAATCACTTGAAGCTATTATACCCCCTCTGTTGTCAATTTGTGTCCTAAGAATCAAAAGGCTTCTCTTAAACATTGTAACAATCTTAGCGGGTAAATTGCCAAAATTAATCTCGCTTTTTTTTGCCCAATTTTCGAAGTATTTGCCTGTTTCACGAACAAGTCGCTCTGGACCTACAGTTTTGATCGTATCTGAAAGCTCTGAAATCTCATCAAGGCTTCTTCCTGCAGCGATCCAAGAATAAACAGTTGCATCCTTTCTGCCGGCAATCTTTGCCTTTAGACTCACTACAGAATCAACTGAGCCATGAGCAACAAGATTATTGCTAAGACGCCCATCTTCCGCATCTTTCCATGTGCCCTCTAACCCCCCGAACTCGGTAACTCCTACAGCAAACTCATCCAACCCATCAGTGTCTGATACTCCACCAATCAAGAAGTAACGATTCTTTTTGAAATGAACTATAGCATCCAATTCAGGATGGTAATAAGCCGTTATTCCTCCATCAGTTTCGATTAAGTGAAGATCATGCGAAAAATAGAGTTTGATTTCTCTTTCAGTGGTAGAAGTATTGCGGATTCTTATTTTTCTAAGCAAAACGTTATGAAAATTATGCACACAATCTTCAATCAATAGTTCCAAATTCAATTCAGGTTTTTTTAACGAGACTTCTGTCACCAAAGAATCTTCTTTGTAATTCAGTTTTTTCTCCCAAGTTTCGTTTATCCATGAGAAAGTACCATCAACCCAGACCCCTAACCTGCAAAAATGGCCGTTGACATGGTTTTCCATGCCTACAAATGGGAAATATATATCTCGGATATTGAGGTTTTCATCAAAATCCACAAGAAGATTACCATTACCAACACATAATTGACGAGGCATCCAAGACACCTTTAATATTCAAACTATAAGGTATCCTGATTTATAAATTAAAAATGCATAATAATAGAACGCCTAAGGGCATGAGCGATACTATGCCAAAATTCTATGATGTCTCGCTGGAAATTAAAGAGGAAATGATTGTCTATCCTGGCAATCCTCATCCTCAAATTAGACTGTATGCTTCAATTCCCATGAATAAAACCAATGAATCTCTGATCTGCATTGGTAGCCACACTGGCTCGCATGTTGATACAAAAAAACATTTACGGAATGATGGTGCGGGCTCAGCAGCTCTTCCCTTGGATGCTTTCTATGGAAAATGCAAAGTATTTGACTTGACGAACGTTGAAAAAGAGATTCATCGAGGGGATCTGCAAGGTTATTCGATCAAGCCAGGAGACATAATTCTTTTAAAAACAAAAAACTCTCAAAGGGGTTATCAAGAATTTCGAGAAGACTACGTTCACGTTAAACTTGATGCTGCAAAATATTTAGTTGACGCAGGGGTAAAGACCCTTGGCTTTGACTATCTAAGCGTTAAAAAGTTCGAAGCAGACGATGATGTTCACCAAACTTTAATTGAGAACTTGACACTGTTTGAGGGCTTAAATCTTGCTGAAGTCCCTGAAGGTGAATACACCTTCGTAGGTTTTCCCCTCCGACTCGACAGCGACGCAGCACCTGCAAGAGTAATTTTAATTGAAAATCATACTGGATGAATTCGGCTAGTTTTTCTCTCTTTAGCGATGTAATCGTCTTTGCCGTATGGATGACCGCCAAAACCGTGCCGCATAATTGCTATAGCCCTTGCTGCATCACTTTGTTTTCTTCTTGACTTGAAAAGCTCCATAACCGCTTGCGTTGTCACTGGCAACGGGATTTCTTTTTCAATTGCTTCTTGAACTAGCCAGTTAACTTCGCCGGTATCTTCCACGAAATCTGGTACTAAACTTAGGTCAGCAACTTCATTAAGACCCTTTTCCATAAGTTCCACTAACCAGCTTCGAATGACCGAGCCATGAGACCATACTCGAAAGATCTCTTTCAGGTTCAAAGAAAAATCTCCGTGCCGAAGAAGTTCTACGCCTTCACCTATAGCCTGCAGCATTCCAAACTCTATGCCGTTATGAACAAGTTTAACGAAATGACCGCTTCCTGGTTCTCCACAATGCAAGTAACCTCCATTAACAGCGAGTAGCTTTAAAATAGACTCACATAATTTTATCGCTTCTGGTTTGCCGCCTACCATGAAGCATGCCCCATTCCTTGCACCAGTAACTCCTCCACTTGTACCGCAATCAACAAAATAGATACCGTTCTTGGAAAGCTCAGCTTCTCTAACAATTGAATCTTTATAGTACGAATTGCCACCGTCAATTATCACATCCCCTTTTTCGATAAAAGGCAGAAGGTCCTTGATTACAACGTCAATCGTGGAGCCCGCAGGCAACGATAGAAAAATCACGCGCGGAGGTTCAAGAAAATCAGCAAAAACTTTGTAATCGCTAACCACTTTTACGCCTTTCTGACTTAGCTCTGGTTTTTTGCTTCTTGCTTTACCAACTACGTTCAGTCCTTTATCAACTGCTTGAAGAGCAAGGTTACTGCCCATTTTGCCTAGTCCAATAATCCCAAGTTTCACAACATCACCCCATCTTAAAGTAACATATTAATCCTGAATAGTTAATTCTTTTGAATTCAGTTCATGGAACCGCACTTTCGAAATGCTAAGACAGAACAAGAACTGTAAATGAAATTCTTCAATGCAGAGCTAACGCATAATGCACATATCACGAGAAATCTTACGGCACCGTCAATAAATATATCCTTATTAATAGCCTGAACAGTTATATACTGTGGTGAATTTTTTGGTTGAAGAATTAAAATGTCCTAAATGTGGTGCCACATTCAAGACAAAAGAAGAAATGATGAAACATACAAAAGATAAGCATCCAATGTAGACATTGCCTGAAGCATCTTTAGAAACTTGCCATAAAAGAAGCATTGAAGTGAGACATCATGGAAAAAATGGAAATGTCGCCTGAAGAGATGAAACAACGAGAAGAAATGGTTAACTCTATGTGTATCTGCAAGAGTTGCCCTTCATACAAAGCATATGGAGAAGAAGACGACTACATCGGATACTGTTTTCCAACTCATGGAAAAAGCAGCAACCTGGCTGAACACGGTTGTATATGCAGCACGTGCCCAATATACACGAAAATGGATTTCATGACAGCCTACTATTGCACAAGAGACATTGAAATGAAGCAGAAAATGGCAATCGCCGAAGCTGCATGGAAAGGACACAGCGTCTGGGACCACATTAAAAGGAAGAAAATGTAGCAAACCCCTTTCTTTCCCTTTTTTTAGATAACTTTGACGATTGGCTTATTTGGCTAAAAATAAATAAGTTCTGCTCTAAAATCAATTATGACTTCTGAAATAATTTTCTTTGTATACCCTGCAGACATCGGATATGTTAGTGCTCTTAAAGACTTCGCCACAAAGGTTGTTCTCCCTAGCCAGATGCTAGAGTGAATCAAATTCTCAATCCAAAAATATGGAGATCATTATTGAAATGAAATGTTGAATTTGTCTATACGCCACCAATTATAAGAAAAGTTGTAATTGTAATCAATATTCCAGTCAAGAAATACAGAGGTTTGCCTTCTCGACCTGTAGGTATAACATCGCGTACTGTTATGTAAAAAATAACACCCGTAGTTATCGCTAAAATGAAAAAAACCTGTAGATTGTTGTGAATAAAAAGCAAGCCAATGATAGTTCCGATAATTGGACCGAAAGGAATCAGTAAATGGCTCCGATTTCCGGCGACTTTTTCGATAATATGCTTTGAAGATACTGAAAGAGCAAAAGCTCTAACAAAGAAGGGAATCAGAACAAAAACCGCCAAGTTCCCATAAGCTTCAAAGAAAACAACGTTGATAATTCCAACAAGCAATTGATATGCAATAAAACCCCAGAATTCAAATTGGCTCTTTAAGCTAACAAATTCATTGCCAATTGATCGATGTTGATATAAGAATTTTTCAAGGAGATGGACAATAACAAACCCTACCAAGAAAACTACGTAAATGAGTCCGCCCCAGTATGGTTCTCCGTCTGAAATTCTTGGTAGTAATTCGAGAAAAAGAGTTCCCGCCATTAGACCCGCGGCTAGACTCAAGAAGTTCAGGTGAAAACGTTCGATATGCTCAGAGAGTTTTTCACCAATTATGTGAAAGAAGACTATTAATAGTGAAATAAGAAGGGGGAACAGAGTATCCATTGCTTCTCAACCATTATTTGTCATAATGTTGTAAGGATGTTTTAAATGCTATCAAAGAAAAAATTGTTGGGCATATAAATGCTCCAATGTGTTTGACACATGAATGCATACGGCTTTGCTCAAGCATAGAAACATTTGTGGGCATTCGCAGCCTTGTCTTCACCAGATCATTGCCAACATATTCTTCATGAGGAACCCGTTCAGGAGGACTTTTATCTATGGATCCTACATCTTCGACAATCGAGGTTCCAAGCTTCACGAGTCCTCTCTAGCTTTTTGCCGTAAAACCAAGTAAAAGAGATGTTGGTCGAAAAAATGGAAAGCTTTATCTTGTTTGTAAACTGTTTTGTTTACGGTGTAGTGTGTTGTCTCAAGTACAACTTAGATTATCCCAAAAAACTATCGAAGAACTAGACAAGTGGATAGCAGAGGGACGATTCAAAAACCGAAGCGACGCTATTAGAAGCATTCTTAGTTATTATCAGGAAAGAGAAAAAACACGAGAATTCTACAAATTGCTAAATCAAAGAAGCGCAGAAGCAAAGGAACACCCTGAAACACTAATTCCCTTAGAGGAGTTAGAGTGACCTACACTATACTGCTACATCCAAAAGCCGCCAAAGCCCTAAACAAAACAAACGAAAAAACAAGAATAACAAGCAAACTAAAACAACTAAAAAACACTCCAGAAAAGGCTGGAAAACGCCTAAAACACTGCGAATACTACAGCCTACGAATTGGCGACTACCGAGCAATCTACGAAATAGACCCAAACCAAAAACAAGTAACAATACTCTATATTGGACACAGAAAAAACGTCTATGACGACTTCACAAAAATCTTCTAAGAGATGTACCTTCTATCATCAATTGACTGCGAAGCAAACTCCTCAGCCGGCTTAGGAACCAAAGCAGTCTTCAGTACAGAGACAAGTTCACAGACATTGTCGCTCAAAATAGTCAGCCGCTTTTCCATGTCTTCTACTCTTTGCTCTAGCCGAGATAATTTTAGAGGCATCAGCAATCTTGCCTTAGCCAAATCCTTACCCACATACTCCTCATGAGGAACCTGCTCAGGAGGACTATTATCTATGGATCCTACATCTTCAACAATTGTAGTTCCAAGCTTAACTAGCTCTCCAGCTTCTTCACTATAAAATCGGGTAATAGGCTCATGCAAAGCAACACCCGGCTCCTCTAACACTAAATCAAAATGACACTCTAGCACACCTTTCACTCGTTTAACGATCCTTCCACTGAGCATAAGTAGTTCATCTACATCAAAACCTCGAAGCCGTCCAGGATGAACAATAACTGATTTGCTGGTCCGCACAACCCGCACAGATCCAATTTTGACTCCCAATTTCTCCCAATTCCTGGGACGCCCCAACCTTCTCCAATCCAGCACCGCAGCTCTGCCCCAATCAACTACCCCAAACTTAACCGCATAATCCTCTAAACAACAAACCTCTGCTGGAACACCTGTCTCACTCGTAGTGAGAATCTTCGAACCGTAAGGCGTCAACGTGTACTCCTTGAATACATCCTTTACAGCCAACCGTAAAGCGCCGGCGCCAACAAACTTGTTTTTCCAATAATTCACAGTACTTTTACTACAAGGAACAGCCAAGGCAACATCCCGAGCACAGTTCCCAGCACCCAACAACTTCAGAATCTTTCTGGCATTCTCACTCAACCCTAAAGCAAAATCCCCAAGAGTTAGAAAACCGTCTCGAACTCTTCGAACTGGTCGAACACGCCCCCGCCCTTTGTCACCAGCCAATAGAAAATCCTCCAAAAAATTACGTCAACTTTTCTTCTGTACAAAGAGGACATTCTACTAGCCTGGCAAGTATTTGATTGCCAATACCTATTACAGTCCATTTGCTGCCACAGCCTTCACAGGCTATAGTCTGTTCACTCACCAATTATCACCAGCAAAAACAAAAAAAAGGGGAAATGAGCGAAGCCCCCAATGCCAAAAAAGTATAAATCATTGCCTAAGCGCTGGTTTTCCCCGGGCTACCACTGCCTATGCAAGAGAATATTTTGTTGTTGATGTTAATCCTTTTTATGGTGCTTCTGTGGTATAGTTTTGGCGGGTGTGTGTTATGGTTTTCTTGACGGGTAAGGTTCCGAACAAGGTTTTGGAGGAGATAGTTTTCAGGAATTTGGGCGCCAAAAGAGACGACGTGGTTCTCAGTCCTTCAGTAGGCGAGGACGCAGCCATAATCCAAGCCGGAAAAGAGCTGCTGGCAGTGTCCTCAGACCCCATAACGGGAGCCGAAGAGTGGCTGGGTTGGCTAGCCGTCCATGTGAGCGCAAACGATGTGGCGACCCGCGGGGTTCAGCCCCGATGGTTCAACTCAATTATACTGTTGCCCAAGAATTCGACAGCCGAGCTCATAGAGAAGATTTGCACTCAGATGGACAAAGCTGCGACTCAGCTGAACGTCGCCATAGTAGGGGGGCACTGCGAAGTCACGCCGGGCATAGAGCACCCCATAGTGTCCGGATGCGCCATAGGCGTCGCCGAGGAAGGGAAGTATGTGACTTGCCGAGGGGCAAGGATAGGCGACCAAATCATATTGACAAAGGGGACGGGAATAGAGGGAACAGCCATACTGGCTTCAGACCGAAGAGCAGAACTTCTGAAGATCTTCGACGAAAAGTTTCTCAACAAAGCGGAGAAGTTCTTCGAAAAAATCAGTGTAGTAAAAGACGCCCTCACCGCCTATAGAACCGGAGGAGTCTCAGCCATGCATGACCCAACCGAGGGGGGAGTGGCAGGGGGACTGCATGAGCTGGCTGACGCCGCAAACGTCGGCTTCACAATCCACGAAAAAGACATTCTGGTTCCCGAAGAGACACGCAAAATCTGCGCACACTTTGGCGTTGACCCTCTTCAGCTCATAAGCTCCGGCTCGCTTCTCATCGTGGCTGAACAAGATAAGACAGAGGAGATACTCCGCAGTTTATCCAAGAACGGTGTCAACTCTTCGATAATAGGTGAGGTAACTGAGCCATCCATGGGAAGAAACCTAGTGACAAGAGCAGGAGAAAAAACCGAGCTTGTACGACCCCTGAGCGACCACCTGTGGAAGGCGCTAGCGAAGCCAGCCAAAACCTAGCCTGCCCTTTTTCTTGGAGCCTGCTCAGAGCAGGTCTTTGCGCAGATGCTCTGCCAAGTCTTTCAGGTCTATCCACTGGACAGCCACGAATCCGATGGCGATTCTGAGCCACACCCACAGAAGCCGTATAAGCACAGTCGCCGCAGCGGCAACAACAGACTCTACAGTGAGCAGAGTGAAAAGCCAAGTCATAGCCGTATCCACAACGCCCACCTCTCCCGGTATCCCCAAAGGAATAGACTGGATACTCATGCTAACCGAGTGGACAACCACTATCACGGCAAAGTCAACATGCTGACCCAACGAAACGAAGACAAGATAAGACAGTAGAACACTGAAGAACCAGCCAATCACCGAAAAAACTATCGGCAGAACCAAACTTCGCGGCTTTCTGAGCAAAACGTCTATGGAGCCATGAAAAGCAGACAGCGCCTTCACTGCAGTTGCTCTTAGACGGTCGATATCCAAACGTCCCCTAGTTACAAAAGACACAAAGCGCAGCACAGCATCAATCAATTTCTGCGCCAGCCTCTCCTTTAGGCTGAAAAGAAAAATGAAAAACAGCGAAACCGCGGTGCCAACAATTATCAACAAAACCAGACCTGAAACAAGAACCGGAACCTCGATGTTCAGGACGTAAAGCCAAACGAAACTGACAATCAAACTGACCAAAGCCGTCACCATAAGCAGAATCCTGTGGCTCACAACCGAAGCCAAAACTTTGCCCCCGTTCTCGTTTGACTCCTTAGTCATCAGGTAAGCCTTGGTTGCATCTCCGCTGATTGACTCCGCCGGCACCAGAAGGTCAACAAAGAAGCCTATCCACGTGAACAAGAAATTTTTCCGAAACGAGACCTTCACGGAGAGGGGGCTGAGAAGATACTGCCAAGTCAAAGAATTTACAGCCATGTTCAAGAAGAGAACCGCAACTGCAAGACCATAGCAGAATAGGTCCACATGCCGGATTATGGCAAGGATTTCAGGGATGCCGACGAAGAAATGCAGATAGGCTACGAAAACCAAAACACCTAGCAGCAGAAAAGGAACCGTTTTCCTCAGTTTCAACCCGCTTTCAGTAACCATCAGCTTCCCAGTCCATCATGAATACGTGCAAGTAGCCGTTTCCTCATATTATCTTTTGCTTGATTACGCTCAATCAGGAGAACATAATGAAACTCTAGACATCCAGTCTGCCGAAAAGACAAAAAACAGTAAAAACATTATATTCTCAGAATTCTGGCTTTGTTTTCCCCAGTTTCCTGTCTAAGCATGCTTTGATGAAGCCGTAATATTCCGGCTCTGGCTTAGTGGGTCTGCTAGTGAATTCGCCGTGGAACTGGGAGGCAAAAAAGAAGAATCTGTCTGGAAGCTCCAGAATCTCCTTTCGTCTGCCGTCGAGGCTGTTTCCTGAGAAAACCATCCCATGCTTCTCCAAGGTGCCCCAGTAGTCTGGGTTGACTTCCCATCGGTGACGGTGACGCTCAAAAAGCCTCTCAACGCCGTAAAGCGTGTACGCCAACGTGTCCTTCTTCACCACCACCTCATGTGCGCCTAAACGCATAGTCCCCCCCTTATTGTCCACGTTCCGTTGCTCAGGCATCAAATCAATCACAGGATGAGGCGTATCCGAGTTTATTTCGGTGCTGTTGGCTCCCTCCAACCCGCAAACGTTGCGGGCAAACTCGACAACAGCCAACTGAAAACCGTAACATATTCCCAGAAAAGGCACATTGTTTTCGCGGGCAAAACGGATACCCACAATCTTTCCCTCAGTGCCCCGGGGACCAAAACCGTAGGGAACAAACACGCCGTCATGACCCTCCAGAAGCTTCAGCCCCTCCAAGTTGTTTTCCAGAGTCTCTGCCTCAAAATAGTTTACTAAAACTCTTGTCTGGCATGCTGCGCCGGCGTGCCTGAAAGCTTCATTCATGCTCACGTAACTGTCAACTAAGCCCGCGTATTTGCCAATCAACGCAACCTTAACTTCATACTTTGGGTTTTCGAAGGAATCAACAAACTTTTTCCATCTGCCCCAGTCAGGAGTCTTTTTGGGTAGACCTAATCTTCTGCAGACGTAATCGCCCATTCCTTGCTTATCCAAGATTATGGGAACCTTGTAGATGGAGGGAACATCATAGGAGCAGAACACCGCTTCTTCTGGGATGGTGCCGAAGAGCGCTACTTTCCGAAGGGTCTCTTTGTCAATCATCTCTCTGCATCTGGCTACGATGGTGTCTGGTTGGATGCCTATTCTGCGCAGCTCGTTGACGCTGTGCTGGAGGGGCTTGGTTTTCATTTCACCCGTGACATCCAGAATCGGAACAAGGGCAAGGTGAACGTAGAGGATGTTGTCGAAGCCCTCTTCTAGCCGCATCTGGCGTATCGCCTCTAGGAAGGGCAGTCCTTCTATGTCGCCTACTGTCCCTCCCAGCTCTGTGAGAACGATGGCGCCCTTTGATTGTTCTGCAACCATGCGGATACGGCGTTTAATCTCGTCGGTGACGTGGGGAACAATCTGGACGCATCTTCCCAGAAAATCGCCTCGACGTTCCTTCTCGATGACTGCCTGATAGATTTGGCCGGTTGTTATGTTGTTTTCTTTCGGCAAGTTTATGTCGAGAAATCTTTCGTATCCGCCGAGGTCTAGGTCTGTTTCGCCGCCGTCTTCTGTGACGAAGACTTCTCCGTGGATGTAGGGGTTCATGGTTCCGGCGTCAACGTTCACGTAGGGGTCAACCTTTATGACCGTAACCTTGAAGCCTCGGACCTGAAACATTTTGCCTATTGATGAGGTGACGACTCCTTTGCCCAAAGAGGAAAGCACCCCGCCGGTCACAAAAATGTACTTGACCATCTAGTAAGCCTCACAATAACAAGTCCCTAAACTGTGGTTGCCGTTAAAAATCCTTTCTACAAGATAACGTCTCTGTGCAATCGGTTACGATGTTAGCCTCTGAAGTTTGCCAATTCTTTGCCTCGCTTTAAGGTAGCCAAAGCCAGTTCGCCAGCCTCTTTCATGGTTCCTCCCAAAGAAACAAAACCATGATTCTGCAACACAACCAAATTTTTGTCATCCAGAGCCTTCAGCGCCTCCGTTGCCAACGCAGTTGTGCCCGATTCATACTCCTTTTCGGTTACCCGCAATCCAAGTTTTTCAGCATTCATTACGATTGCCTTGTTGTGTCCATGAAACACCGCGTTCACCTCTTTGCGTGCCTTGTAGATTAGATAATGCATCACCGACTCTGAGGAGGGCTGCCTCCTCCCCTCAACATAGACGGTGTTGCTCTGTTGGTCGTAATTTTTCACGTAAACAAAACAGTCGTTGCTCAGGTTTTGTTTGTTTTTCAGCCCAGACGCCGTTATTATGAATTCTTCTTTTGACCTGAAGCTCAGGTTGCCTGTATAGTTTCCCTCAAACTCGGGAGTTAAACCGCTTTTCTGGAATCTTTCACACCACTTTTTCAGCTCATCAACTCTGGGGTCTACGGGAACTTGGTCAGAAACAAAAATGGTGTTGAATCTAATTTTTCCTTCTTTCATTTAATCACGTGGTCGCGGTTTATCGGTTTGAGCCTCTTGTCTGAAGTGTCTTCTAAACTCTGTTCGGCTCAATTATTACCTTCAACGATTTTCCTGCTTCTGCCACCAGCCTGAAGCCCTCGGCGATCTCTCGGATGTCCAGCCTGTGGGTTATCATGTCTTCGACGTTTACCTGTTTTTTGGCTAGAATCTGCAGGGCTTCCTCAAGGTCTCTTGGAGCCGCGCCATAGGAGGTTCGGATTGTTGTTTCGTTTCTCCAGAAGTCGGTTATGGGTATCGGAATCTTAGTTGTTGGGTCTGGAACAGCAAAATAGAGGATGGTTCCCGCCCTGTCTACGCAGTCTAGCGCGGTTAATGCGGCTTGGGTTGCGCCTGTGCACACTATCACCTTGTCTGCCGCTCGTCCATCGTTGAGTTCTTTCAGTTTCTGCGGCAGGTCATCCTTCGCATCTATCGTTTGGTTTGCCCCAAACTTTTCAGCCAGTTTCAGGCGGTCAGGGTTTATGTCGGCGGCAAAAATCTGTTGTGCGCCCTTCAGTTTCGCCAACTGTATGTGGAGTATCCCCGACATTCCGCTCCCGATTATCAACACTGTGTCGTCTCTGTTGATGTCCGCCAATCTTTGTCCTCGGGCTGCGCATGCTAGCGGTTCGATGAATGTTCCCTCTTCATAGGACATGTTCGGTGGCAGCTTGTAGACTCCGGTTTCCACGTTTATTTTTGGCACCCGTATGTATTGGGAGAATCCGCCGGGGTAGTAGTTTGTTGTGTGCAGGGTTTCGCAGGCTGTGTGCGCGTCCTTCCGACAGTAGCGGCAGTTGTTGCAGGGCACGTGATGGGAGACGAATACGCGGTCTCCAACCTTGTATTTGGTTACTTTTTCTCCCGCTTCATCTATTATTCCTGTGGCTTCGTGCCCCAGCACTCGGGGCGCCTTCGGAAGCCTGTACCATTCCACCACGTCGGTTCCGCATATTCCGCTTGCCATCACCTTCAGCAGCATCTCGTCTGCTCCAATCTTATGTTTAGGTACCTCTTCGACTCGTACGTCCCTGTTGTTGTGGTACACGGCTACAAGCATCTGTTCACCAAAAAATCTGGAATAAAACTACGCTTTTCCCGCTTTGACCTGTTCGAAAAGCTGCAGTGCCTCTTTGGGGTTAAGGTTTTCGTGGATTAGTCCTCGGATAGCCCGTATCATCGCCACTGGGTGCGGGTGCTGCCATATGTTTCTGCCGAGGTTCACGCCTATGGAGCCCTTCTGCAGTCCGTCGTAAACAAACTCGAACACCTCCAGTTCGGTGTCCACTTTGGGTCCGCCCGCCATCACCACAGGCACGGGGCAGCCCTCAACAACCTTGTCGAAGTCTTCTTCGCAGTAGTATGTTTTGACCACTCGGGCGCCCAGCTCAGCCGCTATTCTGCAGCACAGTGCTAGGTATCGGGCGGTGCGTTTTTCCAGTTCTCTGCCTACGGCGGTTACTGCCATGGTGGGTATTCCGTAGTCTTCGCATTGGTCAACGAGCCATGCGAAGTTTGTTAAGGTTTGGTGTTCATGTTTGCTTCCCACATACACGGACATGGAGACTGCGCTGGCGTTGAGGCGAATAATTTCGTTGAGGGAGGTTATCTGCCCCTCGTTGGACAGGTCCTCTCCAACCACGCTGTTGCCTCCCGAAACCCTGAGGATTACGGGTTTTTCTATTGCTGGGTCTACGCAGTTTCTGAGCACGCCGCGCGTCATCATTATGGCGTCTGCGTATGGAATCAGCGGCTTTATGGTTTCTCCGGGTTTCTCCAGTTTGCTGGTTGGACCCTGAAAGTATCCGTGGTCTACGGGCAGAAAGAGGGCTCTTCCGTCTTTCTGTATGAGCCTGTTTAATCTGTTTTGCATTCCCCAATCCATTTCTATTTTCCTCCATCATCCTTTGGTCTTACAATTAAATAGTCTTTCTCTATGAGCCAATGATGAAACTGGTAGGTAGTGTATCTGCAGTCTGTTCTGCATGTTTTTCGTATCTGCTCGTACTCCTCCGACCCTTCAGTCAGCTTGTTCAGTTCAACCTGTACCAGACACTTCACATCATTGCAGAACTCTCTGCGCTTATACTCAACGAAACCCTCTATAGCCATGTCTCTTTCCTCTTTAACTGGCTCTTATTTTTGGGTTATTGTAACTAAAACCTTTCTGAACTTAACCGCCGTCTTTTGAGCTTGTTTTTCCGTTCACTTTGCGTATCGCGTTACGCTTTGAGACAGCCTCTTTTTGACGAGTACACCAACAAAGGTAGCCACCAAGAACAAGGGCAGAATACTATGTGACGAAAATTTTTGAGGATTGTTGTTACCGAATTTCGACTGGTCTTTTAAGTGGATAATGGTCTATGTTGTTGGCGTCTATGACGTAAGGCATGTTCCATATTCCTGTATTGTCCACTTCATTTGCATTGGGCTATTTGGTTGTGTAGTCGCTCCAGTAGTTGCCTACTGTGCCGTTGTCCCAAGCTTCGGTGTAGTTGGTTGAGGTGATTTGCACGTTTTGGTCGTTGTCGAAGCTGTTGCTGTAGAACAGGTTGTCGGTTGTGTTGGAGCCTGAGAATCTGACGCCCACTACATTGTCTGCTACGTAGTTGCCTGAAACTGTGTTGTTTGAGCCTTCAATCCTGATGCCTTCAGGTCCCCTATTTGAGGTCACGTTGTTTCCTGTAATCGTGCTATCTGAGCCACGAATCTCGATGCCGCCGCCGTTATCTATCACGTTGTTTCCAGAGACAACATATGAATATCCACCCTGCACACCAATGCCGTAGGTTGTGCTTGTTATGTTGTTGTCAGTTATTGTGATGTGATGTGGAGAAGCGTAAATGAACAGGATTCCCATCCCAGCGGTGGTGTCTCTTATGATGTTCTTGGAAATTGTGACCGAATGAACAGAAGCGGATGAAACAATACCTTCCCTACAGTTTTCGATTATGTTACCCGTTATGTTACAGTTGTTCCCTCCTATGCCGATCCCATAGAAGTAATACAGCCTATGGAATGGGAGGTAGCTTGTAATCGTGAAGCCCGAAACCGTGACATTGTCTGCCTTTACGTGGATTGTATGTCCGCTTCCACGGGTTCCCTCAGAAAGTATTATCGTGCTGCTCATACCCTCACCTATAAGCGACAAAGGCTTGTCAATAGTTACACTCTCGTTGTAGGTTCCACTTTTCACGTATACAGTGTCGCCAGCAGAGGCATTGCCAACCGCCCATCCAATGGTGGCATAATCGTCAGGAACAACCAAAGTCTTAGAAACTGCTCCGTCAAGGCTGGCAACGTACAAAACAGCGCCTATGGCGATTATGAAAACAGCAAATATAGCCACAAATTTTTTCATTATCCCCTTCTCTCCCCATCATGTTTGCGTAGTCTTTGCCTGTAAATAATCGCTAAAGTTACCACTGCAACCAGCGTAATCAGTAGGGGTGTCCATGAGGGAAACTCTGGGATTACTGGAAGAGGTTCTGTTAGCGGATGACTGTCTTGGAGTATGTCATGATAAAAATATGATGTATCTCCTATTCCGTCTCCATCACTGTCTGTTCCGTTATAGTCTGTCCAGTAATTC
>Ga0209614_1001063_pt1 | contig 21774 bp, 16 predicted proteins | sample BlaSprsedimmetaG_FD_185484 | JGI IMG/M metagenome (GOLD analysis project Ga0209614, IMG submission 185484) | Hot spring sediment bacterial and archeal communities from California, USA to study Microbial Dark Matter (Phase II) - Blank Spring... ... | reverse complement strand
CTTTAAGGTACGCGTGCGAAACAGCGATATTCAGAAGGGTAAACGTTCAGGCTATCGCATGATTTATCATCTCAAAAGACCGAAAAATATCATCCTCGTGACTATCTATTCCAAGCTTGACCAAGCAGACATATCAGCAGAAGAAATTCGGCGCATTTTGAAAGAATATTGATGTGAATAACTCCTTGCTTACGTTATGTGGTCGTGTCCCATTTTGCAGAAAAGTATATATACCCCATATTACCATAGGAAATGCTAAGGGATTGGCGAAATGGGAGAGGTAGACGAATTTTTTTGTCCAAACGAGGCGTGCCCGGATTATGGTAAGAGAGGAAAGGGGAATATCGTGCTAAAGGAACGCTATGGCAAGCAGAATACTGCGCTACTCAGGTGCAAGACATGTAAGAGAACTTTCAGTGAGAACCGGGGCACACCGTTCTTCGGGCTGCACACCCCAAAGGAAACGGTCTTGCGGGCAATGGCAATGCTAGTAGAAAAGGGCAGCATAAGGGGCACAGCGAGGGCAATGGGCGTAGACAAAGACACCGTAGTAAGCTGGCTCAAAAGGGCAGGGGCACACTGTGAGGAGGTTACGGATTACCTACTCAAGGATCTAAAGTTGTCGCAGGTTCAAATAGACGAGATCTGGACATTTATAAAAAAAAGGACAAAAATCTGAAGCCCGATGATCCTGACGAAGCAGGTACAAAATACGTTTTGGTTGCTCAAGAAGCGAAAACAAAGCTTGTTATCAGTCATCATGTCGGCGGGCGTGCCCTTGAAGACGCGGTTGAATTGCTCTCTGATACGGAAAATAGGCGAGATAAGAGCACAGAACTCCCGATTTTTACCAGTGACGACTGGGACGCATACAAAAACGCACTGGTCGAGGTCTACGGCGTTGAAGAGCAGCCAGAATACAAGGGACGAGGAAGACCACCCAATCCAAAGAAAGTGCCACCGCCTGACCTGAAATATGGGCAAATCGTTAAGTATCGAGAGGGGGACGAGGTTACCGACGTCAAGACGAGAGTGGTATTTGGAGACGAGGAGGAGGTGCTCAACACACTCAGATTGGCAGGAAACAGCATTAGCACGTCTTACATAGAGCGGAACAATCTTACCGTCAGAAATAGCGTGAGTAGACTGATCAGGAAGACAATCGATTTCTCGAAATGTTTAAACCCGCTGATAATGCATCTGTGCTTGTTCTTTGCATGGTTCAACCTCGTTAAGCCTCACGATGCACTAAAAATCGAAATTGCGGATGGTAGACGGCGTTGGAAAAAAAGAACACCCGCAATGGCCGCTAACCTCACCGACCACATCTGGACATTAGAAGAGTTGTTTCGGTTTAAACCACCACCGTAGTAGGTGAATATCTGGAATATGCAGGGGTGTGATAGGGCTGTTTAGCGTAAGCTCTCTTTTTTCAACCCGTTTGCCAGAACATACACGTGCATTTTATATTGTTCGAGTGACATTATAAAATTTGTGTAGTATAATCTGTTACATCCTCTCGTTCAAGTCGATAAAAGGGGGACACGACCCGTTATGTCCTGCAACGAAAAAAACCGAAAAGTTTATACAGAGTTAGCGCAATAGCTAAGAGTGTAGCTTCGGGTGTGAGCAAAGAGGTGATAAAAACGGCGGGGGCTAAAATCCTTCTGAAAATAGCTGCAGTTTCATTTATGGCGGCGATAGTCTTGAGCGGTGCGATGTCTTCTATTGCAGTTGATGATCATTCAACAAATAACACATCGAATCATTTTGGCGATAAATTCACTTTTGAAAACATAGCTGCCACTGATACGCCTTTTACTTTATCTTCAAACACGATTTACGTGCCTGACGATTATGAAAAGATCCAATGGGCGGTGGATAACGCTACTGAAGGAGATACGATTATCGTGAGGGATGGCACGTACATCGAGAATGTAGATGTGAACAAGCCTCACCTGACGATTCGATCTGAGAATGGTTCTGAGAATTGCATTGTTCAGGCTGCTAAACCGGGCTATCATGTCTTTGAAGTGACTGCGGATTATGTGAACATTAGCGGGTTCACAGTAATTGAAACTGGATGGTGGGGGAAAGCCGGAGTATGTCTTGATAGCGCGGACTATTGCACTCTATCTAACAACAACGTGTCGAACAATGAGGGGGGTGAGGGCTTCTACTTGATGGATTCGAACTATAATAACATCACGAAAAACAACATATCGAACAACGGCTATGCCGGCATCTATTTGGAGGACTCGGTCAACAACAACATAACAAATAACAATCTTTTAAATAATGGCCTCTTTATCTATTTTTCCTACCAAAACACCGTGAAAAATAATACGGTAAATGATAAACCTCTCATTTATCTTGAAGAGGAATCAGATTACACGATTATAGACGCTGGGCATGTTATACTTGTGAACTGTAATAATGTTACGGTAAACAATCTTGATTTATCTAATGCAACTGTTGGCGTAGAACTCTGGGGAACTAATAATAGCAGGATAACGAACAACAACGCCTTAAACAACGACTATGGCATCTACTTGAATGATTCAAGTAATAACAACATCACGAGCAACATCGTGTCGGGCACTTGGATGAGCATCCTCCTGGATTATTCGAGCAACAACATCCTCATGAACAACATCGCATCGAACACCGGTATCACCTTAGGTTGGTCTGACAACAACACACTGTTAAACAATACTGCAAACAGCGTCATCTACTATGGTTTTTCGAGTAACAACAGCATAAACAATAAAGCAAACTCGAACCTCTACGACAATACCGACTTAGATTATTCATCAAAAAGAAATGTAAAGGTGGGTAAGCACAATCCTTCCCCTCCTCCAAACTTCGGCATCAGCTTGTACTCCTCAAACAATAACAGGATCTATGGCAATAATGCAACGAACTGGTACGAGGGCATCTATTTGGAAGATTCAAGTGACAACACGATAGCTAACAATAACGCATCGAACAATCACGATTATGGCATCCACTTGTATTATTCAAGCAACAACAACATCACGAGTAGTATCACATTGAACAACGACTATGGCATCTACTTGGAAGATTCAAGTAACAACACGATAGCTAACAATAACGCATCGAAGAATGATTACTACGGCGTTTACTTAGAGTATTATTCGAGTAACAATACGATAACGAATAACAACGCATCGAATAACGGTGGCGGCATCTCTTTGTCTGGATCAAACAACAACATTACGAATAACGTCGCGAACTCGAACAGGGGGAGTGGCATCAGCCTGTTTTCTGCGAGCAATGATACCTTAACCAACAACACGATGTCGGGGAATGAGTACAACTTTGCTGTTTATGGCTGGACGCTTTCTGATTTCATCCAGAACATAGATACGAGTAACAAAGTTGATGGAAAACCAATCTATTATTGGGTCAATGAAAAAGATAAGCCGGTTCCAAGCGATGCTGGCTTTGTGGGGATTGTAAACTCCACAAATATAACGGTAAGAGATTTAATATTAACGAACAATAGTGAAGGAGTGCTCTTTGCGTATTCAAAGGATTCGAGGATAGAAAATGTTACTGTATCAAACTGCACCTACGGCATCCACTTGCATTCTTCGAGCAATAACACCTTATTTTATAACAATGTAAACTCGAACAACCGCTATGGTATTGGATTGATGTATTTGAGCAACGGCAGCAAAATATACCTCAACAACTTCATAAACAACACAGATAATGTTTATTCTTACCGTTCAACCAACATCTGGAACTCCACCTTACCCCTTTCCTACAGTTACAATGGCACCACCTACACGAGTTATCTAGGCAACTACTGGGATGATTACTCCGACACGGACGCAAACGGGGACGGGATTTGGGATAATCCGTACAGCATAGACGGAGATAAGGATTACTATCCGCTAATGGAGGGATTTGAGAATTACACAATTCCATACCCTGACTGGTCTATCTATACCCCTCTCAATTCGGGTCTCCCCAACTATCCCAAGTCAATTGCAATAGACGATACGGGGAATGCATGGATTGGCACGTTCAATGGCTTGGTAAAGTTTGATGGGACAAACTGGACGATTTATCATGTTTCAAATCCTCGCTTTCCTGATGGATGTTCTCACTGCGATTGGGTCTCCCAAATTGCAATTGACAGCGATGGCAGCATATGGTCTGCTGTGGGTTATATAACGGCCGTCTATGGTAGTTTTTCGTGGTATTCTAGGGCGTTGGCGAAATTCGATGGTCTAAACTGGACAATTTTTGATCCCGAAAACTCAGGCTTGCCCGGCATGGTTAATTCGATTATAATAGACGCTAGTGGAAATAAATGGATAGGAACTCACGGCTTTGGCTTAGCAAAATTTGACAATACAAATTGGGTAATCTTTAACACTTCAAATTCAGATTTACATACTAATTATCTTACATCAGGCTTGGCAATAGACAGCGCAGGTAATCTCTGGATTGGTACGCAGTACGGCGTGGCAAAATTTGATGGAGTAAATTACTGGGAGCGTTATGATCCTCCTCAGAATTTAGGCTTCTACCCTGGTTCTGTTACCTCAATTGCCATAGATCAAAATGATGATAAATGGGTCGGAACCGCATCAGGCTTAGCCAAATTCGACGGAAATGCTTGGACTGTTTATGACAGCACAAATGTTCTACCTGGCGATTGGGTCACTTCTATCGCAATAGATGCAAATGACAATAAATGGATTGGGATTACCCCAAGTAATAATATTTGGCATGGTTGGACGGGGGGAGGATTAGTCAAATTTGATGGATCAACTTGGACCGTATTTACACAAGCTAATTCAGGTTTGCCAGATGATTCAGTTTTAGCAGTGACGGCAGCTAAGAACAATGAAATTTGGGTTGGGACAAATACTGCGCTGGCTATTTATAAACAAGTTACTTCTACAAACAAACCCCCCAATCCTCCCACACACCTAAAACAACTCAAATCGGATAGCGAGACTAAAATACCGGTAGGCAATACGACTGATGAACGAATTGTTGTCTTCAAAGGCATGGTAAGCGATCCCGATGGAGATAGGGTGAGACTGCAAGTGGAGCTGAGAAATCTAAATGAGTCCGGAGGGCAATTCAATGAAACGAAGGGTGATTTTAAAACCAGTGATTTAGTTGGAAACGGAAGGGTCGCCGTCACCTTTGCAGAAGAATTAGTTGATGAGAGGTATCACTGGCGAGCAAGAACGGTGGATGAACATGGAAATAAAAGTGCATGGGTGCCGTTTGGTAATAATAGTATTTTGGATGCTGATTTCGTAGTCAACCAAAGTGTGGGGCAAGGTGACAAGGAGAATTTGATCAAATCTATAGAAGATCTGAGAAAAGCCATGCTGTTCAAAATTGATTGGGATGTAAGTCGAACGGCAGACACATTTACACATGTTAGAGGTTATCAACTCACTAAAAAATGGGCTGACATTTTTGGATTTCCACTTAACATTTTAGAGACAATCATCCAAATTTGTTCAATTCCCAAAAAGATAGATGATTTTTACATGAACCCGAATAGCGAATGGATAAAGTTTAAATCTTCACTTGAAGTGGTATCCTTTGGTTTAATGTTCCAGGGTTTGGAAAAAAGTGCACATGGATTTTCTATTGGAATATTTGGCCCCCCCTATGCCACAGCAGTCAAAGACATGATTAAATCAGCTGATGCTGCGTATTCACCTATTGAATTATTCTTTAATTTTGAGTCTTACCAAACGCATATTAAAAACGACCTTGTAATCGCAGAATCTTATGCCAAATCTCCTTTGCAAATCCCTAGAAAATCTGGAGATATAAGCAGAAACACAATTGGAAGTTCAAACGGGGCTTTAGATGCTAAAAGAAGCATTAATAAAGAATTTTACACTTTAATAGACGATATTCGCTCCAACGATCTACCTGCAGATTTTCAAACGGATAAAGTCATTTCTGAGTTAAACGCGCTTAGGGGTGAGATATACAAAAGCTGCAACCAAAACGTAGATGTTGAATACAATACGTACTTAGTGGATGAAGGGAACTACCTCCCTAAACATGTGAACATAACCATGGGAACACCAGCAAAATATAATGAATTATTCGTCGAATTATGTAATAATCTTGCGAAAAAATTATCAGTTGAAATAGAGGTCGAAGCTATAAATGCTTTGGAAGCCACTACTGTGATTGTTGCTTACAAATTTCCTGATCCGTTGCTCGAAAAGGTTATAGACGTACCATTAACCATTCTTTCGGTTGATGGGATAAGAAGTGAATTAGACCTCTTAACTCTTTATTCAACTGTCGAAGACGAATTTTATATGTTGCCTCAGGAGATGCTTATGAGTGTACAACTTGAGTCATCTAATCTCTGGATGGTAGCGGATGATATTAATCGGTATTTGCGCTATGAGATTGGTATTTTAGAGACCACAATGCACGGAGTAGATGAAATTTATGCACATTTTGGTAGCCCCGGGGAACTCCGAGTTTATGATTCCCAGTCTAGAGTCACCGGTTTAGTAAACGGGGAAGTAGTGGAGGAAATTCCGTATTCCGATTATTATCAAAGTACAGTTTCAATCCTTTTTCCAACGGATTCTTATTGTTATGAAATAGCAGGCACTGAGAATGGAACATATACATTGGATATAACTTCTATTACAAATAGTACAAAAAGTTACTTTTTCGTGGCTAACATTCCCATACAAGATGATTGGAAACATCAATATCCAATAAATTGGACTAATTTTTCCCAAGGTAAAGAAGTATTTATAGTTAGGAAAGATGAGAATGGTGACGGTGCATTTGAAGAAAATGTTACTATCATCCCACCAGTTGCAAACTTTTCTCATGTCCCAGAAGGACCTGTTACCTTTCAGTCGATAATATTTAACGCCTCTAGTTCGTCTGATAGCGATGGCTTCATAAGAAACTACCTTTGGAACTTCGGCGATGGTAATAGTGGAGAGGGATTGGTTACCACCCACTTTTACTCTCTACCAGGAGATTATAATGTGATTTTAGTGGTGACTGATAATGACGGTGCCCTCACCTTTATGGGCAGGACTATAACCATAAATCCATCCTTTTTCGACACCTACTCACGTGCTAATCCTTATCCGAGCATCGCCGGCACCCACAACGGCACGATCACTCCCTCCTGTAATCTCACCGTGAACAAACTTTACACCTATCCCTGCCCCGGCACGGGCGGGCATACTGAATACGCAAGAATATGGAACAATTTCGGTTTAGATGTAAATGCAAGCTGGAATGGCTACGTGGGTGATTGGCACAATATAAATTTTAATGACACGTTCACACTCTACGCAAACGAAACCTATAATTATACTATAAAAACAGGCTCCTATCCGCAGATCATCCATGAAACGCCGTTTAATGCAACTGGCGGAGTAATAACGTGCACCAAATTCACCGATGCGAACGGTCGCACATACAATAATTGGATACCCGCTATACGACTATGGGCAGAATAAAAAGTTTCTTTAGTCAAGCTTTCTTTACAAAGAAAAGTTGCTGGATACCAGCAATTAGATTGTGGGCAGAATAAAAAGCATCATTTTAAAAGATAAGTTTGTGCTGAAAGAAGGCAATTAGGAGAGAGCAGATGGATAAGGAAGAGCATAGAAAATTTTTGGAAGATTTGGAGTGGAAGAGGAAACATCACTCGGAATTGCTGGAGAAGTATCCAGACATGTGGGTGGCTATTGTGGATAAGAAAGTCGTATCTGCAGGTAAGGACTTGGGAAAGGTGGAGAGTGAAGCGGAAAAGAAGACGGGTATAGAGCGAAAAAAAATACCGGTATCATTTGTTGAAAGCGGAGCCCATATCTATGATCAGATTATTCTTTGAATCGTTTACGGATAAAGAGATTGAAGAAAGAGTTGGAGAAGACTATGAGATTATTCGACTTACATCTCATATCCGATTCCGAACACCAACTGGGTGGTCAAAGATATATGACGCAATAGTTGATACCGGTGCTCATACCCCTGTTATTCCTTTTAACATTTGGAATGACTTAGATATAGACGTGATGGCAAATTATGAGCTCAAAGGTTTGAATCCAAGACGAGAGTGTGCCATACCTTCAATCATCGGTAAAGTTGTTTGTATTTTGTTGGATGACCAGGGAAATCAAAGTGAAGAAATTGAGACCACTTCATTTCTGGCATATACGGATAAAGTTCCGCTTATTGTAGAGTTCAAAAACGTGCTTCCTAAGTTTAAGGTCTGCTTTAATTATGCAAATGGAGATGCTTACTTAATGGAGGAAAACGAATGGAAGATCGATTGAAAGCACTTGAAATCGCCATGGAACGTGAACGGGAAGCCAAAGCGTTTTATTTGGACGCACGTGAGAAGATTACCAACGCCTACGCACAAGATATGTTTCACTCGTTCGCAAAAGAGGAAGAGAAGCATCTGGAAAAGGTCAAGGAAGTGTACAAAAAGCTCAAAAAAGAGCTGAAATGGCCAAGACTGATAACCTCTATCGGTGATGTGGTGAAGACCAAAGCGGTTTTCCCGAGAGAGCTGGAAGAGCTGACTATGACCAAACAGGATGTTGAGGTGAGTTTGGGCATCATAAAACTAGGCTTGGAACGGGAGGAACAAAGCATTAAATTTTATCACGAGCTGGCAGAGAAAGCCACCGATCCTTTTGAAAATCGGTTCTTTATCGCGCTTGAACATGAGGAGCGCGGCCATTATCTCACGCTCTGGGACTACCGCGAGTACCTTGAGGATCCTGAAGGCTGGTTCGCCATGAAAGAGGGCTTCCGGCTGGATGCCGGGTAATCGTTCGTGATCGATGGTCACCCTTTTCGGTATCTCTGGCAGCCCCCGCAGGGCGGCAACCGCGTGGATCATCCAGGAAGCGCTCCGGTACGCCGAGGCGAACTGGCATGCGGAAACGCGGTATTTCTCGGTCCGTGGCAAACAGATCAATTTCTGCATCCACTGTGACCACTGTATTCGCAAAGGGAGCTGCGTGCACGAGGATGCGATGCAGCAGGTTTACGAAGGCTTCGCGTGGGCGGACGCGGTACTCATAGGTACGCCGGTGTATCAGGGCACGCTCAGCGGTCAGACGAAGGTCGTACTCGATCGTATGCGCGCATTCGCAGCAGGCAACCCGCACGGACTCCGTAACAAAGTGGGCGCGGCGGTTGCTGACGGCGGTGATCGTATCGGTGGTCAGGAGATCGCGATCCGTGCCATTACCGACTTTTACGTCATCAACGAGATGCTACCCGCGGGTGGCGGTGCGTTCGGTGCCAACCTCGGTGCGACCTTCTGGTCCCGGGACAAGGGTGCGGAGGGTGTTGCAGCAGATGAGGACGGTCTGAGGAGTCTTCATAAGACCGTCAATCGGCTCATGACCGTTTGCCAACTGATCAAGGAGGGCGGGCCGCGCGTATGAGGGAGCACGTCCGTATCGCCTGGGGTATCACCGGCTCGGGCGACAAGATCATCGAGACGGTCGAGCTCATGGAGCGCCTCACCCGTGAGCACAACCTTGAGGTGCACGTGTATCTCTCGAAAGAGGGTAAGGTGGTCTTGCAGTTTTATAAGCTCTTGACCGCGGTGCAGGAGCGATTTTCGAAGGTGAGTCTCGAAAAGGGGCCGAATGCACCCTTCCTCTCCGGTAAGCTCCAGTTAGGCATCTACGATTTCGTGTTGATCGCGCCCGCAACGGCAAATACCGTGGCCAAGATCGCCTACGGCATCGCGGATTCGCTCATCACCAATTCCGCGGCACAGGCGGTCAAAGCGTATGTTCCCGTCTACATCTTCCCGGTGGACCAGAAAGAGGGCGAGATCGTCACGAAGCTACCCGACGGCCGGGATCTGAAGTTGCGTATGCGGAAAGCGGACGTAGAGAACGTGGAGCGACTCCGGCGCATGGAAGGGATCTACGTCCTGGAGCGTGTCGAAGCGATCGAGGACGTGGTGAAGAAGTTCATGACGATGCGAACAGCCTAACGTAACGAGCACAGGTTTCTACGGTACGGTCTCCGCTGCTCGATTCACTTTTGAATCAGTTGGTCATTATGGTATGCGAACTTATTTTTAGGGTGTGGTAAAAGTGGTAGGTTTTATATAGTCCGGCAAAGAACGTCATGAGAAGTAGCGCACGGAAATACAGCACGGCGATCGATGACTCATCGCGTTAAGCGGTTTTGTGTGATGCTCAGTGCCGATTCACTGATGGCGCTTTTTACCAGATCCCACCTGCAAGGACAGAAGGGAGTAGCTACGGTATGGGAAGAGTGAGGTAACAGATGGTAACAAAAGAGTTAGAAGTGTTGCTGAAAGAGGAGCGGGTTTTTAGACCCTCCGCCGAGATGGTCGAGCGGAGCAACATCACGAAATGGATGGCCGAGCACGAAATCGGGAGCTACGAGGAGTTGCTCGACAAAGCACAGGATATAGACTGGTACTGGAGCGAGGTGGCGAAGGAGCTCGATTGGTACAAGCCGTGGAGTAAGGTGCTCGATGATCGCGAGGCGCCGTTCTACAAGTGGTTCATTGACGGTAAGATGAATATCGTCTATAACGCCCTTGACCGGCATATGGTGACCGGAAACAAGAATAAGGTCGCGTATATCTGGGAGGGCGAGGACGGCGAGGTAAAGAAATTGACGTACCGTGATCTTTACAACGAGGTGAATCGCTTTGCGAACGGCTTAAAGGACCTTGGCGTGGGGCGGGGTGATCGGGTAGCGATCTATCTGCCGATGATCCCGGAGTTGCCGATGGCGATGCTCGCCTGCGCGAAGGTTGGCGCGATCCACTCGGTCGTCTTCTCAGGGTTCAGTGCGAAGGCGTTGCGGGATCGAATCAACGATTGTAAAGCAAAGGTGCTGATCACCGCGGATGGGTTCTACCGTAAGGGCAGCGTGATTAATGCCAAGGAGAGCGCGGACGAAGCGCTGCTGGATGCGCCCACGATCAAGAACATGGTGGTGGTCAATCGCATGCATTTGGAGGACTTAACCATGGTCGAGGATCGCGATATCTACTGGAGTGAGCTCATCGAGGGTGAATCCAAGCATGCGAAGACCGAGGAGATGGACGCAGAGGACATCCTGTATATTCTGTACACCTCGGGGACGACGGGAAAGCCCAAGGGGATCGTGCACATCCATGGAGGCTATGCCGTCGGTATCTATGGCACCCTCAAGTACGTCTTCGACCTGAAGGACGAGGACATCTGGTGGTGCGCCGCTGATGTTGGCTGGGTGACCGGTCATTCGTACATTGTCTACGCGCCGTTGATGCTCGGGGTGACCTCGTTCATGTACGAGGGCGCGCCGGCCTTCCCGCACGGTAACCGGTGGTGGGAGATGATCGAGCGTCACGGCATTACCGTGGTTTATACCGCGCCCACCGCGATCAGAGCCCATATGCGGCTCGGCGATGAATGGCCGAAGAAGAACAATCTCAACGGGCTCCGTTTACTGGGGAGCGTGGGAGAGCCGATAAACCCCGAGGCGTGGATGTGGTACTATAATCTCATCGGTAACGAGCGGTGCCAGATAATGGACACCTGGTGGCAGACGGAGACCGGCATGTTCATGATCTCACCGCTGCCGATAACGCCGCTGAAGCCCGGCTCGGCAACGCGGCCACTGCCCGGCATTGCCGCTGACATCTACAATGAGGACGGCGCATCGGTGACCAACAAGGGCGGGCATCTGGTGATCACGAAGCCGTGGCCCGCGATGCTCCGAACGCTCTACGGCGATCCGGACCGGTATATTAGCGTCTACTGGAGCAGGTTCCCGGGCGTGTATCTGGCCGGGGACGTTGCCCGTAAGGATGAGGATGGCTACTTCTGGATCCAGGGGCGGTCAGACGACGTCGTGAACGTCTCAGGGCACCGGATCGGAACGGCGGAGATCGAATCCTCGCTCGTCAGTCACCAGGCGGTCGCCGAGGCCGCGGCTGTGGGCATCCCGCACGAATTGAAGGGCGAGTCGGTGCGCGTATACACAATCCTGAAGAAGGGCGCGTCACCATCACCCGCGTTGAAGGATGAGTTGCGGAAATGGGTCCGTGCAGAGATCGGCCCGATCGCCGTGCCTGACGAGATCTACTTCGTGGAGGATCTGCCGAAGACCAGGAGTGGGAAGATCATGCGACGGGTGATCAAGGCGAAAGCACGCGGAGAGCCGGTGGGCGACATCTCGACGCTTGCCAACCCGGAAGCTGTCGAGGAACTGGACAGGGCGCAATAAGTAAGCCAGCCCGTCCTTTTATCTTTTTTTGAACACTGACTGACTCCGCCCATAGCGCGTGAGCCACGCATTAGCCGGACCGCGATGGGCGGAATTTACATCCGCATAGGTGCTATCGGAATTCGTGGTGGGGGGACGCGTATATGCGCTTAGGTAAGCGATCTCGAGTGCTGAACGGGCTGAAGGCGCGATACCCGGAGAAATTTGCGCCCGAGGATCGGATCTTCGGACAGATCACCCGTGGTGCGCGCATCTTCATTGGCACGGGCTGTGGTGAGCCACAGTACCTCGTGGGTGCGCTCATTCGGTACGCCGAATCGCACCCGACAGCGATCTTCGATGCGGAGGTCTTTCACGTCTGGACACTCGGGGTCGCGCCCTATACGGACGAGAAATTCCGGCAGAATTTCCGCCATAATTCCTTCTTCATCGGCAACAATACCCGTGAGGCGATCAACCGAGGTCTGGCGGATTACACGCCGATTTTCCTCTCTGAAGTGCCTGATCTCTTCGCACGCCGGATCGTGCCGGTAGATGTCGCGCTCGTGCAGACCTCGCCACCGGATGAGCACGGCTACATGAGCTTCGGTGTCAGTGTGGATATCGTGAAGGCCGCGACCGAGAAGGCGGAATTGGTGATCGCGCAGGTCAATTCCTACATGCCCCGGGTGCATGGCGATAGCTTCATTCATATTGATAACATCGATTTTGTGGTCCCGCACGACGAGCCGTTGCTGGAATACACCGCGGAGCCTGAGGGTGGTGTCGCGCAGCGGCTTGGTGAATACGTTGCGCGGCTCATTCAGAACGGCGATACGATTCAGGTGGGTTATGGCAGCATTCCCAACGCGATTCTCGCGAATCTACAGGAGAAGCAGCATCTGGGTGTGCACACTGAGCTGATCAGTGACGGACTCGTGGATTTGATGAAGCGCGGCGTGATCGACAATAGCAAGAAGACGCTGAACCGCGGTAAGGCGGTTGCCACCTTCTGCATGGGCCGAAAGAAGACCTACGCGTACATTCACGATAATCCCGCGATCGAGTTCCGCACGATCGATTACACGAACAATCCACTGATCATTGCGCAGCACGAGAAGATGACCGCGATCAATACCGCGCTTGAGATCGATCTCACCGGTCAGGCGACGGCGGAATCGCTGGGCAAGCGATTTTATAGTGGCATTGGTGGGCAGGCAGACTTTATGCGTGGTGCCGTGCTGGCGAAGCACGGTAAGGCGATTCTTGCGATACCCGCAACCGCCGAAGGGGGCACCATCTCACGGATCGTGCCCTTCCTCAAGGAGGGCGCGGGTGTGACGCTCAATCGCGGCGATGTGCAGTATGTCGTCACCGAATACGGGATCGCGTACCTGCACGGCAAGAACATCCGGGAGCGTGCTATGGAATTGATCGCGGTGGCACATCCTCAGTTCCAGCCGTGGCTCATCGAGGAAGCGCGCAAGCTCAATTTGATCTATAGCGATCAGGCGTTCATACCGGGCGTGCGCGGCGAGTACCCGGCGGAGCTGGAGACCTATCGAAGGACGAAGACCGGTCTGGACCTGAAGCTGCGACCGGTGAAGATAAGCGACGAGCCGCTCCTGAAAGACTTCTTCTATGCGCTCTCTGACGATAGCCTCTATCAGCGGTTCTTCATCACGCGACGGGCCATCCATCATGACCGGCTTCAGGAGTTCGCGGTCATTGATTACACGACGCAGATGGTGATCCTTGCAGTGCTCGAGGAGGACGGTAAGGAAGAGATCGTGGGTCTGGGGCAATACGCCGTGGATGAAGCGACGCATACCGCTGATGTCGGGTTCGCCGTACGGGACGAGTATCAGAACCGGGGGATCGGCTCTGAGTTGCTCAGGTATTTGACGATCCTGGCGAAGCGGAAAGGGTTGCTCGGATTCACCGCGCAGGTGCTGCTCGATAACCCTGTGATGATGCATGTCTTTGAGCGGGCAGGGTTTGATATTGAGAAGAGCGGTGCGGAAGGGGTATACGATCTGAAGATGCTATTTCGGAAGCAGTGATACGCACGGTCGAGCTCGTCGTGATGGGCAAAGACGGTATAGGTAGGTAGTCATGAGCGTATCCCGTGATCTGAGGTCGGGTAAGGGCCGGCTGTACGCGCCTCCCTGATCGGTTCTACGTGATACGAGCGTGCTGCTCGGCTCGTACCGGTTGAGAAAACCTAAAGAGTTACAAGCAGGATTTATATCTATCAGTTCTTGCGATCCACGGGGGTGGGTAAAAGACAATGAGCATCTTCAAGGCATATGATATCAGGGGCGTTTATCCGACGGAGATCGATGAGCGGGTGGCATTTCGGATCGGTGCGGCGTTTGGGACACGCTATCCAGGCACGATCGCGGTGGGCTGTGATACGCGGTTGAGCGGTCCGCAGTTGAAAGCGGACTTCATCGCAGGGCTCTGCTCTACAGGCGCCGATGCGGTGGATCTCGGTATTGTGACCACGCCCGTTCTGGCCTTTGCGGTGCAGCATCTCGGCTGTGACGGTGGGGTGAACGTCACCGCATCGCACAACCCGAAGGAGTACAATGGCTTCAAGCTCTTCGACGGTACCGCACTGCCGATCAGCTACGAATCGGGCATCGAGCAGGTGCAGCGGATTGCGGAGCGCGGTAACTTCCGGCAGGGTGATGGTGTGGCTTCTACGGTCGCGATCACCGAGCCGTATATCCGGTTCATCAGCAGCCTGGTGCGGTTGAGTGCGCCGTTAGAGATCGTTATTGACGGATCAAACGGTGCGGCAAGCTTGTACGCGCCCGAGGCGTGCAGACGGGCGGGTCTGCGGGTCCACGAACTGAACTGCACACCGGACGGTACGTTCCCGGGGCACGAGCCTGATCCGTCGAAGCCCGCTAATCTGCTCGATGCCGAGCGGAGCGTGCGAGCGCGAGCTGCGGATCTGGGCTTTGTCTTCGACGGCGACGGCGATCGGGTAACTGTGATCGATGAGACGGGCACCGCGATAGAATCGCGCCGGATCTTCTCGCTCCTGGCGCGGCAGGTACTGGTGACCAACCCCGGGGCGACGATCGTCCATGACGCGCTCATGTCGCAGATGGCTATCGAAACGATAGAGCGGTATGGCGGTCAGGCAATTCCCTGCCGGGTCGGTCATACGTATATCGCGCAGAAGATGCGAGCTGAGTCAGCGGCACTTGCAGGCGAGCTCTCCGGTCACTATTATTTTAAAGAGACGTTCTTTGCCGATGATGCGATCCGCGCGAGCCTCAAGGTGGCTGAGATCGTGGCGGCAGCGGGTCGTGGTGTTGCGGAGCTCGTTCGCGAGTTCCCGGACTATCACACGGAGAACGTCCGGGTCACGGTGAAGGATTCGGAGAAGTTCGCGTTTGTAACGAGCCTGCAGGAGGACCTGGCTCGTGAAGGCTACGCCCTGGACACGCTCGACGGCGTTAAGGTCATCTTCGAGTCCGGGTGGGCGCTTTTCCGCGCCTCGAACACGGAGCCGAAGATCTCGATCGCTTACGAGTCGAAGGACGAGGGTGAATTTACTATGATACGGGACTTTGTACATTCTGTTGTTGAGCGGGTGCCACAGGAGTAATTAATGAAGGGTGTTATACTGGCCGCTGGTCGGGGCGAGCGCTTACGGCCACTGACGGATCGTAAGCCGAAGTCGCTGCTCCCTGTTTGTAACAAGCCACTGATCGAGTACCAGCTCGAGCTCCTGCGTGCGCATGGCGTTGATGAGATAGCGGTGGTTGTGGGCTACTTAAAGGAGCAGCTCCAGCTGCCGGATCTCACCGTTTACGAGGATCGCGCGATTTCAGGCACGGCGACAGCGCTCCAGGCCGCGGCGGATTTTATCGATGAGGATTTCATCCTGCTCTATGGCGATCTCTTCGTTGACAGTCCCACCATCTCAGCGCTCGTGGAAACCCGGAATGCGCTAGCCGTTGTTACGGTGCCGGATGTCTCGCGGTATGGTGCAGTCACCTTTGACGGTGGGCGGTTACGCGGGCTACGGGAGAAGACCGGCTCAGGCCCGGGCTACATCAATGCCGGCATGTATCATCTCGAGCCCGGTATTCTGGACGTTCTGGAGCAGATTGAGAAAAGCGCGCGCGGTGAATACGAGCTGACCGACGCGCTCATGGAGCTGAACGCGCGCGAGCCGGTAACGGCTGTGCCCCTGCAGGGCTACTGGAACGATATCGGGTTCCCGTGGGACTATCTCGACGCGAACCGGCACATGCTCGCGAAGATCGGCTTTGCGGTCGGTGAGAATGTGGAGATCTGGGATTCGGCCACGATCCGGAAGCCTGCGGTCATCGGAAGCGACAGCACGATCAAGAATTGCGTTATTGACCGCTCGATCGTGGGGGCGGACTGCGTGGTTGGTGAGTTCTCGATCGTGAAACGGAGCATTATACTGCCGCATTCCAATGCGCCGCACCTGAACTACGTTGCGGATTCCGTGATCGCGGAAGGCTGCAATTTGGGTGCCGGGACCAAGATCGCGAATCTCCGGTTCGACGACCGCACCGTGAAGATGAGCATCAAGGGCTCACGGGTGGATTCAGGGCGGCGCAAATTGGGGGCGATCATCGGCTATGATGTCAAAACCGGGATAAACGTCTCGATCTATCCGGGCGTCAAGATCAGCAGCGGCAGCTGGATCGAGGCGGCGACACTGGTACGACAGGACGTATGACTGCACGGCGAGGCCGCGTGCAGCGAACTCTTTTTTGTATTCGGGGGATAGTTATAGTGATTTCACGGTAGCTTGTTATGACTGAAGGGGGACGGAGCATGGTAGAGGGCATACGCGACCGCATTCCGGCAGATCTCGCTCTGGTGATCCTCTGGACGCTGATCTGCATCCCGTTCGTGCTCGTTCCGCCGCTTAACGAGACACCCGTGCGTATACTCCTGGGACTGCCGTTCGTGCTCTTCCTCCCGGGCTATGCGCTCATCGCGCTCCTGTTCCCGCGAAAGGACGACCTGGACGGTATCGAGCGCGTGGCACTCAGCTTCGGGCTCAGTATCGCGGTGGTCCCGCTGACGGGCTTGGCGCTGAATTATACGCCGTTTGGGATCCGCCTATCACCCGTGCTCTTCAGTCTCTCAGTGCTCACCATTGCGCTTGCGATCGGCGCGATTCTGAGGCGTGCGACCCTACCCGTGGCCGATCGTTTTGTCGTTGAGTTCAGCGCGGCATTCAGGGCGCTCAGGGACTCGTTCGCCGCCAGCGAGTCGCGGCTCGACCGGATCTTAACGGTCATCCTGATCATCGCGATCGTCGTCGCCATTGGGATGGTGGTCTACGTGATCGTGACGCCGAAGCAGGGCGAGAAGTTCACGGAATTTTATATCCTCGGGCCTGGCGGCAAAGCCGCGGAATATCCGACAAAGGTACAGAAGGGCGAAGAAGGACTGGTGATCATCGGCGTCGTGAACCATGAATACGCTCCCGTCACCTACGAGCTGACGGTCCAGCTGGCTGGGATCTTCACGGGCGGTGAGATCCTGACCCTCGGCCATAACGAGACCTGGGAGCGCCCCTTTACGTTCCGGCCGACGCAGGTGGGCGAGGCGCAGAAGCTGGAATTCCTGCTGTTTCGAGCGGGTCAGAACGAGACAGAGCCGTATCGCTCACTGCATCTCTGGGTTGATGTCACGAACGATTCGGGTGGGTAGTCTCAGCCAAGCCAAGTTAAGTTAAGCCGAGCCAGCACAGAGCACCTACGAGCGCCGTCGTTGCCGCAGCCCGAGCAGGCAATAACTGATACTAACGGCCAGCAGCGTCCCGGCGATACCGAACGCGGGAATAGCCGTTTTCGCGGGTTCTGAGGGCTCAGGTTCGCCTGCGCTTGTTATCACGAGGCTGCCTGCTGCCACCACATAATCGTGCTGTTCCGCTAAGGAGGTTCCGTTGACATCGACGAGCTCGTTCACTTCCAGCCCCAGCGTGGACTGCTCGCCGTTTTTCCCGGCCGCTTTTAGCTGCAGCTGAGCGAAGATAACCCCGCCGGTGAGCCCGTGCGTACCGGTTTGAGAGCCGGTCATCTGTACGGTACCGCTCTCGATGTTCGCGGTGAACTCCTCAAAGTCGCTGGTTCCCGCGCTGAGTACGCTCACCACCGCGGGATCATAGGTAAGGGTGATGCGAGCAGAGCGGAGCCCCGCGTCACCGATGTCCTCTATCCTGATCGTGGCGGTAACGACCTCGCCGCTCACCACGGTGAGATGCTCGATACGAACGGTGATGATCCCCGGCGCAGGCGATGGTGAAGGCAGCGGTGACGGCGAGGTACTCGGTGCAGGTGTGACGGTTGCGGACGGTGAAGGTGCAGGTGTTGGGGTAATAACAGGTGTGGCTCCCGCATCATCGGTGGGTGCCGGTGTGGGTGTGGGCGTAGGTGTGGGTGTGGGTGCCGGTGTGGGCGTAGGTGTGGGCGTTACACCGAGATAGACGGTTTTTTGTATGCTGCCTGCGCTAATCACGAATTCGCCTTCGGGAATACCCCCGGTATCAATCGCAAGCGAGAAGTCACCGGTTGCATTCGCGGTGACTTTTATATCAGACCGCGTATTCAGGATCACCGCGGTTGCGCCGTCGAGAGCATCACCATCTACCTGGACGTCTCTTTTACCGGATACATCGATCTCATCGCCGCTTATCGTTATTGGGAGCGACATAGAGATCGTGGCAGTGCCATCAACGGCATCTTTAGGGCCATCAAGGGGGTATTTAAGCGGCGGCAGTAAGGGAAACAGCCAGAGGGATATTCTGATATTCTGCACATGCTCGGCAGTCATCGCGAATCGCTTCTCACCCGCGGGGAAGTATATATTTTTGAACTTGCGGGAATACGTGCCACCAGAAACGGGCAACGAGATCTCAAATGATGAACGTAACCACACGACTTCACCCGGAGATGCCTTGCCCGAAATGGTGATGGTATCCCCGGGTCGGGCGATTGCAGGGCTTACCGTCAAGTCCGTTACGCTCGCACGGGCGCCCGGTAGGACCAGTATGCTCACGAGCATCAGTAACAGCGCTAACCACGTGATACCTTCTTTGTAGCCTCTGCCCATAGCAACCAACCACCACTTACCTACTAACTCTGAGTGTTCGTGCCGATCAACGAAAGTGCGGGAATCCAGTCATAATAGACCGTACCCGATGCAGTAACGAACTCGGTACAGGTTATGACACCTCCGGTCGCGTTGAAGGACCGTGCATGGATGATCTGCGGATACGATCCGGTATGTATCGTGTAATGGTACGTTTCGTTTGCGTAGAGCGAGAACGAGCGGTTGAAGGCGAGGGTCTGCCAGTCGCCGACGTAACCGTCCCAGTACGCTTCTGCAATTGCGGTACCGTTCGGGTAGGTGAATGCAGCATACTCACTATGACCGCCGGTGCCCGGGCAGGGGTAGGTGTAGAGTGAAGAGACGGTGACCGTGGTGGAAGGCGTTATCGAGCCCGTATGGACCCCTGAGACGCTCGGGTACGTGCCGGACCCGGTATCAAACAGAGCGGGTGGCGCGATCACCTGAACGGTCTTCAGGAATCCATCTGCGGAGACCTGATAGTCACCCACCGGGACACCGGTGGTGCTGAGGTTAAGCGCGAAGTGGCCCTCAGAATCGGCGGTAACAGAGATCGACATGGCGGACTCCACGGTAACCGAGGTTGCGCCTGCAACTGCTCTGCCATAAACTAAAACATCCTTCTCACCTGCGATATTAATGGTTACTCCCTCTATTGTCACCGGGAATGAGATAGAAATGGTAGCAACACCGCCGGTAGCTTGTAAGGGCCCCTCAAGAGGATACTCGAATTTTGTGCCAAATATAGGATAGAGCTCCAATCTAATATCTTCTATCCCACTCGCGGTTACTGAGAATGATTTATTACCGGCGGGGAAATAGATATCGTTAAATTCACGGGAATAGGTACCAGCAGAAACAGGTATAGAGAGCACAAACGAGGTGTCCAACCATACCGCTTCATATGGTGCTGCTAGTCCTGATATGGAGAGCTGCTCGCCCTGCACAACAACATCGGGAGTTACCTGCAATTCAATTACTTCCGCGTTTGTACAGGCGATAAAGCTGGAACTCGAAGATACCACTACCAATGCCAGTAGTATCGCCGTTATCTGCAGAGGGATTTCCATAGCATAGTAAAATAAAAATGGAGGGGAGAAGGTTATTTACTTACCCTACCTTCTCCGCCTCAACGTTGCAAATCCTAGAAATACACTCATGATACCGATCAGACCTGTCATTCCAAGGGCGTTGTATACCGGAACTGCAGTTCGTGGCACACAAATTATGGGCGCATCCATCCCCTCGAGGTCACCCTCGGCAATCGCGGTAAAGACGGACTCACTCGTGGTCCCCGGAGGACAACAGTATCGAACTAACCACTCATCTCTGAAGGACCGTAATGCCAGGTATGTCGAGACGTTCATATAGCCCGCTGTTGTCTCGGACGGCAAGCACATATCCAACCTCGAACGCCCGATAACCAGTGAGAAGCACGTACCCGGTTCGAACGATATAGGTAGTCCTGGAACCACTGCGGAATCGCTACCGACCGAATATGCCACATCGACCGTAGGAGCTTGTGGGTCTGTATTATTAGTCGTTATAGCAACGGTACCTACGGGTCCGCTAGCGTCCCAGAATTGAGTACTTACGATCGTTACACCGGATTCAGTGGGTGCTATGAATTCACAGCCACCGGGGATACTGGTGTTCTGCCAGTGCATGTCTGTAGAGCTATTCACCCACACGACAAATAGCGTCTCCTCACATTCACCGGCCACCAGCGTATCTGGTGTAATGGTGAACGAAGTAATCGCGGCATTTGCCAGTGGCGTCAGTCCGATCATCACCACAGCCGCTACGAGCGCTATTTTCACTATTCCTGTTACGTTCTCACGTCCCTTCTTCCCGGCCATCGTTACAAGACCCCCATCACGGTAACGGCAACGATCATCACGAAACAGAACAGCAGCGGATAGATGGCCGCGCTGATATTCCGTGCGAGCAGATTCGCCGTGACACACGCGCCGCCACCTTCTGCCGTGCCGCCGCTTCGCGTGGCCGCGCCTTCTTCGCCATAAGCACTGAGCAGCTCCTTGGCGATGAGCAGCACGATGAGGATACAGACGCCGAGTGCGCCGAAGATGGTCGCGTGCGAAAAGCCGGCAGCTGCCGCGGCCGTCGTGGTCGTGGTAGTTGTCGTGGTCGTGGTAGTTGTTGTTATAGAGCTTAGCATGGTATCACCAAGAAGAGGTACGTACCCAGGGTATATATAAGCTTTTCGGTCAGCAGGGTCTGTCAACAAATTGGGGGTTGAGGTAACCGTCCGAATTTCACCGTCCAGTACGCCATTTTCTGTGCGAGATAGGAGAGTACGCCGCGATTCGTCCTGTAACGCTTCTTCGTGCTCTCCGGATC
>Ga0209614_1001062_pt1 | contig 21809 bp, 17 predicted proteins | sample BlaSprsedimmetaG_FD_185484 | JGI IMG/M metagenome (GOLD analysis project Ga0209614, IMG submission 185484) | Hot spring sediment bacterial and archeal communities from California, USA to study Microbial Dark Matter (Phase II) - Blank Spring... ... | reverse complement strand
GATGAAATCGTCGTAAGCGACGGCGCCAAACCCGATTCGGGCAATATCCAGTCCATTTTCAGTACGGACAATGTGGTGGCCGTGCAGGATCCCGCCTACCCAGTGTATGTGGACAGCAACGTCATCGCCGGGAGGACCGGCCGCTTCGATCCGGAGACGAACCGTTTCGACGGCCTCATATATATGCCCTGCACCGAAGCCAACGGTTTTTTCTCTCCGCCTCCGAAGGAACATGCCGATCTGATCTATTTGTGCAGCCCGAACAACCCGACCGGTGCGGTGGCGACTCACGCCAGACTCAAAACATTCGTGGAATTTGCACTCGCCCGCAAGGCCGTGCTGATTTTCGACGCGGCCTATGCCGCGTTTATCCGCGATCCCACCCTGCCGGTAAGCATCTATGAAATCGACGGCGCGAAGGAATGCGCCATAGAAATCCACAGTTTCTCCAAGATCGCTGGATTCACGGGTGTCCGGTTGGGATGGTCGGTCGTCCCCAAGACGCTGACCGTGGAAAACACGGAACCGGGTCGGGTCAACGCGCTCTGGCAACGCCGCCAGACCACCTTTTTCAACGGCGCCTCCAACATTTCGCAGGAAGGCGGCATCGCCGCTCTGTCCGACCAGGGCCGGAAGGAATGCCGGGCCCTCGTGGATTATTATCTGGAAAACGCAAGGACGATCCGGGATGGGCTCCGGGAAATCGGACTCACCGTCTATGGAGGCGACAACGCGCCCTATCTCTGGCTCAAGACCCCGAACGGGATGAAATCCTGGGATTTCTTCGACAAACTGCTCGATGAGACCGGCGTCGTGGGCACGCCCGGCGCGGGATTCGGGCCGAGCGGCGAGGGATTCTTCCGTCTCAGTGCGTTCGGTCATCGGGAAGACATCCGACGCGCGGTCGACAGCATTCAACAGAATTTGAGGATATAAGATGACCTGGCTCAAGAACCGGCAGATCACCCCCTTCGGAAAGGTTACCACGGATGTCATCATCCGGGCCGCCCAGGAATTCGGCACACCGCTTTACCTCTACGATGAATCCGTGATCATCCGGAAATGCGCTGAAGCGCTCTCCATGCCCAGCGCCTTCGGCCTGACCGTGCGCTACGCGGTGAAAGCCAATGCCTCCCGGGCTTTACTCCAGCTGATTCATGCACAGGGTCTGCAACTGGATCTGAGCACACTGTACGAAGCCCGGCGCGCCATTCTGGCCGGCATCCCCTGTGATCGAATGATGCTGACTTCACAGCAAGTCCCGGGGGGAAAAGACCGTGAGGATCTGGAATCCATGATCCGTAACGGATTGACATACACCGTCTGTTCGCTGCGTCAGCTGACCCTGATTTCGGATTTTGCCTCCCGCCACGGAATTCCGCTGGCCCTGCGGATCAATCCCGGGGTCGGCGCCGGGGAATCCGTGACGCGGAACACCGGGGACAATTATTCCAGTTTCGGCATTCATCTGGCCGCGCTGGACAGGGCCGCGGAGCTGATACGGGACAGGGGACTGACTGTCCGCCAGGTGCATGTACACATCGGGTCCGGAGGCGATCCGGACATGTGGCGCGACAACATCGACCGGGAACTTCAGATCACAGAAAAATATTTCCCGGATGCGGACACGGTGAATCTGGGGGGCGGATTCAGGGAAGCCCGCATGCCGGATGAAACCGCGGCGGACATCCAGGTTCTGGGAGAACATGCAAGGGACCGGTTCGAGGATTTCGCGCGCCGTACGGGACGGAAGCTGCACATGGTCATCGAACCCGGGACTTTGATCATGGCGAATGCCGGGTATGTTGTGGCGCGTGTCGTGGACGAGAAGTGGTCCGGGCCGACCGGATTCGAATTCATCATCATCGACGCCGGCATGGAAATCAACACCCGTCCGCTTCTATACGGTTCACGGCATCCTTTTTATATCGTATCGGAGAACGGAACGCTCTTGTCCTCGGAATACGACCTGAACGCCATGAAGTACGAACTGGATTTTCGCGTGGTCGTGGGCCGCTGCTGCGAGAGCGGCGACTCACAGAGCCTGGATCATCAGGGCCACATCATCCCGCGGATGATGGCCGATCCGGAAATCGGTGATTTGTTCGTAATCGGCGGCACCGGCGCCTACTGTTCCGCCATGTCGCTCGCCAACTACAACTCCCTGGTCAAAGCCCCGGAAGTTTTGTTACGGACGGACGGAACCCTCCGATTGATCCGCAAGCGACAGACGCTCAAACAGGTCGTGGAGGACGAACTGGCGTTGGAATAAGTTCAAGGTATGAGAGAAAACAAAAGAAACGAAAGAGACTTTCGGGTTGATGCGAGTCAAAGAGAAGCAGACTGATTCAAGCTAAAAGAGCGCAGGCATTCCGCAATATCTTGTGTCCATCTCATTGTCATCTGCCGAATGCGTCAACCATCCCGTGATTGATGCGAATCCGTATTCTTTTCAAGCAACCGCTGCAGGATATTGACGAGAATTTCGATCCGGGTGGATTTGAGGATAAAGGCGTCCGCTCCGCCTTCTTTGGCCTTTTCCGCATCCTCGTCCGTGTCGCGAGATGTGAACATGGCGACGGGGATATGCTGAAGCGCCCGGTTCATCTTGATCATCCGGCAAACTTTATGGCCGTCCATATCGGGCAGCATGATATCGAGCAGAATCAGATCCGGTTTTTCCGTGCGCGCCATCTCGAAACCGGAAAAACCGCCTTCGGCCACGAGCGTACGGTATCCCTCTTTCTCGAGAACCCGACGTAGATAGTAAATACTGGAAGGATTGTCTTCGATGATGAGTATGGTCTTTTTTGTTTCCATGTCTTTATTCCGTCAGGCCGGATTCAAGCACCGTCTTCAGATTATCGAGTCCCCGCTCGAAATCGGGACCGATCATGCGTTCGAAAAACAGTCCGGCAAACCGTTCGAACGGATACCTCAGTTTTCCCTCGATTGTCCAGCGCACTTCCGTACCATCCTGCAACGGCTGGAACAGCCAGAAGATATCGGCTTCACTCTGCCGGGGTGACGTAAACCGAAGCCGGGATTGTATGGATCGTCCCGTGTCGACAGCCACGATCGTCATCGAACCCGATCCGATGATCCGGCCTTCCCAAGTCCAGGAAGCGCCGACACCCGTCCGCGGACCGGAGAGGACCAGAACCGCATCGGGCTCACGTTCGATCCATGGATCCCACACCCTGCGATTGCGATGGTCGATCAGGTAGTCATACACCGAATCGGCGGGTTGTGATATACGCACCGAATGTTCAACATGATAACTGTCCGGAAGAAATGCGGCGATAATCAGAAACCCGGCAATCAGGACGATCAGAACATTCAAGACATTCTTTAGCATTTTCATCGGATTTTCCTGCAGACACAGTGATAAAGATTATGAGTTTCAGGGATCCATGGCTGCACCGGATTGGATTTCAAGGACCTTGGCGCCGCGTATCCTTCCGGCATTCAAATCGTGGAGGGCGCGGTTTGCATCCCAAAATGCATAGCGTTCCACCTCCGGACGGATCGGAATCTCAGCCGCCAGGTCGAGAAACTCCCGGATGTCATTGCGCGTGATATTCGCCACGGATTTGATTTCCTTCTCCATCCAGAGATGGACCGGATAATCGAGACGGAGAAGATTGTCCCGATCCGCGTCTCCTTTACGGATCGCATTGATGACCAGCCTGCCGTTGCGGTTCAGATTCCTGAGTGCTTCGACCACCGGTTTCCATGCGGGAGTCGTATCGATGAGGGCGTCGCAGGGATGGGGCGCGGTGTCATCTGTATCTCCAGCCCATTGCGCTCCCAGTTCGAGTGCGAAACGCCGCTCCCGCTCTCTCCGGGCGAAAACGAATACCGCAGAATCGGGATAACGGTACCTGGCCATTTTCAAGACGAGATGTCCCGAAGCCCCGAATCCGGTGAGCCCGAGGGTCTGACCGTTTTTCAGCCCGGCCAGATTCAACGCGCGATATCCGATCGCCCCCGCGCAGAGCAGGGGCGCGGCCTCGATATCGGTCAGGCCATCCGGAATCCGATATACAGAACGGGAAGGAACCGCCACCCGTTCCGCATATCCGCCGTGCGCATCTCTTCCCGTGGCTCTGAAATCCGTACAAAGATTTTCCAGCCCCGACCGGCAAAACACACAGGTTCCGCAGGTATTGTAGATCCACCCCACCCCCACGCGGTCCCCCGTGTCGAAATCCCGAACCCCTTCATCCATTCCGATGATTCGGCCCACGATTTGATGGCCGGGGATCACGGGATAACGGGACGGGGGCGTTCGGCCCTCGATCACATCCAGTTCGGTATGACAGACGCCGCATGCGGACACCTGGATCAGGATTTCGCCCGGTCCGGGTTCCGGCTCCTTCCAGTCGCATAAGACGAGGGGGTCTTCGGCATGGCGGAGATCGCATGTCTGCATCTGTACCATGGCCTTCATGGTCAGACTCCCGGAAGGGATAGAAAAGGGCTGCCTTCCCCCGGCAACCCTGTAAAAATATCGATCAGGCGTGATTCAGGAGGTCGGGGATGACCTTCAGGAGCTCCTGAATCGGTTTGGTTTTGCTCAGGAAAATGTCCGCGCCGACTTTTTTCGCCAGTTCCACCTCTTTGTCGAGGTCGCGCGCGGTCAGCATGATGATCGGAATATGGGCCGTGTTTTTATCGAATTTGACCATGCGGCAAAACTTATGGCCGTCGAGCCCGGGAAGCATCAGATCCGTAATAATGAGATCGGGCATGATCTGACGGACGGAATTGAGTGCCTTGAGTCCGTCGCTGATAATCGTGACCTGATATCCTTTGGCCTCGAGATATGTCTTGAGAAGGCGGATATAGGTCGGATCATCCTCGATGGCAAGTATGTGTTTTTTGTCCGTCATAATCCCCTGGAAGAAAATACTGTTTGTTTATAATGATGTTCCAATATAGGACATGTCATATCAAAAATCAAGTCTGTTTTCTGCCCCGGACCGGGATCGGATCTTTCCGGTCCGTGCGGCATCCTCGTCTTGGAAATACCCTCTTTTCACTGTAACCTTTTTTCTCCTTCCGGGGTCTATCCGTTTGGATAGATTACACGGAGGTTCGCGATGAAGAAACGACGGATATTCTCTTGACGGTCGATGGGAAAAAACTCCGCCGGCCGGAAGATCTCGTCCGGCGGATCACCCGGGCGTGTCCGGATCAGGAGGTCCGGGTCGGCGTCAACCGTGACGGTGAGATTTGGGACTTCACCGTCACGCTCGGCAGACGTCCCGGTCCCGCCCGCACTTGTACCTCATCATGGCGGAATTCGATGAATCTTCGATGCAATCCCCTGAAGCGGGGACCCACCTCAGGCGGATCGTCAAACAACAGTCGGAATCCGAGTGTAAATGACGGCTATTTCGGTTGCGGTTTCAAGCGGCAGTTTGGCGGTTGCCTTTATAAACCATAATTTGATCGAGAAAAGAATTTAACCGATGAACTTAAAGAAAACGTCCACCGGCGCGAGATTAATCACCTTAGAATATCTGTCGCAACGCATATTTTGGAAGTAGGTAACGATATTCGAACGGTTCAATAATATTCAAACAAGCTTAAAACGGGTCATCCAACCTGTCATTAATAAATTTACTAATCCCCTCATGTCCGATATCTTTATCCAGGAATCCAAATACACTAACTGCCTCGGTGCCATATAAGGCCCGTTCATCATTTTCACGTCCGAAACTGAAAATTACCATATTACCAGGCTGACACCAACCCTCGTCACCACCTTCACTCTGGTTTTTCACTCCGATATAAACTATATGTTCAGCTTCCTCATCAGCTAAATAGAAAAAAGGAGATGGAAAATTTCTCCCAAATTCAGGTTCCAGGTAGCCAAGTCCGGTATTAAATGCTATTCTTCTCTGTATCCCATCCTCAATAACATAATACTGTTGTTCTACTTTCATTTCGCCGGCAATAGGACCTTCCCATAGAAAAGAATACAGATCATGAGCTTCTATTATTCCAATCGCAGCATGACCCGGGAAAAAATGAAACCAGAGTTTAAATTGGTCATTCCAGGATTCAAGGATAAGATGATCACCAACAAGCCGTTTATCAAACTCAAGAGGTTGACCATCGGAATTCAGCCATCTTGATTGGCCATTACCGCCACGGCAAGGGTGACCGAACCCATCTGAACCAAAATTAGGCCATCCCCTCCATTCCTTCATTCCAACACAATTATTTGCAATCCAGTCATTTCCGGCCTTGTCGATAGCAGAATTAAATCCTGTGCTCAGTTCACCCGTTTCCAGGTTTTCAATCTCATAATGCCAGGTGCCATTTGCAGCCTGGATCTTCCAGGTCATGTAACCAAATCTTTGCTCTTTTGTCACGACTACTTTATCATCATCAATAACCCCGGTATTCCGGGTGCATGCATTCGTAGCCAATAAAATAATGAAAACAGGTATGAATAATTTTTTTGTCATTTTTAAACCCCAGTTTATGAATAATGATGGTTAATAATTTCACCATCTGAGATATTTTGCTCTTGCAGTTGCTGACTATTTGTAATATCCAGCCACTTTGAATTTATCTTACTGAATAACAACCACCCAGTGGCCGGGACCCGGCGCCTGCAAGGTTATACTCCCGTCCCCTTCCGCATCTTGCGTCTCCTGCCAGGCACCATTGTTGATATCAAGCCAGTGTAGTTCCAGGGAGCCCTGTACGGATGAAACATCGAGAATTACCTCTCCGCCGTCAGGAAAGTAAACGGCATATTGCTGCCCCGGATTAGCCAGCGCGTAGGCTTCGTTATCCGCACGTTCAGAAAGAAGATCATTAGCGGGCCGGGAGGCAAACAGATCAAACCGATCAGCCAGCATTCTCGCGCTACCAATCGTAGTTCGCGCCCGGGGTCCCAGCCCTAATCCCCAGCTTGTGGAAATTTCCTGAGCATCCGTATCATCACGGAATGCCGGCCGATGAAATCTGGCGCTGGCGCCTCCCGCAAAAATAATACGAAAATAACGGGCTACAGATTCATCATCCCCATCCCTGTTGTATATTTTTACCGTATTGATCGGACGAGGAGCCTCGCTAATGTAGTCACGCACGAAGAGGATCTGATCATAGTGATGTTGATCGGTCATCCAGCTGTTCTGCGCGACATCGAGATAGTTGAACCGCTCCGTATTGTCATAAATGTGATAGTGATCGGAAGCTGTGAGATCAGCGTTACGACGCATGTCGGTGACATACACCGTTCGACCAGCCTTTTGAGCCTTCTGATGTATATAGTCCGCCCAGTAGTCACCGAAAGCCAGCTCCTCGCCGCTTTCATTTTGGATGCAATAAATAACATTCGGATACTTAAGGGAGTGTAAGAGCATCCGGTCCACATACGCCTTCTGATATCCGAAAACAATTTGATTATTGTCAAGTTCCGGCACCGAGTTAAAGAAGGGATGGTCGCTGGGAGAGTCGGCGGGAGCGTAATCTACGACAGTCGGCAGTCCTGATTCCGCTTCGGTGTAATTTATGTTGTTAACCGGATTATACGGGTGCTTTGACCACCCTCCCTGTGCCTCATGATCCTCAAATAAATCCCAGGGATCAAAAACCTCAATCTGTACAATGATGTTCCGTTCATGCGTCATATTCAAGAAATCCTCAAAACGTTGCCAATACTCTTCGTTAAACCGGTCCAGGTCGAATTTCCCGTCGGTTTGAACATAGGCAAACACATTTCCTGTGTTGCGATGACTCATAGTATTGCGAACGTAATTTCCGCCATTTTCAAGCAGCAGGTCGAGATGTCTTTCAAGTCCCATCGGATGATTGAAAAGATTATCCTGCCAGCTTCCGCCAAGTAATAATACGGGCTCTCCCTGGTATTGCCAGTAGTACGGGTTATCGGTGAAAGGATGAACGGCACCGGACTCATCGATGTTCGTCTTCATTGACATGCATGATAAGCTAAATGCTGCGATGACCAGGATGGTTATCATTTTCATTTTGTCTGTCTCCTTGGTTAATGTGTATAGATTAGCAATGTCTTTCATTCACATTAATGGGTTTTTCGACAGTTTCGTTAGTTGCTCATGTATGTTATGATGATATTATCGAATCAACAACATCTTTTTCATTTCTGTGAATCCATCTGCGTCCAGATTATAGAAATATATACCACTTGGGAAATCAGATGCATTCCATTGTAAATGATATTTTCCAGCCGGTTGTTTTTCATCTACCAAAGTTATTACCTGTTGCCCAAGAACATCATAGATCTTGAATGTGACAAATGAATTGTACGGAAGTTCATAGTTGAAGGCGGTTTCAGGGTTGAAAGGATTTGGATAATTTTGATGCAACTTGAGTGTTTTTGGAATGATATCCGATTTTAATTCTTCGATACTGGTATTATCGCTCACATGAATGATCACACGGCGATAGGCATAAAGACTGGGATCGCCTGAATCGCGTAGTTCCAGGATGATATGAAGTTCTGAACCGTCCGCATCTGATGGAACATTTACCGTAGGCGTGATATTCGTTCTGTCATCAATACGCACAGTTTTATTATAGGTCCCCGGATCTCTATAATAAAACCATCTGTATGAAAGCGAATCACCATCCGGGTCGGATGAACCGGCTGCACTCAGATCGACAGATGATCCAGGTGCTGCAGACACTTCTAAAACCTGCTTGGTCACATCACCATTGACTACAGCGATAGGATGGTGGTTGGCCTCAGAATAATCGCTCGTTATCGACCAGTCCATCCGTGCCTGAAAATCATTGTTATAACCATTTGACCAGCGGCTGATATCACTGGCCCCAGCTGAAGTGTTACCGTACATATAGTAGGGATCGTAAGGGGCATCCTCTCCGGACATACAGGACATACCCCGAATGCCGGCCTTTTTTTCCCGATTAAAACGGCCACCCCAGCCACCCTGCCAAACTTCATCTGGATTGTTGAGACCATTCGGGAAAAGATGCAAGAATGACGGTGTATCTCCTTCCGTCGCCCATTTCCTGTCCGGATACACGGCCCCCAGAGGACCGTGGCTCTGTACATGAGTTTCTTCTATAGATACACAAGAAACCACCTTCTTTTTAGGCAATATATGCTGTATCCCGAGAAATTAAAAAGTTTTGATAAAAATCGCCCTGAATTAAAACCTTATGGATTCACGGTGGAAATGTGGACGCCCAAGCTGATGCCCAGACCAGACAGACATAATGAAATCGAAATCAATTTGTTAACGGGCGGTTCGATTACGTATTTTATCCATGACAGAAAGATCAAGTTGTCTTCTAAGCGACCCGCGGTTTTTTGGGCTCTCGTACCCCATCAAATCATACACTTCGATAATGACGCACCCTATTATGTGTGTACCATTCCCTTTGCTCAATTCATGAATTGGCAGCTCCCATCATCATTTGTCGACCATATTCTAAAAGGGGATATTGTGAATACAACCACGAACAGGGGATTTCAATATGATAAATACTTGATGGAAATTTGGCTTCAGGATATCTCAGCAGGGGATTTAAAAAGAATCGATGTATCAGCCATGGAGATACGTGCCTGGTTACACCGATTTGCGCTCAACTCAATGCCGGCTGAATGGGATGCGGATAAAGAGGCAGAACATGAATTCTCGATGATCAACCTGGTCGAGAAAATTATCATCTTCATCGCGCGAAATTACATGAATCCGATCAAAAATGAGGATATCGGAAAGGCTGTTGGACTTCATCCGGATTATGCAAATACCATATTCAAAAAATCCTTCGGCATGACATTGAATCAATATGTGCTCATGCAAAGAATTCTTCATGTGGAGAGACAGCTCTCGGTGTCCAACGACAGCATCACAGAAATTGCTTATGAGGCCGGTTTTAATTCATTGAGCCGATTCAATGCGGCGTTCAGGGAGAAATGCCGTTGCAGTCCCAGGGAATATCGAAAAAGAAATTCCTCGCATTGAGACATTCAGGAACAGCGCCATACCTCTTCTTATTGCCACCTCTTGCCGACAAACACAAATCTTACTTCTTGGAAATTCCCGCAAACCGCGAAAGCAGCTTCACATAGCTGGCCTGATAATAAATGGCGTTTTCCGTGATCTCCCAGGAATTCTCCGGGGGACCCTGATTCCAGTCCAGATAACATTTCTGCGGCGGCTGTCTCCGGATCGTCTCCAGGCTGCCGTCGTACCAGTAATTCGGACCGCCTGGCACGTAGCCGGGCGGCGGATTGGCCTCCCACTCCGTCCCCTTGAAAAACCAGTCGTGCCAGATCCGGGTGATGGAATGACCGGCACCGAAGGCCCCCATATTCGTCAGGTAGACCACACCCAGCGGATTCACCCCGTGAAAATAATGCAGGATATCCAGCGCGCGCGTCCGATAGTGGACGTGATTCGCGGCATCGATCCCCATGCGGATGTAATCATCGTTTGCACAACCGAGGCTGGCCCGCGGATTGAGGTGGCCCCATGTATAGAGGGTGAAGGGAACATAAGCCCGGTACAGATCCAGCCTGTCATCCTCGCGGAAAGGTGCATATCCGGTCTGCATCTCCATGCGTCCCAGGATGCGCGCCGTCAGATCGGATTCGGCATTGTCGAGTGTGGTATAGGTTAACAGGGCATCCATCGAGAAATAAAAGTACAGGGACAGGTCGAACTCATAAAACGCGGACACGTGATGGAGTTTTTCCCGGATGACCGCATGGAACGCCTCGTCGCCGGTCAGGGCCAGGAGATAGACCGCGGCCACCACCTCGCTCTCATCCTGCATGCGGAAGGATCGGTCCGCATTGCCCGCCTTGATTTGTCCGTCGTCGCAGTGTTCGGAACGTGCGTTGTTCCGATACCAGTTCCAGGCCGACAGGGCCCGTTCGAGGAGACCGGCCGCATATTCGGCCCACCCCGGAATGCGGCGGAACACGAGCGCCGCATGCGCGAACATGCCCGCCCCCGCGATGGCCGAGGAGGAGCATTTGGGGCCGTAGTACCGGGGACGCCTGTCCGAGGAAGGCGGATGCCCTGAATTGTAATCGATGTTGCCCATCTTGATGAACAACCCTCCGTCAGCGTCCTGCATTCTTTTCAGCCAGTCGATTTCATACCGGATCTCGTCGAGAATATCCGGGATTCCGTTTCCGGATTCCGGTATCCCGCAATCATCCGTAAAGGCGTCGGGCGTGATCTCATAGGCCGAGAGAAGCATGTGCACCGCGCTTTCGGCGAAGGTGACATATTTGTTGTAATCCCCCGCATCCATCCAGCCGCCCGACAGGTCGCGCGCGGTCGCGGGATCGTCCCTTGCGTAGAGGCAGCGCGCCTCCCGGTCCTGTCCGGGTCCGATGAACGCCGCTTCGTCGATCCAGGGCGTTTCGGCGTAGGGTTCGATTTTGGGCGCGTTCAGACGCTGATAATAAAAGGTGCGCATGGCCTGTCTGAGAATTTCACGGTACACGTCCGGATCGATCCGGAACCGGTACGAACCGCGCCGGTTGCGGACATCCCAGATATAATATTCCCCGATATCGCGTACCTGCGTGAAATCAAACCACCATCCCCGGTCTCCTGAAGTGTGGTCGACCGCCCCGTGATTCCAGATTTCGGGTGCGCCTTCGAAAACCACGGCGCCGTCATCCCATCTCCGGACCTGAAACACCGTGCCGGGATGATAGGCGTCATCCGCATTGAATCCGATCTGCGGATCGGCCAGCACCGCGAATTTCGGATCCTGAGGACGGTATCCGAACTGATCGATCCGGATATATTTTTCGATGACGTCCGGCCGCGCAAGCACTGGAAGAACGTTTGACAGGAACAGGAATCCCGCAATCCATTTTCTCACGAGGCTTCTCCTTTCAGTGAACGACGATAAATCGTCCGCAGAGCGGTCCTGAAGCTGATTTCGCGCGGGTCGAAACCACGCCGGGACCGCATTCCCATATTCTTATATGCCCCGGTCCGGCATCCTGCCGTCTGCCGTATCAGAACGCCTGAAAAGGTCCGAGACCTTCCGGAACACATATCCGAAAGGATTGTGGGCGAGCTGGGAGGTCTCGCGTACCCATTCCCGGTGAATCGGAGAAAGCCGGGCAGATTCTTCCGCGTAGCGTCCCAGCGCCTTGCCCAGGATGACTCCCACCGGATTGAGCGTCCTCAACGCCAGCGTTTCCGCTTTGTCTTTGCTCAGGGCGCGCGTTTCAATCCCGACTTTCTCGATCAGATCGCCGGTCAGGATTTTGGTCGTGGAAATCACCGTCCGGAAGGACGGGTAGAGTGCCCGGTTCGATTCCGCGAAAAGCAGGGTGCAGTATTTCTCGGTGATGAGCGAGACCCGGGTCAAAAGCGCGGCGTTGACGAATCCGTCCGCGAGGGAACCGAGAATGCGGGACGCGAAGGGGATGGATTTGACGCTTCCGGAAAACACCTTGGCCAGGATTTCATCCGTCGCATATTCGACTCCCTCGGAACCGCCGATGGCGATCGAGAAGTAGACCGTGCGGGCGATCGTCCACAGATCCCGGTTCGAGACCCTGCCATGATACAGCACGAAGAGTTCGCGGATCAGGTTGACGCTTGCCGAGAGGATCAGCAGGGCATCCAGAAAGCCGTTCTGGGCGATGGCGGTCGTGTAGAAAACCTGGGTGACATATTTTTTCCGGATGCGCTCCGCTTCGGGAAGGAGAACCGCCATGACCCGGTCGTATCCGTCCCGGTCGGGTTGCACCGCATCGAAATCGAATCCGGATCGTATCAGATAGGGATTGGACCGGAAATGGTTCATGCGTTGTTCGATCAGGGCCGCCGTCTTTTCCGGATCGCGTGCCGGCGAGTACCGGGGCCGGAACCCGAGGATGCGGACGACCGGGATGAGCACGAAATATCCCAGGAAGGCGGCGATAAGGACCAGCACCCCGATTCCGAACCACGGATGCACCGTCCTCGCCGCCGCATACAGGATCAGGAATTCCTTGACGAGGATATACAGAAAAAAGAGGGAAATTAAAAGAACAATTCGTTTGAATACCGACCCCATCGGCTGTCCCCTTCTCTCGGTTTGATCGGAACCGGATAACCGGCCGGTTCATCCGTGTCCATTCCCGGATCCGCCACGGATCCGTTCGATTGGACGGTCAACGCCCCGGTTTTGCAAATCCGGACGTCTCCGCCTGAGTCCGGATCGAAACGGCCGCGGATTTCAGTCCCGGCGATTCCGCGGTCAGGACGATCTCCCCCGGCAGGCGGTCAGACTGCACGAGGATCTGGGCCAGTCCGTTGAACACCCGGCGCTTCCAGCCTTCCGCCGGAAAGATCACCTGCACCAGGCCGGGATCCCGGTTCGGTTCATCCCACTGCCGATTCCTCACGATGCGCCTTCCGATCACGGCATAGACATTCCTTCCGGGATGGATCATCGCCGGATCGAGCCGGTATGCCTGATCCGGGGCGTCACGCCGCACATCCGCTGCGATGAGCCGCCCGTTGACGAAAATCGACTGTCTGTCCACGATGCTCTTGGTAAACAGGTTCACTTCCATTCCCTCTGAAAACTCGGGGAGTTCGAAGGTCCCGCGCACGACCACGAGTGAATCGATATCCTCCTCCCAGTGGGCATTCCGGAATGAAAACGCCGGTTTCCAGTGCGAATCGTCCGGATCCGGGCCGGTCTGGATGCGGGGATCGGGCCCGCTCAGGGCGCGTTCCCGCAGGTTTTGGATTTTCACGGTCCGGATGGTTTCGAAATACCGATCCGGTTCATGGCCGGCCGGATCGCCGTTCCCCACGCCGAGAATCCTTCCCGGTCCGCGCAGCGCGAAAAGGATCGCGTTGTCCGCCGTGGGCACGGTGCGTCCTTTGCCGTCTTCGATGCGGACCGTGATGACCGACACGTCCATACCATCCGCATCGAGACGGGCCCGGTCCGGGATCAGGCGGACGGCTGCCGGCGCGCCCGTCGTCTCGACCTGTTGCGTGACGACTCGGCGTTGGTTTCTGTAACCGTGCGCCAGCAGTTTCCCCGGCTGATACGGCACCTTCCACTCGAGATGAGACAGCCTCGGCATCGGTTTCCGACCGAGGGTCTTTCCGTTCAAGAAGAGCTCCACCTCGTCGCAGTTGCTGTACGCCCACACCTCGATCGGCCGGCCCTCCTCTCCCCTGAAATTCCAATGGGGGAAGATGTGAAGCACCGGTTCCTCCTTCCAGGCCGATTGCAGATAATAAGAATTGTCCTTCGGGAACCCGCACAGGTCGAGCACGCCGAACTGCGAACTCACCGCGGGCCAGACCAGCGGATTCGGCTCTCCGCGGTAATCGAATCCGGTCCACAGGAACAGGCCGGCGAGGAATTGTCTGGCGTCATAATACCGAATCCCCCGTTCGATGCTCGCCCCGCCCGGACTGCGGTCCATCTGCATCATCCGTCCGTTCTCGCGGTCGTCCTCATAGATCCCCCGGGTCCCGGATCCGGTCGTCTCCTCGGTCCCCCATCCGGGCTGTTCCGGGAATGCCGCGTGATGTGCGTCGATGTCGCCGTGAACGAGATAATTGAACCCCATCACGTCGATCACCATGGAGATGCCGTGACCCCAGCCGCCGCTGCTCGCGTAGGTGATGCGGCGCGTGGGATCGAGCCGCTGCGCGAAGGCCTGCATGGTCGCGGCGATGCGCGCGCCTTGGATGTTTCCCTCGATCGCCCACTCTTCGTTCCCCAGCGACCAGGCGATCACCGAAGGATGGTTCCGGTCGCGAAGGATCAACCGTTCGAGCTGCCGGAGCTGTTCCGGAGACGAACCCATGAGGCGGTTTTCATTCAACACGAGCATCCCCAGCCGGTCGCAGGCGTCGAGCAGCTCGGGCGTGGGGGGGTTGTGCGAACACCGGTAGGCGTTGCTCCCCATTTCCTTCAGCCTGGCGATCCGGAAAGCCTGCAGGGCGTCCGGAATCGCGGTACCGACCCCGGCGTGATCCTGATGGTTGTTCGTGCCCTTCAGCCTCACCGGCCGGCCGTTGAGGAAGAATCCCTCGTTTGGATCGAAATGAACGGACCGGATTCCGAATGTCGTCTCGTACCGGTCCGTGACGGCATCCCCGCACCGGAGGGTCGTGACCAGCGTGTACAGCCGGGGGGATTCCATCGACCAGAGCTGCGGATTTTTCACGATCAGCCCGGCCGGGAACTCCCCTTTCTCTCCGGGATTCAGGAGGAGCGGGAACACCTCACAAGCCGCCGCTTCCTCGCCCGAGGGGCCGAGGATCGTATGCTCGATTCGGAACCCGGCCTTTTCCGCGGACGCATTGAGGACGGTCGTGAGGACTGAGACATCCGCGAATTCCTCTTGGATCTCGGTGGTCACGAACGTCCCATGCCGGGCCACATGCAGGGGATGGGTCTTCGTCAGCCAGACATGGCGGTAGATCCCGGCGCCCTCGTAGAACCACCCCTCCTCCATCGTGGCATCGACGCGCACGGCGATCACATTGTCCCCGCCGTAATTCAGATAATCGGTGATGTCGAACCGGAAACCGCTGTAACCGGAGTGCTCGGTGCCGAGGAAGAAGCCGTTGAGCCAGAACGAGGCATTCCGGTGGACACCGTCGAACTCGATCGCGATGCGCCTCCCGAGATCGGATTCCGGGATCGGAAACGTCTTGCGATACCAGCCCACGCTGTTTTCGGGGAAATCCCGGCCGATGGCCCTGTATCCGTGGCTGTGGCCTCCCCCGGGATCGAACGGCAGTTCCACCGCCCAATCGTGGGGAAGATCGAGGATGCGCCACGCGCGGTCGTCGAAGTCTCCGGCCGCCGCGCCGTCCCCGTATCCCGCCTTCGCGAAGTATGAAAAATAGGCGGTGCCGTGATCGAAATCCTTCTCCGCATCCCGGGCGTGTCCCAGGGCGAAACGCCATTGGGAATTCATCCGAATCCGTTCCCTCCCCTCCGGGACCGGGTGCGGCGCCTTTTCCCGTGCGAAGCCCTGCACGGAGATGAGGAGGGCAATCAGGATCCAGAATTGTTTTTTCATGGGTCGCTCCTGGCCATTAACCGCTGTTCCCGGGTTCCGGCACGGGAAATTCATGTCCGGTGATGGAATGGTGTAAAGTATGAAATTGTCCGGATGAAATCAATGCCATTCGTCGGCGGGAAAGGATTCGAAAGGGGGAAAATCAGGCTGTATCCGAAGGCACCCGATCCCCCGATCGGAATGGACTCCGGACACAGCCGCGTTGCTCCGGTTTATTGGATCAGATACGGCTCCGGATCGACCGCTTCGCCGTCCAGGCGGACTTCGAAATGCAGATGCGGCCCGGTGGAGAGGCCGGATTCTCCCACCTGTCCGATCGGCGTGCCCTGAACGACCCTTGCCCCCTCCCCGATCAGGACGGAATCGAGCTGCGCATACAGCGTCTCAAATCCGCCGGCGTGTCGGACGACAATCAGTTTTCCATATCCGTCGTGATCATAGTCCCTGGATTTCGCGACCCGAACCGTGCCGTCCGCGGCGGCCCATACCGGCGTCCCCTTTTTCGCCGGGATGTCCACGCCCCTGTGGAGGACCATTTTTTTCGTGATCGGATGGCGGCGTTCCCCGTAGCCGGAGGCGATCCGCCCGCCCGGGACAGGCAGAATCAGTCGCGGAAGGGCGTTTTCGGAATGTGCCGCTTCGGTTTGCATGGATGTGGAAGGGGACTTTTCCGTGCCCGGTGTTTCCGCGGCCATCGGGAGGACGAACAGCGCCAGCCCGGCCAGAAGGACGATCGGCCCGGTTTTGTGTGTGTACCGCATGGAATGCGCTCCTTTCATGTGTTCGAATCGGGTGATGAGTTTGTGCCGTCCGTTCGCGAACGACGGCATGAGCGCAACGCAATCGGGCCCGAAAGGTTGCTTCTTGAGGAGGCCGAGCAGGCTGCGTCCGTACCGCGCGGGGCTGATCTGTCCCTGCGCCAGGACGAGAGCGTCTCAGGCGCATTCCCGTGCGAGTCCGAGCCGGCTTCCGGCCATCCAGACAAGGGGGTGAAAAAAATATCCGATCTGAAGGAAATTCTGCAGGGTAATCCACAGGGCATCCCGGCGTTTGACATGCGCCAGTTCATGCGCGATCACGCATTCCAATTCGGATCTCCGGACGGATTGCATCACGCTTTCCGGAATCAGGATCACCGGACGGATCACTCCCAGGGTGAAGGGCGAAACGTCGCCGTGTCCGGTCATCAGCCGGACAGGACGGCGGATTCCGAAATGTGCACGCCAGGTTTCGAGACAGGACAATGCCTCCTCCGTCTCGAGCGGGACGGCCCGGCTGAGGATGCGGCGGTACCGGGAAATCTGTTTCGAATAGAGGGCGGAAAAGATAATCAGACCGGAGATCCAAAAAAAGAACAGGACGGAATCGGCTGTGGCGGTTTCGGGGACGGGGACGTCCTCTGTACCGTAGACGGCGGGGACACGGGTTTCCGGTCCGGCCGGGATGGAACCCCCGAAGGATTCTGTTTTCAGGGGCGGGATCAGGCGGGAAATCAGGCTCCGGCCGCTGAAGGGATGCGACCAGTCCGTCGGCAGGATGAGCCGGATGAAGACGAGCATCCAGAGACCGGTCCGGAAACGGGGGGAACGGAACCGGATCAACCGGGAAACCGTCGCAACGACACCGAACAGGATCGAGGCATAGAGCGCCTCCCTGAGGAGGAAGGGAACCACGCATCCGCCGATCCGATGGAAAACGAGGAACAGGATTTCAGCCATCGGAGGGGTCTCCCTCTTCTTCGAGCAGCCGTTCCAGTTCCCGGATTTCCTCCGGTGTCAGGGCCTGGCTCTGCGTGAACATGGCCACCACCTCCCGTGAGTCGAGTTCCAGGACGCGGTCGGAAAAGAAGCGGATCAGTTTGACGAGTCCCGCCGGGCGGGAAACGAGGGGTTCGTACAAGAATACCCCGTGAAACTCGCCGCGGTCCAGAAGCCCCTTCCGGACCATCCGGTCCATCATGGTCTTGGTGGTCGTATACGCCCATCCCGAAGTCTCATGGAGCCGGTCATGCAATTCACGGACGGTCTGACGGCCTTCCTTCCACAGAATCCTGAGTATGTCGTATTCCGCCTTGGACAAATCGGGAATTCTTTTCATACTGAATTCTTCCCTCATTTTGGTACGACGTAGCTATTTTGTTAATTTGTAGTAGCTCGACTACAATATAATTCTTTTCCTCAATTTGTCAAGCATTTTTTTAATTCTTCACTTCTTTTCAATTCCATAATAACGCTTGACATTAATATCTGGATGTGTTATCATTTTCAGTATGTCCCCGCAATTCCGGACAAATCTTTTGTGGAAAAGTCTGAACACCGGAAAGGATCTTATTATGAAAATATCCGTGTTATTCACCCGGCTCTTCTCTCTCATCCTGCTTTTTCTCCTGTCCGGGTGTGCCGGCAGACAGGAGCAGGTGACACTGACGGTCTCTTCTGTTTCTGAAATCGAACAGCCCGTCGAACTTCCACCGGGAACCATTGCCGCACCCGGAATCCGGTGGGTGACGGAAGACAGTGTTGTTTTCCAGAAAACTCCCGCTATGTTTTTCTCCTCCACGGAGGAGGAGACCTATTGCGCGATTTTACCCGAGTCCTACACAGCAGAGAAAAAACCTCTCAGCGCAGTGCAGGCAAGCTCTCCCTTCACATGGGAAGAAGCGGATGGAAGGCTGATACTGAAAGAAGATGGCAATCCAATCTTTGCCTACAATTTCGGCATGCAGCTTGCGGAGAATGTACCCAAACGCTACAAACGGTCTTCTTATGTACATCCGGTGTATGATGCAAACGGGCATGTGATGACCGACGATTTCCCCGGTGATCATTTTCATCATCGCGGACTCTCCTGGATGTGGCCCAGGGTCTTTGTCAATGACAAGCGCTATGATCTGTGGCACATCTATGGACCGCGGAATGAATACGAAGGCATCCACCAGGTTTTTGATAAATGGACGCGGAGAGAGACCGGGCCGGTATGTATGCTGCTGGGCGTCCGGAATCACTGGAAGCTGGACAACAGACAAAATGTAATGGATGAAGATGTCCTGATGCGCGTTTTCAGAAAAACACAATACGGCCGTGCCGTGGATGTGAAACTGACCTGGACAGCCAGACAACAGATTAAAATCTCCGGCGAGGACAAAAAGGGGTACGGCGGATTCAACCTGCGTTTCGCGAAAAGGCAGGATACAAGAATCACCTCCCAGTCGGGTCACGAGGATTCGGACAGCGATCTCAGGCGGTATGCCTGGGCGGATTTTTCGGCACGGTTTGAAGACAGCAAGGAATACTCGGGAATTGCGATTTTCCAGCATCCATACAATCCCGACTTCCCCGCCGGATGGTGCCTGCGCTATTACGGTTTCCTGGGTGTGGCATGGCCTGGAACCGAAGTCGTTACGCTCGAGCCGGGGGAAAGCCTGACTCTGGGCTTCCGCCTGTGGATTCATGAGGGCGATGCAGACGCGGGACGGGTGGAGGAGGCGTATCAGGTGTATCAACGTCAACTCATGCTGGATGAATAGAAGAGGACCAACCCATGAAAACAACCAGCAAGCAAACGTCGCGCCGGTCTTTTCTGAAACACTCCATCGGAGCAGGTGCGGCCATCGCCTTTCCCTCCATCGTGCCCGCCTCGGTTTTCGGCGCAGGAGCACCCTCAAATCGTATTGCTGTCGGGGCCATCGGCGTTGGACGGATTTCGCGGGGCCATGATATGCCGGAGACCCTGGGTCATCCGCAGGCGGATATACTCGCTGTCTGTGATGTCGATTCGAAACGTGCCCGGGAGGGAAAGGAATGGGTCGAAAAGTACTATCGTGAAAAAAGAGATAAATCCATGCGTGGCATCAGGGTGTATGAAGATTTCAGGGATTTGCTTGCCCATGCCGAACTCGATGCCGTGATCATCAGTACGCCTGACCACTGGCACGCCGTTCCGGCCATTGCCGCAGCGAATGCGGGGAAAGACATTTTTTTACAAAAACCGGCGTCCCTGACCATCGCCGAAGGTCGTGCACTGAGTGATACCATTCACAGGACCGGACGTATTCTGCAGATCGGCAGCCAGCAGCGTTCCGTGACGCCCTGGCCTCAGTTCAGGCGTGCCTGTGAACTGGTGCGTAACGGACGACTCGGCCGGATCCAGTCCATTGAAATCGGCTTGCCCGGAGATCCCTCCGGCGATGAAGAACCGGAAATGCCCGTTCCGGAAAATCTGAACTACGATTTCTGGCTGGGTTCCACTCCGGAGGTTTATTACACGGAGAAGCGGGTCCATCCGCAGCAGGATTATTCCCGTCCCGGATGGCTGCGTTGCGAGCAGTTCGGTGCGGGGATGATTACCGGGTGGGGCGCTCATCATTTCGACACGGCCCACTGGGGCATGGGCACGGAATATACGGGACCCATCGAAGTCAAAGCCACGGCAGAATTCCCGGAATCCGGCCTCTGGGATGTGCATGGCGATTTTCAGGTTGAAGCCAAATACGCGAACGGGGTGACGCTGCATGCCAGCGGAGCCTATCCCAACGGGGTCAAATTCATCGGCACGGAAGGCTGGATTTTCGTCTCACGCGGGGATACCGGTGTTACGGCCAGCGATCCGGTTTCGAAAACAGAAAATACGGAAGCGCTTCATGCGAGCGATCCCAGGATCCTCCGATCCGAAATCGGTCCTGATGAAATCCGTTTATATGAGAGTCCCGAACAGCATATCGACTGGATCGACTGCATCAGGACGCGCAGGCAACCCGTGGCGCCTATCGAGGTCGGACATCGTTCCTGTTCTGCCTGCCTTGTTGCGCATATTGCGATGAAGCTGAACCGCACGCTGTACTGGGATCCGGTGGCTGAACGCTTCAAAAATGATGACGAAGCCAACCGCATGGTTTCCCGGCCCATGCGTCTTCCGTGGCGGATTTGATCGGCGTATAAAACTCCCGCGAGTCGGGTTCCGGGACGCGGACGGAAAAGAAGCGGATCCGTTTGTCGGTTCCCACCGGGCTTGAAATGAGGGACGAATCCCCCGTGAAACTCGCCGCGGCCCGGAAACCCCTCCCGGACCATCCGGTCCATCAGGGTCGTGGATCATTTTTCACAGGATAGGGCGCCTCCTGCCCCCTCTGATCGTCATTTCCTCCTTGTTTTCCGTGTACGCATCCATTAACTTGACGGATGATGAATGCACACATCGCGATCGTGGGCGGGGGCGCGTCCGGGCTCATGGCCGCGGCGGCGGCCGCGGAATCAGGCGCACGGGTTCTCCTTCTGGAACGGATGGACCGCGTCGGCAAGAAACTCCTCGCCACGGGAAACGGCCGGTGCAATCTGACCCATGTCCGCCTCGCTCCGGAAAACTATCACGGCGCACCGGCGGAGTTCATCCGCGCGGTGCTGGATCAATGTCCGCTCAACCGGACACTCGACCTCTTCGAGAAAATGGGGCTCTCCTGGCGCATCGAGGCAGATTCCGGACGAATCTATCCCCGCTCCGCTCAGGCTTCGAGCGTGCTGGACGTGCTCCGGCGCGCCTGCGCGCGTCTCGGCGTCACGGAGATCTGCGGCACCGGAATCACCCGGATCGAACGCGATTCGGAAGGTTTCACCCTGAAAGGGAAGGACGGAAGCGCACTGACCGCACAGAAAGTCATCCTCGCGACAGGCGGCCGGGCCGCGCCGGGTCTGGGTTCCAACGGATCCGGATACGAACTCGCCCGTCAGGCGGGGCACCGCATCGTCCCGCCCTTCCC
>Ga0209614_1001061_pt1 | contig 21814 bp, 21 predicted proteins | sample BlaSprsedimmetaG_FD_185484 | JGI IMG/M metagenome (GOLD analysis project Ga0209614, IMG submission 185484) | Hot spring sediment bacterial and archeal communities from California, USA to study Microbial Dark Matter (Phase II) - Blank Spring... ... | reverse complement strand
TCTGTGTCAGATCTTTACCACACCAGTCTTGCAACCTGAATCATCCTGATGTCGTCTTTGTTAGACTTGATTCCCGGTCGGAGTCGGGAGTGACGGGGATGCGACATAGTTGCCCCTCTACTCTACGGTCACAGACTTTGCTAAGTTTCTTGGCATGTCGACATCTTTTTCTAACCTTATGGCTATCTCCATCGCTAGAAGTTGGGTTGCTACCATCATCTGGTAAAACTCCAGCATATAGTGATGTGACTTTTTGATGCGTATAGCATCATCTGCTAGATCACAGTGTGCTGAGCCCACCACACATAGTGTCGCATCTCGCGCACTGAGCTCTTCGATGTTGCTTTTTGTCTTGTCAAAGAGCAACTGCTCACTAAGTAGGGCTATCGTGAAGAGTTCTGCATCGACTAAGGCTATGGGCCCATGCTTCATCTCACCTGCTGGGTAGCCCTCTGCGTGAAGGTAACTGATCTCTTTTAGCTTGAGTGCGCCCTCTAATGCTAGTGGATAGAACACATCTCGACCTATGTAGAAAAACCCATGGCCATGCAAGTAGCGTTTGCTTAGGCGTCGTATGCGCTCGTGCATGGTGCTATCAACACGTACTGCTTGCGGCACCTCTCTTAGGGTTTGAAGCGCTTTGGTGAGCGTTTCTTTGTCTAAAGCTCCTCTTTGTTGTGCAAGATGAAGGCTGAGCATCCATAGCACCGCCACTTGTGTGGCAAAGGCCTTTGTGCTAGCTACCCCTTTTTCTATGCCTGCACGCGTGAGGATACTAGCGTCTGCTAGTCGCACGATGCTAGAGTTGTCTACGTTGCAGATAGCTAGACTTCTTAGTTCTGCTTTTTTTGCCATCTTGAGTGCTTCTAGGGTGTCAGCTGTCTCGCCACTTTGGCTGATCACTACAAAAAGGGTCTTCTTGGACAAAAAGGGCTGCTTGTAGCGAAACTCACTCGCTATCTCTGTGCTTGTTTTTATCTTTGCACTTCGCTCAAATAGATAAGCAGCCGTAAGTGCTGCGTGGTAGCTCGTGCCACATGCACAAAGCTTGATCTCTTCGATACCATCAAAAAAGCCATCGCTAAGCTCTTCAAAACAAATGCCATCTTCTTGTACTCTTCCGCGAAGGGTATCGGCTAGCACTTCACTTTGCTCGTAAATCTCTTTTTCCATGAAGTAGCGAAACCCCTCTTTTTGGGCACTGACTTTGTCTGTCGGCAGTGTAGCGTTTTGAAAAGCTATATGGTTGTTTGTTGCAGACTCTATGTGCAGATGTGTGGGCGACACAAAGCCATATTCGCCATCTTCAAAAAAGTGCACATTTTGGCACCGCCCTAGCAACGCTGCATCTGAGGATGCAAAAAACTTCTCATCACCCTCTAGCCCCAAAATCAGTGGAGACCCCATCTTGGCAAAAAATATCTGATCTGGAGAGGATTTTGTGATCAGCAAAATCGCATAAGCACCCTCAATATCTTGAATTGCTTTTTTGAACGCTTCGTAATCACTATGGTACCTTTGGTACTTTTCAAACAGATGCACAAACACCTCTGTATCTGTTTGGCTTGCAAACTGAAAACCATCATCTTGAAGCATAGTTTTAAGCGCTTGGTAGTTTTCTATGATGCCGTTGTGTACCACGTAAGTGTCTGTCCCACAATGTGGATGAGCATTCTGCTCTGTCGGTTTGCCATGTGTAGCCCAACGGGTATGCCCTATACCGATGCTAAAACCCTCTACCTGCAAAGAAGAGCATTTTTGCACTAAGTTATGAAGCTTGCCTACTGCTTTGTGGGTATAAAATGTGTTGTTGTTCAAAAGTGCTATACCCGCACTATCATATCCTCGATACTCAAGCTCACAAAGTCCATCTAAGAGTATATTTTTTGTATCATTAAAACCCAAATGACCAACAATACCGCACATCTTATTTCTTCTTTTTAAATTATTTGATAAAAGCTACTAGCCGGTTTCTAAAAAACCATCATTGAGATTTCAGAGCGTATCTTAGCAGATTTGTCTTTAAAAAATGCTTTTGGGGTGGACACTAGGGTGTTGCGATGTGTTAAGAGCACGCTTCATCTCCTGTGTTTAAGTAAGTATGATTGGAGCTCTTTTGGTAAGTAAGATTTTGTAGCGTGCTTAGGCGCTTTTGTGTTGGCCTGTGAACTCTTTGGGCATAAGGCCATAGAAACTGCCATTAAGCTGCGTATGTTCAATGAGATACCCTCTAAACTTCTCATAAAGCGCAAGATCTGGTGCTGTATGATGACGCCAAAACTGATGCAGGCGTGTTCCTTTGTTGGTCAGCCCCTTTATATCATAGACTGCATTTCCTAGGGTGAGTGTCGGGATACCGTACCCAATAGCTGAAAGCCCGACGGTGCTGTTGATCGTAACTGTTCCTATCGCATGCTGAAGGCACGTAGGAAGGTGGATATCGTGAAATACCAGTATACGCTCGGCAACACCCAATGACTCGGCTTGCTTCATGATGAAGTTGTGGTAGTTTTTGCGCCCTCTGTCTACAGGATGGTGCTTAAAAAGAAGATAACACTCCTTTGGCGCATGAAAGGCAAAAGACTCAAGTACTTCGATAATGAACTTCTCGATTGAGCCGTAATGTGAGTGCTGAAGGATCTGAAAGTCATTGTGTGTCTGTAGCGGAACGAAATAGTATTTTTTTGAAAGCTTGTGCGTGATCAGCTTTTCGTAGTCTCGCTCAATCACCTTATAGAGTCCTTTTCTCCAGAGATCTCTTACCCCATAAAAGAACTCTTTGAGCGCCGAAAAGTCACGATGATGGAGATAATGGGGGTATGTGTACCCAAATAGATTGGAGAGTAGATAGTACACTGTCGCACTTGCGATCATCTTGAACTTGTTTTGGCGGGCGTGTACGGTTGTGATATTTGCTTTTTCAAGGTTGAGATAAAAATCTGCTTCCTTTGGTAGTCTACTGAAGCCATTGACACCAAATTTCTCCATCGTGATGTAGTGTGGTCTGACATACCCCTCTTCAAAGACATAGACATCGATCGCTTTTTCATGCGCTATTTTTCTAGCAATCTTTTGATAATAACGACAATCCCCAAACAGAAAGATCTTGTCGATCTTTTTGGTCGCTAAAAACTCTCTGATAAACTCTGGCCACGCATCAGGTGTGTTTTTGTAGGGGATATAGTTGTCTTTATGGGAGAAAAAGTAGTCACCAAAGTTAAAGCCGATCTTATACGTGGTTGCGCCCTCTTTTCTAAAAAGCGTATCAAGATGCTTAAAAAAAGAGCCCATCGGACCTTGCAACAAGAGTATATTTTTATCTTTAAGCTCCCCTATCTTATTCATCTTGCTCCTTAAAGCGTCGTTTTTATTGAACAATTGTCTTTTTAAGCTAAAATTGTATCATATTTGAGCTACTTGTAAACTCATATCCAACCAAGTATCACGTTTTATCATGGCGGTGATTTGATGATGTTTGGGTCGCACAACACGCCAACAAAAACGCATTGACCGCCAAACAGTATGGAGACTGTAAAAAAACAGCACGCTTCAAAAATGAGGGATCAGATAGTATGAGGCGATGGTGCGGCCGAGAGGACTCGAACCTCCACGGCATTGCTGCCACTAGAACCTGAATCTAGCGTGTCTACCAATTTCACCACGACCGCTTGTTGTGTCTTCTCTTAAAAAAGAGGACAGATTATACCCCCACAAACCTTAATCATAGGCATCGTTGTGGCTACCAGGAAGTTATCTGGTATAAGTGCCTCTTAGATGCCCTAGCATGTTCCCGCACGATCTCCCAGAATAGGTTAACCACCAATCCTATGATAAGAAAGCAAAGTGTATCTCTTTGGGAGAGAGATAGCCCTTGAGTACACCTAGACTCTACACTCTTTTTCAAATTGGAGTGATAAAGAGGGAAATATTTATTAAATGATAATTTTTGTTATTAAGCTATAAGTCTTGTTGTAGTATAATTTTTTATCAAAATTTATGAGTAGGAGAAAACGATGAAAATAGGCAACATCATTGCTGCATCACTTGTAGCATCATCTCTTTTGTGTGCCAATCCATTGATTGAAAAAGCAAAGACGATGGGGCTGGAGGCGATACCTGAAAATCAGAGCGAACTTTTAAAGATCATTGATCCCAACAATACGATCACACCTCAAAGAGTGGAACTTGGGAAGAAACTCTACTTTGAACCCAGACTTTCAAAAAGCGGGATCATCTCCTGCAATACCTGTCACAATCTTGGACTGGGAGGTGCAGACGGTGTGCCGACAGCTGTAGGCCACATGTGGGTCGCAAACCCTCACCACCTCAACTCACCGACTGTGTATAATGCGGTGTTCTTTAAGTCGCAGTTCTGGGATGGTAGAAGCCCGCACCTTGAAGATCAAGCAGGAGGCCCCATACAAGCAGCCCCTGAGATGGCTTCACCGCCGGCATTGGTCGTAGAAAGAATCAACTCTATCCCTGAGTACGTTGAAGCGTTCAAAAAAGCGTACGGTGAAGAGGTAAAAGTAGACTTCGAGACGATCACCTCAACGATCGGCATCTTCGAAAGAACACTCGTAACACCTTCAAGATACGATGAGTTCCTTAACGGTAAAGAGGATGCACTCACCAAAGAAGAGCAAGAAGGTCTTCAAGTCTTTATAGATCAAGGGTGTGCAACATGCCACAACGGGATAGCACTTGGCGGATCAATGATGCCTTTTCCTATGGTAAAACCCTACAAATATGCCAATGTAGGTGACTTCAAAGGGGACAAAAACGGTATGGTCAAAGTACCTACACTAAGAAACATCACGGAGACTGCGCCATACTTCCACAATGGACAGATCTGGAGCCTGAAAGAAGCAGTTCAAGAGATGGGCACTACGCAGCTTGGAAAAGAGATCTCTGATACCGATGCCGAAAAGATCGTGACGTTCCTTAAAGCGCTCAAAGGTAAAAAACCCGAGATCACTTACCCCCAACTCCCAGAAAGTACACTCTCTACTCCCAAACCAGATTTCAATTGATCCCAAAAGGGTCCCTTAGGGCTCTTTTGTTGATCCCTCTTCCATCTACTCTCAGCTTCTCTACACTATGATAACGCTATGGTTTATTGCCTTATGTTGTCGCTTCAGTACCATCCTTTCGCCATCCATCTCGCACCCCAAAGAGAGAGGCTCTTCTCCCTTTTGATCACACACCGCCCCAAGCAGTTTGTGCATGCCTAGAGATTTGCACTCTCTTTCACAAACCGATCGTTCATGCTAAAATTACGTTACAATGCGGCTATGAAAAAAAAGATATTTATCACTGACCTCGACCATACATTTTTGAGAACCGACCAGAGTATCAGCGACTTTAGCGTAAACGTATGGAATACACTGAGTCAACACGCCATTCTTACTGTAGCGACGGCAAGAAGTTTCCAGAAGACATGTGATTTTATGAAAAAACTCCATCTTCATGCACCAATGATCCTTCTTGATGGGACAATGGTCGTCACACCCAAGAAGAAGCTCATCGATCTCAAACTGATCAATAAAGAGCTGGCTGATTGGGTCATTGACGAGGGGGCGAAGTTTCATATCTTCCCCTTCATCATTTCACTCAAAGATATGGCGCTCAACGAGTCCTTCAATGTCCCCATGACGCTCAATCTTCACCAAAAAAGGATACTCAACACCTACGCGGGTGATCCGCGCTTGAGGGTTCACAAGCATATCCGTGCCGAAGAGATGAACCTCAAGATCGTTTATTTCGGCCAGCTTGATATCCTTAAACCCCTGACAGAACACCTACAGAGGACGTTTGGTGCAGCACTAGAGTATAAGCTCTCTCCTGAGAAGTACTCAGAGGGCTGGTTTCTGACACTCCTTCATCCAGAGGGGGACAAAGCCCATGCCCTCAAAAAGGTTGCAGAGTACCTTGGCTACGATACGCAGGAGATGACTGTATTTGGGGATAGCATCAATGATATCGGTATGTTCAAGCTTGCAGGTACCTCCATAGCGGTCCGCAATGCCCTAGATGAAGTCAAGGAGGTTGCCGATATCATCCTGCCGTATTCCAATGATGAAGATGCTGTGGCAAAATATCTACACCGATCGTCAAAACAGCACGATGATACCCTTTCAAAAGAGACAAGACCGTCATCCACGCTTTAAATATCCTCTGTTTTAGTGTGCTCTCTGGTGACTCTATTGGTCTTTCTTGTTGGGGTCTTTTGTGCATCAAGTCTTCGTTCGTGTTCCTTGGTGACCGTGTTGGTGTCTCTTCTGGAGCGTCTTTGTGTATCCAACGTGCTTGTATGTGCTCTTGATCTATAGATACTCCGTGTCGGAGTTCTTTGAGTGTCATACGTCCTCGTTGCTGCATTGGTCCGCCTTACTGGCGTGCGTCTCTCATACTCTCTCTGTGTTTTATAGTAGCCATACTGTCCGCTCACTGCTCTATAGCGTCTGCCATTGTAGTAGCGGTAGCCCCTGTGATAGTAGTGTCCTCCATAGTATCTACGTCCCTTATAGTAGTAGTATCCATGAGCGTACCTGCCCCCATAATAGTACCTACCCCTATAATAGTAGTATGGTCTATCATAATAGTATGGTCGATCAGAGCTCATGATACCTCCGACAGCCACACCCGTCGCTGCGCCCGCAACAAACGCCTCCTCTTGAGGTGTACATCCTGTATTGAGTAGCATGGTTGAAGTGATAGCTACAGTTAAACCTAGTTTCTTGATCGTTGTTGTCATACTTACTCCTTCGTAGTGTTTTTTGATGATAGCCTACTTTAGTGAATATTTTGTGTAGTGATGCAAAATTTCAAATTATTTTAACATGGCCAATAGGTACAACTGTAAAATATCATGAGAAATATTATCATAAATGATTATCCCGATTTGCTTTATTTTGAGATAAATGGTACATGATGAGACAATGATTTTATAATTCATATTGTACATGATGAGACAATGATTTTATAATTCATATTTTAAAATATTTAATAAATATTCTTATAGAAGAACGCTTATCGAAAGAGGATCGTTTCTTGTAACAGTGCTCTTTGCTGCCGAGTGCTGTCGCTCTTGATGCTACGAGCCTCAATGCATCGACAACGCGTTGGCCTGTCGGCAATAGAAAAATCTTCAAAGTACCATCCCCAAAAAAAGGCCGATGATCACCTATTTGGATAGGTCTCCATTGCTTGAGTCCACAAGAGATGTATTGGCTTATCTATCACTCCTAGTGACCTATTTTTCGCACGATGACCTCTGCCGGACATCCCAGAAATTTGATGCAGATACCTACACGATCCCTATCAGCAGTCTTGTAGATGAAGCACTGTATATCACGCTTGACCAGCTAAAAAATGACTTTGTATAGGAAATAATACTTCTGCATTAAAGCGTCTCCGGTATCTTGTTCGAGACCCTGGTTTTTCCTATGATCTTCTCAAGTTCACTGCTCTCTACGATCTCTTTTTCGATCAGCTTCAATGCCAGTGCATCGATCAACTTCCAGTGTTTATCGACAAGTTTTTTCGTTTGCTCCTGCGCAACGCTTATCCAGTGAAGAAAACGTTTTTCTATCTGCTGGGAGAGAAAGTAATTGTCCATCAGTGCGATAGACTCTATATTGATAAACCCTAGCTCTTTGTCCATTCCCAGCGTGGTGATCGCCGCATAGATATTGATCGAAGCTTGAGAAAGGTCATCCATCGCACCGCTGTCCATCTTGCTTTCTCCAGTCTTTTTTATCTTCGCCATACGTCCTGCAAGCAACACACATACATCGTTGAAAAGCTCTTCTTTTGTGATATTGGTCATTTCGTCTTCCGCATTATAGGAGACAAATCCTAGCATATTGCTTCTGCGGCTTATCGTCACCTGCTCGATCTTGATTTGAGGCAGAAGGAGCGAGGAGAGGATAGCGTGTGCTGCTTCATGATACGCTGTCATCCTCATCTCCTCTTCCAGATTTTTCACCATCTTGGTCTCGACCTTATGTCCATATTTTATAATATTTATCTGTTCTATCAAGATATCTTCCGTGATCTCGCTGCCGCCCTGCTCGATCACACTCAGCGCAGCCATACGCCCCAGCCGCTCAAGATCCATCGCACTCATTCCGGCGATGTAGCGCACGATCCGTTCCGTATCGATCTTTGGATCATGGGGTTTTTGCAGGATCTTCTCCACAAAAAACTGTCTTGCATCCTTGTCAAGCTTGGATACTTCCAACAGGAAATCAAGTTTTTGGGGTGCAGTCAGTACGGGATCCACCCCGTCTAGCGTCTCGGATGTGGCGATCGTAAATACCATTTTGTCTATCGACTCCAATACCTTGGAAATATCGGAAAAAGGGACATGAGTGATCGCCCCCTGCATCAGTCCCTTGATATCGATATCCTCCAGGATCACCACGGAGGGGGCACTCTTCGCAGCGATCTCATACACCTGTTTGATATACTCAAGATCAAAGAGTTTGGAACCTGCGATTTCAATGTACGAGAGTCTCGCCTCATGCACAAATGCCTTGGCAAGCATCGCTTTTCCCACACTCACAGGCCCGTAAAGCAGCAATCCTTTGGGTACGGGCACCTCAAAAGCTTCAAGCTTCTTGGGGTTTTTAATTATATTGATGATCGATTTGAGACGTTCTTTGATATGGGTATGCCCTACCACATCATCAAAACTGACCGTCGATTTCTGAAGTTTTGGAGTATCTTTGGAGTTTTTTTTCGCCGGCATTATATGCTTCCTCTTTTCTGTATAGTCTTAGAGATTCATTCTATCATACATCCCATAAGTATCTATCGTGCCTGATGCTTTCTCCACCAATATTCACCCCATTTTCTGATCTCTATCATGCCAAATACCCATAAAAGCGCATGCCGATCATCAAAAGAGAGTCCGCATCCAAAGGTTGCGTATGAGACACATCAGGGGGTAGAGAGATAGCCATCAGCTGAAAAATCAGACCGATACCGATACTCTAAAAGATAGAAGGATTGATAGGCAGTGACCTTTTGATATCTTTTTAGAAAAGGCTTGTGCTCTTTAAGCGACTGTAGTCTGTTGATCCATGTAACAATTACCAACTCGTTAAAAAGAGTCAAAATAGCACTCTCCTAGCCATGATGCTCTATCATCCACAGAGAAGAGCTTTGTAGGAGGCCTTCATCACTTCGTCCTCTTCTTTCATAAGGGGAAAGGTCTTATCCAGCGTACTCTCGGCAAGCAGATTTATCCAGAGGATCTATAAGCAGGAGTTTGTCAACGGGTCCTGCAACAATGACCGTTCATGCAGCCATGCTTGCGATAAATGAGAGCGGCATCAGCAGAATGCTGGTGGAAGCGCATGGAAAAATCATAGGCATCATTACCCTTGAGGACCTTCTGGAGTTTTTTACACTGAAAGTAGAACTTGAAGCGTGATTGTGTCTCCTCTGCACCGATGATCACTTATTTGGGTATAATGGCGCAAATGAATATAAAGATAACCCATGTGTGACTTCAATACCCTAGATGATGCCCAGAAACTCCACTACCATCAGATCCTGCTGAGTGCGGCTGAAAATTTCGGTGGAAAGAACTTCTTTCTTCAGCTTCTTGAAGCGATTCGAGAGAGCAAGCCCCATCCGCTTGTCGCAGCCAACAGAGCGTTTACCATCGGTCTGGGAACGATCCAGTGGAACAAGGTGATCTTCAATGACAAGCTTCAGCTTTTGCAGAAGGCAAGGCTCACAGAGAGCAAACAGGGCAACCTCCTGCCGGACAAAGAGGATAAGAGCTATAAAAAAGTGCTCAATCTCATACGAACCCTTAAGCCTATCGTATTTACCGTAAGGCCCAGCAGCAAAGAGTATGGCGCCGGAACCATCTTCCAGCCTTTTGATATCATCGATGAGGAGACCACCAGGCTCAACCCCCTCTTTGATGCCCTCTTCTTCTGTTCGATAGAGACCACAAAAAAGGTGCTGAACTATGAACCAAGAGGAGTGTAAGTAGTGCAAGGGCAAAAAAGAGCAGAGATAAAGTACGGAATGAACGTCGGTATCGTACTCAAAGAGGACCAGCCCACAGGCTACGTCACCTACGGTGTCGTGCAGAAGATCCTGACAAACTCTCCTACCCATCCGCACGGTATCAAAGTACGCCTGATGTCGGGTGAAGTGGGCCGAATCAAAGAGATCGTCACATAATGACCTTCTGCATCGGTTTTTGACGCAATATTATGGTTGACAGCATTGCTGCTCCCAGCAACTAAAACGTATTCGTTCCCCCTGATCTTGTCGAAGAGTTTCTTCTCGTTCAAGATCTCCCGATCGGGTATGCATGTTGAAGGTTCGATCCTCCATCACCTGCATGGCCGCACCATTCAGGGCTATATAGAAACGAGATCAAGGTCTAACGCATAGTATAAAGCGCTACACATTCCACCTCTTCCAACTTGATATACTATCAGAAAATACCATTAAAAAGGTGGGAAATGAAAAAATTATCCTTATGATTAGCACCTTTATTTGAACTGTATGCTCCCTATACATCATCCAAAAGATACGATACTCCTGTACCACTATTAGTGCTGACACCCTCTGGATATCTGCTACGTGCTCCCTTAGGTGCCAAATTAAGAAGACTTAAAATCCTCACAGTACCTGAGGTGATAGGACCTACTAGCATCTCCATCACTAGATTTGGGCAATCATGTGATTTCAATGATAGTATTGGTTGCGCTACACTTGGTTATCACGACCATACCGCAGAAGACCTAAAGCAAGACCATACGAAGGCAAAAGAATATTTCAGTAAAGCCTGTGACGATGGTTGTCATATTGGATGCACTAATCTAGGTATTTTATACATTGAAGGGAAAGGCGTACAAATTAAAAATTAGGGCACCTCTAAAAACTCTATTTACCTTCAGAGGGAGTCAAAAAAGAGGAGATGGCATAAAACCTTTTTTGAAGCGTAGCCGTAGCTACGATGATAAAACGTTTGATGCCATATCGCTTTTTTGAACCCTCCCGCAGGGCGATGGAGAGAAGCCCACACTCTGCGTTGCCTCTTTTGCTTTAGCTTGGGCTAGGGCTTCAAAGCGTCGCCTTAAAAAGTGAACTTCTCTCTATCGCTGAAGGTGGCTAGAGTTGTTAGCGGTGCCCATTATCATGTACACTAAAAGTGATGACTTTTACAAGGATAGCGTTCACTGTTCTTGGCTGCTTTGGCAAAGATCGTCAGTGGCGTTTGGGTCTCTTTGGCGATCTGTTTGACCGCTTCCAGGTTTGCAGGGTCAAAGCCAACTAGCATCTCGTACTCCTCCCCGCTTAGCCCGATATGCTCATCGATGCACAGAAGCGCCTCTTTTCCATATTTGTTGATATCAAGCAGTTTGTTGGTATCGCAGTAGAGTCCGTCGGAGATATCCATGCCTACCCTCAGATAGGGTCTAGCTCTCTTAACAAACTCCGCCCGGAGTACGGGTTCGTAGAACCGCGCGTTCTGCTCTATCTCTTCACCGCGCATCAAGGCCTGAAGATTTGCTCTACTCTCACCAAGCACACCCGTATAGGCAAGTAGGTCTCCTTCTTGAAGCCCCGTACGAAGCAGCGGGCTGCTGCTTTTGGAGATGATCGTGATAGAAAGATGCAGCTTGTCTCCTCCGATCGTGTCTCCTCCGATGATCTCACATCCATACTCACTTGCTGTCGCCTCAAGGGCTTCGATGAGCAGCTTGATCTCAAAGTCCCTGATCTCTTTGGGCAGGGAGAGTGTCACGAGTGCATACTTTGGTTGGGCATTCATGGCGATGGCATCGGAGAGATTGACCAGCATCGCTTTACGTGCGATCTGAGTCAGGCTCATCCACGCTCTTTTGAAGTGCACATCTTCAAAAAAGGCATCCATACTGTAGAGGGTATCCCCGATCACCGCCGCATCATCACCGATATGCTCAGAGGTCAGAGCATGGATCAGGTACTGTTCTTTATCTATCTTTTGCATGTGAGATTGTAACATACTCCTTTGTAGTTTCTAGTTCACAATAGAGTGCCGGAGTTCACATCACGCACATCACAATGGCAAATTTGTAACATCACCTTCCAAAACCATAAAGCCCCAACCGCTTTTCAAATGCCCGACTAATAAAAGCTTGGCTATAATCTCGGTACTATGATCAGGAGAAACACGCTATGAAACTACAGATAAGAGCATTTTTTTTTAATGCAAAGACTGACTACCTCCCCTACTACAAAAACTTCACCATCAGACTGAGTGATGATGCCACAGCACAAGAGCTGCTTTTGGCGATCCGGGAGCAAAACGAGCATTTTGCCTTCCCCGAAGTAAACCCCATCTTCAGGATCAACGGCCTTGTTGTGAGTGCGGAAGAGAAAATGTCAAATATCATCGAAGCACTCGGAAGAGCGCTTCAGATCGATCCTGCTAGCAGCTACCGCTCCACCCACGCACTCTGTTTCAATGACAACGACTTTATGGAAAGCTATGCCCTCCTTGAGCCATACTGCGATGAGAGCGACCTGGCGTACTACAAAAGTCTTTATCCTCTCCACTACGCCTCCGAAACATCCCACTTCAAGCGTGACTACATCGGTGATGCGATTCTCCTTCTAGCATACAGGCTCATCAAGAAGGACTCTAGGTATAAAACAGAGATCCTCAAAGCGATCAGTGAAGCTAACTCTGGGCTCTTTGACTGCGAATATGAAAATAACCTTTTTGATGCCCAAGACCACACAGAGACGATCCGTGCACTTAAAGCAATGGCAAAAGAGACGAGTGAGGCGATGCCCTTTCTCTTTAAGGTGCTCTGCTCAAAGATCATGGGAAAAAGCAAGAACACAAAGAAGCAGCACAAACCTCAAAAATGCTCTTCTGTGAGTGTGGGTAGCATTGCAGGCAAGAACACTGCCTACTACAGCGGTACGGATCTCATCCACCCTACCATGATCGAAGAGATCCAAAAAGCGGGTGCCAAAGCGGTACGGTTTGGCAGAGAGACCAAGAGTTCAGGTGTAACACTACTTGAGGACAGCAGAAGACTGGCTCTGACCAAAGCAGGAACAAACCTACTAGATGCATATGATCATGGTGCTACAGTACTGATCGTCGAAAATGAAGAGGATTTTGAAATGTTTACCGGGCATCATAAAGCAATTGAGTCCGTCATGGGAAGAGAGATCGGCCTTGAGTTCCTCTTAGCATCCGATTTCCTCTCATCAAACCAGCAAGCCAAAGCCTAACTTGACTTCACCCAACGGTTTGCGTCATGCTCGTTTGCTGTGACGTAAATCGTAACAAATCCCTCCCTATCCTGAAGAGTTTTTTATAAGACTTCTTAACTTAACTTTCTATAAGCTATAATCATCGCAATCTCTACAGAAAAAGGACGAGTCGTTATGGATGTAAAAATCTACGAATATGATGCGGTGATCGTTGGGGCGGGGCTTGCCGGTTTGGCTGCAGCCAAAGAGCTGACAGAAGCAGGCAAAAAAACAGCGCTCATCACAAAACTTCACCCGCTAAGATCTCACTCAGGTGCAGCACAGGGGGGCATCAATGCTGCGCTAGGGAAAGAGGATTCGACTGAACTGCACGAGTTTGACACGGTCAAAGGTTCAGACTACCTTGCAGATCAGGATGCGGTTGAACTTATGTGTACCAAAGCACCTGAGACGATCAGATGGGCGGAGCGTATGGGAGCAGCTTTCTCAAGAGACGAGGAAGGAAACATCGCTATCAGACCGTTTGGCGGGCAGAGCAAGCCAAGGGCATGTTATGCCAAAGACAGAACAGGTTTGGCCGTACTTCAGGCGATCTACGAGCAGGCATTCCGTGCAGGCATCGAAGTATTTGATGAGTGGTATGCAGCAGACCTTCTTTATAAAGAGGGTAAAGCGTACGGGGTTGCAGCCTACAATATCCGTAACTCAGAGCCTGCGATCTTCAATGCAAAAGTCGTCATGTTCGCTACGGGCGGTCACGCAAGAGCCTATAGATTTAACTCAAATGCACACGCCAACACAGGTGATGCACTCTCTATCGTAGCGCGTCACGGTCTACCCCTAGAAGATATGGAGTTTGTGCAGTTCCACCCAAGCGGGCTTGGGGGTTCGGGGGTACTTATCTCTGAAGCAGCGCGCGGTGAAGGCGGACGTCTTTACAATAGTGAAGGTGAACGCTTCATGGCCAAATACGCACCCAATGCCATGGAGCTTGCTTCTCGTGATGTGGTAAGCCGTGCCATTATGCAAGAGGTGAGAGAAGGACGCGGTGTCGGCAAAGACGGTCAGTCGGTAAACATCGACTTGACACACCTTGACCCAGAGATCATCCTTACTAGACTTCCTGAACTCCGTGAACTTGCGATCGCATTTCAGGGACAGGATATGCTCAAAGAGCCTATCCATATCTCTGCAACGGCACACTACTCCATGGGCGGTATCCCAACGACAATCAACTGTGAAGTACGCAAAAACCCAAGAGAGATTGTAGAAGGTTTCTATGCAGCGGGTGAGTGCTCATGTGTCTCTGTACACGGTGCGAACAGACTCGGTGCAAACTCTGTACTCGAAGCCCTACTCTTTGGTCGCCATGCGGGTGAAAACATGGTCAAAAAGCTCAATGAGGGAATTGAACTCAAAAAAGCAACAGTGGAGGATGCAAAGTCAATGCTCGAAGAGATACACCGCATCAAAACATCCAACGGTACAGAAAGTGTTGCGGGTCTAAGAGCTGAGCTTCAGGCGGGTATGACCGACAATGCGGGTGTCTTCAGAACCAAAGCATCCCTTGAGAAGCAATTAGCACACATTGATGAGCTGCTCTTGAGATTTGCAAATATCCGTATCGACGACAAATCCAATACGTTTAACACAGATCTTCAAGAGGCACTTGAGCTTGGCCACATGCTTGAGTTCTCTAAGTTCATCGTATATGGTGCACTCATCCGTGAAGAGAGCCGCGGCGCACACTACCGTGAAGACTTCCCTACGCGTAATGATGAGAAGTTCCTCAAACACACCTATGCGTATATGGACAAAGACTACCACATCACAACCGAATGGGGCGATGTGGTACTAGGCAAGTTTGAACCAAAAGAAAGATCATACTAAGAGGAGAAAAGATGCCTAACAATGAAACAAGAAAAGTGACCATCAAAGCGTTTAGATTTAACGCCGAGACGGATTATCTTCCTTATACTAAACAATATGAGATGGAAGTGGGCAAAGATGATCTCGTTCTTGATCTTATGAACCGTATCAAATGGGAGCATGATGGATCATTTTCCTATCGCCGCTCCTGTAGGCACGGTATCTGCGGGGCTTGCGGTATCAAAGTCAACGGCAAACCGGTACTTGCCTGTAAACAAAATGCCATCGAGCTGCTTGACCTATTTGACAACGATATCACACTTGAACCACAGAGTAAAAAACGTGCGATCAAGGATATGATCATCGACAAAGGCGACTTCTGGCAAAAACACGCAGATGTCCAGCCTTATGTCGTAGCCGATGTCGACCCGCACCCTTCCCATGAGACGAAACAGTCTGTCGCACAGTTCAACGCGATGCTGGACTCAGACCTCTGTATCCAGTGCGGAAGCTGTCACTATGCCTGTGCGGCACTGGAAGCCAACCCCGACTTCCTTGGGCCTGCTGCGCTTACGGCTGCTTATCGGTTTACGATCGATACACGTGATCAAGCTGGAGAGGAGAGACTGAAACTTACAGCACAGCCTGGTGTGGGTGTCTGGGATTGTGTGAAGTGTTTTGAGTGTGCCGAGGCTTGCCCCAAAGAGATCAACCCGATCGAGAAGATCACGAAACTGCACAATATGCAGTTTGAGCAGGGTATCGCCAAACGCAATGTAGCGACCAAACACGCTGAAGGATTCCTAAGAGGGATGAAGAAGACAGGTTACCTTGATGAGGCAGATATCGTACTCTACTCAGAGGGTATCCTGGGTATGCCTAAGCACCTGAAGACTGCAATGAAGATGATGAAGTCAGGTAAGATCCACTGGCACTCAGGCGTACCATTTATCGACAGTATCCCCAAGATCAAAAACCTCGATGAAGTCCAAAAACTGATTGAAATTTCACAAACGAACACGCTATAAGGAGTAAAGATGAGCCAGTTAAAATATGCACTATTTACAGGATGTACCGCCAAGCAGTCAACCCCTGAGCTACTCTCATCGACACTCGCTGTAGCTGACAAGTTGGGTATCGAGATCACGATACTTGAGGAGGCAAGCTGTTGTGGTGCAAGCCACCTTCAGGACTTTGACGAGTTCCTTGCACATGTACTCAACGCTAGAAATATCTGTTATGCAGAAAAGCACGGTCTAACAATGATCACGATCTGCAATACTTGTCAGCTTAATTCCCAGATGACCAAGCATGCACTTGATACCAACCCTGAGCTGAAAGCAAGGGTCAATGAAAAGCTTGCCGAAGTCGGCCTTGAGTACAAGGGAACCTCACAGATCAAGCACTTCTTGTATGCTTTGATTGACGATTATGGGCTTGATGCGATCAAAGACAAAGTAGTCACACCGCTTAGCCAGTTCAACATTGCACCGTTCTACGGATGCCACAACATCCGGCCTTCCGAGCTCCATGAGCACAGCAATGGAGGTGAGAACCCCTATATGCCTACCTCACTCGACAGGCTGATCGAGGCGCTAGAAGGGCATCCTGTGGATTATTCTAGCAAGAACAAATGCTGCGGATTCCACGTAGAGTTACAAGCAAACCACACTTCCGAGGTACTTACAGGAAATGCGCTTGTCGATGCGATCGATCACGATGCTGATATGATGGTCACACCATGTCCGCTCTGCCACCTCAAGATGGATACCTATCAAGATAGCGTAGGCAAAGTCATGGGTCGAGATATCGAGATCCCTGTGCTTCATATGCCGCAGATGGTGGCACTTGCACTTGGTGCTACCGAAGAAGAGATCGGACTGAAGTTCCACGTACAGAAAGCAAAACACCTTTATACTGAAGCTTCTTAAACCTCTGTGCTGTCATCCTCGGATTTGCACCCCAGGGGGCACTTCCTCTGAGTATCTAGAGGTCCATAGGGTGAGGGCAGATGAGATCTGGATTCTTGCTTTCGCAGGAATGATGGTATGTTATCCATCATTGATCTTCTTGTATGTGCTCTACCACCTGATCGTTGGTCTCTGGGTAAGGATACCCTAGCCTACACTCTTCACTGAACAATACAATACCTTTTTGCACACTTTAGCTACTTTCACTATCATACGACAAAACACAGGAAAAACAATGTATAAAATAGTTTTCGGCTGGATCATCGGTCTCCTTTTGCTACTTCAGGCTGTCAAGATAGACCTCCCCTCCCCACCTTCGTATAGTGATCCAAACAACGAGATCACAGCCCCTGAGGAGATCATGATCATGCTCAAGACCTCCTGCTACGACTGCCACTCCTATAACACAAAGATGCCGTGGTACGGGTATATCTCTCCTGTATCCCTGCAGATCAACAGCCATATCAAACAGGGGCGAGCATGGCTGAACTTCCAGGAGTGGAACAGTTATGACGATGAGAAGCGCCAAAAGATCTACAAGGGGATCGCCGATACGATCAACCTGCGTATGCCTATCCCGATGTATCTTTATTGGCATGATGAGGCGAAACTCACCAAAGAACAGCGTGATATGATCAGAAAATGGGCCAATAAACAGCTTAAAACTGAAAATCAATAAAATAAGATAAAATTTATCCTATTTTATATTTTTTATGCTATAATACCCCTATACATCAATTGAAAAGGAAGAAAAATGCCAAAGATCAACAAATACCAAGACATTGCAGCAATCGACAGAGAAGCCAAAAAAGACCTTATCGACAGACACTCGCCATTCATCCACTGTGCTGACACTGCCAAAGCGGGTGAGCCGTTTGAAGTCACAGTAAAAATGGGAAATGAGTACACGCACCCCGATGATTTTGACCACTATATTGAGTCTGTCGCTCTGTACAATGGCGACACACTGCTAGCCAAAGCGACCTATGTGCCAGGAACACTTGGCAACACAAAAGCACACAACACCACCACATTTACCATCATCCCAACTGGTAAAAAACTTAAACTTGTCGCACACGGCTACTGTACCAAACACGGTATCTGGGAAGGTACTGAAAAGGAAGTTACTGTAGAGGCGTAAGTCACTCCCCTCTTCTGACTTCTATAGGGTTTTCATGCCCTATATCACACCCCTCTTATCTACTCGCTGATAGAGTGATACTTCAAAAGCCATTGATTTAAAAACCTAAGGCTGCTATGATGACAAGTAAAGTAGATAAGTTGCGCTATGGCAAAGCGATGCATGCACGCCTATCCAAAAGTGCTTCACGCTATACCTTTACATCACCTATGATAAAATAGCTGCTACGATCATTTCAAGGAGCTGCCATGCCACTATCAAGCGAAGAGAAAGAAGTGTTATTTCATAGCATTAGAGAGATTCCCGATTTTCCAAAGCCCGGTATCATCTTCAAAGATATCACCACCCTACTTGGGGACCCCAAAGCCCTAAATCTACTTATGGATCACCTCACCAACCGTTACCTCGGATATGAACTAGACTATATCGCGGGGATCGATGCAAGAGGATTTATCTTCGGTTCGATACTCGCTGATAGACTGGGTATTGGTTTCGTGCCTGTGAGAAAAAAGGGGAAACTCCCCTATACTACGGTGGCAGAAAAATACTCTTTAGAGTACGGTTTTGACGCATTAGAGATACATATCGATGCGTTCAGCAAGAAAAAAGAAGCCAAAGTACTCCTCATCGATGATCTTTTAGCCACAGGCGGTACGGCCAAAGCAGCAGCCAACCTTATCAACAAAGTCGGCGCCCATTGCGTCGAAGCCTGTTTTGTCATGGAACTTTCCTTCCTCAATGGAAAAGAAGGCTTCAGTAGCGCAGTATACTCCGTACTGCAAATAGATTGATGTGGCACAAAGTAGTGGGGCAAGTGAAAGATGCTTTACCCTTCCCTAAACTCCCATAGGATATAATCACCTTACCAAATCATAAGAGTAACAAAATGAAAAACTATTCAGATATCTATATCCCCAAACCTAGCCCACATGATCCTGATGAACTTGGACACTTTGGTAAGTTCGGGGGCAGATATGTACCCGAAACACTGATGCCAGCACTCGAACAACTCAGAGTCGACTACGAAGCTGTGCGATTTGACCAGGGGTTCTGGGAGGAGGTAGACTACTACTTCAAGCACTATGCAGGGCGCCCCTCACCACTCTACTATGCGGCAAATATCTCAAAGGAGATCGGCGCCAAGGTCTATCTCAAGCGCGAAGATCTCAACCACACCGGTGCACACAAGATCAACCACTGTATCGCGCAAGCGGTGCTTGCCAAAAGACTGGGCAAAAAAAAGATCATCGCAGAAACAGGTGCAGGGCAGCACGGTGTTGCTACAGCGACTGTGGCTGCGCTTTTTGGTCTTGAGTGTGAAGTCTTCATGGGAGCCAAAGATGTGGCACGCCAGGAACTGAACGTCTTTAGGATGAAACTTCTCGGCGCCAAGGTGCATGCCGTAGAGTCAGGCAGCCGTACGCTCAAAGATGCGATGAACGATGCGATCCGCCACTGGGTGACCAATGCGCGTGACACCTACTACCTGATCGGGACCGTCGCAGGTCCTCACCCCTACCCTATGATGGTGCGTGATATCCAGTCTGTCATCGGCTGGGAAGCACGATCTCAGATTCAGGCCGCAGAGGGGGTGCTCCCTGATAAGGTGATCGCCTGTATCGGCGGAGGATCCAATGCCTTGGGTATCTTCAGCCACTTCCTCCAAGATGAAGGGGTGGAGTGCATCGGTATCGAAGCGGGCGGGAAAGGCCTAGAGTGCAAACATGGATGTTCGCTTGCCAAAGGAACTCCCGGCGTACTTCACGGACAGCTTAGTTATCTGCTCCATGATGAAGATGGTCAGATCCAGGAAGCCCACTCTATCTCAGCAGGCCTAGACTATCCAGGTATCGGACCCGAACACGCCTACCTCAAGGATGCCGGGATCGTCAAGTATGACCATATCACGGATGATGAAGCGATCGATGCATTTGTATGGCTCTCACGTGCAGAGGGGATCATCCCTGCGCTTGAAAGTTCCCATGCGATCGCCTACCTCAAGAAGTTTAACCCAGAAGAGATCCAAGGGAAGATCATCCTCGTCAACCTCTCGGGACGCGGGGACAAGGATATGATACAAGTCCAGGAAATTTTAAAAGAGAGGATATAAGATCAAGATGCATTTCAACATTACCACAGAGAAGATCAAAGAGATCAACGCAGACCTAGAGCTTATCATCGTTGCGGAAAAGAACCTAAAACATGCCTTCATAAAAGATGCAAAACTACTAAAAAAAGCGGGCTTCAAAGGTGCACAAGATGAGTTGTGCCTTCTTGTGGAAAAAGAGAGGCTCTATGTAGGGGTGGAGTCTTTAGCGCCAGAATCCATCAGACCAGCAGTCGCTGTGGCACTCCGTTCGCTGATTGGCAACAAAAGCTACACATCCCTCAAGGTCGCTACCTATCTGAAGGATGCCTCAACCGCATCTCTTCAGGCAATGGTTGAGGGGATCGTGCTAGGAAGCTACTGTTTCAACCGATACAAAAGTGACAAACAACACGCTGCGATCAAACAGGTAGAGCTCTCGCTAGAGAGCTACAATGAACATCAGCTTGATGTGCAAAGTGCGATCAAAGCGGTACATGAAGCGAAGATCCTTGCTCATGCCACCAATTTCACCAGGGATATCGTCAACACCACCCCTGATGACTGCTATCCTGCGGTGATGGCAGATATCGCTTCGAGATTGGCAAAAGAGAACAAGATGGATATCTCTATCCTGAAACCCAAAGAGATGAAAAAAGAGAAGATGCAGGCACTCCTTGCTGTCGCTAGAGCAAGCCGCCACAAACCACGCCTCATCCACCTCTTGCACAAACCCAAACATCCCAAAGCGGTCATCACGCTTGTGGGGAAAGGGCTCACCTATGACTCAGGCGGGCTTAGTCTCAAGCCAGCTGACTATATGGTGACCATGAAATCAGACAAGAGTGGCGGCTCTGCGGTGCTTGGTATCATGAAAGCGGTATCTGAGCTCAATCTTGATGTCGAAGTACACGGTTTTGTCGGTGCAGTAGAAAATATGATCGGCGGGGATGCCTATAAGCCTGATGATGTACTCACAGCAAAGAACGGCAAGACGATCGAAGTACGCAATACCGACGCTGAGGGAAGGCTTGTTCTTGCAGATGTGCTTTGTTATGCGCAGCAGGAGGTCAAAGCAGACTATCTCTTTGATGTTGCTACGCTAACTGGTGCCTGCGTGGTTGGTGTGGGCAACTATACCTCAGGGGTGATGGGCAATAGCAACCTACCAAAAGAGATGGTCTTAGAGGCTGCAAAAAGCTCGGGTGAATTCGCGACCAAGCTTGATTTCAACCGCTACCTCAAAAAGACACTCGAATCACAGATCGCTGATATCTGCAACATCTCCAACACACGATATGGCGGTGCGATCACAGCAGGAGAGTTTCTTTCAGCATTCATCGATGAAGCGCACAAAGAAAAGTGGGCACACATCGATATCGCAGGTCCTGCCTTTGTCGAACATGCATGGGGAGAAAACCCGCATGGGGCAAGTGGTGCAGGCGTGCGCATGATGGTCAAACTGCTTGAAAAACTGGCAAAAGCGTAAAAATGCTT
>Ga0209614_1001060_pt1 | contig 21823 bp, 20 predicted proteins | sample BlaSprsedimmetaG_FD_185484 | JGI IMG/M metagenome (GOLD analysis project Ga0209614, IMG submission 185484) | Hot spring sediment bacterial and archeal communities from California, USA to study Microbial Dark Matter (Phase II) - Blank Spring... ... | reverse complement strand
TCTTAAGAATTTGGAACAAGGTTAATTGAATTTTTTAGATAAGATAGCGGATTTTTGAAGATTTCTAGTGGGGAAAATCTGACGCAAAATCCACTCACACATTTTGGTAAGTATTCTGGGGCTTGCCAAAAATTAAAAAATAGCATATAATTATATTAAATTTCAAGTCAGAAGATTTAAGCTTGATTTATTAAATATAGAAAAAATTAGAGTTTTTCATAATTCATAATTCATAATACTATGCCAGTACCAGCCAAAAGGAGGCCCAGCAGTTCCAAGCGGCGCCGAGCGTCTCATTTTGCTTTAAAGAAAACAAAAACAGTCTTATGCCAAAAATGCAAAAGGCCCAAATTGCCCCATGTTGTTTGCGCTTTTTGCGGCACTTATAAAAATAAGGAAGTTTTAAAGTCAAAATTGGATAAAAAAGAAATGAAAAAGTTAAATAAACAGGAAGCGAAATCAACTGAAAAAAATCAATCTCAATAATTTTTTTTTATGTTATTAATAATAAGGAAATTGTGATGATTTTGTGATCATTTTTAAATTTTTTAAATATTCAATAATTATTTTTTTATGGCCAATCGTCACCTTTCACGCACTCTTGCCATGCAGACTCTTTATCAATGGGATTTTAATGGCGCCCAAGAAAAAGAACTGGCTGTAATTTTAGAGCGAAACAAAGCTGATTTTGCCCCTGGTTTTAATGATGAAGGCTTTGCCCAGCGCTTAATAAATGGAGTTTTGGAACATAAAAAAGAAATAGATGATTTAATCAGCAAATATGCCACTGAATGGCCAATAGAACAGATCACTATTATAGACAGGAATATCTTAAGGATCGGTATTTACGAATTAAAATTTGATCCGGAAATCCCTTCCAAAGTAGCGATTAACGAGGCAATAGAAGTTGCTAAGACTTATGGCGGCGAATCTTCAGGCAAATTTGTCAATGGAGTTTTGGGAGCGATTTATAAGGAGATAGAAAAAAAGGGGGAGATCAAAGAATAATTATTTTGCTTTGAGCCTTGGGCTTTGGGCTTAGTGCTCTTAGCCCCTAGCCCATAGCCCAAAGCCGGGAGTTTAAAATATGAAAGATTTTTCTAAACTGGAAAAAAAAGCAGGCTTGCAATTTTTAAATAAAGAATTGCTTAAGCAGGCTCTGGTCCACCGTTCTTATTTAAATGAGCATCCGGAATTCAAGCTGCCCCATAATGAGCGGTTAGAATTTTTAGGCGATGCTGTTTTGGAACTGGTGGTTACTGAATATCTTTATAAAAATTATCCAAATCCCGAGGGAGATCTGACTAATTGGCGAGCTTCACTGGTTAATTCTAAAATGTTGTCGGAAATTGCTAAAGAATTAGATGTTGAGAATTATCTTTATTTAAGCAAAGGTGAGTCTAGAGATGAAAAATCAAAAGCTCGGCAGTATATTTTGGCCAATGCCATGGAAGCAATAATCGGCGCTATTTATCTTGATCAAGGTTATGAAGCTGTCAGTCGGTTTATAGAAAATGAAATAATTGTTCGCTTGCCCGAAATACTGGAAAAAAAATTATACCAAGATCCCAAAAGCCGCTTCCAGGAAATTGCCCAGGAAAAAGAGGGTATTACTCCAACCTATAAAGTTTTAGAAGAATCAGGCCCTGATCATGCTAAAAATTTTGTGGTAGGAGTTTTTATAAAAAAAGATTTGATTACTAAGGGAGAAGGCACAAGCAAACAGGAAGCACAGGTCAATGCGGCGCAAGAAGCTTTGAAAATAAAAGATTGGGAATAAAAAACAACATTGTATAACCGTAGAGACACGGCATGCCGTGTCTCTATGAATATAATTTAAAATTTTGTATAATGTTGTTTTTTATTTATCCTGATCAATAAGTATTTGCCAGCCGCGGATGGATTCGCGGTTTTTATATTCAGCCGGCGACTCGCCTTCAAATTCAATTTCCCAGCGGGAAAATTGCTTATCAGTGATTTTAAATTCTAAATAAGTCGGTCCTTGAATTTTAGGGAATTCAATTTGGTGACCAATGCGAGCTGTTTTACCTTTGACTTCTGTGGGATAATCTTTCTCAATAACTTCATTGAAATTTTTAATTCTGATCCTTTTCTCTCCGGTGTATTCATCAACTACATGGTAGGATTTAATTATTCTTGCCTGGTTTAAAATCTCCAGAGCCTCTTGGTTTGATAATATATAGCGAAATTCATTTGAGTTCATATTATTTTAGTAATTTTTTAAATTCAGCTATTACCTCAGCCATAACATTGTGTAATTTCTTCTTTTTATTGAGGTCATTATTTAAAACATGGGAATTAACATTAATGGCTTTTATTATATTCGGGTCAATTCCCATAAATTCAGCTTGTTTTTGGTAATCGTCAAGATTGGGCGGATTTTTAAAATATTCAATAAAATGCTGATACCATTCTCTCAAAATTTCAGGATTTTCCTGATTGGGATTGGTAATAAATTTTAAATAAGGCAGAATTTGTTGCCAATCAGTATTTTCCCACCAGTAGAAATCCTCAACCAACTTAGCCGCAGTTACCGGTATCCAGATATCATGATTGTCCATTCCTCCATGCTGATATTTTTTACCTGTAATAATATTATATAAACGAGGCAGGGCTAATTTATCATACCAAAGATGGACTTGCCAGCCTTTTATAAAATCATCAGTCAAATCAAAAATTTTTATTGGTTTAATTCTGACATCCTGATGCGTTTTGGGCCGATCAATTTTAGTAATATAGCGCGAATCAGGATAAAGAGTGCCAGAAAAGTAGCGGGTTAAATCCCGGATATTGAAAATATCTTTGATCTGATTGGCAAAATGTAAATGAGTAGCTTGGAAAGACATATTAAATTTTTAGCCTGCCAGGCACTCTCTTTAGCATAGTGCTAGGTGTTTTAAATAGTTATTATTTTCGTCAAAGAAAAATCTGTACAATGTTTTTTCGCCTTGCAAGGCGTTTGGCAACCAATAAACATCATCTGGCCACATTTGTTCCAGCGGAATTTTATCAATATCCCACCACTGGGGCAGGCATTCTTCGGATTCGCAAAGTTCGCCGCTAAATTTTTTGGTGATAAAAATATAGCAGACCTGATTATTTTCCGGCTGATGCGGCCAGATAAATTCAATAAATCCCAAGTTAATCAAATTAATTGGCTTATATCCTGTTTCTTCTTCAACTTCGCGAACAGCTGCTTGTTTCGGAGTTTCGCCTGCTTTCACCTTGCCTCCTGGCCCGTTCCAGCGGCCAGCGCCAAAGCCTTTTTTCTTCATTATTAAAAGAACCTGGTTTTGGTCATTAAGCAGGTAGCAAAGGTTGGTCAGGTAATTGAATTTGTATCCCATGTTTGTATTGTCGCATAAAATTTAAGGCAAAGCAAAAAGCCCGGCTTGGCACAGGAAATAATCCTGTAGAGACAGGGTATACCCTGTCTCTACAAAACAAATGTTTTGTTTGCCAAGCCGGGCTTTCTTGATTTTATTTTTTCTTTTTATTTGCCTTCTTGCGCCATTTTAATTTGGGAAGTTTGACGCCGGTGGTAACTTTTTTTCCTTTGGCCATAATATTTTGAATTATTAATTATGAATGCGGAATTATAAAATTGGGTGATCCGGCTGGGGCTCGAACCCAGGACCCACTGCTTAAGAGGCAGTTGCTCTACCAACTGAGCTACCGGACCAAATTGTATGCATTGGGATTTGTTTGCCCGTAAAAGCACAACAAAGCCGGAATTTATAGTTTAACAGACAGGCGAAAAGATTTTAGTCTCCCCCTGCGCTAGTTTAAAATTATTATGAATACGGAAGGGCTCGAACCCTCAACCTTCTGCTTCGCTCTGCGCTATTTTGTCTATGCGCACGCGGTAGGACTCGAACCCACAACCCCTTGGTCCGAAGCCAAGTGCTCTATCCATTGAGCTACGCGTGCAAATTTAAAAGCCCTGAGCTTTGAGCTTTTAGCTCAGAACTTAATCCAATTTTAGCAGAAAAATCTTTAAAAGTCAATTCTGCCATATCGTCAAAATAATTTTTTTTTGCTATAATTTAAGTTAAGAGGATTTAGAGAAAGTAGAAGATGTAAATGAAAATAGGATTAGATAAATAGATGATCGGAGGATAAATAATTAAGTTATCTTGTTTTGTCCTATTATCATATTCTTCTGTTTTTCCTATATTTCCTATTATTCCTATTTTTTTTTTATGATCATCCTGCAAGCTTTATATTTTATGTTGCCGGCTTATTTTGCCAATATGGCGCCGGTTTTCGCAGCTAAAATTTTTGGTCGGCGTTTTTCTTATCCTCTTGATTTTGGCTTAAAAATAAAAGCCAAGCCGCTTTTAGGCGCTAATAAAACCTGGCGAGGTTTGGTTGCGGCTATTGTCATGGCGATTTTAATTGTTTTTTTGCAGAAACTTTTGTATGAAATTGATTTTTTTAAAAGTTTAAGCTTATTTGATTATAGCCAGATAATTTGCGGAGTTTACGGTTTTCTTTTCGGCTTTGGCGTTATTTTAGGCGATGCGATTAAAAGTTTAATTAAGCGCAGATTAAGCTTAGCCCCTGGCGCCAAATGGTTTTTCTGGGATCAGCTGGATTTTTTAGGTGCTTTGCTTTTGATTTTTTTTGTTTATATTCCCAGTTGGCCAATAATTATAATAATAATTTTAATCTCGCCGGTTTTGCCGTTGATTGCTAATAGGCTTGGTTATTTATTAAAAATTAAAAAAGTGGCCTGGTGATTTTTAATCAAATTCCAAACAATATCTAAATCCAAAATTATATTTTGAATTTCGAATTTTAAAAATTAAAATCTGTTTAGAGTTTGTTTGGAATTTGATTATTGATAATTGGTTATTAAAACTATGGGCTTTGCCATTTGGTACCAAAATTTTAAAAAAAATTCTTATGATTTTCGGGCTAAATATTTCAAGCCTTTTTTGAAAATATTGGCTCGTTTGAAAATTACGCCAAATAAAATCACAATTTCCCGCTTAGTATTTGTTTTTCCTTTGGCTTATTATTTTTATTTAGGAAATTTATTTGGAGTTTTGATTTTTTATCTTTTATTTTGGCTTTTGGATCTGGTTGACGGCGCTTTGGCCAGATATTTGGGTTTGCAAAGCGACAAAGGCAGGTTTTTGGATTCTGTGGTTGATAATTTTATGTACGCTGTTTTAATTTTAGGTTTTATTTATATAGAAGCGGTCTGGGCCTGGCTTTTGGCCGCCAATATCTTGCTAGAATTCATGGTTCAGCTTTTGGCTACTATCAAGAAAAAAATCAATACGCCGAGTGATTGGCTGATCAATGTCCAGCCAGACGCCCCTTATTTTAAAAGCGCGGCTCATTTGGCTTTATTGGCTTATTTTTTCGGCTATAATTTTTTAAATCCTTTTTTTGTTTTTCTAAATGGTTGGCTGGCAATCACGGCTTTTTATTATTTTTTAATTATTGAGAAAAAAAATTAAATTTATGTTGATGATTTTTTTATTTATTTTGCAATGGGTTTTTGGTTTGGCTTTGGTTTTGTTTTTAGGCTATATCGCCTATATTATGATCAGTTTTAAAAACCCGGTGCCTTATGTGCCGACACCCAGAAGAATAGTTAAAATTATTGTTGGCATGGCAGAAATAAAAGAGGGGGAAAAAGTCTGTGATTTGGGTTCTGGTAGCGGCAAGATCCTGATTGCTTTGGCAAAAAAAAATAAAAGAAACCTGATAATCGGGGTTGAAAAATTTTTTCTGCCCAGGCTGGTTAGCCAAATAAGGCTTTTTTTCCGGCCTTCTTTTAAAAAAAGAGTTCAGGTTGTAAAAGCTGATTTTTTCAATATTGATCTGCATAGTTTTGATGTTATTTATTGTTTTTTAACGCCAGAAGCCATGAGGATTTTAGAGCCTAAGTTCAAATGCTTAAAGCCTGGCAGCCGCCTGATTTCTTATATGTTTCCCTTGGAAGATCAGGCAGGCTTTGAGGAAACAATAGAACATATAAGCATGAAAGACAGCGTTTACTTATATAAAAAAATTTAATTTTAAAAAGCCGAATTATGAATTTACTTCCAGACCGCGTTAATAAATTTATGGTTGGGCATTTATAATCCATAATTTTTAAAAATATGAGCTTAGTCAAGCAGCTTGTAAATTTGGGCTTAAATGAAAAAGAGGCAAAAATTTATGTTGCTTTATTGGAGCTGGGCGAAGCTACTGCCCAGCAATTGTCTGTTAAATCAGAGCTAAATCGGGCCACAACTTATGTAGTTTTGGAAAATTTAACTAAAAGAGGCTTGATCATGAGCTTGTTTAAAAAGAAAAAAACTCATTTTGCTATTGAAAATCCGGAAAGTTTTTTAAATTTTTTTGAGGCTGAAAAACAAAGATTAGAGAGAAAAATAGATTTGGCCAAAGGTTTGATGGAAGAATTGCAAAACCTCGGCAAATTGACTACTGAAAGGACCAAAGTCAAATTTTTTGAAGGCAAACAGGGTTTGGCTTTGATCCATAAGGATGTGCTGAAATCAAAAGCCAAAAATTATGACAATATTTTTAATATCAACTTGGCACTGGAGCTTTTTCCTCTTAAGCCTGATGACCATCGCCAGAAAATATTCAATAAAAAGAAAGTCAATTGCCGTTCCATTGTTGTTTATAATCCCAAAGAGCCTATGCCTCGGTTCCCTGTTTTACAGGGCGAGGAAAGGAAATACTTGCCTGCTGACAAGTTTCCCTTTTACGCTGATATGGTTTTTTATAAAAATAAGGCAGCCATGATTTCCTTAAAAGATAATTTGATGGGAGTGGTTATTGATAATGAAGTTATTGTCAATGGCTTAAAGTTTTTGTTTGAATTGGCCTGGCAAGGCGCAGAAAAATACCAAAGTTTAAAAAATTGCAAAAAATAAAAAAACCGCCAGTGTCGGTTCTAAAAAAAAGCCCTAAAAAAGTAATTTCAGGGCTTAATGAGTAACTTGAAAGAGAGAAATAAATAATTGTAAAATAATTGTATTTTTTTAAAAGCAGGTTAATTAAATCAACTTAAAGTTGATTTTTAGCAAATAATAAAAAATATTTTTTCATTAACTCATTAAGCTCATTAGCTAAGCGCCGGCCAGGCAATTCGCCGCTGGTCTCAAGAACCAGCCGCGTCTGACTATTGGCGATAATAAATTTTTTTGTTCAAATTCAGATTTTTTTTCAATTAGCAGTTTTGCAATTTTAATTATTCTGGTGGTATTTAACATTTTCCCAACCCCTAATCCGTGTTTAATTAAGTCGTGTTTTGCTATTGGTAGAAATTCCGCCGAGCCATTGCCGCGTTTGATGCTTAGCTTTGCTTACATTTTTATTTCCCCCTTCCATTGATTTTAAAAGAACAACAGTTCTTTTACCCTGCTTTTATTATAGCATAAAATGTCAAGGTTTGGTTGTTGATAAGTTTGTCAGTCAGAAATAACAAAATTGAACAGAAAAATTCTGATTGTCAATGAGTTTTATCAGTTTTCTCCCATTTATAATTCCCCTTGACGATTGATTGTTTAAATTTGTTTTTTTTAGTATAATTAAATTATAGATTTAAAATAGAGCAAAATTAAACCCAAATGACAGAAGAACAAAATCAAGCTTTTTTCACCAGCTTGGAAGATTTGAAAAAAAATTTGGAAGGCGGCTTGGCAGAGGATAGCCGTGTTTTGGATTTATCAACTCGGCCAGATTTTTTATCGCCAGAACAGGAACAGTGGTTTAGCGAAGATTATGAAGGACAGCTCTCAGTAGATATTTATCAGACCAAAGATAATATTGTTGTCAAATCAACAATTGCCGGAGTCAGGCCTGAAGATTTGGAAATTTATATTCATAATGATTTGCTGACCATTAGAGGGAAAAGGGAACAGGAAAAAGAAGAAAAAGAGGCGGATTATTTTTATAAGGAATGTTATTGGGGAGGGTTTTCCCGTTCAATAATCCTGCCGGTTGAAGTCCAGGCTGACAGGGTGGAAGCAACTTTTAAAAACGGCATTTTGAAAATTACCCTGCCCAAAGCCCAAAAATCAAAATTGATTAATGTCGAAGTCAAGGAAGATTAATTATTATGACTAAGTCGAAAGCGATAATTGACCGTTTTGAAGAACAAAAAGCTGTTTTGGTTTTTGCCGACAGCCAGCAATTGATCGTAGAGAGGGATGTTTTGCCCCCGGGTTCAAAAGAAGGGGATGTTGTTTATTTGGATTTTGTTTATGATCACCAGGCTACAGATCAAAAAGAAGATGAAGCCAAAAATATTTTAGAAAAAATATTAAGGAAAAAAGATGTTTGAATTAAAAGATTTTTTGGAAAATCTCAGGACAATTAAAGATGTTTTTGATAAAAAAAAGAAAGCCAAGAAAGAAAGAAAAAAGTTAATTGTGATATTAACTATTTTTTTTGTTTTTTTAATAATTTTTATTTTTATTGCCGCGCCGGTTTTTGCCTACCAGCTTATTTATCAGGATAAGATTTATCCCGGTGTTTATATTGACGGCGTTAATCTGGGCGGCCTGACCCAGGAAGAGGCGATTAACCGTCTAAACCAGTCGGTTGACAACCTAAAATTAAGGGGCCTTAATTTTCGTTACCAGAATAAAAGCATTCAAGTTGAAATGACAACTTTTTCACCTATTGATCCAGATTTGGCTTATCAGATTTTAAGTTTTGAGGTTGAAAAAATGGCTGAACAGGCTTATAATTTTGGCCGGCAAGAAAATTTTTTTGCAAATTTAAGCAAGCAGATTAAAGCAATTTTGGTTCAGCAGGAAATCCCTTTATTTTATAGATTAAATGAAAAAGAGTTGGCTAATATTTTGGAGGAAAATCTGGCAGATTTACAAAAACCGGCCCAAAATGCCGGCTTGGTTTTTGCTGAAGGTGACAGGATTGAAATTGTAAATGAAGTTAATGGTTTTGTCATTGATTATGAGCAAGCCATAGAGGATTTGAAAGAAGATATTAATTTAGTTGCCATTAAAACAGTTGAATTAAAAACCCGGCCGTCTTTTGCCAAAGTTACCAGAATAGAAGCAGTTGCTAGTCTGCCTTTGGTTAGGGATTTTTTAGATTTGGAAAAAATTATTCTAAAAAATGCTGACCATGAATGGGTTGTGGAAAAAGATGAGTTCAAAAATTGGCTAGTTTTTGAAAAAGAAGAAAATCAGATAGTCTTAGTTTTTGCCAATGAATTTTTATTTAAGAAGTTAGAAGAATTGGCTGAAGAAATAAACCAGCCAGCCAAAGACGCCAAGTTTTCTTTTCAGGACGGCAAAGTCACTGAATTTCAGCCCAGCAAGCCAGGTTTGGCTTTGGATTTGGAATCCAGCAGTTTAAAAATAAATGAGGAGTTTTTTAACAATAAGAATACGGCTATAGATCTGGTTGTCAAAGGATCAGAGCCCAAAGTCAAAACCGGCGATGTTAATAATTGGGGGATCAAAGAATTAATAGGCAGCGGAGTGACTGATTATGCCGGCAGTTCTAGCAATAGGGTTAAAAATATAAAAAACGCAGTTTCTCATCTTAATGGCATGTTAATAGAGCCAGAATCAGAATTTAGCCTGGTGCAAGCTTTGGGAGAAATAAATGCCGCTGCCGGCTATGTGCCTGAATATGTGATCAAGGGTGATCGCACAATTCCGGAATATGGCGGAGGCCTATGTCAGATTGCGACAACTGTTTTTCGGGCTGCCTTGCATTCTGGTTCGCCAATTACAGAAAGGAAACCACATTCTTATATTGTCTCCTATTACAAGCCCATTGGCATGGACGCGACCATTTACGGGCCACATCCGGATTTAAGATTTATAAATGATACTGGCCATTATATTCTTATTCAGGCTAGAACAGAAGGCACTATTTTGACTTTTGATTTTTGGGGGGCAGGCGATGGCAGAAAAGTGGAAATTACCGAACCAGTACTTTATAATTGGAAAGCCCAGCCTGCTGACCGCTTGATTGAAAATCCAGCCTTAAAGCCAGGCGCAAAAAAATTAATGGAAAAAGGCCGCCGCGGAGTTGACGCTTATTTTTACCGCTATTTAACTTTGGCTAATGGCGAGCAAAAAGAAGAAATTTGGCGCAGCCATTACATACCTTGGCCTAATATCTATGAAATAGGGGTTGAGCCGCCAAAACCTGAAGAGCCAGCTGATGATGGAGAAGATGACGGGGAGTCTGTTGCTGAAGATTAGAGAATAAATTAAAAGCGGTTTATTTTCGTATTTAAATTGCAAAAAATAATCGGTAATTTTAGTAGCGATTTTATTTGCTATGGGGTGCTTAAAATAATAGGCGTTTTTTTATTGACTTTAAAAATTTATATAGTTAAAATGAACTTAATTTTATGAAACAATATTTTCTCTTAGTTGTAATTTTTTTATCTCTAGTTATCGGTCTTTTGGTGGGATATTTGATTTTCAAACCCCAGTCTGATCAGATTGCTATCAATTCATTGGTAATTTATAGCAAACTACAAAATCAAGGTTTTTTAATTACTCAGGATTATGTTTTAGAGCAGAAATTAACAATTGACAATACTACTGGCCAATGGTGGAAGGATATTTTTTGGGGACAGCAGATCGAAACTTCGGCTGTAATAAAAATTAGTTTGGGCGTTGATTTGCATAAATTAGAGTCTCAAGACGTGCAAATTAACAACAAAAAAATAACCCTTAATTTACCGGCGATTGAAATTAAAAGCATGGAATTAGTCAGTGATATTAATTTGCAAAACAGCCAGGGTGTTTTAAAAAGGCTTTTGGATAATGATGATGGGTATAATAAGGCATTAGCTCAGCTCAAAGATACTGCTCGCCAGGCAGCTTTAGAACAGGCAATTATTACGCGGACACAGGCGGCTACAGTCAAAGAAATTACTAAACTTGTTAATTTAATTGCTGAAGATAAAGACATGGTAGTAAAATTCAAGGAATAAGTTTATTTATAAGGAGGTTAAAATGCCTGATCGTTGTACGCATTTGCGGGAATTGTTAAAAGTGCAAAAAAATATTATTGAGCGGCACATTGATGACCATAAATGGTTTTTGCATATTCCCGACCGGCAGGAAGCAATAGCTGATTTTATTGAAAAATTCGGCTGGATCATGCGCGAATTATATTGCGGCTATATTTGCTCTGTTCGTCTTGAATGTGAGATCGCCAAGCAATACTTGCCGCCAAGAGCTGATCCTAATTAAGGATCGGCTTTTTTATGTGAGAACAAGATAATTTTTTGCCAAAACAAAATGCCATGGCTGAATTTGCCATGGCATAACAGTTATTCTCAAAAGCCTGCAGAGAAGAAAACGATATTCAGGATTAATCTAGCCGGAGCCGGATTGAATCCTTGGATATCGCTCCCATGCTTATCGTCCCTGCAGACTTTTGGGAACAATTTGGAAATTTATTCCCTAAAGTCGCTTACTGAACCAGACTGTTTCAGGGGGAAAGAAAACAGTCTTAATGATTCAGTAAAGCGATATTTAAGATTATCATAGCTTTTAAAAATTGTCAAGCACGTTTTGCTTTTTGTGTTAATTTTCGTCTCTAAATCCTTTTTTTATTTTATTATTTTATCAATTAAACCATATTTTTTAGCCTCTTCTGCTTCAAGAAAAAAATCGCGATCAGTCTCTTTTTCAATTTTATTGATTGGCTGGCCAGTATGGCTGGCTAGAATTTTATTGAGAGAATCTTTGATTTTTAAAATATGCTCTGCCCGAATTTTAATGTCAGTAGCCTGGCCTTCAGCGCCGCCCATGACCTGGTGAAGCATGACTTCAGAATTGGGCAGGGCCAATCTTTTGCCTTTGGCCCCGGAAGCTAAAAGCACAGCTGCCATGGAAGCGGCAATGCCAACGCAAATTGTTGAAACATCAGGCTTTATATATTGCATAGTGTCATAAATCGCCAGGCCAGCTGTTACGGATCCGCCCGGGGAATTAATATAAAGCTTGATATCTTTTTTTGAATCTTCACTTTCCAAAAAAAGCATTTGGGCAATAACAGTATTTGCCACAGTATCATTAATTGGCGAGCCAAGGAAAATAATCCTTTCTTTTAAAAGTCGGGAATAAATATCATAAGCCCTTTCTCCATAACTGGATTTTTCAATGACTGTGGGAATTAAATATGAGCTTTGCGGCTCTTGATTTTTTTGTTTTGCCATATTTTTTTAAAAATTATGAATTAATAGCTTGATTTTGGCTGATTTATTACAGATGGCAGAATGATAAGCTGATAATAATGATCTATAATCTGAAATCTTTTAGATTATCATTATAGCAAATAATTATTTAATATACCAACCTTTTTCATCTTTGGCAAGCTGGCCTTTAATTTTAAAACCAGCTGCTTTTTTGTGTCCGCCACCGCCCAAAGATTCGGCGATTTTGCTGACATCGACATCATCTTTAGTTGTTCTTAAGCTGCCTTTAATAATGTTATTATCTTCTTCTGCCAGAACCATGATAAAATCAACGCCTTGGATATTGCTTAAAAAATTAGCCAGTCCATCGCGCGCTTCTTCTATGGATATTTTTTTATTTTTGAGGTCATTTTTGGTAATGACAGTATAGGCGGCATTATATTGGGGATTAAATTCCAGCCGGTAAAGGATTTCTCCCCACAATTTTAAAGATTGAATGTTTTTGTTTTGGCTGATTTGACTGATAATTTGGCTGACTTTTGCGCCTTTAGTTAATAAACTCGAAGCTATTTTAAGGCTTTCATGGTTTGTTGCTGCGTTAGTAAAATTCATAGTATCGGTTAAAATGCCGGTTAGCAGGCTAGTGGCCATGTATTTGTCAATGCCAATGCTGTTAAGTTCAAAAAATTTATAGATGATTTCACAAGTTGAAGAAGCCTGGGGCACAACCAGATTATAATGGCCAAAATAAGCATTCGTTTGGTGGTGGTCAATATTGATAATAAACCTCTTATTCTTGATTTTTTCTAAATTTTCAGCAATTAAAGCCCTTTTTAGGTCGCCACAATCCAAGGTGATTATCAGATCATGCCCGCTCCAATCAATTAAATTATGGTCAGTTGTTATTTTTTCAATTTTGGGCAAGTAATTGAAATAAGACGGTGGCAAATCAGGGCAGAAATGACTGTGTTTTTTATTTTCTTTTTCCAGGTAATGGGCCAAAGCCAAAGAAGAACCCAAGGTGTCTCCGTCAGGCTTTTCATGGGAAATCAAGAGAATATGATCGGATTTTTTGATTTGTTCCAATATTTTTGGCGCTGCTTGTTGGTACGGCATTTTTTTATCTAGTCTTAAATGATTACTGCTCAATTTCAATTTAATTTTAAATTTAATAATTTAGCCTTTGGAATTTAATTAAGTTAGCAGAGCTATTTTAGTTCGTCAAGCAGCTTGTCAATTTCTGAAGCAAAAATTTCCTGTTCATCAACCAGAAAATTCAGATTGGGGACAAACTTAGTGGTCATCTGTTTTTTAAGCAAATTTCGGATGTTTTTTTTGTTTTTTCTTAAAGTTTCCAAGGCCGTGCCGCGAAATTTTTCCGGCAAAACACTAATAAAAACTTTACTGGCCTTGATGTCAGGCGTAGTTTGAACCCTAGTAATAGTTACGAGGGCATTTTCCGGGAATTCTATTTCTTTGACAATAATTTGGCTTAGTTTTTGTTTAATCAGCTCATTGATTTTAATAATGCGTTCTGACATAGGTTAATAATAATTAATTTTTTTAAAGTTTAGGGGGACTATATTTAGGATGAGGGTTGGGGAGATTCTGACTGCAACCGCTCAAATCTCCTTAGCCAGTCTTTTTATCTCGATTCCATTATATTATTGTATAATTTTCCAGCTTTCTTGACAACCCCTTGGTGTTAACTATACACTTTCTTGACAACTTTTCAGTCTTTTGTTAATCTAAAGCTACTACAGATTTCCCGCTATAGGTTAAAAAACTAAACAATAAAAATAGTGGGGCTTAATAAATCCTCTTAATTGAATATTAATTTTTAATAAAACTCGCCGACAAAGACGAGAGGCGAGGTATTTTTTATGTCTATAAAAAAATCACTTTCTCTTAAGACTTTAAACAACACAAAAGAAAGGCAATTTGTTTCTGATTTTTATAAAGCGCTGGAATTGCCTGATTTGGTTGAAGTGCAAAAAACTTCTTATAACTGGTTTTTGGACCAGGGCTTAAAGGAACTTTTTGAAGAAATTTCACCGATTAAAGATTTCGGAGGCCGCAATTTGGAGCTTTTTTTTAGAGATTATTATTTGGACGAGCCTAAGTTTGATGAAACTACTTCCAAAGAAAAGAATATTACTTATGAAGCTCCTTTAAGGGTTAAAGCTGTTTTAGAAAATAAAAAAGACAAAACCAAAAAAGAACAGGAAATTTATCTGGGGGATTTTCCGATTATGACAAATCGGGGCACTTTTATTATAAACGGCATTGAAAGGTCTGTTGTTTCCCAAATCATCCGTTCTTCAGGTATTTTTTTCACTTCAAACTATATACGGGGCAAAAAATATTATGGCGCAAAAATTATTCCCAACCGCGGTGCCTGGCTGGAAATAGAAACAGATTCCAATAATGTTTTGTGGGTAAAAATAGACCGCAAAAGGAAAGTGGCAATAACTTCATTATTACGGGCTTTTGGCTATTCAACTGATGAAGAGATTTTGGCTTTATTCAAGGAAGCAGATACTAATCCAAATGTTAAGTATATCAAAAATACGCTGGAAAAAGACATTGCCAAAAATCAGGACGAAGGCTTGATTGAAATTTATAAAAGAATCAGGCCAGGAGATTTGGCCACGGCTGACAATGCCAAATCCTTGATTTACGCTATGTTTTTTAGGTTTGAACGTTATGATTTGGGTAAAGTCGGACGTTATAAAATCAACCAGAGATTCCATCAGAATATTAAAAATATACCGGAAAACAGAATTTTAAGGAGGGAGGATTTAATAGAAGTTATTAAGGAGATTATCCGCTTAAACAATACCCAAGAAGAAGCTGACGACATTGACCATTTAAGCAACCGCAGGATCAGGGCTGTAGGCGAATTGATTCAGAATAAATTTAGGATCGGCTTGGCCCGTATGGAAAGGATTGTCAGGGACAAGATGAGCACTGTTGATTTGGAGAGTATGACTCCGGGCCGTTTGGTAAATGCCAAGCCAGTAATGGGCGTGGTTAAGGAATTTTTCATGTCTTCCCAGCTTTCACAATTTATGGACCAGACAAATCCTTTGGCCGAACTGGAACACAAAAGAAGAATTTCTGCCATGGGGCCGGGCGGTCTTTCCCGGGAAAGGGCAGGTTTTGAAGTGCGTGATGTTCACGCGACTCATTATGGCAGGATTTGTCCCATTGCGACGCCAGAAGGACCTAATATCGGCTTGGTCGGCCATTTGGCTAGTTACGCCCGGATTAATGAATACGGTTTTATTGAAACTCCTTATAAAGTGGTAGAGCGCATTGCTTTAGAAGACATTAAAGATCCTATTGACAATAAAAAAATTAAAAAAGGCCAAAAAATCCCCAAAGAAGTTATTGATCATTTGCGTTCTAAAAATATAAATTTTAAAGCTAAAGCCATGGTTACTAATGAAATTGTTTATCTCAATGCTTTGCAAGAAGAACGGTCAATTACAACCGCAGCTACCACGCCGCTTGATGAAAAAGGCAATTTCAAAAACGAGAAAGCCGAAGTTAGAAAATACGGCCAGCCAGATATTTCTTTAGTGGAACAGATTGATTATATGGATGTTGCTTCAAATCAAATAGTTAGCATTTCTACTTCTTTGATTCCTTTTTTGGAACATGATGACGCTGTCAGGGCTTTGATGGGTACAAATATGCAAAGGCAATCAGTCCCTTGCATTAATCCCCAGCCGCCTTTAGTCGGCACTGGGGTGGAGAAAATGGCTGCTTTTTATTCAGGGCATATTGCTATTGCTGAGGCTAATGGGAAAGTGACAAATGTTGACGGCGGCAGAATAGAGATTTTAGAAGATAAGGGCAATTTAAAATACTATGATTTAAATAAATTTAGAAGGTCAAATGCTTCAACTTGCATCAATCAGCATCCGATTGTACAGCTAGGCGAAAAAGTCAAAAAAGGCCAGGTTCTTTCTGACGGCCCTTCCATTGCCGAAGGCGAATTAGCTTTGGGCCAAAATGTTTTAGTGGCTTTTATGGGTTGGAGCGGCTATAATTATGAAGACGCCATAATTGTTTCTGAAAGAGTGGTGCAAAAAGACCTTTACACCTCAATTCATATTGAAAACTATCAGGTGGAAGTTCGGGAAACAAAATTAGGTTCCGAAGTAGTTACAGCAGATATTCCCAATATTGGCGAAGAAAAATTAAAAAATCTTGATGAAACTGGTATCATCAGAATCGGGGCAGAAGTTTCTTCCGGGGATATTTTAGTTGGCAAAATTACGCCCAAAGGCGAAACAGAGCTTTCAGCTGAAGAAAAATTATTGCGAGCCATCTTTGGCGAAAAAGCCCGCGATGTTAGGGACAGCTCTTTGTATTTGGAACATGGTGATCATGGCAAAGTTATTGATGTCAAGATATTTTCCCAGGAAAAAGGCGACAAACTTTCGCCCGGGGTTACGGAAATGGTACAAGTTTCAGTCGCTGATTTAAGGAAAATCCAGGTAGGAGACAAAATGGCGGGCCGTCATGGCAACAAAGGCATTATTTCAAAAATTGTGCCGATTGAAGATATGCCGTTTTTAGAAGACGGAACGCCGATTGATATTATTTTGAGCCCTTTAGGCGTTGTTTCGCGCATGAACTTAGGGCAGATTTTAGAAACACACCTTGGCTTGGCAGTTAAAAAATTGGGTTTTAAAATTGCTACGCCTGTCTTAGCGGGTATAACAGAAGAGGATATTAAAGAATTGCTTCAAGAAGCAGGCTGGCCAAAAGACGGCAAAGTTATGCTTTATGACGGCCGAACAGGCGAGTCTTTTGACCAAAAAGTGACGGTTGGCTACAACTATATTATGAAACTGAACCATATGGTGGAAGATAAAATTCACCAACGGTCAATTGGCCCGTATTCATTAATTACCCAGCAACCTTTGGGCGGGAAAGCCCAGTTTGGCGGCCAAAGGTTTGGTGAAATGGAAGTCTGGGCATTAGAAGCTTATGGCGCTGCCCATACTTTGCAGGAAATTTTGACAATCAAATCTGACGATGTGCCTGGCCGTTCAAAAGCTTATGAGTCAATAATCAAGGGAGAACCGATCAGAAAGTTAAACATTCCTGAATCGTTTAATGTTTTAGTCAGAGAATTAAAAGGCTTGTGCTTGGAAGTGGAATTGCTAAAAGACGGCCAAATAATCAAAGACGTAAAGAAAAAGGCAAAATAATTTATTTGCTTGGTAAGGCGCGTGTTTTTTTGTTTTTTTAAATCCACTTGCCCAAATTTATATTTTTTCATAAATAATATATTAATATTATGATTTTTAACCAGACTAAACCTTTAGATTTTGACGCCATTAAAATTAGATTGGCTTCTCCTGAAGCAATAAAAACCTGGTCTTACGGTGAAATTTTAAAGCCAGAAACAATTAATTACCGTACTCAAAAACCTGAAAAAGACGGACTTTTTTGTGAGAGAATCTTCGGGCCTTCCAAGGATTGGGAATGCTATTGCGGTAAATATAAAAAAATACGCTATAAAGGCATTGTTTGTGACAAATGCGGAGTAGAGGTCACTCATTCAATTGTCCGCAGGGAAAGGATGGGACACATTGAATTGGCAGCGCCAGCTTCCCATATTTGGTTTTTGCGGGGAGTGCCTTCCCGTTTGGGCTTAGTTTTAGATCTTTCTGCTCAAAATCTGGAAAAAGTAATTTATTTTGCCAGTTTTATAGTTACTAAAGTTAATGAAGAGCTAAAAAAACAGTCTTTGGAACAATTAAAACAGGAGTTTAAGTCCAAGAAAAAACAAATTGAAAGCAATTTTAAAAATAAAGTTAATCAGATTAAAAAAGATAAGAATCTTAAAGAAAAAGATAAAGATAAAAAAATAATAGCGTTAAATCAAGAAAAAGAGCAGGATTTAAAAGATTTGGAAGGTGAGTTTACCAGGACAGAGCAGGATTTGAAAAATTTAAAGGTTAAAAAAATTATTTCCGAAGAGCTTTACCATGATTTTTCTTTAAAATTCGGTCATATTTTTGAAGCAGAAATCGGGGCTGAAGCAATCAGAAAATTATTAGCGGAAATAGATTTAGACAAATTGGCTAAAAAACTTGAAGCAGAAAAAGAAGAAGCGATCGGAGCTAAAAAAGAAAGGGTTAGCAAGCGCTTAAAATTAGTTAAAAATTTAATCAAAAATCAAATCCGGCCAGAATGGATGATTTTGAATGTTATTCCGGTTATTCCGCCTGATTTGCGGCCAATGGTACCTCTTGACGGCGGCAGGTTCGCCACCTCTGATTTGAATGATTTATACCGCAGAGTAATTAACCGCAACAATCGTTTAAAAAAATTAAATGAATTAAATGCGCCCGAGGTTATTATTAGGAATGAAAAAAGAATGCTTCAGGAAGCGGTTGACGCTTTGGTTGACAATAGCGCCAGGCATTCCAAAACCACGACAGCTTCAACAGGCCAAAAAAGGCAGTTAAAATCAATCGCTGATATTTTAAAAGGCAAGCAAGGCCGTTTTAGGCAAAATCTTTTAGGCAAACGCATAGATTATTCAGGCAGAAGCGTGATCGTGGTCGGACCCGAATTGAGATTAGACCAATGCGGCTTGCCCAAAAGAATGGCATTAGAGCTATTTAGGCCTTTTATTATCAGCCAATTAATTAAAATGGAATTTGTCCATAATATCAGAAGCGCAAATCGTTTTATTGAAAGTGGCAGGCCAGAAGTTTGGGATATTTTGGAAGAGGTAGTCAAAGACGCCCATGTTTTATTAAACAGGGCTCCGACTTTGCACAGGTTGGGCATTCAGTCTTTCCGTCCCATATTGATCGAGGGCAAGGCAATACAATTGCATCCTTTGGTTTGCAGCGCTTTTAATGCTGATTTTGACGGCGACCAAATGGCCGTGCATGTGCCTTTGACAGAACAAGCCAAAGACGAAGCTAAAAATATAATGCTGGCGACTAGAAATTTATTAAAGCCGGCTACAGGCCATCCTATTTCTACGCCTAAAATGGATATTGTCTGGGGATGCTATTATATCACTAGTTTGGAAGAAAAAAATGATCCGCCTAAAGCCTTTTCTTCTTTTCAGGAATCAATTTTGGCTTATAAATCAGGCGTTATCAGTATTAGAGAAAAAATTAAAGTCAGGGATATTTTACCAGGCGCTAAAAAGCAGGAAATAATAGAAACTAATGTGGGTCGCATTTTATTTAGCCGGCTTTTGCCTAAGGAAATAGGGTTTTTTAATGAAGTTGTGACGACTAAGAATTTGGGTGAAATAATTAAAACAGCTTTAAGTATTTTGGGCAAAGAAAAAACAGCCAATCTTTTGGACGAAATAAAAGATTTAGGTTATTATTATTTGACGCAAAGCGGCTATTCCTGGAGCATGGATGATTTGCCGGATTTAAAAGAAAAACAGGCATTGATAGAAGAAGGTGACAGACTGATTGATAAGGTTCATGAACAATATCAGCAAGGCTTGTTAACCAAAAGCGAAAGACGCGCCAAAATTATTGAAATTTGGACAAATATTAAGGATAAGATAGTTCAGATAAGCAGAGAATGTTTGGATAAAAACGGGCCGGTTTATACCATGGTTACAGCTGGAGCCAGAGGTTCTTGGGGGCAGGTGACTCAAATGGTTGGCATGAAAGGTCTAGTTTCTAATCCGGCAGGTGAAATTATTGAACTGCCGGTTAAAGCCAGTTTTAAAGAAGGCTTTGATGTCTTAGAATATTTTATTTCTACTCATGGTTCAAGAAAGGGTCTTTCAGATACAGCTTTAAGAACAGCCAATGCCGGCTATTTAACTCGCAGGCTGGTTGATGTAGCGCAGGACGTGGTTGTTAATGAAGAAGATTGCGGCGACAAAAAAGGCCTTTTGTATACTAAGAAAGAGAGCGAAGAAATAGGCGTTGACCTTTTAGAAAGAGTCTGGGGTCGAGTTTGTTTGGAAAAAATTATTCATCCCAAAACAGGTGAAGTTATTATTGGAAAAGGCCAAGTAATTAATGATGATATTGTTAAGAAATTAAGGGAGATTGACCTGGAGCAGATTACTGTCAGATCGGTTTTGACTTGCAAGCTTACCAAAGGCGTCTGCCGCCAATGTTATGGCTATGATTTGGGGTACAATAAATTGGTTAGTTTGGGTACGGCAGTCGGCATTATTGCCGCGCAAAGCATTGGCGAACCAGGCACGCAGCTGACAATGAGAACCTTCCATACAGGAGGCGTTGCTGGTTCTGATATCACGCAAGGCCTGCCCAGAGTTGAAGAATTATTTGAGGCCAGACCGCCAAAACGCAAAGCTTTTATGGCAGAAGAAGATGGCTTGGTGTCTATTTCCGAAGCGCCTAAAAAAATTGAAGACGAAAAAGGCCGGGTTTTATTAAGCACGGCTTATGGCCAGAAGATATTAAAAATTAAATATGAAAAAGTGGGCGAAGAAATTCACCAGATTAAAAACGAACAGGTGAAATTAAAAGTTAAAGAAGGCGATAAAGTTAAAAAAGGCCAGCTTTTATTTAAGGATGATAATAAGGATATTAAAGCAAAATCAGCCGGGGTCATTAAATTAACAGAAAAAACAGTTAAAGTAATTGGCAAGCTTGAGGGTGAAAAAGAATATATTATTCCGCCTGGTTATCGCATCTGGGTTAGTGATGGCGATTTTGTCAGACAAGGCGACCAATTGACTGAAGGCAGTTTGGATCTCCAGCAATTATATAAATTAAAAGGCAAGGATGAAGTCAAAAAATACATTGTTAAGGAAATTCAATATATTTATTCTTCACAAGGCCAGCGTTTAAATGAAAAACACATTGAAGTAATTATTAGGCAGTTATTTTCCCGCGCTTTGGTGAAAGACACTGGGGATACTAATTTACTTCCCGGAGAAATCGTAGAAAAAGCCGAACTAGAAGAAGCCAATAAAGAAACAGCGAAAAACAATGGCAAAGAAGCTGTTGCTGAAGAATTGTTTTTAGGAATTACCAAGGTTTCCTTGACTACTCGCAGCTTTTTATCAGCGGCTTCGTTCCAGGAAACTTCTAGGGTTTTAATTAATGCGGCCATGACAGGCAAGGTAGACAAGCTGGAAGGCCTGAAAGAAAATGTCATTATTGGCCGTTTGATTCCAGCTGGCACTGGCTTTAAGAAAAAAGGCAAAAAAAGAGAAGAGGAAGAGTAAAAAAGTTTCATTATTAAATAAAAAAACGCTTCACTTGGGTGGGGCGTTTTTTAATTTTAAAGCCTAAATTTCAAATTAATTTTAAATGACTTAATTTTAAATTTAGTATTTAGCCTTTATTTGAAATTTTAAATTAATAATTTAGACTTAGGCTTTTTGTTATATTAAGCTGACAGAAAATAGGCAATTAAAGGAAAATTTATCTAATTTTAGCCTATTTATACCCAGTCACTCTTGACAAGTCTTAATAGATATGATATCATGCGGAATTACACTTGAAAAAGATTGTACTGTTGCAGAGTTAAAGTTACCTTTTGTGGATAAGTAATGTTATTTAAAGATTCAAACAATGTGGCTGTAATTTTTTGTTGAGGTGTCATCCTATTCATACCAAAACCGCCATGCCTTCTATG
>Ga0209614_1001059_pt1 | contig 21826 bp, 15 predicted proteins | sample BlaSprsedimmetaG_FD_185484 | JGI IMG/M metagenome (GOLD analysis project Ga0209614, IMG submission 185484) | Hot spring sediment bacterial and archeal communities from California, USA to study Microbial Dark Matter (Phase II) - Blank Spring... ... | reverse complement strand
CACTGTCGCCACAGACGCCGCCAGCGCCGAAATCTGCGCAGCAGCAGCTCTAACCTGCCCGGCTCATGCTTACGCCATCGCCGCACTTTGCGCCGTCGCCACCGCCCAGATCGACGCACGATTTCCATCTGCATATCCCACTTCCACCACGGTCGAAGCGGCGGTTGGTCTCTCTGAGATTGTTCAAGCACTGTCGAACCGAAACGGTCCGCATGGCCCTCTGGCTCTGTGACTGCCCTTGAGTTGCCAAGGCCAGTTGACCAATATGTCAAAATCAACGACAATACGATCAGGTATGCTGTCAGCTTCATCTCTTACCTCCGGGTATGGTGGGATGACTGACAGTATGCCAGAAATTATCTCAATTGTCCAGGGACACTACCCAGCGACGAATCAGGAAAGAAACGAACGATCTCGGGAGACTCGTCACAACGGGACGAGTGCCATCCATCGGCGGTGAACTCTCACCACGTCCCCTCCTCGATAAGACACTTTCGACAAGTCCCCCGGTCAGAAAGGAGACGCAGTATTGAGAAGAATCCCTGTTGTATGAAACCCGTCCCCAAAACCGCATATCACTTGTGCCAATCAGTTAGAGTGAAAGGAGTTCTCACGATGTACAAGAAACTGCTCTGGATCGGCATCGCGGTCGTGTCCGCGATGCTTTCGCTGGCCGTCGTAGCATTCCTGAGCGCCACGGCCTCAGCAGCGCCCTCTGCCATTGCTACATCCGCATCTCCTGCCGGAGAGGGCACGCCGCTGCCTGATTACCTGATCGCACTGCCCGTCCGTCTGCCGGAGTCTGCCGAAATCCCCGCCGGCCTCACTCCCGAGCAGGCCGCCGACTATGCCCGTCGCCTGACCTACCACCAGGCCCGACCCGCGCTGGCCGAGCTGGAACGTCTGCGGGCCGAGGGAAAGGTCGCGGGCTTCGAGGTGCGCCCAGACCTGCACAGTGTAGCGGTAGAGGTGACAGCGCCGGACGCGCTCTCCCGTGTGCAGGGCGCAGGGGCTATGCTCGCCAAAGGCGATGAGCCGCCGGCGTGCGCCGCCGCCGCTGCTGATGCGCTGGTCGAACAGGTGTTGGGCCTGAGTCGGGCCGCCGCGCTTGCTCCGCTGGCGCCCCAGGCCACCGACCCCAGCATTGATGTCTATGATCCACCCGGCAGCACCTACACCTACGTCAGGGGCCGCACGGCGTTCACCGCGACGACCGTCACAATGCGCATTCTGCGCCGGGGACAGGTGATCGCCACCCGCTCCACCGCTAGCAACAGCGGCGGCTACTACTATTTCTATCCATCCTGGCAAAGCTGCCCCACCTCCGGCTACAACTGGACTCTGCAACCCGGCGACGTGGTGGAAGTGACAGTCGGCGGCAACACGGTCAGCACCGTCGTCGCCAGCCTCTCCGCGTGGGTGGACCCGGTTGCCAACGTCGTGGCTGGCCAGACCGACGCTGGCCGCTCCGCCGAAGTGCATCTCTATCACTATGGTGACAATTTCTGCTCTTCAACCCATTTCTCTCACATTGCCTCCACTGACGGCAGCGGCAACTTTAGCGCCGACTTCACCGACCAGGTGGATTTCAACCGCATGGCCTACAGCACCATCTACGCCCGCGACGCGAACGGCAATTCCACCTACGCCTCCTTTTACGCCTACCGCATCTATTCCAGATTTGGCAGTAGCTCCATCTACGGCTACCTGAAGCCAAAAGTCTCCTTCACCGCCACGCTCAGCCGCCCAGGCAGCCTGCACCTGGTGCCCTACACCGGCCAGAGCGACGCCGACGGCTACTACAACGCCTGGTTCGGCGTCGAGATCCAGCCCGGCGACATCATCCACGTCAGCGGCGGGGGCGTCTCGATGCAGTACACGGCTACCAGCCTGGACGTGGCGCTGGACCACACCACCGACCAGGCCGCCGGCGCGACCGGCGCCAACCGGCAGGTGAAGGCGTGGTTCTACAAGCGCGACGATGGCTATTACCTGCAGACCTCCTGTACGGGAGGTTCACACTGCGCCAGCACAATAGCCCAAAGCAGTGGAAGCTTCACCCTGCCCACGACGCTGGACCTGGCGCGTGGGGATTACGCTTCCTTCTACGTCTACGATGCCGAGCGGCACTACCAGTACAGCAGTGAGCGCCCCGTCCCGGCCATCGTCGCCGAGGTAGGCTCCCGGGTGATGGGCTACTGGGGCGACCCCACCGCAGGTTACGTGACGATAACCATCAAGAGCGCCGGCGGCGTGGTCAAGTATACCACGCCCTGGGGAGTCTGGGTGGATTCGTGGGACGGCGAGTTCTCCGACTGGCCGTGGGTCACCATCGTCCCCTCCGACACGATCGAGGTGACGGACAGCGCGATGACCGAGACGATGACGGTGCAGAATTTTAGCGCCCGGCTGGACGGCGGGACGGGCCACCTGGCCGGCGCCGCCTACGACGACCACCTGCTGGCGACACTGTGGGACTTCCGGCGCGAAAGCGGCGGCTGGTGGACATACTGCACCGAGACCGACGTGGTCAGTGAGGCCTACGACCTGACCTTCAGCGGGGCGCAGGTCGGCGGGCAGGACGACGGCGCGGCCTGGAACACCGGCCCAGACGGCCACTACACCTACCGTTACTTCCACGCCTTTGCCGTCAACGCGGAGAAGGGGGATGACTATGTCAACGGCTACAGCGAGACGCCCAACACCGCGGTCACCATCACCCTGGGGCGCGGCGGCAATCCGCTCGTCGTTTACACCACTACGTCGCAGAGCAGTGGCTACTACTATGCCTACCTGAGCGACGTCACACCGGTGACCATCACCCAGAGCGACACCGTCACAGTGCAGACCGGCGACGGCGACGCGGTTTCTGTGCCCATCCCCGAGCTGACGGCCAACACCGACGGGGCCGACAATCGCGTCTACGGCCGCTCGCCGGCCAGCGAGCCGGTCAATGCGCAAGTGCGGCGGCATTACAGGTACGGGTGGTATGGTTATTCCCGCAATACCGCTGCCGACGCCTCCGGCGACTACAGCGTCAACTTCGATGGGTTGTACTGGTGGCGGGATTGTTCGGCGGTGGACGCCGGGCACGCCTGTAGCCAGCCGTCCGTTGATTACTACAACGCCGCCGGGCATCACATCTGGCTGGAAGGGCCGCTGCCTCAGCCTGTCGGACCGGACGGCTACGAGGACGACGATGTCTACACATCCGCGTCGGCCTACGTCGGCCTGCAGTCCCATACCTTCCACGTCGTCACCGATACCGACTGGGTTTCCTTCACCGTCCCGGCCGGCGACGCTGGGTCTGCCGTGTACCGGATCGAGACTCTCAACCTGGGCTGGGGGATGGACACGGTGTTGTACTTGTACGCCCTCGATGGGACAACGCTCATAGATTCCGACGACGACGGGGGTGAGGGGAGTGCTTCCCTCATCGTCTGGACGCCCGTCGCCACAGGGACGTATTACGTCATGGTCGAGCCGTATAGCAGCGGCAGCACAGCCTACTGCGACGCCGTCTATGACCTGGAGATTTTCATAGTGCGGGCGCACATCTACCTGCCGCTGGTCATCCGAAACGGCTAACCTCAGGAGAAACGCCGAATGGGGATTCCGGCGCTGCCTAGAATCCCTATTTCAGCATACGAAGACCCTACGGGTTTCCAAAACCCGCAGGGTCTTTTCGTTAGTGTTGCCGTACCTGCAACACCTCTCTCTATCGAGTTGGAACAGTGTAGTTCTATGTTTGCTTAATTTGACAATGGCACATTATGGCGGTGCATTTGCGGTTGTTTCGAGTGCAAACTTCTGGCGCTTCAGCCGACTGGCGCGTGAGCGAGTACGATTGACCAGGTGCTCGGCAATCAAGGTAATAGCCTGCTCTGACGTAAGCTGGGGCAGAGGCACAGCAGCGCGCAGTAAGATTCTGATGTTGGCCATCGAGAGCGCCGGCAGCACCTCCACGGCGAGCTGTTGGGCCAGGGCAGGGTCACGGACGATCTTTCGCGCCCATTCCCACTTTGTTTGGGCTGCAAACCACACAGCCAGGATGACCAGAGCGAGATGATGCTCCCAACCACGGTATTTGCGCGCTTCCAACTCATCCCAACCTGCTTCGGACTTGGCGTCTTGATTGGCGCGCTCTACGAAGTAGCGTTGGCACTTGAGCCACGCCAAGTCCTCGATGGAGGTATCGACTGGCGCATTGCTCAACGAGTAATTGTAACGATGACTCGCTTCATGCCGGATCACCAGCCATTCCTCGACCGGTTCGGTCTTCCCCTCGCGCAGCGTCCAGACGCGCCGCGCGGCGAAGGGGTCATTCAACTCACCGCGCTCAATGGAGCGCACCCGGACGCGTGTCCAAGTGGTATCTGTGCGCCGGGCGACTCGATGGACCGGGAACGGCTCGACGCCGTTGAGCACCTGTATGCGCGTCAGTTTCGGTCCCCGGCTGCCTGGCTTTCGTTCTGGCACACCCAGCTCCGGTCTTTCCAGGTAGACCTGGGTGTTACGAGGGACATCGGCCATATAGACCATCTCTGCCCCGGCCAATTGATCCCGCAACCAAGTACTGCGTCCGTACAGGTCGTCGCAGGCCACCGCTTCGAAGGGCAACCCCTGGGCCTGGACGCGCCGGATCATCTTCCAGCCCTTTTCGATCTTGGTCTCGAACTCCTGCGCCGGTGGGATGCCCACCTGCTGGCGCAGATCGTCCATCTCGGGGGTGAACCAACACGCTTGCAGGTACAACTCCCCATCCACCCACGTCCACACCGGTCCTTCAGGACGGGTCAAGTTCGCGTAGGCCAGGAAGACGCCCACCTGGCTCATATCCACTTTGCCCAACCGCCCATTGTGCTGTCGCCCGGCGCCCGCTTTCTTCTCCCCGGACTCGTCGGCGCTCTCGTCCAGGAGCAATACCCCTCCTCGTTCCAGGCCTGGCGTGGCCTTGATCTCCTTTCGCACCTGTTCCAAGCTCGTTTGTGTCCCCCACAGCGAGTTCGACATAAAGTGCTGGATGTTCTCCCCGGATATCCCCGCCGTACGTCCAATGGTGGTATAGTTGCGTCTGCCCTCCAGACGCAAGAGGGCACTCAGGTAATGGTAGGCATACTCGCTCGTGTCGCGGGTTTTGGTCTTGAAGTTCTCTGCAAACTTCGCCACAGGTTGCCGTTTGCACTGGCGACAGGTTAGTGACGCTCTGTCCTATCCACGCCAACACGAGTATAATGAGCCAAAGACGGGTACGCATAGCAGGCCTCCTTTGTCCGAGGTGATGCCTACTAGCGTGCCCGCTTTTGCCTGTTTTGTCAAGGTGCCGATGCTAATGCTGCAAAAGGCTTTCAGCTAATGTGCCATTGTCAAGTTAAAGACTTCCCAATCCAGCCCCAACAGCCGTCGTTGGCTTCCGCGATGTCACACGTATCACGCAGGTCGCAATCCACGCACGAGGGGAAGTTGAAGCGACGCACCTCGGCCCGAAAGTGAACATAGTCCTCGGACGTCCAGATCGCCGCCAGGTCCTGCGCGTTGACGTTGCCAAAGGTGTAGCGGCTCACCTCTTTGCGTCGCCCAAAGATATAGTATGGGTACGAGTGCGCGAGGGCGTAACAGGGACTGACGCCGCCGTCCCAGCCCACCACCAGCGCCTTGCCGCCGATGAAACGGCAGCGCCGCTCCGCCCCCCAGTTCATGCGCGGCAGTTCCACGATGCCCCACAGCAGCCAATCGCTGCTCTTGGTCGCCCAGCCGATAGCGATGGGCAGCGGGGGCCTCTCATCTCGCCCGTAGAGCGCTTCGGCGGCCATCTCTGGGGTGTGGGGCAGGACATGCGTCACCAGCACCCGGTTGACGCCCAACCGCTGGGCCACGTCCGGCAGCGCGGGGATCTGGGCCTCGTTCCGTCTCAGGGCCACGAACTCGATCCCCAGGCGCGGCCACGATGTCCCACGCTCGGCCTTGGCGCGATTGAGCGCCTCGACGTTTTGTGTCACCGTCCGCAGATTGGCGCCCCGGCGCACGTCGGCGTAGGTCTCCGCATCCACGCCGTCCAACGAGACGTTGACCATGTCAACGCCCATCTCGACCAACGCTCGCGTCCGCTCCTCCGTCAACAGCAGGCCGTTGGTGCTGATGGCGATTTGACACCTAACTCCTTGACCGCCGCCAGGTAGTCCAGGATGCGGGGATGGGAAAAAGGCTCCCCGTAGCCGCCCAAGACCACCTCGCGCAGGTCAGGCAGGCCGCGCAGACCGTCCATCACCCGCGCGAAGGTGGCCTCGCTCATGTCCTCCAGCGGGTCGTCCCACACGTTGCGCACGCAGGTGCGGCAGTGCAGGTTGCAGCGGGTGGTCAGCTCCAGGTAAACCTTGTGCACATCAAGCCGCAGGGGATAGAACGCCAGCCCCTCGCCCGTCCCCTCCAGCAAGAGTTCGGCGCCGCTTTCCAGGCGGCAGCGACGGCGCAGATCGTCAGGAAGTGTCAGCCTTCCCTCGGCGTCGAGCGTCAGTTTGACCAAAACGGCCTCCTCAACCGGCGCTAACGTCCAACGCCGCGCGCATCCAACCCACGACCTCGTCCACACGCGGTATACGGCCGGCGCAGACCAATTCCTCGTTCAACACCAGGCCAGGCGTAGCCAGAATGGGATATTCCATGATCTGGTCCAAGTCGGTCACGTGTTGGACGGTCGCTTCCAATTCGGGGTACTCTTCCCCCAACATTTCCAGCGCTTCCACCGCGTTCTCCTCGACGCGATAACAGTTGGGGCAACCGGGACCTAAAACCTTGATGCTGAGTTTCATTTGTTATCCTTTCTAATCTGTGAAAATCTGTGCGCAGTCATAAGGTGCGACGCACTTGAGTAGTGATGCGAGACTTGCCATTACGGCACGATCTCGATGGTCGGTTCGATCGTGATCTTGGACTCGACCGAGTTGGCTACCAGGCTGTACTTTTCCGCGGCTCGTAAAGCGCGCTGCGTACGGGCCTCGACGCGCTCTCTGTCCTCGTCGCCGGCCGAGATGACGATGTGCGGCCAGAGCTCGAGATCGGTAAAGATCTCGGTGCGGTCCAACTCGATCAGCTTGGTGCCCTCGGCGCGGCAGGTGTAGGATTGCAGATTCAGCTTGAACCGTTCTGTGGCCCAGATGAACATCATCATGATGCAGGTGTTGGCCGCAGCCACGAAGGCGTCCTCGGGGGTGAACACGCCCGCGTGCCCGTGGGCGTCGGGCGGCGCAGAGAAATCCATCTCCGGGCCGTTGCCCATCACGATGTGACCCCAGTGCTCGCCCGTCCATTCTACGGTGGTATGATACATGGCGGTTGTAGCCATCAGTTCTCCTCCTTTTGGCGGTAAAATGCAGCGTATTCGCGCAGCACGGCTTCCGTGTACGTCTCCTCTTCCCCCTCCGGGATGGGCGTGTAGATTTTGACCACGTTCATCAACTCCTCGGCGACGCCGCCTGCGGGGGATTTGCCCTGCTGGTGGAACTGCTCAAAGATCAGCGGCAGGGCGATGAACGTGACTTCTTTCCCGTTCACCGACACTTTTTGGATGGGGATGCCGGAACCGCAAGCGCAACTGGCGACTTTGGCCTCGGTTTCTTCCTTCGCTATGGTTTCCGCCCGCGCCGCCCCGGCGGGCCTGCCACGCCGCCGATCCCACTTGACGCCCAGCAGCTCGTCCGCCGTCTGGGCGATCCGTTCGGCCACGAGGTCCACGGCCTCGGATCCAGATCCATTCAACCGCCGGGCGCTGCCCAGGTCGCCTCCAAGACCGTTGCCCGCGATCAAATCGGTGACCACGATCTCGGCCGCCGGCTTGCCGGAGTACATTTCTGTGCCCCGGGCGGCGCAGCGTTTGTCGCAGCCGTCCACGGCGATGGTGGGGTAGAAGCGGGCGAAGGCCCGGTCCTGTCGGCGATGCCCTGGGGCTTGAACTCGCGATGGCGGCGGTAGGCGTCGAGCACGGCGAAATCGCGCGCCACCGTCCCGCCGCTCTCCTGCACCATCTTGGTGGCGCAGGCCAGTTTGCAGCCGTCGATGGTCACCGCCGGATTATCCGCCAGCGCGGCGCGGGTCTCATCGTCGCCCAGCACCAGCAGGGCAAGCGGTGTCAGTCCAGTCTCATCGGGACGCAGGTCCTCCAGCACCTCGTAGGCCGCCTCGCGGCTGACCGTGCCCAGTGTTTTGCCCAGGCCGCTGCACGGCACCAGCATCACTTTGCGTTTCCCATTACCCTTTGCGTCGTTCATAGCTTCTTCGCTTCCTCCTCCGCCTCTTGCTTCATGATCTCGAAATAGGCTGCCGGATCGAGCAGGCGACCGCGGTCGGCCTCCCAATCCCCGGCCTCGATCACCACCAGCCAGCCCTCGCCGTAAGGGGCCTGATTGATCACCTCCGGCGACAGATCCATCGCCGGGTTGACCTCCACGACCGCGCCGGTCACCGGCGAGGAGAGGACGATGTCCACCTTGATCGTCTCGATCACCGCGACCTCGTCGCCGAAAGCGAGGGCCGTGCCCTCCGGCTTGATCTCGGCGAAGGCGACGTCGCCGCTGCGCTGCTGCAGAAAATCCGACAGGCCGATGCGAACCCGGCTATCTCCCTCCGGCAGGGCCCACAATCCCTCCTCGTTGTAAAAACGGTCGGTGGGCACCTCGAACCGGAATTTGTCCAACGTGAATTCCAATATGTCTGTCATCGTAACCTCCTATCTTTGCGTGTGATATGGATCGTCGCATCCCGGAAGCCCAGGGCGGCCTCCAGCATCGCCTCCGGCAGCGTGGGATGGGCGTGGGTGGTCCAGGCCAGATCGTCGGCCGTCAGGCCCATCTGCACTGCCAGCGCGCCCTCGGCGATCAAGTCGGTCACGTGCGGCCCCATCATGTGGACGCCCAACACGCGCCCGCTCTCTTCCTCGCACACCAGTTGGATCAGCCCCTCGGTCTGGCCCAGAATCTGGGCCTTGGGCGTGGCGGAAAAGGGAAATTTTGTCACTTTGACCACAAAGCCCTGCTCGCGGGCCTCGTCCTGGGTCAGGCCGACGCCGGCCACCTCCGGGCGGGTAAAGATCACGTTGGGCGTCGCCCGGTAGTCCACCGTGCGCTCGCCGCCGAGGGCGTTCTCGGCCGCCACCCGGCCGTCCACCATGGCCTTGTGAGCGAACATCGGCCCGCCCACCGCGTCGCCGATGGCCCACACGTTGGGCACGCTGGTCTGCAACCGCTCATCCACGGCGACAGCACGGCCGTCCATCTCGACGCCGACCTCCTCCAGGCCCAGGTTCTCGGTGTTGGGCCAGCGTCCCACGGCGATCAGCACGCGCTCGCCTTCGACCGCCTCCTCGCCCCGGCGACCCTCGAAGACGACGCGCAAGCCGGCGCCGGCGGCCTCGATCCGTCGCACCGCGGCGCCGGTCTGGATGGTCATCCCACGGCGGTGGAGCGTGATCGCCAACCGCTTGGCGAACCGCTGGCCGATCAGTCCCGGCAGCAGCGTCGGCATCATTTCCAGGATGGTCACCCGGCTGCCCAGCGCCTCGTAGATGGAGGCGAACTCCAATCCGATCACGCCGCCGCCCACGACGATCAGGTGCTCCGGGACATCGGCGATGGTCAGCGCCTCGGTAGAGGTCATCACCCCGGGCAGGTCCAGCCCCGGAATGGGCGGACGCGCGGTGACGGAACCGGGGGCGAGGATCACCTGCCTGGCAGAGACGCGCGCGGCGCGGCCTTCCCGATCGGTCACCTGCAGCGTATCCGGGGCGGACAGCCGTCCTGCGCCGCGCACCAGCGCCACCCCGCGCTCCTCCAACAGCCGTTTCACACCGCCGACCAAGTTGTCCACCGTGCCCTGCTTGTAGGCCATGAGCGCCGGCAAGTCTGGTCGGGCCTCGGGAATGACGAGGCCAAAGTCCGCGCCGCGCCGGGCCTCGACCAGCAAGTTAGTCGCTGTGGTCAGCGCTTTGGTGGGGATGCAGCCAATGTTGAGACAGGTCCCGCCCACGCGCTCTTTTTCCACCAGCGCCACGCTGGCGCCGAGTTGGGCGGCGCGCAAAGCAGCTACATAGCCGCCGGGGCCGGCCCCCAGGATAGCAACATCGTAAGATTCAGACAAAACAACCCCCTTCAGATTTGTTCGCGCGTATAACCGGACGAATCTTGAACCAAGTGCGTCGCACCTAGCTCGTTTGAAACACACCCTTCAGATTTTGACGCCTTTGCTCTCACACTCCATACACAGGTCTGTCGCCCGGTTGGTCGAATAGACCAATCCACAACCGGGACAGGTGACTTTGCGCAGGCTGCTCTTTTTTCTCGGTTGTGGTCGCAGTTCCGGCGGCAGCGCCGCAAAGCCATCCTTCACGCACGTGCACTGTAATGGTTGATTTTTCGATTCTTCTGGTTTCTTCTCCACACCCATAGTGACCTCTCTCGCAATCAGACACCTTTACCTGGTGTGTCTATCTACCTCTACTGGGGCGGTTGCTCTCTCACGACCTGCTTGGGCCGCGACAAGCCGCTGGCGCTCCCGTCGGCCGACCCAGGCCGCTGCGATGGCCGAACAGACGCCCAGCGCGACCAGGATGATCAGAATCACCCAGGCGTTCGTGCCATTCACCCAGGCGCCAAAGAGCAAGCCGGACAGCGTGCTAAAGATCGTCACCAGCGTCACATAAACCGCCGTCTTTTTGCGGCCGATGACCGAGTTGGTGATCAGAATGGATTGTAAACTCAGTTCAGGATCGGCCAGCAGGTAGGCCAGCAGCGGCCCCCGGTGCATACCCAGCGAGAGGAACGTCTGCGCGATCGGCACCTCGACCAGCGTAGGGAAGTACATAAAGACGCCGAACAACACGCCGACCAGGTTCGCCCACACGGTGTTCTGTCCGGCAATCGCCGCGATCCACGTCTTGGGAATGACGGCCCGCGCCATCCCGGCCAGGAAGACGCCGATCAGCAGCAGCGGAATGATCTGTTTGACGAAACGCCACATCTCCCACAGCCAGTCCTGCATCTCGTGGGCCTCGAACTGCCGGGCAGCCATCCACCACACGGCGGCGATGAGCCCGATCTCGGCGATCAGTTTGCCCGTGATGCCCACGCTCAACCCCTGCGCGACGGCTGCGACCTTGAACGAGGCCACGATCAGCGTCAGGGAGATCAACCCCAGCGCCGCACAAGTCCAGGTGTTGAATCCCCTGTCTACCTGATTCAGCCCCAGCCAGGCGGCGACGCTGATCAGGATCAAGAGCCCGATGAGGGCGACGCCGTGCACGCTGACGCCTTCGATGCCCAGGGCGGGATTCGGCGGCACGATGCCATCGAGCCAGCCCTGGAAAGAACCGGCCCACGCGCCGGGGAGCGTGAATGTGGCGTAACTGTCGGTCAACACACTGACCTGCAAGGTGCCCGCGACGAGCACGCCCAGCAGCAACGCGAAAAAGACCCACGTGCGGGCCGGCACGCGCGCGCCCTGGGCGAACGCCCGGCTGCTGTTCGTCGCCTCGTTGTGCGCCGCGTCGTCCGCCCGAAAGAACCAGGCCATCAGCAGGCCGATGCCGATGCCGAACACGATCGAGAGGATGATGCGCGCCAGGGCAATGTCCATCCCAATCTGCACGCCGGTGAACGAGATCGCCAGGATGTTGATCGCCGGCCCGACGAAGAGGAACGTGATCGCTGGCCCCAGTCCGGCGCCTTTTTTATAGATGCTGGCAAAGAGCGGCATGATCGTGCACGAGCAGACCGCCAGCACGAATCCGCCCGCCGCCGACGCCGGGTAAGAGATCCACTTGGAAGTATCCCGTCCCAAGTACCTGGTGATCGCCTCCTTGGGGACCAGCGCTGACAGCGCCCCGGCGATGAAAAAGGCCGGCAGCAGGCACAACAACACGTGGGCGGCCAGGTAGGCCGCCAGGCTTCCCAACCCAGTTTGCAATAGCGTTGCGATGTATTCGACGACGTTCATCTCAATTTTGCTCCTTTCTGTATGTACTCTGGTTGAACACGTTTTCCCAAAAAGAAGACAGGGTTGGGCGCAACCGACCCTGCCAGATCTCGAAATGCATCCATTCAGTCGCCAGTCAAACAGAACCAATGCCCATTCACCGCCCACCCGCTTCCAGCTCACACTGAGGACACCGACAAGCGGCGATATGTTCAACTTCCCCAGGCGGCCCCAGGATTTCCTCGATCACCCGTTCCGTTTGCCGGTCAACCAGCCGGTAATAGACGAGTAAACCATCTCTCCGATCCATCACCAGATCCGCCTCCCGCAGCACCCGCAACTGTTGTGACACGTACGCCTGAGGCCGATTCAATGCGGCCTGTAGGTGGCACACGCACGCTTCGCCTTTCCGCAACTCGTCCAGGATACACAGCCGAGCGTGGTGGGAGAGGATTTGAAACAGTTTTGCCGCCTCGAAATAAGCGTTCTCGCTGATCACGCACCTCGGACTAGATTCATTGCATTGTATATTCAACACGTTGCATATAGTACCACAAATAATTATCTCTGTCAAGTTGACAACAATTAGGGGGAGCGATGACCTGTCGTCGGAATTGAAAACTCCCCCACCCATCCTCTGCTCCCCACACCGTCTGAGACGCGCGATTCTCAATCCATTGGGGCTGGCTTCGGAACGGATGGGCTTTTCGGCCAGGACAAGGCTAGGGGAGTGCGCAAATCCATTCGTGCAATTGTGCCGCGTTGGTCAAATTCGTGCTAGGCCTCATAGTTGAATAGATGACCGGCCGGGCCAGAAAAAGCGCCAGTAGAGATAGATCGCGATCACGTAGGTGGTGATCGTGCCCAAAAAGACGGGCACGAAACCGTACTCGACCTGCAACCAGCCACTGACGGACGGGCTGAACGCCCAGCCCAGGTTCCAGCTCATACTGACCAGGCTGGCGACTGTGCCGCGCGCCTCGGGCGCCGCCTGCTCCATCACAAACGCCTGATAGACCGGGCTGCTCATATTCATCAGTGCCAACCGCACCAGGTACGCGCCAGCACTGAGCCAGAACCAGGACGCAAAGCCCAGTATGATCAAGAATGGGATCGACAGCGCCTGCGTCAGCACCACCACCGGGATCTTGCCGTATCGATCGGCCAACGGCGGCGCAATGAGCAGGCCGATCCCCATCGCGAGCGAGCCCCACGCAAATAACGTGCCGATGGTAGCGTCGGGGCTGCCGTGGACGGTACGGTAAAAGATGTTGATGAACGGCATCAGCAGACCGGCACCGAGCGAGGTGATGAGCATAGGACCAATCAATTTGCCCAACAGCGCTGGGTGGCGCCGGGCGTATTCGAACGGCGATAGCACTGCCTCGCCCATCTGGCGCGTGGTTTTCCGGCGGCGGAGCAGACTTAACGGCAGCAGGCCAAGCGCCGATGCGGCGACGACGATGCCCAAGGCCAGGCCATACGCGGTCGAGCTGGTGGCCTCGGCGCCTACCGCGCTGCCAAGCCACGCCGGAAGATTCCCTCCAAGCCAGTTGCCCACGAACGACGCCATCATCTGGCTGCCGGAACTGAACGAAAAAAGATACGTCCGCTCCTTCTCACCACTGTTTTCGACCAGAAACGGCCCCATCGTCACACCGCTCAGGCTGTGCGCCAGACCCATCACCACGTTCATCAGGTAGAAACCGTTCGAGACGCGCCAGACGACCATGCCGGCTACAGCGGCTAAAGATAGCAGGCCAGCGACCAGCAGCGACGACTTACGGCCGAGCCGATCGCTCACGTAACCGGCCGGCAGCGCGCAGAGCAGCGAGACGGTGCTGCTGACGGTCATCAGCCGGCCGAGCAGCGCCTCGTCGTACCCCAAACTGAGGACGTAAAAGTTGAACAGCAGCCGAAAGACGCCGAACGCAACACCATTGACCACAACATAGGCCAGGTAGAGACGGGCGTTGGGACGAAAGAGGCGCAAGTTGTGCCCATAGGTGCGCAGGCCGCGTGGCAGAGATCGCATTCGATTGGTCCTCATCGGCTACACCTCGTGCTGAGAGCAGTGACAAACATCGGAAAACACGTGTCGCCCGCATCGCGCAGGCAGCTGACAAAGACCATCAACGCCGCGATCATTGGTTGGACAAAGCCAACGATGCACACAATTTGCGCTTGTTCCAGAATCGTAACCGTCCTACACCGCTCGTTCGCTACCGACCGCTCCACGTGGCGCGTCGGTCGAGGCCGACGCCGCTCTGCACGGCAGCGTAATTGCGCGTCACCACCGGCAGGTAGATGAACACCCCATCGCTCACACCAGTCACAGTGATGGCGACCGTGGCGACGTCGCTGCCGCCGTCATCGTCGGAAACGCGGTAGGTGAATGTCGCCGTGCCGGAAAAAGTCCGCGTCGGCGTGTAGACGAACGCGCCGTCGGCAGCCAGATGCACAACGCCGTGGGCCGGGCCGTCTTCCAGCGCGGCCGTCAGCGTATCGGACGGCACGTCACGATCGTTCGCCAGCACGCCCGGCGCATGCACGGTGAGCACAGCGTCTGCGGCGACCTCGTAGACGTCATCCTGCGCGACCGGCGGGACGTTGGCGACAGTGATCGAGGCGGTCCCGCTCATCGGCGCCGGCAGCTCAGTGCTGCTGAAAGCCGCCGTATTGGTGATGCGGGCCGGTCCATCGAGCGCCAAGGCCCGGAACGTCAGCGTGATGGCCTCACCCGGCGCGATGGTCAGGTCGTGAGCCAGGCGGGGCGGCGGCAGGACTGCAGAACCTGCACTGGGCGGCTCCAGCGTGCGCGTCCCCGTCAGCGCCAGGCCGACCGGGAGCGTGTCCGAGATCACCCCGCCCGAGAGCATGCCTAAGCCGGTGTTCTGCACCACGACCGTAAAGGTCACGACCTTGCCCTCGTCCACCTCTGCCGCGACGTGCGCGTTGACCGTCTTGTCCACCATCACACTGCGCGGCAGGGTCGGATCCCACAGGTCGCCCGCCTTCGCGCCGTAGAACGGGTTCTCGTGATCGAGGGCCAGCGCCACGTTGCCGGTCGAGTCCACCGCCTGGACAAAGTAATGCACCTCAGCCGCCACAGGCGGGACGAACCCCTCGGCCCACTCGGTGGCGGGATCGTACCTCAGCTCCGCTCGCCGCCAACTGTGCTCCCCCTCCTCCCGGTACAGCACCACCACTCGCGCCACGTCGCCGCTGTCGTCCTCGACCAGCACGCGGAAACGGAGGAAGATGCTGGTGCTGATCGCCTCCACCTGCCAGATCGTGGGCGGCATAAAGTCAGTGGCGGTGAGCGGCGCGTGGTAGACCTCAAAGTCCAGCTCCGTGTAGAGGCGCTGGATGCCGACCACCGGCCTGACCTCGGTCGTCGCCAGGAACTGGCCCGGCACGACGACCAACCGGTCGCGGGACTGCCCGTCGGCGGCGAGGAAGCGGTTGATCACGCCGACGTGGGCCGGGTACCACGCGCCCATCGGGTACGCGAACTCCTCTTCCAAGTACAACGTGTCGGTGACGATGCGGGAGACGAACGGGTCCGCGCCGACCACCTCGGTGAACGCGCCCCCGACCATCACCACGCCCTGCGCGACGGTGTCGGCGACGTGCACGTCCCGGCTGACGCGCGGCTGCGCCGGCCGCAGTCCGGCGACGTGGACGTCGTCCTCGCCGACCACGGTGTAGTACTGCCCCAGTTCGCCCACCGGATGCGCCGCGTAATCGAAGGAGAACGGAACGCTGGTGGTGAAGACCTCCGCTGCCCAGCCGACGCGCTGACTCGCCGACGCGCCGACGTGCACCGTCGTCGTGTTGGGCATCCGCACACCGAGCATCGGCAGGCCGTAGACGGTCATCACGGCCATGACCTTCTCGTCATAGTTGCTGAAGGCGCCGGCGGGCGCGGTGTTGAAGTAGCGCTGCTTGGCCCGCACGAGAGCTTGCCCCACCGTCGGCATTGCCCCGTCCTGCCAGACGCCCAACTCCTCCACGAAGTGGGTCATCAGCCGTTCGGAGTAAGCGATCAGGTCGGAGTCGCCGTAGCCGTATCCGGTGTTGCCGATGAAAGTCGCGCCCTGGCGCAGGAACGCCTGCGGCCAGTCCACGTCAGTCAGTGCGACTGGTTCCCCATCGGGCGTGTTCAGACCGGAGTGACAGCCGACGGAAAAGTGGAGCGTTCCACTGTAGTCGGCGTCGCCCGTGATCTCGGCCGCGAACACGTAGACGTCCGTGAGGGTGGGGGAGGGAATCAGCGTGTACGTCGCCGGGATGAGCAGGAAGTGCTGGAAATGGGCGTTGAGAGAGTCCAGATCGCTCGACCTGGTCACGCTGATGAGCCGGGCGCGCAAGTCGTCGGCTGTCCAGTCGTCGCTGATCAGGGTCGTGATGGTCGTGATCCCTTGCGCCGCCAGGGTGTTGCTGATGGCGACCGCCTGGTCGGTCAGGAAATCGTACCCGGTGACGAGGGCATCGTCAGGGGCGAGGCTGGGGTGGTTCAGGAAAGCGTCTATCGCGGCGGCGATCTCCGACGGGCGCTCCACCAGCCGCCCGATGCCGACGTGGGGCAGGTACAGCTCGCGCCCCAGCCAGGGGATCGGCAGCAGCCCGGCGTAGTAGTCGTCGCTGAGGATGTACCGCCGATCCAGGGACTCTGCGATGGCCGGCGCATCCACCCACCCCGCGTAGGTGCGCTCGTTGGCGATCAGCGCCTCGTCCCGGATGCGGCGGTGCGGCACAATCCGGTCGTCGCCCACGACGACGATGTACTCCAGGTTCGGGTAGGCCGGCGTCAGGCTGTAGAGCAGCGACTTGATCGTCATCGCGGCGTGATTGGCGTGCTGCGGGCTGGACGGGTGCTTGTCCCACAGCGCGTAAGCCCGGACGATCTCCGGGTAGTCATCCAACGCGACCAGAACGCCGTCCACGTCGGCGTGGCCTCGCAGCGCGTCGAGCCGGGCGAGCAGTTGGCTGGTGGTGATGGTGTCCGTCCCGGTGTAGAACTGGTTGAAGCGGCTCTCGTTGAACAGGATCAGCGTGCGCACGGCGGTGTCCGTGAGCGGCGTGGTGAAGGTCGGCGGGACGGTGTCGGTGATCGGGGGATAGGGGTCTACCGGCGGATGCAGGCCGCAGTTCAGCACGTAGGGCTGCCCGACCGCCTCTTCAGTATGCCCACTGACCGCGACATAGTAGGGGCCGGACAGCTCGTGCACGTCATAGACGATCTGCTCGGTGGCGGTCATCGGGTTCACCGATAGATCCACCAGCGTGCCGATGTTGCCCATGCGGCCGATGTTCCCCATCCGTCCGATGTTGCCCATGCGGCCAATGTTCCCCATCCGGCCGATGTTCCCCATCCGACCCAGGTCGAGCAGATCGCCGATGTTGCCCATCCGGCCGATGTTGCCCATGCGTCCGATATTGCCCATCCGTCCGATGTTGCCCATCCGTCCGATGTCTCGCAATTGACCGGTCTCTTCGTCCACCTCCGGCGCGAAAAGGTAGAGATCGTAGTCGGCGCTCAAGTTCGATAACGTCACAGTCAAGATATAATCCGGTTCCGGCACGTTGATCTTGTACCAATCGGTGTCCTTGACGCCGTCCACCGCGCTGGTGAGCGGCGCGCCGCAGCCGATCGGCTGTGCCGCGGCGCGGGAGTTGTTGGCGATGGTGACGCGGGTCGTCGCCGCGAGGCTGCCCTCACCGTTGGTCGCAGTGACGATGACCGTGTAGTACCCGGCGTTTGCGTAGGTGTAGACCGCCGTCGCGCCATTCGCGCGGCCGCCGTCGCCGAAGGCCCACTCGTAGACGACGTGGCTGCCCGTCGCGACCGTGGTCGTGAAGAACGTCGGCTGCCCCAGCGGGGTCGGGCTACTGTTCTCTGCCGTCAACCCCGTGATGGTGATGCCGCCCACGCTGACGAGCACCTCGTCCGGCGTCGGGTCGGCCAGGCCATAGGCGTCGGTCACGGTGAGTGTGAAGGTCAACACCCCGGGCTCACCCGGCGCAGTGAACATCTCATAAACACCGTTGGAGCCGCTCAGGCTGACTGGTGTGCCGCCGGTCTGCTTCCAGCCGTACGTCAGCGGCGTGTGGCCGTCGGGGTCGAAGCTGGCGCTGCCGTCCAGCACAACCAAGTCATCAACCCGCACACCTTGATTGGGCCCGGCGTCCGCCACGGGTGGCAGGTTCGTCACGACGACGGTCGTGGATGCCGCCACATCGCCCGCGCCGTTGGCCGCGGTGACGATGGCCGTGTAGGTGCCCGCACCCATGTAGAAGTGCGTGGCGGTCACGTCGGCGGTCGAGAAGTAGGAGCCATCGCCAAAGTCCCACGTGTACCAGATGTTGCTGCCCGCCGCGACGGTGGCGGTGAAGAACGTCGGCTGCCCCAGCGTCGTCGGGCTGCTGTTGAACGCGCGCAGCCCGGCGATCGGCACGTCGCTGGTGAACAGGAAGACCACGTCCTCGTTGTCGAAGGGGTTGAAGTCCTCCTCCGCACTGGTGATGATGGCCGTGTTGGTGATGACCACGCCCACCGATAGACTGGGGCTGATCTGAGCGGCGATCGTGATAACACCGCCTGCGCCGGGAGGCAGGTCCTGCACCTGCCAGACGTAGTGCGGCAGCGTCCCGGTATCCGTGATCGCCGCGCCGCTGCTGAGCACCGCGTAGACCATCAGCTCGGGCGGCACAACGTCGGTGATGAACACTCCCGTGGCGACGCCAGGGCCGAAGTTGGAGAAAATCAGGGTGTAGGTGATGGACTGTCCCGGCGCAGCAGCGGGCGGATCCACACGCTTGTCTATGAACAGATCGACGAGAGCCAGGGGCCGCCACTCGTCCGCGCCCAGATCAGGAGCGAGGCCGGAGGGACGCAGTTCACCGTCAATATCGGTCGTCACGCCCGCGTCCACGCCCTGGTCAATCGCCGCGCTGCTCGGTGACAGGTGAAAGCCATCGGGGGCGAAATCGGGGGCGCCGGTGACGGCGTTCGTGACCGTGATCAAGCCCATCCCGCCGACATCGGCCCCATTGCCGTGCCACAGCACGCCGTTCAGCGCGGCCACGCTGTCGACCGTGACGGCGACGCCCGTCATCTGGTTCACCAGGATCGTGTTCGTCATCACGACGCTGCCGCCGCCGTACACCATGACGCCATCGGCGCCGGGGCCGGTGTTGTCGTGGAGCGTCGTGTGCAGCAGATGGGGGGCCGAGTACTCGACCGCTAACCCAGACCCGGCGGAATCAAGGGACATCCCACTCGAGTTGCTGATGATGACCGTGTTGATCCACAGCGCGTCGCCGTCCATGCCGTTGAACGCGCCGCCGCCGATGCCCTGGCCGATGTAGCTGGCCGAGTTGTTCCACACGATATTGTCGCACAAGGTTGGGCTTCCGCCCTCTAGATAGATGCCCCCACCCAACCCCCAAGCGTCGGGCGCGGCGACGTTGTAGTGAATATCGTTGCCCAGCAGCAGCGCATCGCTCTCCGACATGGCGACACCACCGCCCTCGCCGGCCAGTCCAAATGGCGTGCCCGCGCCGGCGGTGTTGCTGTAAATCGCGTTATAGAGCAGTTGGGCCGGGCTGGCGAACAGATACACGCCGCCCCCGCCGCTCCAACCTTCGCGCCCGGCGACGTTTTCCCGGATCACGCAGCGGCTGATGGTCGCCGTGGCAGTGACGACGTAGACGCCGCCGCCGGCGCCGTCATAGCTCCACGGCCCGCCGCCCAGCTCGGTGGCATCGCCGCCGGTGATATGCAGGTTTTCCAGCGTGGGGCTGACCTCGCCGGTGATGTACACCACGCGCCCGGCCCCCTGCGCATCCAGCACGGTGGGGTGAGCCTCCGGATCGGACGTGGCCCAGTTGGTGATGGTGTAGCCGCCGCGCACCGTGAGCGTCTTGCTGATGTAGGCCACCTGCGCTGCGCCATGCCGCATCTCGACGCCGCTGCAGACGCCAGCCACGTAGACCGTGTCCCCCGGATCGGCCAGGTCTATCGCTTCCTGGACGCTGGTCAGGGTGATGCCCATATTGCTGGCAATCTTGACGAAACACATCGCGGCGATCTTGTTCACCCAGACCGTGTTGGCCTGGGAAAAATTCCCGAAGGCGGCGTCCAGGCTGCCGTCGCCATTGACGTCGCCCAGCGCCACGGCGTAGGTCGTCGAATCCGACCAGCCCTGCGGGGCGAGAGTGAACACCCCGCTCCCATCGTTCAGCCACACCTCGTTGCCGCCCGATGTCTTCGCCACGAGCGCGTCCAGGTCGCCGTCGCCGTCCACGTCGCCCAGCGCGACGTCGTAGCCGTTGTGGCCCCACAACCGTTGGCCGCTGTCGGCAAACATGCCGCTGCCGTCGTTCAGCCATATCTCTTTCGCCGCGTCGTTGACGATGAATCCGTCCAGGTCGCCGTCGCCATCCCGATCGCCCAGCGCCACGGCGCTGGTGGACGACATCCCCACGCTGCGGGTGAGGGGGAACCCGCCCAGCCCATCGTTCAAATAGAGCACGTTCGGCTCGGTATCGAACAGGTTGGCGACGAGCACGTCCAGGTCGCCGTCACCGTCCACATCGCCGATGGCGAGGTCGCGGCTCTGCTCATTCCCCAGTTCCTGGAAACTGTCCGCGAACCCGCCTGTCCCATCGTTGAACCAGACGGTGTTGGGTTGGCCGCTGTTGGCGACGAAAACGTCCAGGTCGCCGTCGCCATCCAGGTCGCCCAGCGCCACGTCGTAGCTGTAGGCATTTCCCAGGGCCTGTCCGCTGTCGGTAAAGACGCCGGCCCCATCGTTGAACCAGACGGTGTTGGGTTGGCCGCTGTTGGCGACGAAAACGTCCAGGTCGCCGTCGCCATCCAGGTCGCCCAGCGCCACGTCGTAGCTGTAGGCATTTCCCAGGGCCTGTCCGCTGTCGGTAAAGACGCCGGCCCCATCGTTCCACCAGACCGTGTTCGCCTCCATCCAGTTCGCCACGAACGCATCCAGGTCGCCGTCGCCGTCCAGGTCGCCCAGCGCCACGGCGTAGCTCATCGAGGTGCCGCCCAGGCGCTGTCCACTGTCGGCGAAGCGCCCGGAGCCGCCGCGCGCTTCGGCCCAGAACTGCCAGACGGTCGCCGCGAGCGCCTGCTCGCCGGTGATGTTGAGCGTGGCGGTGGTCACGGTGGCATCCATCCGCTCGCCGGGGAAGTAGGCGCGGGCGGGGTGCAACGTCACCGTGCGGGAAAAGTGATCCAGGAAATATGTGCCCGTGAAGATGGGGCTTTGGCTGCCGTACACGGCGAAGGTTCGGGTGGTGATGGAGGTGAGGCTGATCGGCTCGTCGAAAGTGATGGAAACGTTGCCGGTGAGAGGTACGCGGAACGAATTGGGGATGGGAATCGTGCCGGTCGGCGCCGGCGCCAGCAGGGGCCGAGCTGGCGAGCTGGCGTGCGCGACCGGCCAAGCCGCGCCGCCCATCGCCAACGCCCAGAGCAAGGCCAGGGTCAGCGTCAGACCCAGCGTCAGACCCAGAACCAAAGACCACCCGCGCGTGAACGTGTTACGGTTCATCATATCTCCTCCTAATCCATGGCTGATAACGCGATTCGATTGGTAAACCCGCTCTGCTCGATTTGTAGGGCAGATTTCCATATCTGCCTATCTGCCAGCTTGTTTTCCCGTAGCAGCTCGGCTCGATTTGTAGGGCAGATTTCCATATCTGCCTATCTGCCAGCTTGTTTTCCCGCAGCAGCTCGGCTCGATTTGTAGGGCAGATTTCCATATCTGCCTATCTGCCAGCGGCGGGTAGAAAACCCGCCCTACAGCTTGTTTTCCCGCAGCAGCTCGGCTCGATTTGT
>Ga0209614_1001053_pt1 | contig 21963 bp, 28 predicted proteins | sample BlaSprsedimmetaG_FD_185484 | JGI IMG/M metagenome (GOLD analysis project Ga0209614, IMG submission 185484) | Hot spring sediment bacterial and archeal communities from California, USA to study Microbial Dark Matter (Phase II) - Blank Spring... ... | reverse complement strand
GCTTTGAGCTGTTGTTTGGGATATAATTTTATCGAATGAATGAATCTGGGGTGTGTATTATGGGATATGTACCTCCACCTTTGTTGCCGCCGGAGCACGTGATTGGGATATGGGTGGCCTATGATCATGCTGATTCTGTACTATACCGTGACGTTGGCGGATATTCAGGACGATCCCAGCGGCAGTGGCCGCGGGAGGTTGCATGTGGCTGAGAAACGAATGATGTTCACTGGCTGGAGCATGCAGGGCCTGCTCGCGGGGCGCAAGACGCAGACCCGGCGGCTGGTGAACGGGCCGCCCCGGTACGCGGTCGGGGACAGTATTGTCATTCTTGAGAAGTGGCGGGTGTATACCTGGAACCCGGACGTGGGTTCGCTGGCGATTGAATACGACGCCGACAAACACATTGTCTGGAGTCCGGGTGAGGACGTCCTGGGCGACTGGCCAGAACGCATGATGTTCAAAATGGAGCATTGGCTCTATGATAACGGTTTTTGGCCGGACGATAACGACATGTACCGCTGGACCCCCGAAACCTGCCCCCTACCCTGGCGGCCACCGAGATACCTGCCGACCCTCTGTGCCCGCCCGGAGCGTCTGACCGTCACCGCCGTACACGCCGAGCCGCTCCATGCCATCACGCCGGCGGGCTGTATCGCCGAGGGCGTGCCCGCGGATGATCCCGACCCGCTGGACGCATATCGCGGTGTCTGGGAAACCATCCACGACACTGGCTCATGGCGGAACAACCCGGACGTGTACGTGTATGCGTTCACCAACCCGTTTGAGAAAGGGGTTGCTTGATGCTTGAAGCCCCGTTCCCTTATTTCGGTGGCAAGACAGCCATTGCCGACCGCGTCTGGGCGGCCTTGGGCCAGCCGGAGCACTACATCGAACCATTCTTCGGCAGCGGGGCCGTCCTGTTGCGTCGACCGGGCTGGACGCCGGATATGACCGAGACGGTCAACGACAGTGACTCGTTTCTGTGCAACGTCTGGCGGGCCATTAAGTACAAGCCGGAGGAGACGGCGACATGGGCAGACTGGCCGGTGAACCACGACGATCTGCGTGCGCGGCGGCGCGTGCTAGTGGCCAAGGAGAATTATCTGCGGGAAAATCTCGTGGCCGACGATATGTGGTGTGACCCGAAACTAGCAGGTTACTGGGTTTGGGCCGCCTCGTGCTGGATAGGAGCCGGCCTGACCCGCCCGAACGCGATACCCCACCTCAGCGGCAAAGGCATGGGCGTGCACAAGGCGTCGATAGGTCAAATACCCCAACTCGGCAATAAAGGCAATGGCGTGCACAAAACCACCTGCGGGCCCATCCATGACTGGTTTACGAAATTATCACACCGGCTTCGCCGGGTCCGCGTGGTCTGCGGCGACTGGACACAGATTTGTAGTGGAAACTGGCGGGGCACGCACTGGTCTACCGTCGGCGTGTTCTTCGACCCGCCCTACGGCGTTGAGGACCGACGCACAAACATCTACCATCACGACTCTACGAGCATCGCCCGCGACGTGGAGGCGTGGGCTCTGGGGTGGGGGACGAAGGCCAACCACCGAATCGTCGTTGCCGGATATGAGGGCGAATACAAGGGCCTGATTGCCGCCGGCTGGCGCGTTGTGGAATGGTCCGCAGCGGGCGGATATGGTCGAATCGCTCGCGGCGGCAAAAAGACGCGCGGCCAGACGAACCGACACCGCGAGAGACTATTCTTCAGCCCGCACTGCGCTGGGAAAGGACTTTTCGACCCATGAGTGAGTGTAAACGCTGTGGCCAATGCTGCCGGATCGGTATCATCCACGTTAGTGACGCCGATATATGGAATGAGCCGAGATTGCGGCGGCATATCATCGTTGGCAAGAAGTATAGTGACATATACCTTCTCGACACAACCGGGGGCTGTCCGTTCCTGACAGCGGACAATCTCTGCGAAATCTACGAGACCCGGCCCCATGAATGTCGGGAGTTTGAGCCGGGGAGCAACCCGTATCTATGCCCACAGCGGCGGAAGGAGGTGCTCAATGAACATTGTAGTGACTAAAAGTGAACGGAAGCGGTGGACTTACAAGACCGAAGGCGAAGCGCCAAATCGCTTGTGGAGCATCTATAATCCGAACGGTGAGGGGTGGCGTACACCAGCACGGATGCACGGCGGGTGACATAACGGGTCCTTCCTGGAGGCAAAAGCCTCCTTACCGGGCCGGGAACAATCAAGAAGCGGGTTTTTTTCCTCAAAAAGGCGCATATACGGCTATGGTCGGCAGGAAACAGTACAATCAGACACTATCGGCGTCGGCGACGGCCAAGCTGCTCGGGGTTGACCCGGACGTCATTAAGGGGCATATTAAGCAGGGCCTGCCGCTCGTACAGGGCCGAATCGACTTGATTCTGTACGCGGCATGGCTGAATCAGCATGAGGGCAATGCCACGGATGGCAATAGACCCAAACAAACTGACCCGCAATGACCTGATTCAACTGCTCAATTCGACGCGGCTGGGGCAGTGCATCACCCGCGGTAAGCTCGGCCGGCAGATGAATCAGGCTGGGTGGCGCTGGCATGATGGCCGGCATATTCGCTTCGTGGACTACCTCCGCTGGCTGGTCCGGGAAATTCACGAGGCCGGCCGGGGCGTGAGCCGAGAGACCGCGAATCTGTCCCGCAAGAACGCAAAAACTTGGGACAGCCAGAACATCGCGCCCATGCCTGGCATCGCCGACCGGGCGCGTCGCGGGAAGGCGCAGGTAGAGCTTCGGGTCTTCTGTGAGACATACTTCGCCAGAGCGTTCTATTGGCGGTGGTCGGAGGACCATCTGAAGATCATTGCCAAGATCGAGCGGGCCGTCAAAGAGGGGGGGCAATTCGCCTACGCGATGCCGAGAGGTTCGGGTAAGACGACGCTCGCGCGTGTGGCGGCGCTCTGGGCGGTGCTGGGTGGGTATCGACCATTCGTGTGTCTGATCGGCGGCTCACAGGAACGGGCGGTGGAGCTATTGACCCCCATCCGCAAGGCGTGTCTGGAAAACGAGCTTCTGCTGGCGGACTTCCCGAAGGCGATCTACCCACTGCACAAACTACAGAACAACGCACGCAAGCAGATCGGCCAGCATATCGACGGTAGGCCGACCTATTGCACCTGGGCGGCGGATAAGCTCATCTTCCCGACAGTGGAAGGCCCGGACAATGAGGCTTCGGGTGCGATTATCACCGTCACGAGTCTTGATGCGAACATGCGGGGCCAGCAGCACACGACAATGGATGGCCGGACCCTGCGGCCGTCACTGGTCCTTCTGGATGACCCCCAGACCCGCCAGTCGGCGCGTTCACCCTCCCAGACCCGATACCGACTGCAACTACTGACCGGGGATGTACTGTGCATGGCCGGGCCCGGTGAATCCATCGCGGCGGTGTTGACCTGTACGAAGATATACGCCGGCGATCTGGCCGACCAGGTGCTCGATTGCCAGAAGAACCCTGAATGGCAGGGTGAGTGCACGAAACTGATGTACAGTTTCCCGAAGGGTGAAAAGCTCTGGGCCGAATATGCCCGCAGGCGGGCCGAAGGCTTGCGGCGGGGCAAGGGACTCAAGGCGGCGACGGCATACTACCGCAAGCACCGCAAGGCGATGGACGCCGGGGCGGTCGTGGCCTGGCCGCAGCGATACGACGCCAAGACCGAAGTGTCCGCGATTCAGAACGCCATGAATCTGTATTTCCAATTTCGGGATGATGGCGCGTTCGCCACCGAGTACCAAAATGAAGCGATTGTCGAGCAAAATGACGAGAGCCGGCTTAGCGCGGACCATGTGGCGGAAAATGTCACTGGCCGGCCCCGCGGCCAAGTGCCTCTGGCGGCCACAAGGGTAACGGCCTTCATTGACGTGCATGATAAGTTGCTGTTTTATTGTGTCTGCGCCTGGGAAGAGGACTTCACGGGGCATATCATCGACTACGGCACGTTCCCTGATCAGAAGCGGCTATATTTTACGCTACGGGATGCGACGCGAACGCTGGGCACGACATTCAAGGGGGCCGGTCGCGAGGGCGCAATCCAGGCGGGGCTGGACAAACTGGCCGCCGATCTTCTCGGCAGACAGTGGATGCGAACGGACGGCGCGGTCCTGCGCATGGACAGGCTCTTGATCGACAGCGGCTACCTGCCGGGCGTCGGCAACGCCGTGGTGGTCAAGCTCGGGGCCGCCCTGATGCTGAGCAAGGGCGTGGGCCTTCGGGCCGGCAATAAGCCCATGATCACGTATCAGCGGCGTCCCGGCGAGGTGCACGGGCACAACTGGTATATCCCGAACGTTTCGAAGTCCAGCGAGTTCCGGCATGTGGCCTTCGACGCGAACTTCTGGAAGACCTTCGTCCATGCGCGGTTGGCGACGTCGCCGGGGGACCGAGGATCGCTGACGCTGTTCGGTTCGGCCCCGGAATACCACCGGCTCTTTGCCGAGCATGTGGCGGACTCGGAGTTCTATACCGTGACGGAGGGTCATGGCCGGACGGTACAGGAATGGCGAATCAAGCCACAGCGCCCGGACAATCACTGGTTCGACTGCCTCGTGGGTTGCGCGGTGGGGGCCTCAATGGTCGGCGTGAAGGCCGCCGGGCAGGGGGATCATGCAGTACGGCAACGCAAACGATACACCCAAGACGATCTGCGGAGACGGATATGACCGAAGGACGCAAGAAATGGCCGCCGGACGAAACCCCCAAAGGCGTGACCTGCCCGCGGTGTGGCTGCGCGGAACTGCACGTAGTCACAACACGACGGACGCCGGGCCAGATCATCCGCTATCGCCAGTGCCGGTATTGCGGGCGGCGAATGGTAACGTATGAGCGGTGACTGTGGCTTTTGAGGGCGTGTCCACGGGTCGGCCAAAACAGCAAAAGTGCTATATGTAGCACTTTTTTCGGTTATTCCACAAAAATATGCAACTAAGCACTTGCGGCCCGCGCGAGTCAGCCGTAATTGTAACGTGAACAACTGAATATCGCGTCGCGTCGGCTGATCCCCGCCGCGATACAAGAAATAAGCCGTCAGGGGCCTGACACCCGGACGGCTTTTTCTTTTGCGCGGGTTTCGGTTGTTCCCGACTTCGGTCGGGCCCGGCGGGAAGAGCTCTGGTGGGCTGTCGGGTTTCATACGCCTGACGCGGCCGGTTCGATTCCGGCTCCCGCAAATATGGCAACGGACTTAAAAGACAACATCGAACAGAATGCACAAGGCCCGAAGCAGGCGGCGGCCGACGGCGTGAGCACGTCTCAACATTCCCTGAAAGATCAGATCGAGGCGGACAAGTATCTCAAGGCGAACGATGCCCGTATGGATTTCAGGAAGGGCTTTACGCGGATCAAGATTGTGTCTCCGGGGACGGTATAGGCGATGGGATTCTGGCGACGGACAAGACGTAAGCAGATTATCAAGGCCGAGGCAGGCCGGATGATGGTCGTGCGGGCCAAATTCGACGCCGCGCAGACCACGCCCGACAACCGCAGGCACTGGGCGAACGCCGATTTCTTCTCTGCCGACGCCGCCGCCTCCGCTGATGTGCGGCAGACGCTCCGCAACCGGGCCCGTTACGAGGTGGCCAACAACTCCTACGCCAGAGGCATTGTTTTGACCCTGGCCAACGACACCATCGGCACGGGTCCGCGATTGCAACTATTGACCGATGATCCCGGAGTCAACGGGATTCTGGAGGATGCGTTCGCCTCGTGGTCGCGGGCGGTTCGGTTGCCTGAGAAACTGCACACGGCTCGGATGGCCCGGGCGCAGGATGGGGAGTCGTTCTTGATAATGTTCGACAATAAGGGCCTGGGCCACGACATCACGCTGGACCTCAAACTCATCGAGGCCGATCAGGTCACGACGCCCACGCTATCGTTCGACCCGGAGGCGGTCGATGGGATCGAGTTCGATCCATACGGCAACCCCAAGGCATACCACGTTCTAAAGCGTCACCCCGGCGGCGGTTCGGCCTCCGGCTCGCAAGAGTACGACACCATCGCGGCCGACAGTATGATTCACTGGTTCCGTGCGGACCGGCCGGGCCAGCACAGGGGCATCCCCGAGATCACGCCGGCCCTGCCCCTGTTCGCGCAGTTGCGCCGCTATACATTGGCGGTCATTGGGGCGGCCGAGAGCGCCGCGAATCTGGCGGTCCTGATGAAGACCAATGCCCCAGCCGGCGGGGAGGCGGCCGATGTTGAGCCAATGACGGAGATGGAATTCTCTCCGAATATGGCTGTATTCACACCGGAAGGATGGGAACCCTCGCAAATCAAGGCCGAGCAGCCGGCCACGACCTACGACATGTTCAAGCGGGAGATTCTCAATGAAATCGCCCGCTGCCTAAACATGCCATACAATATCGTCGCCTGCAACTCCAGCGGCTACAACTATTCTTCGGGTAGGCTGGACCACCAGACATACTACAAGGCGATTCGGGTGGACCAGGCCCGGTGCGAGCAGGTCGTTCTGGACCGCCTCTTCTCCACATGGCTGGCCGAGGCGGTGCGGGTCTACGGTGTCCGGCTGGATGCCGAGGACCTGGCGGACATGGGCCATATGTGGTTCTGGGATGGTCACGAGCACGTGGACCCGGCAAAGGAGGCGACGGCGCAGGCGACGCGGCTGAACAATCACACCACGACCCTGGCGACGGAGTATGCGCGGCAGGGCAAAGACTGGGAGGTGGAGCTTCGCCAGCGGGCGGCGGAGGTGTCCCTGATGAAGGAACTTGGCCTGACATTGACCCAGGCGGCTCCAGGCGCTGATACCGAAAACAAGGACGAGGACGAAGAGCCGGAGAACCCCCGACCAAAACTCAAGGAGAATAGCCGTGCAGCGTAAACGCAAGACACACAACACCATCGAAGCGCGATCCCACGAGATCGAGACCGCCGAGCAGTCGCTTGAGTTTCTCAGTGAGCCTGGCGCGCTGTCCATCGAGGCGGCCGGCGGTGGAGAGGGCAAACTGCCGACGTTCCGGATGGAGGCGTACACGGGCGGGGCGATGCGTCTGGCCTACTGGCCATATCCGCTCGTGGTTGACTTGGCGGGCATCACGATCCCCGCGCAGTCCCTGCCGATCCGCTTCAACCACGACCCCGATACGGGTGTCGGCCATACGACCCGCGTCGCCATCGAGGGCGGCAGTCTCATTGCCAAAGGCGTCGTGTCACGGGACACCGAGCAGGCACGGGAGGTGGTCTCATCGGCCAAGAAGGGCTTCCCCTGGCAGGCCAGTATCGGGGCATCGGTGGTTCAGCGCGAACTTATCCCGGAGGACCAGAGCGTTCTGGTTAACGGCCGTGAATTGAAGGGCCCGGTCTACGTCGCGAGAAAGACGATTCTGGGCGAAATCAGCTTCGTAGACTTAGGCGCGGACACGAATACATCGGTCAAAGTCGCCGCAAAAGCAAAGGAGACATTTACAATGAAGAAGGCGAAGAATCCGGAAGAAGTGCAATCGCAAGACCCGGCCGAAGGCGAAGTGCAAGCCCAAGCCACGCCGACACCTCTTGAGGCCGCGGTAACCCCGGCAACCAAGCCGGCCGAGAAGATCGAGGCGTCCGACGCCGGCGATTTCATCAAGGACCTGCGGGCGAAGGCGGCCGCCGAGCAGGCGCGGATCGTCAAGGTCGGCGAAATCTGCGGCCAGAATCACCCGGACATCGCGGCGAAGGCCATTGCCGAGGGCTGGGACCCGACCCGCACGGAGTTGGAGGTCATTCGGGCCGAGCGTCCGAAGGCCCCCAACGCCATCATCCCCGATCACAAACTGACCGATGAGGTCCTAGCGGCGGCCGTGTGTCTGGCCGGCGGCATCGGGGCCGAGGACGGCGGCTTCTCGGAGCAGACCCTGGAGGCGGCCGACAAGCGGTTCCGCCGGGGCATTGGACTCCAAGAACTCCTCCTAGAAGCGGCCTGGGCCAACGGCTACCAAGGCCGCAGCTTCCGGGCCGACATGGACGGCACGCTGCGGGCGGCCTTCAGTACGTTCCGGCTGCCGGGCATCCTGTCGAATGTCGCCAACAAGTTCCTCTTGCAGGGTTTTGAGGGCGTCGAGAGCACCTGGAAGCGAATCTGTTCGGTTCGCAACGTCCGCGACTTCAAGACGGTCACGAGCTACCGGCTGACCGGGGCCTTCGAGTACGAGGAGGTCGGGCCAACCGGCGAGCTCAAGCACGGGAAGGTGGGCGAGGACACCTTCACCAACCAGGCCAAGACCTATGGCAAGATGTTCGTCATCACCCGCACCGACCTGATCAACGACGATCTGGGCGCCCTGACGGCCCTGCCGAGACGGATCGGACGCGGCGGGGCTCTGAAACTCAACAAGGTCTTCTGGGCGGCGTTCATGGACAACGGCTCGTTCTTCACGGGCGAACGCGGCAACTACGCTGAAGGCTCCGGCTCCGCCCTGGGCGTCGATTCGTTGACGGCGGCCGAGCTGCTATTCCTCAACCAGACCGACCCGGACGGCCCGCCGCTGGCGGTCGCTCCGAGGATTCTGCTGGTCCCGCCGGCCCTGCTGGTGGAGGCGACGCAACTGATGAAGTCGCTGGAAATCCGCGACACTACGGCCTCTAAGAAATTCGCCACGAGCAATCCGCACGCCGGAAAGTTCGATGTGGAGTATTCGACGTATCTGTCGAACTCGACCATCACGGGCTATTCGGCGAAGGCCTGGTATCTATTGGCGGACCCGGCGGACATGCCAGTAATCGAGGTCGCCTTCCTGAACGGTCAACAGACGCCGACGGTCGAGCGGGCGGATGCGGACTTCAACGTCCTTGGCATTCAGTTCCGGGGCTATTTCGACTTCGGCGTGGCCCTGCAAGAGTACCGCGCGGGCGTCAAGATCAAGGGCGAGGCGTAATAACGGCAGACCGTAGACCACCGGCTACAGGCTTCGGGCCTTCGCGGTATGTTCCGCTGGCCCTGAAGCCTGCGGCTTGATCGGCGGCCCGCACAGAAGAAGGAGTAAACAGGATGGCCAAGGCGACATTTGTGCACGATGGTGACGTAATTGCCTACACCCCAGGCTCCGCTGTGGCCTCCGGCGACGTGGTGACGATCGGCGACAGATGCGGCATCGCCATTCGGGACATCGCCGCCAATGCACAAGGCGAACTGGCCATCACCGGCGTCTTCAATGTGGATAAGGGCGTCGAGGCTATATCCCTGGGCTCGCTCTTGTATTGGAATTCCGGCAATGGGCAGGCGACGGCCACAGCGCCGGGCAATACCTTCCTGGGCCAGTGCGTCAAGGCGGCGGACGAGTCGGACGCCACGGTCCTGGTGGCGCTGCGTTCGGGCGGCGGCGGCGGTTCGGGCGGCGGCGAGGTCGCTTCCGCCGTGATGGTCGTGGCGTCCGTCGATGCGCCGCAGGCGATCCGCGAAGTGGCGGACTACGCATGCGACGGCGTCGCCGATAACGTCGAGATCAATGCGGCCCTTCAGGACGTCGAGGCGGCCGGCGGCGGCGTGGTCCAGTTAACGGCCGGGGCATATTACCTGGCCCATACCATTACGCCGCCGGATTACACCACGTTGGCCGGCGTCGGGATGGACCTGACCGTGATCAAGGCGACCGCCTCGCTGCTGACGAACTCACTTGTCACTCGATCCAACGGCAGTCCATCACCGTACACCACGAGCCCGGGCTCGCCGGCCATTGGCATTACGATACGGGACCTGACGATTGATGGAGAAGACCAGAATGTTTGGACGGGTCCGGGCCAGACGGGGACGAAGTACACCTATAGCACGCATCCCCAAACCGACCAGTCCAGCATGTACGCCGGCAAGGGCGTCTTTATGAACTACATGGACGGCTGCACGTTTGAGCGGGTCAAGCTCTACCGCACGGCGGCCACGGGGCTGGGGATCGACTCCTTACAGAATTGCGTCATCCGCCAGTGCGTTGCCATCGGCTGCGGCTGGGCCCGCAAGATTTACGGCACGGAACCGTGGACGAACGAATACGTCGGCATGTATGGCTTCGGCCTGGGCTACGGCGGCTACGCGCAAGAGAATAACATCGTCGTGGACTGCCGCGCCGAGGACAATATACACGCTGGTTTCGGCTGGGAGTCCACCGAGAGCGGCTACGACGATCCGGTCACGACCGGCCTAGAATTCCAGAACTGCATTGCGCGGGGCAACAAGGAGGGCTTTCGGCTATGGGACATGGGACGCGGGACTATGGGCGACTGCCGCCTGGTCAACTGCCTGGCCGATGGCAACACCTCGCATGGCATCTATCTGTTCCAGAAGCTCCGCAATATCACGCTGATCGGCTGCACGGCGCGGCGCAATGGCGGGGCCGGGATCGCCATAGGCCACTCCACCGACATCACCAATTACAACACCCGGCGGCCCCGCGGCGTGGTCATTTCCGGATGTTTGGTGACGCAGAACGTGTCGAATGGCATCTATTGCACAGGCTGGGACATCGTCATCAGTGGCAATCTCATCAGCTATAATCGCCAGCACGGGATCGCGGCTGTCGCGTCGAGCACCTGCCCCAACATGAGCGGCCTGGTCATTGAGGGCAACGCGATCGTCAACAATGGCATGTCGTGGTCGTCATACTACAAAGACGGCATCCAGATTGGCAACTACACCAGCGCTGGCTGGTCTCAGGTCTCAATTCGACACAACATCATCCGGGACACCGGCCAGTCCGTCCTGACCAATGTCTCGGCTACGCGCAGCGGCGGCGTGGCGACGTACACCTACCCGGCCTCGCACGATCTGCCCGACGGCGAATACGTGACTATCACCGGCTTCAGTGACGAAACCCTGAACGTCAGCGGCAGTATCACGCTGCTGGGCCGTGGGATGTTCAGCCTGGCGGCGGCGGGCGACGATATTACCGAGCCGGTCTCCGGCGGCACCGCGACCCGGCCGGCGAGACAACGGTACGGCATCTACGTCTCGAATGGCAGCGGCACGGCCCTGGACAAGTTGATCATCGACGGCAACCTCTTCGACAACATCAGCCTGGGCATCGCCAGCGACAATACCAATTGGACGAACACCCGGATCAGTAACAACCGCGGCTACGTGACAGGGGCCCACGGAACGGCCACGATTACCAACGGCAACACCTCCGTCAATGTGACCCACGGCTTGGCCATCACGCCGGCCGTCGGCAACATCCAGATCACGCCCGCCGGGTCACTCGGCAGCGCCGGCTTTTTCTGGGTGGACACGATCGGGTCCACTACGTTTCGCATCAATGTCAATACCGACCCCGGAGCCGACGTGACCTTCGGCTGGCGGGTGGAGGACTAACCATCAATACATGGAGGCTTACACATGGCAACAGCAACATTTCTCAACGAAGGCATCGCCGTTGACTACACGGCCAGTAGCGCCGTGACCGCTGGCGACGTGGTGGTCCAAGGGGACCTGGTCGGCATCGCCAAACGCGATATCGCGGCTGGCGCTAAGGGCGCTCTGGCCATTCGCGGGGCGTTCCGCATCACCAAGGAGGCGGAATTGGCCATCGCCGCCGGCGAGGTCGTGTACTGGGATGCGTCGGGCAAATGCGTCACCAAGACGGCTCAGGACAACACGCTGATGGGCAAGGCGATTGCGGCAGCGGCCGATTCCGACGCCACGGTGGACATCATTCTCAATCAGTAAGGCGGGCGGTCACATGGTTGATATGCTCCGCTCCGCCTGTTCCTGGTTGACCCGACAGCGCAAAACGCATTGCGCCAGCCAGATTGCGTACAGCCGAGGCCCCTTGCAGGCGACGTTCGAAGCCACCTTCGGCCAGACGCCCTACGAGGTGCAGGACGACTTCGGCGTGCTCATTGTGGCCCATGCCCCGGACTTTCTAGTCTCGACGGCGGACCTGGCGGCGGTCTTCACCGAACCGGCCGCCGGGGACCGTATCGAGGCCGACGGGAAGGTTTACGAGGTCATGCGAATCGGCGGCGAAGGCGTGTGGCGATACAGTGACCCGCACCGCCAGACATTAAGAATCCATGCCAAAGAAATAGGATGACAACAATGGCCGAACAACCTTGCGCAGTACACGACACGCGAATCAAACATCTTGAGGAAAGCGCCCGTGACCAATGGGAGCATATCAACGGCCTTCAAACGGATTTCTCTCGGCTGATGCAGCGGTGGGTCCCGGCATGGGTCTCTCTCGTGTTGACCATGGCGGGTTTCGTGACCGGCTCGGCCCTGACATTCGCGGGCATGATGATCAAGTTCGCAGGACAATGAAAGTGACGGTGAACCATGAGTGCGCGGACATATAAGCAGTGGGGCCCGACGGTAACGCTCCTTAACGCCGTAGAGGTCACAACCGGCACGCCGACGATGGGGGTCGATCTAACGAAAGAGGGCTGGGATGGCGTGCATATTACGGCCTATGCGCTCTTCCCCGGCTCTCCCACGGATGACCTGGACTTCGACGTCCGGAGTTCTGTGGACGGAGAGAGTTTCGATATGACGCCCCTGACGGCGGTGCGCCTATCCAGAGCCACCAGCCCCAATAGTATCAGCCTCATCGTCAAGGACGTCGCCTGGTTCCGGATATTCTGCAAGCGCAGCGGCTCAACCGACACCATTACCGTGACGGCGAAGTATCGCCCGTGGCGGTATGGCAGGAGTCCCGTCTAATACCATGAAACCGATACGTGGCGCCCAACCGAATCGCTCCAATCCGCTGGCCCGAGGTCTGTTCAATTGCTGGCTGTTCAACGAGGGCGGCGGGGATCAGGTATTCGATGTCGCGGAGGGTGGTCTGGGCTCGTTCGGGCCAGGCGCATCCTGGACCGTGGGGCCGAAGGGGTCCGTGATTAATCTAGGGCCGGACGATGGATATGTGATATTGGTCAATGGTGCTGCGCCTCGGCATCATGCGCCCTCGGGCTTCAGTTTCGCGATCCGTCTGCTATTCCATCGTCTGCCGAGCACCGCCCCAGGGACCCCGATACTCCTCGATTGTCAGAAATCCGGGGGCATTCGGTTCTGGTATCTGCGTGGCCAGACGTGGAACGATCAGTTCAGTGTGGCATATTATTCACCGTCCGGGTCTAGTTTCTCCGCAGCATCGGGTTTTGTAGTGACGCTCTACCAGTGGTATAGCGTGGTGTTTGTCTTCGACGGCGCGAACGGTCATCTGTACATCGACGGTGTCAAGCGGAGCATGTCCGGGCCTAGCACGATTGATGAAGGGACGGCCTCTCTGGTGCGGGTCGGACATACTGGCACGAATTCTACTCCGGATGCGGAAATTGAGTATGTGATGTTCTGGGACCGCCCGTTGACGGAGGCCGAGGCCTCGCGGGTGACGATGGACCCCTATTCCATGTTCGGCGGGACGTCGCCGATAACCGTGGCGTAAAATCATGGCACGAATTACAGACATTGCCGACAATCTCACGACGGCCCTGAACGCCGAGAGTTTCTCGATGGCCTTCACGGCGCAGCGGGCGTACCGGCCGGCCTTTGAGCTGAAGGACCTGGCCACGCTCCGCGTAACGGTCGTACCGAAGGCCCTGGAGTTGACGGGCGCCACGCGGGGGCTGATCCAGAACGACATTCAGATCGACGTCGGCATCCAGAAGAAACTCGATGCCGTCGCCACGGAAGCGGCACAAGCCGATGCGCTGATGGGCCTGGTCGAGGAGATGGCCGATTTCATCCAGTCCAGCGGCACATTCGGCGGGGCGCAGGTTATCAGCGTGGCCAACGATCCCATCTACGCCCCGGAGCACTTCGATGAGGTCCGGGTCTTTACGAGCGTCTTGACTGTCACCTTGCGGGGGATGGTGCAACGATGAAGAAGCCCGTCTCATACAAACAATTCTTTTTCGACAGCAAAGCGGTCCTGTCGGCGGTGGACCGGGCCACGCGGCAAGTTCTATCGAAGTTCGGGGCCTTCGTCCGCAGGACCGCCAAGAGCAGTATTCGCAAGCGCAAGGCCGCCAGCCGGCCGGGGCATCCGCCGAGCAGTCATACGGGCCTGCTCAGGAGGCTCATTTATTTCGGATACGACCCCGGCCAAAGGAGCGTCGTCATCGGCCCGGAACCGCTCAACGGACGGTCTCAGGGGGCGCAGGTGCTGGAGTACGGCGGGCGACAGCGAATCCGGACACCCGAAGGCAAGAGGGTGAGCGCGAACTACCGGGCCAGACCCTTCATGGGTCCGGCGTTTGAAAAAGAGAAACCCGGCCTACCGGCGATGTGGGCCAATAGCATCAAGGCATAGGAGATACTCTAATGGCAGAATTCTTACTGGGAATGAAGGCAAAAGCGTACTACGGCCCGGCCGAAGCAGAGCTGTCAGACATGACCGAAATGGACAACATCCGCGACGTGACGCTGAACATGCCCACCGGCGAAGCCGATATCACTACGCGAGCCAACGAGGGCTGGCGGGGCATAGCGCCCACTTTGCGGGAATGCACGGCGGAGTTTGAGATGGTCTGGAAACCGGATGATGCTGGATTCGACGCCATACAACAAGCGTGGCTGGCTAGCGAGACCCTCGAGCTAGCCTTTCTTGACCAAGACAGGACCACGGTCGGCGCGCGGGGCCCGAAGGGCTCGTTCTCCATCACGAACTTCAGCCGAAGCGAACCGCTAGAGGAGGCCATTATCGTCAGCGTGACGGCGAGACTGGCCGTGTTCGACAAATGGGTCAAGGTGGTGGCGTAACATGAAAACCTTCACGGATAGTGCAGGCAAGACGTGGACGCTTTCGTTGACCATCGACAGCGCCAAGCGGGTCAAGGGACTTCTGGACGTGAATCTGCTGGACCTGACCGGGGGGGAACCGCCGCTACTGACCCGGCTGGGCGCGGACGTGATCCTGCTTTGTGACGTGCTGTATGCAATGGTCAAACCCCAGGCCGACGCCGCCGGCGTTACCGATGAGCAGTTCGGCGCGGCCCTGGGCGGTGAGGCGATCCTGGCGGCGCAGACGGCATTCTACGAGGAACTCATGGATTTTTTCCGCAAAGCCGGTCACGGCGAAGTGGCCAAGGCCGTCGAGACACAGCGGCGGATGATCGACATGACGGTCCAGCGGATCGAGACCCGGATCGAGCACCTCGACATCGAGACGCTACTCGACGCGGCCCTTGGCAAATCGTCTACGAATTGGCCGGCATCGCCGGAATCGACCCCGGACCCCTGATGCTGCGGGAATTATGTTGGATGGCCGAAGCGCAGGGCCGCTGCCACTGGGCCCATACGTCGGCCCTGATGGCGCTGATCGCCAACATCAACCGCGACCCGAAGAAGCATCGGGCGTTCAGGCCGGACGATTTCAACCCGTATGTCCGGGCGGAACGACAGGCGGCGGCGGTAACGATAACGGATATGTCGATGCTTGAAAAGATTTTTGAGAGTCAACGAGGTAACGCATGGCGACAGCGTCGAAAGGCATCCGGGCAGGGCGGGCGTTCGTAGAACTCTTCGCCGACGACTCCAAACTCGTCCGAGGCCTAAAGGCTGCCGAGAAGAAGGTCATGGCCTTCGGGCAGTCCTTGCAGCGGATCGGCAAGAGCATGATGGCCCTCAGCGCCGCGGTGGTGGCGCCTCTGGTGGCCTCGGCGAAAGTCTTTGCCAATGTGGGCGACGCCGTGGCGAAGATGGCCCGGCGGACGGGCTTTTCCGCCGAGAGCCTCTCGGAATTGGGCTACGCCGCCGAATTGTCCGGCACGAATGTCGAGACCCTTGAGATCGCTATCCGCCGGATGCAGCGGACGATTACCGATGCGCAGGCGGGACTAACGACGGCGCAGCGGGGCCTGGCGCGGTTCGGTCTGACGGCCGAGCAGTTGGCGGGCCTGTCGCCTGAAGACCAGTTTCGACGCATTGCCGACGGCTTGGCGGCTATCGCAGACCCGACGGAGCGGGCTTCGGCGGCGATGGAGGTCCTTGGCCGGTCCGGTACGGCCCTGATCCCGATGCTCGCGCGGGGTTCGGCGGGCCTCGAAGCCATGCAACAACAGGCCCGCAAGCTGGGCCTGACGATCTCCAAGCAAGACGCGGAAGCGGCGGAGGAGCTCACGGACGCGCTGTCCGCCATGTGGAGGTCACTCAAGCAGGGCGTCTTTATCGTCGGCTCGGCCCTGGCCCCGGAACTGAAGCGGGCGGCCGAATGGATGACGGCCGTGGCCGTCAAGTCCGCACAATGGCTTCGGACCAACAAGGAACTCATCGTGAACCTCTTCAAAACGGCCGTGGCGGTTGGCGCCGCGGGTGCGGCGATGTTGGCCCTGGGCAAGGCCATCACGACGGTCTTGGGTTTGACGGCCAAGCTCGGCGGAATCAAACTCCTTGGTCTGGCGGCGGTCGGGACTGGTATCGCCTATATCGCCAAACAGACCGATGCCGGCGGCAAGGCCATCCGTTGGCTGGGCGACCGTTTCGCGGAGCTTCGCGGTCGCGCCGAGGAGACCTACGGCGGTATAGCCGATGCGATGGCCGGTGGTGACATTGCCCTGGCCGGACGGATATTGTGGCTATCTCTCAAGCAGGAATGGGTCCGGGGCGTGGGCCAATTGCAACAGGTCTGGCAAGACTTCATGGCGTGGCTCAGCAAGGCCAAGATCACCGTTGACTGGGGCATTAGCTCGGCAAAAGAGAAGACCGTTGACTTTGCGACTCGTAAGCTGCTCGAAGCCGAGGCCTGGGCCAAGAAGTTGGTGTATCAAACGAGGTCGATTAAAGTCGTGAGGGGGGAAAAGGACATGGCGGAACTCATGGCGCGCGAGGCAGAGGAGTTCGCCAAGATCGACCAATGGCTCGCGGACGCGCTGAAGGGCGCAGCCGATGCTCATGCCGAGAAGCTGGACCAAGTGAACAGCAAGTTTATCGTCAATTGGGACAAGGTCGAATCAGACCATCTCCAGAAGCGTGCCGCCGTTGAAGCCGAGGCCGCCCAAGCCCTCAAAGAGGCTCAGCAGCAGTGGTCGGAGTCACTGGCCAAAGCGAAGACAACCCGCTGGATGGCCGAGGCCGATACCGCCGCCGCCGATATCAGGGACGCCCTGGCGGGCGTCGGTGACTACCTGGAATTGCAAGTGGAGCGGGCCAAGGGATTCTCGATGAGCGCCGGGCAGGAACTGTGGAATCGCATCGTCGGATCGCTAGGGCCCAGTGGTGACATCGACAAGAAGCAATTGGACGTGCAGAAACAGATTAAGCAGACCGTGATGGACCAAACGGATCGACTTGAACGCGCCATGGAAGGCGCTGGAGGCTTTGCGGAATAGTCATGGCCGTTGACGCGAACATATTGACGCGATTGACCCGCGAGTATTTTGGCGCGGACGGCCCGCGCGTCGAACAGACCTTCCGTGTGGCGTGGGCGGAACGGCTGACGTTCATCAAGGAAATGCTGGGGGGATTGTCCGGCGGCATCCTTTATCCGCCCGCCAAATATGAGCCGGAAGGCAACGAGGCCGTCGGCGTGCTCTACGCGCGCTCAGCGGAGATAGTGCCCACGGAAGAGCCGTCCCGCGACCCTGAATTATCGTGGGGGTTTGCGCAGGTCCGGATCACTTACGGCCCGCCCAATGTCATCGATCCACCGGAAGGCGAAGATGTTTACGTGACCGAATCCCTCGTGGCCAGCGGTGAATATCTGACCCTGCCGCGCAAGGGCTTGTTCTTTGGTTCGGGCGACGGCGCGGTATCGCTTGAGGACTACGACATCGAAGTCCCGACGAAGATCATGCCGATGCTGGAATGGCAGTATATCGTGCATCGCTACGCGACGATCCCGTCCGCGATTCTCACGCTGCCCGGGCGCATCAATAGCAGCGCGGTGTACAGCCGGAGCCTGGGCTTGACATTCCCGGCGCAGACCCTGCTGTGCGGGCCCATCGAAATGACCCGCGAATACACCAGTCTCGGCACGCTCATGCCGACCGTGACGTGGCACTTCCTCTACAAGAACAACGGCACGATGGGGGCCCCAAAGGGCTGGCAGCATTTCCCGCGCACGGACGGCGGTGAGGTGACGTGGGAGCGGATCACGGATGGCATCTATAATATAAACGTCTACGAAGAGGCGTCGTTCTCTGGAGTCATCATATAATGTTTCGCGGGTCCTTCAGGCGGGTCAAGCAGGGTGACAGGCCGTCGGCGGCGGAATGGAATCGCATGGCGGCCTTGCTGGAGCAGATTTCCTCGTCACTGATGGCCAATGGCATGTTTTCGCCGGGCACGGGCTTCCTGACGCGGCGCGGCTTGAGTGTCGGCGGCGGCGGCGCGCCTGTCCGCCTGGCCAAGGCGCAGGAATCGGCGCAGGATGATCAATACATATCATGCCGGCTACTGGACTCCGGCGGCAGTGAGACCGGCGATGCCTTCGACGTCGAGGGGCTGATAGTTGGGAGCGAAACCGCCCTGAATGAATGTATCCCGCGAATCGTCGCTGATGATATTCTGCCTGTGTTCAAGGCCAGTGACGGCAACTGGTACATCGCGTGCCTGTTCGATGAAACGCCGGAATCGGGCGGTGAAGGCGTTATTTTGGTCCGCGCTCAAGATGGGGCTGGATCGGGTGCCGTCCTATCCTGCAAGAAAGTTTCGTGGGACGAAGAAGAGGAGGAATGGATTGAATCAGGTGACGAAATTCTGGTGTATGCGTTGTTCGCCAATGCCAGCGAGTTCGGCTCGCTCAATGAGGCCGTGCCGCGCATTTATGCCGGCGATATTTTGCCAGCCGCCAAGATTGGAGACCGCTATTACTTCACCACGGTGTTTGACGGCGACGAAGATTGCGATTGCTATTCAATTACATGATAACGACACGTATACAACGAAATCCGAGCACCGGCCGCATCATTCGGAGGGCGGCGACGGGACGAGTTTTGCGCGTCAAAGATATCGGATGTAACGTCTGCGTCGACCTGAACTACTCCACGCCGAGATTTTTGCGCATAGAATTGGCGGGCTGGACGGAGTGCGGGTGCAATTATTCGCAATATGCGTCGTGGTTTTCGCGCCTTCCTGTTGGCGTTGTGCAACATGTGAACCGGGAGTTTATTCTTGAGAATACGCCCTACATTATACCAGGACAATTTAGGCCATGCGATTACTTCTACGAAGAAACCGGCGATTTTGGTGTCGTTAAAACCTATTATCATTATCCAATTTCCGAGGCCAACTGCGAGGAATCGTACCTGTTCGATATCGTGCCCGTGACAACTTTGCAATTTAGTTTGAGATTACTTTCCAGTACGCAGGCGCTCGCATCGTTGGTTTTTATCGGCACGGGTTTCGATGGTGGATTGTCGCATTTTTATGTGTTTGGCGACTACACGGGCGCTTCGGTGTATTTGACGCTTGATACGTCCGAAAACTGTTTCGCCATAACAGAGAAAACATTGAGCGTGACCAGCAAGCCCGGAGGATGCGTGGGAGGTGCATGGCCACCCCAAATGGATACGGTCAGTCAGTGCATTTGCTATCGGTCGATGCTAGACACCTATGGTAAATGGCTTCATCCCGGCATGATTGCAATACCAGGTTCAATCCGTGGAGAGATATACAGACCATGACCTGTTGCGGCAAGACAATCCGGCAAGTAGCGCACATCGCACAGGGCTTCACGCGCCTGGCGACGGACACGCTGCGCGTGACCCAGAAGGCCCCGGCGACGGACGATAGAATTCGGACCTGCCGGAATTGCAAGGCGTCATATTGGAAGGGCCGGACGCTGTGGTGCAAGATGTGTGGTTGCTACATACCCGCGAAAGCACGGGTGACAAGTGAACAGTGCCCCATGGGGCTTTGGAAGGAGTAACTCATCATGGCGACGAACTATTGGCAAGGGACAACCGGCGACTGGCAAACGGCGGCCAACTGGTCCGGGGCATCCGTCCCCGTGGACGGCGACGTGGTCATCTTCGACGGGCGGGTCTCGCAATCTGTCACCGAGGGCACGGAGGCCGACGAAAGCGGGGCAACGGGCTCGGGCGGGCTGGACGTGCTCCACGTCAAGAGCAGTTTCGCCGGCTCCATCGGCACGGCGGCCGAACCGCTGACCCTTCACGCCGACAAGATCATCATCGAGGGGCCCGGCACGTTTCATATCGCCGTCGGCAAGGACGATCAGGATACGGACGCCTATATCCCGCTGGTGATCGTCAACAACAGCGCCGCCACGGTGAACCTCTACTCCTACGCCAACAGCGCCACGAAACTGGCCATGTTCACGGACGTGGTCCCCATCGCGGGGACCGTGAACCTCTGCCGGATGCTGGCCGCCATTGTGGAGGACCCGGCCTTCACGGTGGACACCGGCTGTTACGCGGAGAACCTCTACGTCCTGCCGACGGGCAACAACCTCACCGGCGTCACCGTGACCATCAGCACCGGCTGCCTCAAGGTCAACGGCGACGTGCCGATGAATCTCTACATGAAAACCGGCCGGGTCACGACGGATTCACCGCTCGGACGTGTTTTCCAGGCCGGCGGAGCTCTGGTGTTCGGTACGGACTTGGGCGCATCGCCCGTGACCGGCCTGAATATCGCCGAACTCGTGGACTTCGGCGGCTCCGCAACGTGGCGTCCGGACGATAGCAGCGGCGACGCGCATATCGGCAAGGCCATCATCGCGGGCGCCACGCTGGACGCATCGGGCAGCGTCAACGCGGATCGAGCCAAGGCGCTGGGCGACGGGAACGGATACCCCATCATCATAGGGACCGGTGGCGCGCTGAATATTGCTAATGGGCGCAGCAATATCGCCCTGGCCGCCGGCTCGGTCCTGGCCAACCTTGGCGGTACGGTCATTACCGATATCGCCCGGCAGGTCGTGGTCGGCGGCGTATCGCTCGGTCTGGCCACGGAACACGCCTGACCCATCGCCTATTGGCCCGCATCTGTTGCACAACCCGCACGTGTTGGCCAAACGCCCGATTCCACCCCACCACCCCACCCCCATCCGGCATGAGGCCAGAGGAGAGATCGTCGATTTTGAGGCATCCTGGGCGATTCTGGCGCGTAGGGGGGCAAAAAAATTTGCAAAAATCCGAGATTTCGCTTGACATTTCGGCGGCGATAGCCGATATTACAAGCATGATCGCCACTACGATTTCAACCAAACCATCATGCCCCCCACGCCGCGCGGCTCACACCTGCGTAGTGGCGGTCCGCCGCGCGGCCGGGGGCGCTTTTGCAAGGAGAATGCCATGAAGCCAAAAATTAGAACACGTTACCTGATCACGGCCACCAAAAACGCCGGGCACAACCGGGGCGAAACCCGGTACGAATTCGAGGTCGGCTCCGCCGACCTTGCCGCAACCATGATCCGGCTGTGGGGTGAATTGGGCGGCGACAACTACAGCTGCAATCGCTATGACTCTCTTTCTGAGGTCATCTCGGTTTACGGCGAGGAGGATTGCCCCGCCGCCGCGCGCACGTGCGGCAAATGGCCGCTGTACGAAATCAACTATGGGGGGGTTGACGCGGAGTATATCACCCCAGATAATGATGAGGAGTTAGCCGCCTCGCTGATTGGCGACGCGGGCGATTGGGGCCTACGATTCGACGAGGCCGAATCGGTCGCCATAGCCGACCGCGTGGCCATTCTGCGCGAATATGGCGGGCTGTTTGAGGCTTCGATGAGGGTATACATTGTGAACCTGAGCGAAGAAAACCTGATCTCGCTACTGGATCGCGCCGGGCTGTTCGCCGACCCCGATAAAAATGACGACGAGTTTGACGCCGCCATCGCGGAGGCGTTCGACGCCATGTGGTAGCCACAACCTAAAACTCTTCGCTCCGGCCTCGTGGCCGCCCTGTCACCGCCAAAGGAAAATGAAATGATCGCAATCAACGGAATAAAGGTCGAGAGCATCGACGACATTCGGCGGACGTGGGCAGAAATTGACGATGGATGCTATAGATCTCCGTGCAAAAGCACAGTAATATGGCTCGGCGACG
>Ga0209614_1001051_pt1 | contig 21989 bp, 20 predicted proteins | sample BlaSprsedimmetaG_FD_185484 | JGI IMG/M metagenome (GOLD analysis project Ga0209614, IMG submission 185484) | Hot spring sediment bacterial and archeal communities from California, USA to study Microbial Dark Matter (Phase II) - Blank Spring... ... | reverse complement strand
CTTCAATACAAAAAACCAAACAGCCAGAGCGGAATCTGATTGAATACACTGTTTTCAATATCATCTAAAACCAGGTAGGCGTTGTTTAAATCCCGAATCTGATGTTGCGTTTTGTTTTTGCCGCCGATTTCAAAAATAAATTTATCGTTCGCAATAAAATCTCCGCTACGTGGTATTTTTAAAGAGTGACTTACTGCCAACTGCGTTTGAAAAAATGTTTCCCTTAATGTCCCAATTTCTTCTCCATGCAAATTCAAAGCATAAAAATAATTGGTGTTTCCCAAATAGATTTTATCCGGTTTATGAAGTATTTTACTTCCTTTGGCTTTTTGCGAAAGCGTACTTAATACTTCAGCCTTTTCGAGAAAATCCAGATATCTCAACAATGTTCGCTGGTCGGTCACAAATAATTCCTGCCTCAGGTTTACTAAATTCGGAACATAAGGTACCGCAGAAGCAATTGCAGCCAGAAGTTTTTTCAATTTAAGGGAGGTTTCAAATGTAATTTCCGAAACAGCCGGAATATCTGTTTCAATGATAACATTCAAAATGGCGTTTAACCTGTTGAAGTAATTTTGAGGATCTTCATTGTAAAAAGGGAAATATCCTGTTTTCAGGTATTCCTTAAAATGGGGGATAATTTTTATTTTTTTTGTTATTGAGCTTGCAATTTCCTGATGATTTTCGAGGATATCACTCAACTGAAAGCTGTCAAAATCCAAAATTCCATTCAATAACAAATATTCTCTGAATGAAAGGCCGGCAAGCCGGTAGGAACTTTTCCTACGGCTCAAATCGCCTTGTCCCTTGTATATTTTCAGAACCGATGAGCCGGAGTAAACGATATTCAAACCGGGGAACCTGTCATACACATTCTTAATTTCTGCTGACCAGTCGAAACCTTTTATTTTAGGTGGATACTTATGTACCTCATCCAGAAAAAGGTGTTGTACACCGTATTGAATCAGTTCTTCTGCAACATCAACAACAGAATTACTGTACATCAGCTTATCATCCAAAGATATATAAACCGCCTGATTGGATTTTTCGGAATTCAGCAATTTGGCTTTTTGAAGCATAAGTGTTGTTTTTCCAACGCCCCTGCTTCCCAATATTTCAATTAACCTGGCGTTCCAGTTTATTTCTCTGTACAAATATCTTTTAAAATCAAGATTAACATTTTCAATCAATGAATTGCTGTAAGCAAAAATCTCTTGCATTTTTATTATTTTTTTGTAATCAAATACAAAAATAGTTAAAATAATTTGTAATTCAATACAAAAAATTAACAATTATTTTGTAACCTATTACACAAGGGTATAACCAAAACACACACTAAAAAACCTTATTCCTTTTTTAAAACCTTAGTAACCAGCCGAAAATACCGTCTGATCAAACCTTATTACCTAATTAAAAGGATTTATTATGGGTTAATAAGGTCATGGATATGTTGCGGATTCGCATGGTTACTGAGGTTAAGTATCGGAAATAAGGTTTTTAAGACGCAAATTTCAAAACCCCGGTTACATTTTCAACCTCATACCGTTTTTGTTTTGTAATTTAGCCTCACTATTTTTTTCAATAAAAAAATGACCTGTAAAATTACAGCCAACGATGTTGTTGTAAAAACCTGGAGCCGAACGGGTTTTGTTCCCGGGGCTCGACGGGCTGGCGAGTTGGTTAAAAAGGCATTATCAGCCCAAATCTATCGAATAATAATTCCAAAATAGTAAAAGATGAACGATCCTATTGGACGGGCAATCGCCGATTTTTATGCAAATGGAAAAGCGCCCGAAATTGAAATTCAAACCAATTATACGGAGGGAGAACTGCTTTCGCCAGTTTATTTTTTCAGAACCGAAAGCGAAATGCCGGAAATTGAAAAAACAGCCCTGAAACTATGCCGGGGAAAGGTGTTGGATGTTGGAGCAGCAGCAGGCTGTCATGCCCTTGTACTTCAGGAAAAAGGGTTGGATGTTACGGCGCTGGAAAAATCAGAATACGCTGCCAGGGTGATGAAAAGGCGAGGGGTTAGAAATGTAGTTTGCCAAAGTATTTTTGAATACAGAGAAACCGGCTTCGATACCACCCTTTTGCTAATGAACGGTACCGGCATTGGCCGTACACTGAACGGACTGGAGCAATTGCTGAAACACCTGAAACACCTGATGAACCCCGGCGGACAGATTCTCATCGATTCTTCCGATATCCGGTACCTGTTTGAGGAAGACGACGGTTCGGTTTGGGTTGACCTGACGAGCAACAAATATTACGGCGAGATGGAATATGAACTGAGGTACAAAAATTATTCAACACAGTTTAAATGGCTGTTTACCGATTTCGAAACGCTGGCGGAAATTTGCACAAAATTAGGATTGACCAGCAAAAAGATTTTGGAAGGCGATAATTTCGATTACCTCGCCCGAATCAGCTCAAACTAAAATATTGATGGCAAATTGCTGTAGTTGTGATTTGTTTTGTAACTTTATTATAAAACTTTTAGAATAAAAACCGGATTTAAAGAGCAAATTTTGCATTTCACCGAAAAATCGGTGCGGTTTACAGATTTTTTTTCTCAGCTTGCAGTTAAAGTTGTAATTTGGTGGTGTCTTATAATTCAGGTTTTATTCGTTCAGAAAACATGACAACATGAAAGCAATTGTTCTATTTTCATCCTTCTTCTTTTTTCTCGGTTTAAAAATCGGTAATATCATCGATCTTCCCGGCAAAGCCAGGGTAGCGGTTGAGGTTGGCGTTACCGAAAAAATCAAACAATCTGCCCCTGTTAAATCTTTTCAGATGCTCAGGGAATCTGGTGAAGAAACTGAAAAACATGGCGTTAAGTCTTTGGAGGCAACTGAAAACTCTGCTGAAAGTAATAATAAAACAGAAGAGTAGATTTTGATTTGATTTAAAAAAGCCCTTGAAGACAGCATTCGTTATTTCGGTACTTTATTTATTCTAACGCATAATTTTTTATCTTAGAGCCGGATTGATCCGGGAGGATACCGTCGGTTCAACCAAAATGCCTGTTTTTTGTTAAGATTATACAAAAGGGATTATGAAAGAGAATAAATTGAATATGCATCGCAGGAATTTTGTCCGTGCACTCTCGCTGGGTACAGCTCATCTGTTGTTTTCCAATCCGCTGTATGCGGCAAAGTCGAAGTACAGCAACAGTAACCCGCTTCAAAAAGTAAAACTGGGAAAATCGGGAATTGAAACCACCCTGCTCGGGGTTGGCACAGGTGTTCATGCCGGAAACCGTACTTCTTTTTTAACCCGGCAGGATAAAAACAAAAGTCTCGATTTGTTGTACCATGCTTACGATAAAGGCATCCGGTTTTTCGATTGTGCCGATTCTTATGGCACCCACGGACTGGTAGCAGAAGCCATGAAAAAGATGGACCGTAACGAAATCACACTATCCTCAAAAATCTGGGTAAGAGGCGGTGGAATTCCCGAGCCGGAGCGACCGGACGCTAATATTGTTGTTGACCGTTTTCGGAAAGAATTGAATACCGATTATATCGATTTGGTTCAGATTCACTGCATGGTGGAAGAAAACTGGACAGAAACTCAGAAAAAACAAATGGACATTCTTGAAAACCTCAAGGCAAAAGGAATTATCAGGGCGCATGGTGTTTCCGTTCATTCGCTGGATGCCATGAAAGATGCAGCCCAAAGCCCGTGGGTGGATGTCATTCATGTGCGCATAAATCCGTATGGAATTGCCATGGATAAACCGGAACCGGAAGAAGTGGTAAAAGTAATCAACCAGCTTCATAAAAACGGTAAAGGTGTAATTGGAATGAAACTGGTGGGCAACGGAGAGTTGCGCGATCAAAGCGAAAAAATTGACCATGCCCTGCGGTTTGTTCTGGGCCTGGAAACCGTGGATATGATGATTATCGGTTTCGAAGAAAATGTACAAATTGATAACTATCTGGCACGAACGGAAACTGCTCTCACCGAACTTCGTGGTTAATCGAAAACTTGTTAAACTTTGAATTGATGTGTACATTTCGTACTTTTCGGCACTTAATTTAAAAGTTGCCAAAGATGAAAAGGTTTGCATTTTCAATTTTTCTTTCTGTTTGCTCTCTTTTACTTTTTGCACAAGACCGGATAACCGGATTGCAATTTGCCACACGCAGTGAAGTCGTTGCCCAAAACGGTATGGCTTGCACCAGTCAGCCGCTTGCCACTCAGGTTGCGCTCGACATTTTAAAATCGGGTGGAAATGCCATTGATGCGGCCATTGCAGCCAATGCAGCGCTTGGATTGATGGAACCTACCGGGAACGGAATTGGCGGCGATCTGTTTGCCATTGTGTGGGATGCCAAAACACAAAAACTTTACGGATTGAACGCCAGCGGACGATCGCCGTATGAACTCTCTCTCGATTATTTCAAAGAAAACGGATATGAGAAAATCCCGTCGCACGGCGCCCTTTCTGTTTCGGTGCCCGGGTGTGTGGACGGCTGGTTTGAATTGCGTCAAAAATTTGGCAAGCTGCCCATGACTGAAATACTGTCGCCGGCAATTGATTATGCGCGAAACGGATTTCCGGTTTCTGAACTGATTGCACATTACTGGCAAAGCAATTCAAAAATTCTGCAAAAATACCCCGGTTTCGAAGAAATATTTATGCCCGGTGGAAAAGCACCTGGCAAAGGCGAAATATTTAAAAATCCTTACCTGGCCAATACACTCGAACAAATTGCAAATGAAGGTCGCGACGTTTTTTATAAAGGCGAAATGGCGCAAGAAATGGTGAACTACCTGCGTGAACAGGGTGGCTTTTTTACTATGAAAGATTTTGAAGACCACACCTCGGAATGGATTGAGCCGGTGTCCACAAATTACCGGGGTTACGATGTGTGGGAACTGCCACCCAACGGACAGGGAATTGCCGCTTTACAAATGCTGAATATTCTGGAAAATTATGACATAGGCAGCATGGGTTTTGGTTCGCCGGAATACATACACCTGTTTATCGAAGCGAAGAAACTGGCTTTTGAAGACCGGGCCAAATTTTATTCTGACCCCGATTTTAATGAATTGCCGGTGGAACAACTCATTTCAAAAAGTTACGGAAAGGAACGGGCTAAATTGATTAATGAGAACCGTGCAGGCCGAAGTTATCCTTCTGGGGAACCGGATACCGACAACACCATCTATTTAACTACGGCTGATAAGGATGGAAATATGGTTTCGCTCATTCAAAGCAATTTCAGGGGCATGGGTTCGGGAATGACACCTGGAAAAATGGGATTTGTATTGCAGGATCGAGGTGAATTGTTCACATTGGAAGAAGGACACATGAACGTTTACGAACCGCACAAAAGGCCATTTCACACCATAATTCCTGCCTTTATCACAAAAGGCGGAGAACCCTGGATCAGTTTCGGCGTAATGGGAGGCGATATGCAGCCGCAGGGCCACGTGCAAATTGTTTGCAACATCATCGATTTTGGCATGAATTTACAGGAAGCAGGCGATGCACCGCGCATACAACATACGGGATCGAGTGAACCTACAGGCGGACAAATGACCGATGGGGGAGAAGTCAGTCTTGAAACCGGTTTTTCCTATCAAACCATCCGCAACCTGATGGAAAAAGGGCATAAAATCAGTTTTGCCAACGGTCCGTATGGTGGTTACCAGGCCATTATGTGGGATGAAAAAAACAAAGTGTATTTTGGCGCATCGGAATCGCGAAAAGACGGGCAGGCAGCGGGGTATTGAGACAGGACAGAAGTATTTAAGACAAAATTGTAACATCTGTTTTGGTATTCCAACGATTATTTCTATTTTTGTAGTGCAATACGTTCTGTATTGCTTGTGTGTTTGGGGGTTAACTTAAGGGCAGCTATTGAGCTGCCCTTTCTTTTTTATCAATTTCTGTTTTTTCCCATGCAATTTCATTTTTGTTGATTATTTTCGCACGTGTCCACGAAAAGAGGAGAAGTGAATTATTAACGAGTTTTGATGACTGCTGTTGGGAATTCTGAAATTGTATTTATTTATTTTGCAGGCACTTCTGCAATGATTGTTCTTGCAGGTGCTGTGCTTTTCTTTTTTGTTTCCTATCAGAAAAGAATTCTTAAAAAAGAGCTGGAGATTAACCGGATAAAAGCTGAACAACAAAAAGAAATACTTAAAAACATCTTTCTTGCCCAGGAAAAGGAGCGTAAACGCATTGCCCAGGATTTGCACGATGAAGTGGGGGCAATGCTTTCGGTGGTAAAACTGAATGTAGCAAGGTTTGAGAAAAAATCGGAAAACAAGGAAATACAAAGTCTTGCCGCCGAAACCAAAAACTATTTAAACGATGTAATCGGTCAGGTGCGACGGATTTCGAGGGCTTTAATGCCTCCGTCGCTGGAAAAACTCGGCTTGTATTATGCCATAGAAGAGCTGGCCGGTAGAGTGAATGATACCGGTCAAATGCAGGTGGAGTTCCGAAAAACCGGTGAACCCTATCGTTTCGATATAAAAAAGGAACTGGCTATATTCCGGATTGTGCAGGAGCTTGTAAACAATTCCATAAAACATGCAAAGGCATCGCACATTAAATTAACGATACGTTTTGGGTCCAATGGTTTGGGTCTGGCCTTCGCCGATAACGGCGTTGGTTTCGATTTGGAAAAGATAGTCAATACCGGTTTGGGAATCAGAAATTTGGAAAGCCGATCGCAAATTATCGGAGCTCATTTTAAAATGAAATCAACACCCGGAAAAGGAACTTCGGCTATTTTGTTTTTAACCGCTTTAACCTGATTGTATGAAAGAAACGAAAGCATCGGTTGTGCTGACAGACGACCACAAACTTTTCAGAAAAGGAATGCACAATCTTTTGGAAGACTTTCACTTCATTGGCGAGATTTATGAGGCAGGCAACGGAATTGAGCTGCTTGAACTGCTGAGAAAACTGAACCCGCCCCCCGATGTTATTCTGCTCGATATTCAGATGCCTGAAATGGATGGCATGGAAGCCCAGAAAAGAATCAGGGAGCTATACCCCCGGCAGAAAGTGATTATTTTGACGATGGAGGATGACGAACAGGTTATTTTGCACATGATTGCTGAAGGGGTGAATGGATATTTACTGAAAAATGCCGATCCGGAGGAGCTTGAAACCGCCTTGGAAAAGGTATTTAAAAGCGGTTTTTACTTTCCCGACGGATTTTCTCAAATGGTTTTGAAAAGTGCGCTTCGGGGGAACTCATCCCTGATAAGCGAAACAGAATTTACCGAACGGGAAATGGATGTTCTGAAACTGATTTGCAGTGAACTTACCACTCCCGAGATAGCGGAAAAACTGAATTTGAGCGCCCGCACCGTGGATGGTTACCGCCAACGGTTACTGGAGAAATCGGGCGCCAGAAACACCGCAGGGCTGGTTATTTATGCACTGAAAAATAAACTGATATCTTTATAAAAAAAAAGGGGTTCCTTTTCAGAACCCCTAACGGATCATCCGCTATCTCCCTTACCGATTTTACTTCTGAAGTTGAGAGAGAACACGTGCTTTAAGGAAATAAGAAGCCGGGCCGGTAATTTCAGGGAGATCAATCCATATGTGTTTAAGTTTGCTGGATTGAGGAATGGGGTAGTATCTTTTATTTTGTTTAAATCCTTTCATTTGCCTTTTTTCTTTTACGCTACAAATTTCAGCTTTCTGAATCATTTCTTTTAGCGTATTTCTACGGTTTTTGCATAGGTATAAATACGGTTTTTGCATAGGTGTTTTTACGGGTTTGGAAAAGTTGAACTTGTGCAATAAAAAAAGCCGCCCGAAACCGGGCGGCTTAATATCAGGTGATTGTATTTTTACTTTTACCGAATATTGGCCTGAGCTGCTGCAACCCGCGCAATAGGTACACGGAATGGTGAGCAACTGACGTAGTCCATGCCAACACTGTCGCAGAACATTACCGAAGAAGGTTCTCCGCCATGCTCGCCGCAAATACCTACTTTCAGTTCAGGTTTCACGCTGCGGCCTTTTTCAACTCCCATTTTTACGAGCTGACCAACGCCTTCCTGGTCGAGTACCTGGAACGGATCGATTTTCAAAATGCCTTTTTCAATGTAAACGGGCAGGAATTTTCCGGCATCGTCGCGTGAATAACCAAAGGTCATCTGTGTAAGGTCGTTTGTTCCAAAGGAGAAAAACTCAGCTTCCTTAGCCACCAAATCGGCAGTAAGGGCTGCGCGCGGAACTTCAATCATGGTTCCAACCAGATAGTCAACTTCCGAACCTTTTTCTGCGAATACTTTTTTGGCAGTTGCGTGAATAATATCGGACTGCATTTTGTATTCTTTTACAGAACCAATGAGCGGTACCATAATTTCTGGCAATACGTTAACTCCTTTTTGTTTCAGGTTAACGGCTGCTTCAATAATGGCTCTTGCCTGCATCTCCGTAATTTCAGGATAGGTGTTCCCCAAACGGCATCCACGGTGGCCCAGCATGGGGTTGAATTCGTTCAGGTCGTCAACCAGTGCTTTCACATCATCAACCGAAATGCCTATTTCTTTGGCCATCTCTTTCTGGTTGGCTTCTTCGTGCGGCACAAATTCGTGCAACGGCGGATCGAGCAGACGAATGGTTACGCCGTAGCCTTCCATTGCTTCCAGAATTCCTTCGAAATCTTCGCGCTGGTATGGTAGCAGTTTTTCAAGTGCCTTGCGCCTGTCAACTTCGGTTTTTGCCAGAATCATTTCGCGCATGGCTTTAATTCTGTCGCCTTCAAAGAACATGTGTTCTGTACGGCAAAGGCCAATACCTTTTGCTCCGAATTGACGGGCAATCTGTGCATCTTTAGGTGTGTCGGCATTGGTGCGTACACTCATGCGGGTAAATTTCTCAGCCAAATCCATTATTTTGGCGAAGTCGCCGCTCATTTCCGGGTCTTTGGTTGTAATTTTTCCTTCATACACTTTTCCGGTTGAACCGTTAAGTGAAATCCAGTCGCCTTCCTGGAATTCTTTCCCGTCGATGGTCATCACGCGGGTTTTGTAGTTAATTTTAACTGCTCCGGCGCCTGAAACACAACATTTACCCATTCCACGTGCCACAACGGCTGCGTGCGAAGTCATACCGCCGCGAGCGGTTAGAATACCTTTGGCAATGTGCATGCCTTCCAAATCTTCGGGCGATGTTTCCACCCGAACGAGAATTGAAGCAGGATATTTAGCCGCTTCATCGGCAAAGAAAACCACCTGTCCGGTAGCTGCTCCTGGCGATGCAGGCAACCCCTTGGCCAGTTCGGTGGCCGATTTAAGTGCCGAAGTTTCGAAAACCGGGTGGAGCAATTCGTCCAGCTTGTTGGCGTCAATGCGTTTCAAAGCCGTTTTTTCATCGATGGAACCTTGTTCAAGCATGTCAACGGCAATTTTCACCATTGCAGCCCCTGTACGTTTTCCGTTGCGGGTTTGCAGCAGCCACAGTTTACCTTCCTGTATGGTAAACTCGAGGTCCTGCATGTCTTTATAGTGGTCTTCCAGTTTTTGCTGGGTCTCTTCAAGCTGCTTGTAAATTTCGGGCATGGCTTCTTCCAGCGAAGGAAATTTCGAAGCTCTTTCCTCTTCGCTAACGCCTTGCAATTCAGCCCATTTTTTGGATCCGGAAAGGGTGATTTCCTGCGGCGTGCGAATACCTGCCACCACATCTTCTCCTTGTGCGTTGATCAGATATTCTCCGTTGAATACGTCTTCTCCGGTAGCAGCGTCACGTGTAAATGCAACGCCTGTTCCTGAGTTGTCGCCCATGTTTCCAAACACCATGGCCTGTACGTTTACTGCGGTACCCCACTCGTCGGGAATTTGTTCCATACGACGGTAGTAGGTCGCTCTTGGGTTATTCCAACTGTTAAATACTGCTGCAATGGCTCCCCAGAGTTGTTCCCAGGGATCGGTGGGGAAGTCTTTCCCGGTAACTTTTTTAACTGCTGCTTTAAAGCGCCGGACCAGTTCCTGTAAGTCTTCTGTTGTAAAGTCAGTATCCAGCTCAATGCCTTTTTCTTCTTTCAGCTCGTCGATGATTTCTTCGAACGGATCGTGTTCTTCTTTGCTGGCCGGCTTCATTTCCATCACTACGTCACCGTACATTTGAACAAAACGGCGGTAAGAATCCCATGCAAAGCGGGGATTGCCTGATTTTTTTGCAATGCCTTCAACAGCATCGTCATTCATACCCAGGTTCAAAACGGTGTCCATCATACCGGGCATGGAAGCGCGGGCGCCTGAACGAACCGAAAGCAAACAGGGATTATTTTTGTCGCCGAATGTGGTATCAGTGAGTTCTTCCACCATTGCGACGGCAGCTTCCACCTCAGGTTTAATAAGGTCAAATGTCTTTTCCTGACCAATTTCGTTGTACATGGTGCACACTTCGGTGGTAATGGTAAATCCCGGAGGAACCGGAACACCGATTAAATTCATCTCTGCCAGGTTAGCACCTTTGCCACCCAGAAGGTTTTTCATGTCAGCTTTACCGTCGGCTTTTCCAGCCCCAAACCTATATACATGTTTTGCCATAAAAATTGTTTTTTATAATTATTTGTAAGAAGTCAAAAAACGATTCGCAAAATAATGCTATTTTTTTACATTACCTATTGCAGTACAAATATAAAAAAAGCGGTTTAGTTCCAAAGTTGTCAGCGGCTCTTTATCTTTTTGATAATGAAGTGTTAACATTATTTAACTTTGATTGATATGCGTTAACGGTTTTTCTCCTTAATTTTGTATTGAATCGAAAGAGAAACGTTTTTTCATAGAGAATAGATTTGGTTAGGTTGGAAAACAGGGATGAAATTTCATCCCTGTTTTTTTGGGTACGAATTACCACAAGACCTGGTAATTCATTTATTATTCATTTAAACTATCGGAGATAAATTTGGTCGAATAACCGTTGCAGCAAAAAAATGAAGATAAAACCTGTTTATAGCGAATTTATTAACTGGCTGAAATCGACCGAAATGTTTGCCCGGTCATCGAGGCAAATCCCCGGGCGGTGGCAGCTTTTCGAGTATTACACCGAACCCGAGAATGACCTGTTACACGTAAAAGAGGAACAGTTGACAAAGGAAAACCAGGGCTGGGAAATTGAATTTGGTACGGAGGGAGGAGTCATTCAGAAAATCAATCTGCCAGTACAGTTTTTAGACGGAGAAGTTTCGTACAACTGGAGTATTGCCAAAAACTACATCACTTTGTTGCATCCATCCGATTTTCGCCACAATGAGGAGTTTCAGTTTGCCATTGACAAAGGAATCCTGAAGCTGCTGAAGAAAAGCAGTACCGGTAAAATTGAACTTTTCGGTTTTTTCAAAAGGGTAGAGGAGGCGTCTTAATTCAATGTTTTTCAGTTACCTTGCCCAGTGCAGTCCAGTCCTTTCGTTTTATGCATTAAAGCTTTCCTGAAAAGTCTTTCAGCCATTCCCGCAAAGGGGTTCCCACTTCTTCGTGCATTAGTCCGTAAATGATGTTGGTTTTTAAAAAATCGAGTTTGTTGCCGATGTCGTAACGGGTGCCCTTGAACTGCAGCCCGTACATGGCATATTTTTTTACCATCCCGCGCATGGCATCGGTCAGCTGAATTTCGTTGTTTTTGCCTGGTTTGGTTTTGTCGAGGTAATCGAAAATTTCGGGTGTGAAAATGTACCGGCTGGCAATGGCCAGGTTAGATGGCGCTTCTTCGACTGATGGTTTTTCAATGAAATCTTCGGCAATCAGAACACTGTTTTCCAGCTTTTTACCTTTTATTACGCCATAGCGGTGAACACTTTCTATGGGAACTTCTTCCAGCGCCACAACCGAGCTTTTATATCGTTCATACACTTGTATCAGCTGTTTTGTAATGGGATCGCCTTCGCCCGAGATGAGGGTGTCGCCAAGCAGTACGGCAAACGGTTCGTGGCCTACATGGTCGCGGGCATACCTGATGGCGTCGCCCAGTCCGTTCATCTCTTTTTGCCACACAAAATGGATGTTGGCCAGGTTTGATATTTTTTTGATTTGCTCCAGCAGGTCGAACTGTTTTTTTGCCAGCAACGATTCTTCGAGGATAGGGCTGCGGTCGAAATGCTCTTCGATGGCCCGCTTTCCTTTTCCAATGATCATCAGAATATCGGTAATACCACTGGCCACGGCTTCTTCCACCACATATTGAATGACCGGGGTATCTACAATGGGCATCATCTCTTTGGGTTGCGATTTGGTGATGGGCAAAAATCGGGTTCCCCAGCCGGCGGCAGGGATAACAGCTTTCTTAATCATTTTTTATCCGTTTACAATGTTGGGTTTTATCACTTCAATTTTTTTCCGTGCCAGCGACTTTTCGAGCTTTTGATACATTTCTTCATCTTTGTATGTGCCGATAATGGCGCCACCTGAGCCGGTAAACTTGGCCGAAGCGCCCACCGCTCGTGCTGCTTCCACCATTTCAATATTTCCTTTGGTGATGGCAATCAGGCTGCGTCGCAAATCGAAATTGGCATTTATCAGTTCGTGCATGGCCTGGCAGTCGCGGTTTTTAAGGGCCTCGCGAAAACTTTCGGTATAACCGGCCCATTTTTCCATGGCATCGAGCACCTTTTTTTCGCCAATGTTGAACCTTGCCCGCAGGTTGTTGTGCAGCACCTCGGTACCTTCCGAAAGGTTTTTCCTGAAGGCAATGTACATGTTGGGGAACAGGGATGCGTCGAGCACCTCGTAATTACCAAACCCCTGTTTTTCCATGGTTTGCCTGTTAAAATCCATATACACCGGCTGGCCGTAAGCCTGCGCTACGCGATCCTGCAAACCTGCTGCAATGCCGAGTTCTTTGTCCTCTACATTGAGGACCAGGTTGGCCAGAATGGGTTTTGGAATGGCAACTCCGTAAAACGAAATAAGGGCTTTCATGCAGGCGGTAATGATGGCACTGCTGCCGGCAAGTCCTAGCCGCAGGGGAATATTGGAATCGTATCTGATGGTAAAATTACGGTTGTCGAGCTGAATGTTACATTCCCTGCAATAATCGTAGAATACCTTTATGGTGGCTTTCAGTAACCTGATTCCACCATAATATCCCGACATATTTACGTTTTCCACCAACTCCCGGATGCTGCCAAAACTCGTTTTGTCGAGCCGCTGCGGTTGAATGTCCAGTTCGGGGGTATGGTACAACTGCACTTTTGCCTGAAAATTGGAAAACAGGAAAGCGATGGTTTTTCCGAAATAACCGTCCGACGGGTTGCCGATAACTGCAGCCCGCGGGTAACAAAATGTTTCAATAATCATAAAACCGGGGTTTCTTCTATTTTGTGTTCCATTTTTTTATGGCCGCCAGGTTCACATCGTTTTCGATGGTGCGTGCCAGCGGAGTGTATAAAAATTCAAGTTCTTTACCAAAATATTCGCAGATTTTTCCGCGTACCATCTTCATGGTTGTATTCTGCAACCCGTTTTCCTGGTTAAACGATTCGGGAAGTAGCACAAAAGTGGCAGGCAACCAGCGGTCGGGGAACATATCTTCGTATTGTCCGCCTTTTTTAAATTCGTTTAATTCTTTGAGAATCATCTGCAACGATTCATGATCACCCTCTTCAGTACCTGGTTCTATGCCCCGTTTTTTCAAATCGCGGTTAATGGCATCAATGTCGGGCACTATCATGGCCGAAGTATATGGGTTTTGGTTATTGTACAGCATCATTTGTTGGATGTAGGGCGATTGTTCCACAATGGCTTCTTCAATGCCCTCGGGACTGTATTTTTCCCCGTCGTTGGCAATGAGCAGGCTTTTAAAACGGCCCAGTACATGCAGAAAATCGTCTTTGTCCATATAGCCCATGTCGCCGGTATGCAGCCAGCCGTCTTTAATGGTTTCGGCGGTTGCGGTCGGGTTGTTCCAATAACCCAGCATTACGTTATCGCCCTTTATCACAATTTCGCCCTTTTGTCCTGTGGGAAGCTCATTCCCATCCTCGTCCATGATTTTCAGTTCGAGGTATTTCACCAGTTTTCCCGATGAGCCGAACTTAATGGCATGCAACGCGTTGGATGAAATTACGGGCGATGCCTCGGTTAAGCCGTAGCCCTGGCATATAGGAATGCCAATGGCGAAAAAGAAGCGTTGAAGCTCGATGTCGAGCAGGGCGCCTCCGCCAATGAAGAATTTGAGGTTCCCTCCAAACCCCTGCCTTATTTTTTTATACAGAATGGCATCGAACAACCAAAGCAGTGGTTTCAGGAAAAACCTCCAGCCTCTGCCGCGGTTGTATCCCAAGCCATTGTGCATGTAGCTCACTTTGAGCGCAAACTGGAAAACCTTGTATAGCGTTTCTCCTTTTAGCCTGATTTGGTTTTCGATGTTTTGCCTGAATTTTTTTGAAAATGCAGGCACGCTCATCATGATGGTAGGTTGTATTTCTTTGATGTTTTTCGGGATGTTTTTCAGGGTTTCCAGTGCCGTACGGCCGGTTTCAACAGAGGCAATGCTTGCGCCTTTGTACATAAACGCATACAGGCAGCAGGTGTGGGCAAAGGCATGGTCCCAGGGCAAAATGGCCAGTGTGCGCCAGTCGGAATGAAGTTCCATCAGCGTATTCGACTGAATAACGTTGGCTGCATAATTCAGGTGCGAAAGCATGATGCCTTTCGGGTCGGCTGTGGTGCCCGAGGTGTAGCTGATGTTGGCCAGGTCGTTGGGTTGAATGCTTTTCCAAACCGCTTCCGTTTCTTCTTTGTGGTTTTTCAGGTACTCTTCACCTGTTTTCATCAGTTCCCGGTAATTCACATCTTTTTTGCCCGGATTTTCTTTCCCATCGATAAAAATTACTTTTTTAAGCCCGGGCAGCGCGTCGCGAATGGCTTCCACCTTTTTGGCATGGGGCCCCGATACAAATATGAATTTGCTGCCGCTGTGCTGCAGCCGGAAAATTAGTTCGTTTTCCTGCAACCTGATGGAAAGCGGGACATTTACTCCCCCGGCATACAGCATTCCCAGTTCGCTGATTATCCAGTCGTTACGGCCATCGGATACCAGTCCCAGCCGGTCGCCTTTTTTTAACCCAATGGAAATGAGCCCGGCGGCCAGTTTTAATACCTGTTCCCTGGTTTCTTTGTAAGTTGTTCCTTCGAATTTCCCGTCTTTTTTTTCCCAGAGGTAGATGTTGTTCGGGTAGCTGGCTACTGTCGATTCAAAAAGTTCGATGATGGTTTTCATTCGAATGATTTTGGTATTAATATTCAGTTTTCGGTTCAAATGTAAAAAAAAAATGGCATACAATTCCTCTTTTTGAACATTCGTCTGTAGCCGCCGAATCAGACAGCATTAAAAACGTACACGGTTTTTTCGTTGCAAACTTCACCCGGTTTCAGCATTGTTGTCGGAAAATGAGCATGGTGGGGTGAATCGGGGTAGTGCTGCGTTTCCAGAGCAACGCCCGAGTAACTGCCAAACTGTTTCCTTCCATCAATGGTCAGCTCAGGTATCCAGTAGCCGGTATAAAGCTGCATTCCCGGCTGTGTGGTAAGCACGTCCACCTGCCGTCCGGAGTTTGTCTCGCGCAGGGTTCCGGCATACCTCAGTTCTCCGGTTGCATTGTCGAAAACAAAGTTGTCGTCGTAACCAGTAGGTAGCTGGTTCAGATCGTGGCCCAGTGTTTTAAATTCAGCGAAATCGAACGGTGTGCCCTCCACGGGAATGATTTTTCCGGTAGGAATTTGCTCAACCAATTCCGTCATTTTACGGGCCGAAAGTTTCATCTCGTGGTTCAGGATGTTTTCCTTTCCGCCGGTTAGGTTAAAATAGGTATGGTTGGTGAGGTTTACCACAGTCGTTTTGTCGGTTTCGGCGAAATATTCCAGCACCAGTTCGTTTTTTGCCGTAAGGGAATAAATGCACTTCACCGTCAGGTTTCCCGGGTAGTTTTCTTCCAGGTGTGGACTCAGGTAAGAAAGTTCCACCCCAGCAACATCTTTTTCTTCAAAGGTTTTGGCGTTCCACAGGCGACGGTCGAAACCGGTAATTCCACCGTGCAGGTGGTTTGGCCCGTTGTTGACAGCCAGCTTGTACTGTTCGCCCTCAATTTCAAGTTCGCCTTTTGCAATGCGGTTTCCAAACCGTCCGATGATGGATCCGAAATAGGGATAACTGCCCAGGTAAGCCTCGCTGAGGTAGTGTTCCAGCTTGTCAAATCCGCAAACCACATTGGCTGTTGTTCCATCCTTTCCGGGCATGTTAATTTGGGTTATGATGCCTCCGTAGTTGGTCATTTGTACCCTCAAACCGTTGTTGCCGGTAATTGTAAAAAGTTGCGCTTCTCTTCCGTCGGGTAATTTGCCGAATGTTGTTGTTTGTACTTTCATTTTTATTCTGTTTTAAATCGTTAATGCCTGAATGAATCAATGTCTTTACCCTGCTTAAATGCAAATGTGCGAATTTTGATGGTGCCAACTGGTAGGTACCGGTAGTGTTTTAGAACATATTTTACTTTTCAGGTTTATGTTTATATTTGTTTCATTCAAAACCAAAAACCGGAATTTTGAGAAGAATCATTAAAATCAACGTCAAATCGGCCAGGCCGAAATACAGGCAAATCATTGATTCGGTATATTTTGCCATTGAAAATGGAAAGTTAAAAAAGGGCGATAAAGTACCTTCCATTAACCAGATTTGTTCCGACTATTATCTGAGTCGCGATACGGTAATGTTTGCTTTCAACGATCTAAAGTCGAAGGGTATTCTGCTCAGCCAGCCAGGGAAAGGGTATTATGTGGCTTCAACCGAAATCCACCGCGAAGAGCGGGTTTTTGTTTTGTTCGACGAGCTGAATGCATTCAAGGAAGATTTGTACAATTCGCTGGTGGGAACTATGAGCGGCAGTGCCCATGTGGAGGTTTTTTTTCACCATTTCAATTACAAAGTATTTAAGAACCTTATTTTGGAAAGTGTGGGGCATTTTACCTCCTACATCATTATGCCTGCCACATTCGACAATTCAGTGCATCTCATTTCCAAATTACCCCGCGACCGGGTGTTCATACTCGACCGGCTGAAGTCTGAACTGAAAAATTATCCGGTTGTTTATCAGGATTTTGAAAGCGATTTTTACGAAGCGCTTACGGACGGATTGCCTTTGCTGAAAAAATACCGGAAACTGGTTTTTGTACACCCGGGGGGCAAGGAGCCAGCCGAAAGGGTGAAGGGATTTGAACGGTTCTGCAGCGAGAATCATTTTAATTTTGAGGTAATAAAATCGCTCGACGGCGTCCGGCCGGGTCTTTACGAAGCCTGGTTCCTGATTTCGGACAGAGACTTGGTGCAGATGGTGAAAATAGCCAGGGAATACAAATATAAGCTGGGGAAAAAGTTTGGCATTGTTTCGTTTAACGACACGATGCTGAAAGAGGTGGTGGCCGGCGGAATTACTACCATTTCAACCGATTTTACCGAAATGGGTAAAGCGCTGGGAACCATGTTGCTGAACCACCAAGCCGGACAGCTGAGAAACCCTTCACGGCTGATTGTCAGAAACAGTTTGTAATATGAATAACAATGTTATGAAACATTTTTTGACCGGAGTTGCCATTTCATTTTTAAAACCTATATTTGCCCCTACTGGTACCTACCAGTTAATGAGGGGAGGGTTGTACTCTGGTAAAACGACAGAAAACAGGATGTGATAAAAATTTTGTAATCAAAATAACCAAATAAAAAATTATGGCAAAAATGACCAGTTTAATTGAAAAAATCAACGGTGGAAATAACCCGTTGTTTCAGGAGTTGTATGGTACTGACGAAAAGGTGCTGAAAGCTCAGGCCGACAGATACGAAGGACTGTTGAATGATTTTCAGAAAACCTTTGGAACAGATGATGTTCAGTTGTTTAGCTCGCCGGGGCGTACCGAAATTGGCGGAAACCACACCGATCACAATTACGGACGTGTGTTGGCGGGTGCGGTAAACCTGGATAACATTGCCGTGGTTGCGGCCAACGGAAGTAATGTTGTACGCATCAAATCGGCCGGTTACCCCGAGTTTCAGGTTGATCTTTCGGATCTGTCCATCGACGAATCGCAGTTTTACACTTCGGGGTCGCTGGTGAAGGGGATATGTGCCAAAATGAAGGAAAACGGGTACAAAACCGGTGGCTTCGATGCATGTATCGACGGCAGGGTTCCCAAAGGTTCAGGGCTGAGTTCGTCTGCTTCTTTTGAAGTGTTGGTGGGCGCCATACTGAATGAGCTGTTCAACGACGGAAAAATGCCGGCGGTTGAAAATGCCATCATCGGGCAGTGGGCCGAAAACAACTATTTTGGCAAACCCTGCGGACTGATGGACCAGACTGCCTGCTCGGTGGGCGGATTAATCACCATCGATTTTAAAGACCCGGCCAGTCCCATTGTGAAAGAAATTGATTTCGACTTTGTTTCCACCGGATTCTCACTGGTTATTACCGATGTGGGCGGCGGACACGACGATGCCGCATCCCAGGCCGAATATGCCTCGCTGCCTACCGAAATGAAATCGGTGGCTGCCGAACTTGGCGCCAAAGTGTTGCGGGAGGTTACCCTGGAACAAATTGTGGAAAAAATTCCTGAAATTCGCCAAAAAACAGGCGACAGGGCCATTCTACGAGCTTACCATTTCCAGGGCGACAACCAGCGTGTGGTCGATCAGGTAGCCGCACTCGAAAACAATGATTTTGAGGCCTTCCTGCAAATGGTGGTGGAATCGGGTTACAGCTCGTTCATGTACAATCAGAATATTTATGATGTGGTTCATAAACACGAACAGGTTGTTTCCCTGGCGCTGGCGCTGAGCGAAATGGTGTTGAAAGGCAGTGGTGCATGGCGCGTTCACGGCGGAGGTTTTGGCGGAACCATTCAGGCTTTCGTGCCCCAGGATAAGCTGGAAGCGTATGTAAAAACGCTGGAACATGTTTACGGCGAGGGCAGTTGTCATAAATTGTTTATCAGAAATAAAGGCGCCGTAAAACTCGATTTGTAAAAAGTTATTGGTTTAACGTTTTGGGGAAATAATAATTTTTTACTTTTACGAGCACTAAACATTCCGAAACGTTCGGTGGAGAGAAATTTTAAATTCAAAATAACAAGAAGTAATTTATCAATTTAAATTTCATTTATTATGAACAAAAACAAAAGTTATTTACTGCCAATCATTATGATGATCCTGCTGTTTGGTATGATCTCATTTGTTACCAACCTGGCAGCGCCCATGGGCATTGTATTGAAAAACCAGTTCAATGTTCCCAACTCGCTGGGGATGTTGGGGAATTTCGCGAATTTCATTGCGTATGCCGTCATGGGTATTCCGGGAGGTATTCTGCTTCAAAAAGTGGGATATAAGAAAACCGCACTTATTGCCATTGCTGTTGGCTTTGTAGGCGTGGGTATTCAGTACCTGTCGGGTCATGCCCAAAGCTTTGGCGTATATCTGCTGGGTGCATTTGTTGCAGGTTTCTCCATGTGTTTGCTGAACATTGTTGTAAACCCGATGCTAAACACCCTTGGTGGTGGTGGTAACAAAGGAAATCAATTGATTCAGGTGGGTGGTTCATTCAACTCGGTAATGGCTACTTTCACTCCTGTATTTGTAGGTATCCTGATTGGTGAAGCAACAAAAGCGAATATTACAGATGTTTTTCCCATTCTGTATATTGCTTTAGGTGTATTCGCTCTCGTATTTTTCATTCTTTGGGCTACTTCCATTCCCGAGCCGCACGCCGATCAACCTAAAGAACCTCTGGGCAGCCTGATGAGTGGTGCGCTGAAATTCCGGCATTTTGTTCTGGGAGCCATCGCTATTTTTGTTTATGTTGGTGTTGAAGTTGGAACTCCGGGAATTGCCAACCTGTACATGACTACGCCCAGCATTGAGCGTTCGCAGGAAATTCTTGCCACATACAGCACCAACCCCGAGGCCGTGAGCCAGGATGCTTACGAAACGGCACAGCGTATTCTCGACGGAAGAGACACTCCGGGGCTTGGAATTGGTGCAGGCATTGCCGGTGGGGTAGTTGGTTTCTATTGGCTGCTGATGCTGGTAGGCCGTTTGTTTGGCGCCGGTTTTGGACACAAAATATCGAGCCGGAGCATGCTGAGCACCGCCTCGCTGGTGGGATTGATCCTTGTGCTTCTGGCCATTTTCTGGCCCGCAACAACGGTGGTATCGATGCCTACCTTCAATGTGGTGGGAGGTGCACTCAAATTCGGACTCTATTCGGTGCCCATCAAGTTCTTTTTCCTGGCGCTGGTAGGGTTATGTACCTCCATTATGTGGGGAAGCATTTTCAACCTTGCAGTGGAAGGCCTGGGTAAATACCTGGCAGCTGCTTCCGGTATTTTTATGGTGCTGGTTGCCGGTGGCGGTATTCTTCCTGCCATTCAGGGCTGGGTTGCCGACATTGCCAACTACGAAATGAGCTACTGGGTAATTGTGGCCGGTTTGGCTTACCTGTTGTTCTATGGAGCTTTGGGTAGCAAAGTGAACAAAAGAGCCGACGATATTCTTTTGGAAGGAAAAACCGTACTGGGTTCTGCCGAAGAAGCTTAACCTAATAAATTCCATATCAATTCGGGATTATTTATCGAAACCGTTCTGGAACAAGTTTCCGGGACGGTTTTTTTTGGTGTCTGCCCGGCTGTATTTTCAGAAAGGACTCTTTGCCATTAAGGCACTAAAACACGAAGGATTCACAAAGGGTGCTCCCGCAGATGTCGCAGATAAACACAGCTGTATAATTTATTTTTTAACTATTTCTGTATTCCCAATCCCCCTAACCCCGTCCATGGGAATTCCGTTGGAGATTTGCATACATAAATGTACTATCAGATTTTATTGTCGGGCAAAAGGGGATGAAGCCCGGCTGAACCGCAGGCAGTTGTTCGGAGTTAGTCCCCTTCCATGGGAATCCCATTGGGGCTTTAATTGCATTTTTGCCATGGAAGTAAATTGTCGCCAATTAAAGGAGGATTTCAGGGGGGGTCAGGACTTGTTATTTCAATTTAATGGTTAATTTTAACCCTATGAAATTGAAAAAAATCGCAATCACTTTTTTATTCTTCTCACTTATGTTGCCCGCCGCAATTTTTGGCCAGAATCTGAACATGGACAACTGTTTTGCCTGGTGTATTGTACCGTTCGACAACCAAAACCGTATACCGGAGCAGCGGATTGAAATGCTGAAAAGGCTGGGTTTTCAATCGTATGCCTACGACTGGCGGGCCGAACACCTGCCGCAGATGGCCAAAGAAATTATGCTGGCCCGCGAAAACGGAATAGAGATGAACGCGGTGTGGATGTGGCTGGACGCCAGAGATGCAGTTGGAAACCTTTCGGAAAACAACCGGAAAGTGTTGCAGGCATTGAAGGAAACCGGACTGAAAACGCAAATTTGGGTGAGTTTTCCGGAGAATTATTTCGACGATTTGACTGAACCCGGACGGCTGGAAAAGGCAGTGGAAATGGTGGGTTATGTGAGCGGCCTGGCCGGAGAACTGGGCTGCAGGGTGGGTTTGTACAACCACGGCGGCTGGTTTGGCCGCCCCGAAAACCTGGTTCAGATTTGTGAAGCGCTCCCGGGAAACAAGGTGGGAATCATTTTTAATTTTCACCATACGCACGACATGATAGACGAGTTTCCGGAACTGGTGAAAGAAATGATGCCGTACCTGTGGGCGGTGAACCTGAACGGGATGAATCGCGGTGGCCCGAAAATTTTGCCCGTAGGCAGTGGCGAAGCGGAAGCCGGAATGCTGACGGCATTGAAAACAGCCGGTTATGCCGGACCGTTTGGCATACTGGGCCATGTGGATGATGCCGATGTGGAGGTGATTTTGAAAGCAAACCTGGAAGGGTTGAAAATATTGAAAAGTAAATTGTGACAATGGAGTGGACGTATGCTCATTTGCTTATTTGAAATGTGCGGTTTCAAACCGCACGTCCTGTTTTTTATTTCCTAAATTCGATT
>Ga0209614_1001050_pt1 | contig 22035 bp, 14 predicted proteins | sample BlaSprsedimmetaG_FD_185484 | JGI IMG/M metagenome (GOLD analysis project Ga0209614, IMG submission 185484) | Hot spring sediment bacterial and archeal communities from California, USA to study Microbial Dark Matter (Phase II) - Blank Spring... ... | reverse complement strand
GTACGATAACTATCGGATAATTGAATAAACCTGAATCCAGAGCGAACGAGAGACGCTCACTGATGTCACGTTTTTTCGAAGCATGATTCAAAAAACCGGGGTTCAAAAATCACTCGAACAGGAGGAATATTCCCGTTCAGTCCTCTTTATGGCTGATTGCGGGCACGATGTGCCGGCTGTCGGACAAACCGGTCCGTCGGTATTTAAAACGTGGCGTATCGTTGGTGCTTTATCCGGCGCGTTTACGCCGGCACCGGATGCAGGCTTCGATACAGCCACAGTAACCGCTCTTTGATAAATGCCAAAACATGTACATAGGGAAATCCCGCCATCAGGCGCATTATCATCGTTCCCGATCGGTTTACCAACCTCCCCGGTGTGCTGATGATCTTCTTTCTCATGGTCGAGGTTCTCATTTTTTTCCATTTCCCGGTGAGGACAAACTGCTTGAACATGAGCGCCAGGTTGTACGACAGAACACAGTGCCAGAAGTAGGCGTAGTTGCTCAGGAACCGTCCCGTGGGAACCTTGGTGATAAAATGATCGTAATCGAGGTCTTTGATGGTCAGTTCAATCCTGGCTCGCTTGTTGTAGTCTTCCCACGCCTCCTTCGGCGTCATATCGTCCTGATTATGACAGATAACCTGGTAGCGCCATTTCGGAAAGAGAAGAGTTTGTCGGTTCTCATCACAGCCGATCATTTTCCTGATGATGACAAACCGGCGGGGCTTTTCCCAGGTATCGAGACAAAACGTTCGTGATGCCCCTGAGATGGCCTCAGGGGAATACAGAGGCTCAAAATCTTCGTCGGGTATCGATGCGATCAGCCGTTTAACGCCGGCATACTGCTTGGCAACAACCTCGAAGAAGAGATGGTCTCCCTCGAGGGATTCGATGATGTCGTCACCGAAGAAACCCCGATCCATGCGGACGGTATGAACCACGAAGTGGTCCTGCGGAACGGCCGCCAGGCATTTTTCGTGGAATGTGATGAAGTCTGTTGCACTGACTGCATCGCCCGGCTCCAGGTGAATGGCAAGGACAAATCCGAAGGGTTCGATGGTGCATATTTTGAGATGATAACTCTTCCTGCCGTGTTTATGGGGATTGTATCCCACCGTGGCTTGTTCCTGGTCGCCGTAGACGGTGATCACCTTGCTGTCGTAATGAAGGTCGATATACTGAGGTTCGGTAAGGCGGCCCAGAACCCGAAGCAGTTCTCGGTTGACTATCAGGAGCTCTTTCATGTTTTCCTCTGTATACTTGCCGAGTTCGTCACGAAACGTTTCGGGATCGGGATACTGATCGATGCCGAGTTTCTCCTTGAGAATGTGGTCCTGATTCAGGGTCCGGCTGCTTTCGATGCGATCGTAGCCGAGGATGTTCTGGATGATCAGAAGCTGGGAGAGTTTATCCGAACGGTACGTACTCTTCCTCTTGTCAATGCGAACATGTTCTTCCAGATATTCCGGCAGTCCGATGACTTTCATAAAATCGACGATATGAGGCGCCGTCGCGGAGAGTGTCATGGTGCGGTCATCGGCAACGTAGGTAAAATCGGACAGTTCGAGTTTTTTTGCAAGCTGTTTGTTTTCTTTGTTCCGGGCACGCTCCCGGGCTCGTTTCACTTGGCGTGTTTCTTTCACTATCGGGCTCCTCGTTTGATGGTTTCGCATGAAATCGTATGTGGTGTACCGAATAGAAACCCGTTTTTCAACAAAATGTTTTGGCTTTTATTAATTATTTCGTAAGTATTGGTGCATTCGCTCTGGATGCAGGTTCAATTCATTCATGAAAACCGCAGGCTGCCGTTGTGCCGGTTATTATTTCTCCCGGTTTCGACCGGGCAGATAGTCCTCCCTCACCGGTGAAAAGACCTCCAGGGCGATAGAATCATCAATGATTTCAGCCCCATGATCAAGGCCCGCCGCAATATTCCAGGCGTCGCCGGGACATGCGTCGTATTGTTCGGCTCCGATAGTGAGACGGAGCCGTCCGCTGATGAGACAGCCTGTCTGCTCGTAGGGATGGGAATGCAGGGGCAGGTCGCTTCCCTTATCCAGGTGAAAACGGGTCATGAGCGTTCGTTCGCCGTAGACGACTGTTTTCTGCCTGATTCCCGCCAGCGGCGAAATATAACCCGTTTCGTCATGCCTGTTGAATGCAATCGTCATGAATCATTCCTCCTTAATTAATGTATCGACCGGTTTGATGCATTGTGAGTTTTTGCAGTTTCTCTGCGCTCTCTGTGTCCTCTGTGGTTTATATTCTGAATGTCACTCATGTTATTTATGCCGATATGGGTCGAGCTCCCCGTCGGTGTCGCCTTGATTTCGTGTAAGTGGCGAAGAAAAATTCCTTTCCGCTTTGAAGGCGGATGATCTCACTGCTGCGTTCAACAAGGCCGCTTCGAAAAGCCAAATCCGTAAACGTTTGTCTATCAAGCAGAATCATGAGCGGCGCGAGTTGTTTTAGGCTCGTGTAAGGTGTTTTTGATACGGGCGGCAGGTCATCTCCTGGCAGTTGCAGTACCACGGACATAACACCCGTTTCTTTCATGGCGGTTGCTATCTTCGGCAGTATCACTTCCGGCTTGACGTATTCAAAAATAAGCGCACCGTGGACAAGATCGAATTCCGAGATTCCCATGGCGGTGGACTGAATGTCGGCACACCTCCATTCAATGTTCTTCGCAGATGATTCAAATCGTTTCCGGGCGATGTCAAGGTAGCCGGCATTAATGTCGATTGCACAGACTCTCGCGGTATGGCTGAAATCGATATGTTCAAACCCATTCCCCGTGGTGCACCCCAGCACCGCCAGAGACTCGGGGGCCGTCTCGTCAAGGGCTGTTTTAAAAAGGCTGTTGAGAAGTTGAAGCTGTCCCACATCCGGACTGCCCATATGACCTTCATAGTCGGAGGCGGGTATGTTCAGCCAGGGATTATCCGTATTCAGCATAGGGGCCTTCCCGGGTGTATTTATGTCGAATGCCTGTCCGAAACGTTTGATGTGTCGGTTTACTCTAAAGATTCCGGTTTCAACGGGTTGTTGCCCACAACTCAGCAAGGACCCGTGAAGATGCTGTTGAAAAAACGCCCATCTGCAACATTTCCCTCATCCTTCACTGCCGCGACGCACTATACGTACGACTCACTTCTCAGGATTTCCGACGCCGTGCATCCTGACGCTTTTGCACAGCCTCATGTCGGGACTTTCAGAGCGGCCTGTAAAATGCGGACCCTGAAGTTGTTTCTTCCCGGATCTATTTGAACTTCACTGAGATTTCAACAGGGCCTCTCGGATCGAGGCCGATATACTTCGCCCGAATGGTCGTGTTCGGCTGTGTCGGCATCAGCTTCGTTATCGTACCGAGAGACAGGAGGTCACCTTTTTTCAATTGAATACCTTCGGCATTCAGTGAGTCTTTAATCCAGAGAACCACATTGAGAGGATGCCCCAGGATGCTGCTTCCCGTTCCCTCTGCGAGAACCGTCCCTTTTTCGTCCAGTATCTGAAGTTGAAATTTTTCCAGCCGTTCAAACCACTTTTGTGTGGGCTGGATCTGAATCGGGGTTCCCACAACGCCGTATCGGGCCGCCACATTAACCGCCGCAAGTTTCGGTCCGTCTATCTTGACACCTTTTTCAAAAAGCAGATCCGGAAGCTCGATAAACGGTATCGCTTCAGAGATGTGATTCAATGTCTCACGCGGTGTTGTTGCTGTGTTGATTCCCTCGTCCTTCACGCGCAGTATCAGGTCGCCTTCACTGAGGGGGCGGGGACCGAAATCCGCCTTCATGACGGTGCCGCTTTTTCTCAGCATGTTTTTCAGAAGTGTGCCTCTGAGGGGATGGGATACGCCGAAATTTTTCTGCACTCCTTCGTTTGTCAGCCCGGCCTTGTACCCGATGACCGGTCCGTATTTCTCGCTGATAATGGATACATACTGGGCTTGGATTTTCATTGCTTCGTCAACCGTGATTGTCCCATCAAGATCGGAAGCGGCAGTCTTTGCCAGAAAATGCTTTGCAAGCTCTGACGCCGTATCCTGCGCCAGCACGCTTGCCTGGAGTAAGAAAACCAGGAAGAAAATAACGCTGGCGGAAACGATAAAGTTTTTACGACATTTCTTTCCCTGCATACGACACCTCCATAGTTTCAGTTTCAACGAATGTCGCACATGACCATTCGATGATTGGTTGCCATACAGCATCCCGACATGGCACTGCCGGCGATGGTGCTTCAGACAGCTTTATCCGGTATTCAGCGGTTGTTGAATAACGCCCATCCGCAGCATTTCCTTTATCTTTTGTCTTCAGGGATGGGGTTCAGAGGAAACGGATCAAGGCCTGAAGTGTCGAGAACAGATAAGTACAAGCATTCCCCAGTGAATGTTTACTCGGGGGCGGCATCAACAACTGCACAGCCATGATAATGCAGGGAAAGAGAAGAAGTCAACAGCAAAAAAAACGGTGAGAAAGCAGAGGGCGCTGCTGCCGGCCTTGACATGTGCCCTGGAGGATGCCGGTCTGGTATTCATTCCGCAATTGACAATACGGTCCGAGTCGGTATAGTGCAGAAGAAGGGTGGGCATGATCCATCCGTTGCGACATCAGATTCTGCAATCCGGGAGAACCATGACTGAAAAACAAACACAACCGAAACTGTTTCTCGTTGATGGGAGCAATTATATCTATCGGGCGTTTTACGCGATCCGACAGCTTTCCAATTCAAAGGGCTTTCCCACCAACGCCATTTACGGCTTCACGAACATGCTTATCAAGCTCTGCAGCGACTACCGGCCCGACTATATCGCCGTCGTGTTCGATTCGAAAGGGCCCACGTTCCGCCATGAAGCATATGAAAACTACAAGGCGAATCGGAGTGCCATGCCCGACGAGCTGATCCCGCAGATTCCCTATATCAAGGATGTCGTCCGGGGATTCTCCATGCCGGTTATCGAGCAGGAGGGGGTGGAAGCCGACGATATTATCGGTACCATCGCAAAAGCATGCTCTCACACGGGGGTGGAGACGGTCATCGTGTCCGGCGATAAGGACCTGATGCAGCTCGTTTCGGATGATGTGGTCGTTGTCGATACGATGAAAGACAAGATGTATGATGTGGAAGGAGTGAAGGAACGGTTCGGTATTGAGCCGGCGAGGGTCGTGGATGTTCTCGGCCTGGCAGGGGATGCTTCCGATAATATCCCCGGTGTTCCCGGGGTGGGTGAGAAGACGGCGCTGAAATTACTTCTGGAATACGGCAGCATGGAAAACGTTCTGGAACATGCCGATGAGGTGAAAAATGCAAAAGTGAGGAAGAGTCTTAAGGACTATGCCGATCAGGCGCGGTTAAGCCGGGAGCTTGCAACGATAAAGACCGATGTCGCCGTTGTATTCAGTCTTGATGATTTTCGTTTGACCGAGCCCGATACGGATATTCTGAAGGAACTGTTCAAGGAATTCGAATTCTCGTCTCTTTTACAGTCGCTGAAGATCCGTGAGGCTGACGATGAAGGTCGTTACACGTTAATTGCGACTGAGGCGCAGCTTGATGACATGGTCGAAAGGATAAACTGCGCGCAGGGCTTCGCCCTGGATATCCTGTTAAGTACATCAGATGTGATACGGTCGGCTATTGTCGGCATTTCCATTGCCCCTGCGCCGCTGGAAGCGTGGTATATTCCTTTTTCCCATGACTATCCGGAAGTGCTCCGGCAGCTTTCCCCGACGATAGTCCTTGACAGGCTCAGGCCGATCTTCGGCGACGAGCGTGTCAACAAATCGGGATATGATCTGAAGAATGCCTTCATCGCCCTGTCGCAACAGGGGATTACGCTGCGGGGAATTTCTTCTGACGTCATGGTCGCGGCGTATGTTCTCAACCCGTCGAGACGGAGTATCGGCCTGGAGGATCTGGCCCGTGAGTATCTCGATCGGGAACTGCCTCTTCAGAAGGAACTTACCGGCGGAGGCGCCAAGGCGATTTCAATGAATGCCGTTCCCGTTGAGGATGCGGTGAAGTATGCCTGCAGGCGTGCCGATTTCATATGCAGGATTGCGCCGCTGCTCCGCGAGGAAATTGAAAGGGGTGAACTCGGAGAACTCTTCCGGGACATTGAAATGCCACTCGTGGAAGTTCTTGCATCAATGGAAGAAAAGGGGGTCCTGGTCGATACGAAACTTCTCGGCGATCTGTCGATCCAGCTTGCCGAACTGGCGAAGATGTCGGAAGAAAAAATCTATCGTCTTGCCGGTGAAACGTTTAATATTAATTCTCCGAAGCAGCTCCAGGTTATCCTGTTTGACAAACTCGGGCTTCCCAGAGGCAAAAGGACCAAAGAAGGATACTCAACGGATGTGGAGGTTCTCACCAGCCTGGCCAAATCGTACGAGCTTCCCGCGGAGATTCTCGCCTACCGCAGTTTGACAAAGTTGAAATCCACCTATGTGGATGCGCTGCCCCTGCTGGTCAACCCCGCAACGGGGAGAATCCATACTTCTTACAACCAGACGGTTACGGCAACGGGCCGGCTTTCCAGCAGTAATCCTAATCTGCAGAACATTCCCATCAGGACGACGGAAGGAAAACGAATCAGGCAGGCCTTCGCAGCCCCTGGAGGACACGTGATTGTTTCCGCCGATTATTCCCAGATCGAGCTTCGCATTCTCGCCCATCTGTCGGACGACGAAGCGCTGATCCGGGCGTTTCAAACTGGTGAGGATATCCATGCCCGAACGGCATCCGATATATTCGGCGTCTTCCCGGAGATGGTCAACCACGATATGCGCCGTCAGGCCAAGGTCATTAACTTCGGAATCCTCTATGGAATGAGCCCCTTCGGTCTCGCCCGTGAACTTGATATCAATCAGAAACTGGCCAAGGCATACATCGATGAATATTTCAAGAAGTATCAAGGTGTCAGGAAGTTCCTTGATGATATCCTTGTAAGAGCCCGAAAGGATGGATACGTTACGACGCTCATGAATCGACGCCGGTATCTGCCGGAAATCAACAGCAGAAATGTCACCGTTCGACAGTTCGCCGAACGCATGGCAATCAACACGCCCATTCAGGGAACAGCGGCCGATCTCATCAAAGTGGCCATGCTGAACATCTGGAGAGGACTTTGTCAGGGACAGTATGGCGCTTCGATGATCATGCAGGTTCATGATGAGCTCGTTTTCGAGGTTCCCGTCGGTGAAAAGGACCGGGTCATGGAATTGGTCAAACGGGAAATGGAGCAGGTCATCGCCCTGAAGGTGCCCCTGAGGGTGGAGATAGCATCGGGTTGTAACTGGGACGAGGCACATTGATGAAGCTCGGGATCGAAAGCGAAAGGAACGGCGCCGGATCCGGGTCGTTTGTCGGGGCAGTGATGGAGCACGTGATGGGCGACACGCGGCGCAGGCGCCGGTTTTCGGCAACAGGTAGACGGTGAATGACGGACCGCAGACATCGTATCGAGATTACATTCGAATGTCATATGAACGGTTGAGGTGAAAGTATAAGAACAGAGGACCATGTACGGTTTCCGGAAAGCGATTTTGAAATACGGGCATTCGTTTCCGGAATTGTTGCAATGAGGAGGAATTGTTGTGAGCAGTATCAGAGAATTATATGATCAATTTACCGGACTTATCGGAAAAGTGGAAGCGGGGAATGAAACCTGGCAGTTCATCGCATCGATTGCCATCCTGGTTGTCGGCTTCTTCCTTCTTGAGGTCGCCTGGCGTCTCAGTAACCGACGTGTCAGCGAAGTTCTGGAGAACAAAGGGTATCAGCGATGGGTACCCTACGTCGCGGGATTTCTGCCGTCGTTACGGCTTGTTTTTGCCGCTCTGCTTTTGAGAGGCGCCGAAGTTCCCCTGATCATTCCACCGAAACTTGTCGTGTTGTTCCACGGTGTACAGGCATTCCTGCTGTCACTGGCCATGATTTTCTTTTTATTTCATCTCGTCGAATTTCTGGATCTCATCCATGCGCAGATCCCGGAAAGAATGAGGAAGCAATTTTCTGAACAGGGTTTGAAAAACCTGAAAAGTCTCCTGAGAATAACGTCTGTTGTGGCTGCCGTTCTTTTCTTTATCCATACACAGAAATCGTTCTTCCCTCAATGGCTGTGGGAATCGTCGGTGTGGCGGTATCTGGCGGTGGTGCTTGTATTTGCCGTACTTTATATGGGAGGACGGCTTCTTACGACGTTCCATGAAACGATGACCGTTTCGCTCAGAGATTCGGTTGAAAAGACGCGACTGCGACTGGTTTTGCGGGCCTCCCTGTGGCCCATGCGGCTCTTACTTGTGGCCATCGCCGTATATGCCTTTCAAGAGATTCTGTCACTGCCGTCACCGGTCGACAGGGTGGCCGAGACGATGGTAAATATTCTGGGAACCATCGTAGTCGCTCTGTTCCTCTATCAACTGCTTGATGTGGTGGAATATGAACTGACCAAGTTTGTCCGGAGAGACGACAACGAATTCGATATGAATTTTGTTCAGATGGTGCGGATTATTGCCAAGGTACTTATTGTCATCTTCGGAATCATTTATCTTTTGAAGGCGGCTACGGGCAAGCCGATGACGACATTGCTGGCGGGTCTCGGAATCGGAGGTCTGGCAGTGGCGCTGGCGGCACAGGATACGCTGAAGAATCTTTTCGGCAGTTTTATGCTGATGATTGACAAACCCTTCGTCGTTGGTGACTGGGTCCGCATTGAGGGTGAGCACGCAACGGTCGAAGAAATCGGCCTGCGCAGCACCAGAATCAGAACCTTTTCGGGTCATGTCATCGCGATCCCGAATGAAAAGATGGCGTCCATGAGTATCGAAAACGTTCAGGTGCGGCCCTTTATCCGCCGGCGGATGAATGTAACCATTACCTATGATACTCCCCCCGACAAGGTGGAAAAAGCGGTGGCTCTCATCAGGGATATTCTCGCCGACCGTCCCGAACTGGTCCCCGATCGTCCTCCCAAAGTGCATTTTAATGATTTCAACGATACGTCACTGAACATACTTGTATCGTACTGGTTCAGACACAATGATTTCTGGGCTTCCGTTGCCTTTGACGAGATGGTGAACTTTCAGATTATGCGGGCCTTTGAAGCGGAGGGAATTGAATTCGCATTCCCGACGACGACGACCTACTTGGCCCAGGACAATCGAAGACCTTTGAGTATAAGTCTTTCCCCTCATTCACCGCCGGATAAAGGAACGGAAGAGAGTGCATAACAAACTGTCATCGTATCGAAAGCCGAGAGGTTACTTTCAACAGAAGGAGGTGTCATGTCGCGAGTTTTGCGAAAGACGTCCCAGAAAGCAGGACTTTCCCCGGGAGCTCTTATCCATATCGGAGAAAGAAGAGTCGAATCGGTAAAAATCTCCATCATGGATTACGACCGGGCATCCTTTCATGAGCAACAGGTCCGGACGATAGAGGAATGTTTTCCCTTTAAGGAAACTCCCACGATAACCTGGATTAATATCGACGGGCTTCATCAGGTCGATATCATCGAGAAGATCGGCAGACACTTCAAGATACACCCGCTTATCCAGGAAGATATCCTCCATATGGGGCAGCGTCCGAAAATGGAGGATCTCGATGAATACATTCTGATCATCCTGAAGATGCTGCATTATGATGAGACAACCGATACCGTCAGTGCGGAGCAGGTCAGTATAATCCTTGGATCAAACTTCGTAATATCGTTTCAGGAAGCGTCGGGAGATGTCTTCAATTCGCTGCGGGAGCGGATACGGAGCGGAAAAGGCCGCATCAGAAGAATGGGAGCGGATTACCTTGCCTATGCGTTGATAGATTCCATTGTCGATCATTATTTTATCATTCTGGAAAAGTGCGGTGACAGGGTAGAACATCTGGAGGAAGAGCTGGCAAGGGACCCGCGGTTGCAGACCCTTCAGTCCATCCACACCTTGAAGAGGGAGATCATATTTCTGCGAAAATCGGTGTGGCCGCTGCGGGAGGTTATCAGTGGTCTGGAACGGGCGGAATCGCCCCTCATCCATGATGATATTTCCATGTATCTCCGCGATGTGTATGACCATACGATCCAGGTCGTTGATTCCGTCGAAACGTATCAGGATCTTCTGTCGGGCATGTTGGACCTCTATCTTTCCAGTGTCAGTAATAAAATGAATGAAGTGATGAAGGTTTTGACCATATTCGCTTCCATTTTTATTCCGTTGACCTTCCTGGCCGGTATTTACGGCATGAATTTCGAGTTCATGCCGGAACTGAAAGTATGGTGGGCATATCCGGCGCTCTTGTTTGTCATGATTTCCGTTGCCGTTGCCTTGATTGTCTTTTTTAAAAGGAAACGGTGGCTGTGACGGTCCCGGTGGTTTCCTGGTATGACGAGCGGGCGCGACAGCAGGAATATGGCGAATCGCCGGATCTATAGGTGACGGGAAAGGAAAGGAACAGGAAATGTTTGACCACCCCATGCTGCTCTTGATGGTCTTAGCGGTTTTACTGGGTATATCAGCCTTTTTCTCAGGGTCTGAAACGGCCCTCATGGCCATCGGCAAGATTCGGTTAAAGAGTCTTGGAGAGAAGAACCCCCTCAGGGCAAAAATGATTGAACGACTCTTGAATAAACCGGAAAAGCTTATCGGGGCGATTCTGCTGGGCAATAATTTAGTCAATGTTGCCATGTCTGCCATTGCGGCGGTTCTGGCACTGTCTCTCTGGGGAGAGAAGGGCATTGCGTACGTGACCGTTTTACTCACGCTGGCCATCCTGATCTTTGCGGAGATCACCCCCAAGGTTTATGCCAAGTATTTCAACGAACGGGTTTCCATGATTGCGGCGCCGGTACTCCATGTGATTATAATTCTGTTCAATCCCGTTGTCGCAGGCGTTACCTACATCAGCACCAAGTTTCTCACACTTTTCGGGGTGGATGTCACCAAAGTGAAAAGCCCGCTTTTCACCGAGGCTGAAGTCAAGACCTGCATTCAACTGGCCTGGGATGAAGGCGGTATCACCGCGAATGAAAGAAAAATCCTGTCCCGGGTGTTTACGCTTAATGATAAGGTTGTCGGGACTATCATGGTCCCCTGGGGGAAAGTGACCGTTATCGATATCGCTTCACCAATGGAAGATGTCGTAAAGACCATATTGAAGACCGGGTATACACGATTTCCCGTCTGTAGAGGCGTCAAGCGGGACATCGTCGGGTTTCTTCACGCCAAGGACGTCCTGAAGCTTTTTGATGAGGAGGGACAGAGTTCCATACAGGAGATCTCATTCGCCCGCCTTACTTCATCCCGGCAGACCGGACTATTGATTATCAGTTACGTTATTTTCAGGCAAAACAACTGCATCAGGCCGTCGTTATCGACAATAACAGTCGGGCGGTGGGCCTGATAACACTTGAAGATATTCTGGAAGAATTAGTGGGAGCCATTCAGGATGAACATGACTTCGCGTAGAGAGAGGCGGTGAGCGATCACATGCCGTTGTTCCTTCCCGTCGTCAGGAAGGATCCGCACCGGCGATATATGAGGATACCGTAACGGTTCACGGAAACTCCCGTCGGATCATGATCGTTAAAACGTATAGCCGATGGAGAAATGAAATCTTCCGGCGCTTTCCCCGTCTCTGCGGTCAAGCTTATGTCCGTAAAGCAATCCGATGGGCCCGATGGGCGTGATATACCGCAGACCGATCCCGACAGAGGAACGGAATGAATCAGAACCGCCCCCATCAAAGGTACGCCTCACGCTTCCTGTGTCGATAAAGGGAGCAAGTTCGAAATTGCCTCCCAGGTCGATTCTCGCCTCAAAGCTTCCCGACAGCGCCGCCCTGCCGCCTACCGGATCTCCCGCCGCATCATACCGGAGCAGGTTTTCATCAAAACCCCTTACGTCCGACGTTCCGCCGAGGTAGAAAAGCTGGTCCTTCGGAACTGTTCCGTCTGATCCGTACGTACTGATATATCCGGCTCTTCCGAGCCAGGCAAGGGTCAGGCGATTAAATGGGGTGACATAGTATCGCACATCGACACGATACTTCAGGAAATTATCCAGAGAATTTCGCAGACCCGTTGACACGTCAACGGAACAATAGGAAAAGATTCCTTTTGTCGGGCGAATAAAAGAATCCCTGGTATCATAGTTGAGTGATGGAGTGGTGACGAGGATGCTCCGGGATTGAAATTCATCCCCCGTAGCTGAACCAAGCGAGTATTGTTCTCTCTGTTCAAGGCTGAAGCTCAGTCCTGCGGTGAGTGAGGGTGACATCTTCCGGGTAAATCCGACGGATGCCCCGTACGATTTTGTTCCGAATTCCTGATTGAATTCTTCCAGCCGTTCGGCAAAAAGGTTCAGTGACAGGGTGGTTCTGGTTTTGAGAAACCGCTGTTCCACCAGGCCCATGTCGCCGCGATAACCGATCTCACTTATCTTCCCCCCGATCCAACCGTATTTGTTTGTGCCGAAGAGATTGTGATCTCCCACCGTTGTCTGCGCAAAGAGCCCTCTGTCCGATTCGTACCCGCCGCCAAGCTCGAAGAAGTAGGGCTTCTTTTCTTCCACCTCGACGATGAGATGCGCCGTGTCCGAGTTTTCCTTCAACCCGATCGTTTTGAATCGAACGGAGTTGAAAATGTTCATATTGCGAATGTTTCTCTGCTGTTCCAGCATTTTTGTCAAAGAAAACGGTTCACCCTTGTTCAGCTCCAGCTCGTTCCGGAGAACCTTTTCTTTCGTCCGGAAATTACCGCTGAAGTAAACCTCTCCCATCGCCACCTTCGGACCTTCGGCCACCTGATACATAATGTCCGCTTGTGACGTATCCTTGCTGACCGTGGTGTGAGACCGTACGGTAACGTGGGGATATCCTTTTTCGGATATTAGTTGAGCCAGAGCGTTTTCATCACTTCGTATCATGTATCTGCGGAATGGTTCCCCTTCTCTCAACTTGATGGCATCATATGCTTCTTCCCGTGTGACGGCATCGACCCCTTCAATGTGTGCCGATGAGATGACGGTCTGCAGCCCTTCAGTTATCGTCAGGGTGATATCCACATGTCTTTTGTCGTCACTCCATCGAACCGTCTCGCCGATGACCGCGGCATTGTATCCTTCACGGGTATAGAGCGATTTGATGGCGAACATGCCTTCTTCCAGTTTTTCCGGGACGTAGGCTCCCTTTTCCATGAACCCCGGGAGCCGGGTGAGCATCTGTCCTTTAATTTTTTCTTCATCGAGAGTTCTGTTCCCCTCTATGGTGATTGATCCGACAATGGTTTGAGGCCCCTCATCAATCACGAGGGCAATTGATCGCACCGTCTGTTCGTCCTCCTGTTTTCTATCTTCCACAGGTGAAACACGTGTCTCGAGATAGCCTGCCTTCCTGTAGCGTTCTCGTATATTTCTGATACTCCTTTTCAATCCGAGATCGTTTCTATTGCCGCTCTCAAACAGCACGAGATCTTTTTGGAGCGTCATGTTCCAGAATTCCTTGTTTCCGGTAAAAGTGATATCGTATCGGGGACCTTCGGTAATGGTCATGGCCACTGACACGCTTCCTGTCTCAGCATTCTTTTTCATGTCATGATCAATGGTCACGTCGGCGTAGCCCCGGCTTCGATAAAAAGATGTCAGCCCCTCTATGTCTTTCCTGAGGTCTTCCTCGATAAATCGGCCCGAACTTCCGGGCCGCAGCGTGGCTCGCCATGACTTCATCTTAAATTTCAGTCTTGTATCTGAAAATGACCGATTTCCCCTGATTACGATGTCATCAAACGAATAGTATGCTCCCTTTTCAATGGTTATGTTAATGATGAAATTTCCATCGTTTTCATCTTTCAGTGCCGGAATCGTCACGTTCGGTCTTATAAATCCCTCTCGTTGATACAGGGCGGTGATCAGTTCCGCCTGTTTCGGAAGGTCTTCCCGAACAAAGGCATCGCCGCTGTAGATTGTAATGGCGTTCAGGATTTCCCGTTCAAAAAGAGGTGCCTGTCCGGTTATTGTAATGTCTTTGATCCTTCGAAGAGGGGTGAGCTGGAAGAAAAGTGATATTCCGTCGGCTTCTTCCTTCGAATCGACATGTATTTCCCGAAACTCATTTGCTAATGTGAGAGCATCGATGGAATCGCGGAGACGGTCCTCTGAAAACGGCTCCCCTTCTTTCAAAAAAACCAGATTTCCTGCCATTGCTTTCAGTCGTTCGTCATCACGGGGGAGATCACGAATTTCGATTATAATCCGGGATATAATGGAATTCGAACCCGCGGCGGACGGCGTCTGCATTTCCTCTGAATATGCCGGGAACGGTATGCTGCATACCGTCAGCAGAACCGCACAATAGATGAGAGAGAGGCAGACCCTTGACATCATTGTTGGTTTCATTCTACGTCCGTTCATCGTATCTTATCGAAATTCAAGTCTGAACTGGAGTTCTCCGCCGTAAATACCCCTTGTGTCCTGAAATCCCCGTGCGAGGATGTGTTCAAGCAATTTGTATTCCGCAACGGCACGCTGAATGACTTCTCCATCTTTTGATTCGACGGAGTATTTTATTGTTGTTCGTTTGGATAATTCCTTTCCGAGCGTTACCCTTATGCGGTCCGAGGCGGATTGATCATTTTCAGGAGCGGTTTCGACTTCAAAGATATCAAGACCGGTCGCTTCTTTTATGTCTTCTCCGAAGGTTGAAGCAATCAGTCCCGCGAGCATTTGTTCCGTTGATTGTGTCGTTCCTCCCTCTCCGGCTATTAATTCACCCGTTGTTCTACCGAGAAGAAGGAGGGAAAGAATGTCGCCGTGCTCCTCAGGCGGGTTCGAGCTCAGTTTAAAGTTGAGCTCATCCAGGGTGCCCGTGACTTCCAGGAAGATCATCCAGTTTCTCACCGTGACTTCGCTTCCCACATCAAAAAACGGATCAGTTTTATAGGGGTTCGTGAAGTCAATGATTCCCCTCGTTACAATGAACGACTTGCCCTGGTACCTGACGGTTCCCGATGCAATCGTCGCCCGACCCCTGATTATCGGATTGCTGATGGATCCCACGACATGGAGATCGGGAATGATATCCAGCGTCGCGAGATTGTTGTCGACGAGAAAGGGATTGCGTTGGATAATCGAAATATCAAGGTTCATGTTCTTCAGGAAAGGGGTGGTAATCTCTTCCCGCGGCGGCGGTGTTTCGCGTCTTCTCTGTCCGATTCCCTGAAAAAGACTCAAGTTCACATCTTTATAATACATACCTTCAAGGATAATAATGTCTCCCCTTACAACTGATTTTTCTTCGGTCCCCTCGATCCGAAGCGCTGAGTTGATAAGCACATCCAACGTGTCGGGTACATGAATGGGAAGGGCGGCGGCATTGACTGTTGCCGAAACCCTTTCCGGCTGAAAATTCTCACGAAGCTTTATGCTGCCTTCCAGATTGAAAGAGCCCGTGTCGATGTATCCCCCGATCCCGTCCAGGGTGACGGTTTCTCCTTCTATTCGAATTTTTCCGTTCAGGCCGTGCAGTTTCTGCAGGAGAACGGGGACGGTACAACCGACATTTTCCAGTGAAAGATCGGCATTGACATGGGGACGGCGAAGCGTTCCTTCAACGTTTGAAGCTATGGAAAGAGTCCCCTGTATATCTGAAAGATCCTCCATCATGTTGCCCACAAGCGTGAGGGGGATGGATCCGTCCGCACGAAACATCCCGGAACCGGCGAGATCGCCCTTTCCGCCGATGGTGATCATCCCTTCCGGGGGCAGGATAAGCGTAGACTCGGGAAGCGTTATTATTTCGTTTTTAAGCGAGACGGTGAGATCCCGGGACTGGAGAATTGCCGTCTCCTTATAAACAATATCAAGTTCACCTATCTTTACATCGGCGGCAATTGTCTTGATGGATTCCGCATTGCCGTGAGCTTCTACATTTCCGGTGAGCTTTCCCGAGAAATCGTCCTTTCCTGCAATCTTGAAAAAGGGTGACAGATCGGTTTCGTCAAAAAGTGCCGCCAGAAAGAAGTCGTGCTTCTTCAGATCATATGATCCGTCCAGGTCAAAGTTCAGCTTTCCCTTGAATCGGGCCATGTGATCATGAAGGTCCATGGTCACATGGAAATCTTCCAGATCCTTCCCCCGGATCCGGACATTGTTGACGGAAAGGCCGCCGGTAACCATCGGATTTTCGAACGTTCCGTGTCCGGTGATATCAATAAGAACGAGTCCGTCCGCTATGTCCTGTTCCCGAACTTTTGCAATATTGCGCAGGGAGATGCCCCGGGATAGTAGTTTCAGGTCGTATTCTTTCTGAAATGAGATCCATCCGGAACATCGAACGGATTCTGCCGGTGTTACAAAGATCTGAAAGGGATCGAACCGTATTTTTCTGTCGTCGACCCCGGCTGTGAGGTTAATCTCTGCAAGCTTCTGGCCATACAGGTCGAAATCATTTCCGCGCAGTGTCATCGTGCCCCGGGGCTCCATTATGGTGCCTTCAAGATGACCCGTCAGCGAGACCGTTCCTTTTATGGTTTGTATAAAATCATCAAGATGCAGGGCATCTCCCCGGATATTCAGTTTAAATGCGGGATTTGCATTAAGTTCCATGGTGGTCCGGTCGTAAACATGGGACGTTCCCGTTATGCGAAGATTCGAGGCTCCGTTGTCGACCGTACAGTGTGATAGTTTCAGAATTCCCGATTTGTCGAGTCCGGCCTTCAAGCGTATGTTGCCGAGAGTGATATCCTGAAAGTGCAATTGTGTCCCCTGAAGGTCTAATGCGAACAAGGGTTGCTCCGTCGATCCGGTAACGGTCGCTTTGAGTTCAATCGTTCCATGAAGATCATTGAAACCGAGCGGTGAGAGACTTTCCGCGAGGTCGGGAGCGTCAAGTGACAGTTTCCCGCTCATGTTTCGGGATGGAATGTCGAGAAAACCGTCTGCGTTCAATTCGCTCCTGCCGGCTCGAATACTCAATTTCTTGATTGTGGCGATTCCCCTGCTCATCTCCAGATCGCTGCTGATCCGGAGATCGACAGGGGCAACGAACTGCTGCGTACTTATATTTTCTCCGTTTATTGTGAGGGAAGCGTCGGTGTTGATGCCCTGCAAAGAAAAACCCTTGCCCCGCAGTAAGAGTGATGAATGCACTGCGCCCCTCCAGCCCGAAACATCATGCCGGAGTTTCTCCAGATGTACATCTTTTCCTACTACGGATAGATCATAGCTGACAGCCTCCAAGTCGTGTTCCGGGGAAAGAAACCCTTTCTGAAAGGCTTGTCGGAGATCCATGCTTCCCTGTCCCGTGATGATTCCGTCAGCGACGTCAATTTTCAGAACATCAATGGTCGCCAGGCGATCGTTCAACCGCAGATCGAGGTTGATACGGTCGATTATGTTTTCCAGAATCGTTCCCCCCTCATAATCAAGGCGAAGGTTCAAATCGGGATTGTCAAGAATGCCTGACAGTTTCAGTTGACCCGTTGTCCGACCGGTCAGTGTCTGCTTCAGATTGAAGCTTTTTTGTATTTCGTGGAGCGAAGCCGTATAATCGATTGTCGCACGTATTGAGGGCCTGTCGAAAATGTCCGTGACCGCTCCCGATAGTTTCATGCCTGCCAAAGGTGACTGGATCCGTGCAACCAACTGATCGATCCGCCCATTGCCGAACGTCGCGTCCAGAGTGCATTCATCGACCCCGGCACGGATTTCCCCGCTGGTAATATTCCCACGTCCGATATGAAGGGCAAGTTTGCCCGATTGCTTCGAGAGATCCGCCTGTGCGGCGAGATCGATTTCCTGAAGCATGATCACCGTGTTTCCCTCATCTGTTTCAAAGTGCAGAGAACCCTGTGAGAGATCGAATTGTTTGATGATGATCTCCACCGGCGTCAGGGGAGTCGTCTGTGTCTCCCTTTGTTCTTCCTGTGGGCGATCTTCAGGGATGGCTGGCACGAATGTCCGTACCAGATTCATTTCACCTGTCGTGTCTACTCGAAGGTGTGTCCAGGGCCTGTCCAGCAACAGCGCCTTGACGGTAAGATTCCCCCTCAAAAGGGGGGACATGGAAAGTTTGATGAAAAAGCGATCGAATCCCGCAATGTCGCCATTGCCCGGTTCTTTTATTAATCCGTTTTTTATTTCTATTTCACCTTTCAAAACGGACACGCGGCCATATTCCCAGCTTATCGAACCGGGGATGTTTTTATTGATTGTCGTCTGGATGTATTTCTGGCCCGGCGGAGAATTGAGATAAAGGTATCCCCCCATCACCATGAATATGATAATTCCGAAGACCACGGCAAAAGCTATGAAAATGTGTTTGGTCCGCTTCCTCATGGAACGTTCCCGTGTCATATGCGGGTGTAATAAATACAGTTAGTTACGGCGAATGTGCTTGCCTTATTATACGAAAGGGGGTTGTTACCGTCAACCTTCCGTCTTTCACAGTGATTTTTCATGTCTCAATCTCACCACATCGCACTGAAAATATCAATGATATACGGTCTCTTGCCCAAATGAATATTCACTTGAACAGGTCATGACGGAGCTTTGTGCGACGAAAGCTAAGAGAAGGAAAAGACCGGCAATTCCGATTGTCCGGGCCCGAAGGGTGCGTTTCTGAATTGCCTGGAGCAAGCTCTCGATTTACCAAAAGGCGGAATGGACCTCGCGGAAATGAATTTGAGCACGAACCCGTATAGGATTGAAACCTGAGTCATGTCGGACAGAGCAGCATACTGCTCCTTGTGATGAATCATCATAGTTTTATAATGTCATGAAAGAAACCGTACGACGAAAGAACACGGACATGGCGGGATTTCCATTATAAATATCTGTTGAGACCTTTGAGTGCACAGCCTCCGCTGCCGACTGATTCCGGGAATCAGATGCAAAGCGGCGAATGCACGTTAATGCGACTTACTGAAATTCATTTATAAAATCGTCAAGCGGCATGATTTGAAAGAGAGGGTGCAGTGGATTTTTACGGTACATGTCGACGATGGTTGTGTGGATTTCTCCTCGATAAGAGGTGCAGCAATCCTCTATGATGTACGCCCTGAAGTCATGGGCGAGTGCGTCCATTGCCGTTGTGAGGACACACCAATGGGTATTTATTCCGCTAATTGCCACGATGTCGACATTGTACAGCCGGAGTGTTTGATCGAGGTCGGTTTTGAAAAAAGCACTGAAGCGGCGTTTCGGCAGATAGATATCGGTTTCGGTCTGAATCAGCTTGTCGGTAACGTTCGCACCGTTGGTCCCTCGTATTGAGTGTTCTTTCATTTTTCCCCTGAAAATAAAGTCGCCACGGAGAAAACTGTCCATGGCGAATATGACCGGCATGGAATGACTTCTGGCGAATTTGGTGAGTTGATTGGTTTTGTCGATCACCAATCGAACTTCCGGCGTCATGCCGATACCATGGGTCGTGAATGCATCATTCAACATATCAACAACGACAACGGCGGGTTTCATAAGTATCTTACGTTCTTATAGACTATTTCGGCTTCATCATCCGATGTCTCCCCGGAATCCTGTCTGGGAGCTTCAATCGCCGGCACGTCGACCACTTGTTGATTCGACGGCGCCTCGAGGAGTCTGCCGGGATTCTGCTCCACACGCATTCTCAGCGCCCCGCCCATAATGGTGATTTCGTAATTACGATCACCCAGGTTCATCTCCTTGATCGTCTTTTTGATGCTCCGGACCGAACGCTTGACGCGGTAGTATGCGAAAGCGCAACCGCCGAATCCCACGGCAAGGATTATGGCAAAGACCCACCACGGGGTGGTGATGACTTTTCCCATGAACATCAAAACAAGCATGATAATAAGGAGCAGGAGCAATTGAGATCCGATAATCGCATACATATAGACGAGTCCCTGGCGGACATTGGGGTCGTTGCCTCCCTCTCTCAGCCGTGGTCCTTGTTTTGCTTCAGTCTGTTTTTGACCTTTTTCGGTTGATTTTTTCTTTTTTGAGGAGCGCTTGAAAAACATCTATTTCTCCAGTTTTGACTCTTATAGTATTTTTATTACGTTACGCTATCATTCACATGAGGGGGTGTCAAATGAAAATTCTTTCGGAGCATTGCTTTGAAAGTGCTGCGCCATGATAATGCAACACAATGTCATGCTGAATAGTATCGGTACTGACCTTGGAGGTGTTTCATTTCGGTGATCGAGTCGGTGAGGAATAGAGAGAAGGGGGCCGCATCGTCGATCTGCCCCCCCCCTCTCTTCTTCCGCAACAGTGGTTACTTGAGGAAAAGATTTCTTAATTCAATCTTGTTGATTTTGCCGACACTGGTTTTCGGAATTGACTCGACAAACTCGAACCGCTCCGGCACGCCGTACTTCGGTATTTTCCCGTCATCGGCAAACTTCATGAGGAACTGCCTGAGGTCATCCTTGGAGACCTTGTCCTTAAACTCCGGCTTCAACACGGCGATAATGAGCGGACGCTCTCCCCATTTCTCATCGGGAACACCAATGGCCGCTGCCTCCGAAACTGCTTCATGCTGACTGCTCAGATTTTCAAGATCAAGTGAAGAAATCCACTCACCACCAGTCTTGATAACATCTTTCAGCCTGTCGGTAAGCTGGACGTAGCCGTCTCCGTTTATATATGCAACATCTCCTCCGTGAAGCCATCCGTCTCTCCACAGATCTTTTGTCTTTTCAGGATCTTTATAATAGCCTTGGGTGAGCCATGGGGATCTCATGAGCAATTCACCGGTGCTTTCGCCGTCGTGAGGCAGGATTCCGCCTTTGGGATCTTCAAGCTTCAACTCGACAAGGGGGATGGGAAGTCCCGTCCGAATCAAAGTGTCGACTTTGTGATCGGAGTCCCATTCTCTCATATGACTTTTCAGGTTTGCAATGGTCATGACGGGGCAGGTTTCCGACATCCCGAATCCGGAATAGATTTCAATACCCAGTTCCATGGCGGCCTTGGCAAGACCCTTCGGCAGAGCTGCGCCGCCGATGATGACTTTCCACCGGGAAAGGTCTACCTGCTGTACCGCGGGACTCGTTACGAGCATGTGGATGATAGTGGGTACGCAGTGTGAGAATGTGACCCGCTCACCGATGATCAGTTTCAGAAGGACCGGTGGTTCGTATTTGCCGGGATATACCTGTTTGACGGCCAGAAGTGTTGCCAGGTAGGGAATACCCCAGGCATGGGCGTGAAACATTGGTGTCAGGGGCATGTAGACGTCATCGGATCTGAATCTCCCGATGGAATCGTAGCATCCCAGCATCATAGCGGTACAGATGGTGTGGAGAACCAACTGCCGGTGAGAGAAGAAGACACCCTTGGGAAGCCCCGTGGTCCCCGTCGTATAAAATATGGTTGCCCGTGTATTTTCATTAAAATCGGGAAAATCGTAGAGGGGCGATGCGTCCTGCAGCATTTCTTCATATTCAATATCGATTGGCAGTTTCGTTTCAGGTTTTGTGTCATCATCAGTCATGAGTATGACTTTCTTCACCGTTGTCAGTTTGTCCCAGATCGATTCCAGCAGAGGAAGAAATTCTGCATTGATCATAACAATATCGTCTTCGGCGTGGTTCATGGTGTACAGGATCTGATCCGGAGACAGCCGCCAGTTCATGGTGTGCATGACGGCTCCCATCATGGGGATGGCAAAGTAGGATTCGAGGTACCGGTGACTGTCATAATCGAAGATACAGATCGTGTCACCGTGTCTGACTCCAAGTGTTTGCAGACCGCTTGCGAGCCGGTTTATACGTTCATAGAAGGTTCGATAGGTATGTCTCACTTTGTCGCGATAGACGATTTCCTGATCGGGCTCATAGATAATCGGGGTGGCCAGCAGTTTCTTGATCAGCAGCGGATACTCATATGCATCGCCCGGTTGATATATTTTCTCTGTCATTTTAATCCCTCCTTGCTTTTCTGTTTCAAGCCTGTGCGAATAATATTGTATTTTATCGTCTGCTTTTCATGAGATTGCTCCCGGTGCTTCACCTCCCTTCGATTTGTCGAGAAGTATTCCACTGTTCTAGAGTTTAGAGTT
>Ga0209614_1001047_pt1 | contig 22057 bp, 15 predicted proteins | sample BlaSprsedimmetaG_FD_185484 | JGI IMG/M metagenome (GOLD analysis project Ga0209614, IMG submission 185484) | Hot spring sediment bacterial and archeal communities from California, USA to study Microbial Dark Matter (Phase II) - Blank Spring... ... | reverse complement strand
AACTATGTATTATACCGAATCTTTCGGCATAAGCCCCCTGTACGGCGCAAATTGCCGATCCAACAGCCACCCTACCCCAGATGCACCCGAACGCTCAAGCCCCCATGCGCATCACATGAGGGCTTTTCCTTTCCCTATTTCCATTATAAGAGAGGCGACATGAGAAGTCAACATTTTGCGCCCCGCCTCCCAGATTTACGACTTGTCGTACAGCCCCCCGCGCACGTTGCGGCGGACGCGCCACACCTCCCCCACCATGCGCACGGCGTCGCGCAGCGGGTTGATGCGGCTGCCTTCCCCATAGTACCAGGGGATGCCCACCTCGAGGATCTGATAGCCCCAGCGTTGCGCGATGGCAAGCACCTCCACATCGAAGGCCCAGCCGTCAATCCGCTGGACGGCAAAGATCTCGCGGGCCACCTCGCGCCGCAGCGATTTGAAGCCGCACTGCGTATCCTGGATGCGGGGCACGGCCAGCGTCCGCACGACGAAGTTGAAGACGCGCCCCATCAAGTGGCGATAGTGCGGCTCGTTGAAGCGTTGGGCGCCGGGCGCCTCCCGCGAGCCGATGGCGATATCGTACGCGCCGCCCAGATTTTGCGGGAAGAAGCGCGCCAGCTCCTCGATGGGCATCGCCAGGTCGGCATCGCAGATGAAGATGTACCGCCCCCGCGCCTCGAAGACCCCCTTGCGCACCGCGGCCCCCTTCCCCTGCACCGGCTGATCCACGACGCGCAGGCTGGCGTGCGTCGCGGCGAAACGATCCGCGACCTCACGGGTGGCATCGTGGCTGTTGTTGTTCACCACCAGCACCTCCAGCGGCTCGGCGCAACCATCCACAAAGGCGAGCGTGCGCTCGAGGGTGGCGGGCAGGCGGACGGCCTCGTTGTAGGCCGGGATGAGAATCGTCATCAGTGGTTGTGCGTCGTTCATGCTTCCTCCGTAGCCGGGGAGAGGAGCGCGCGGGCCTGGGCCTCGGCGTTGTAGGAGCTCCGCACCAGCGGCCCGCTTTCGACCCACTTGAAGCCCCGCGCCAGCCCCAAAATTTTCAGCGCCTCGAACTGCTCCGGCTCGTAATAGTGCGCTACGGGCCAGTGATCGCGGCTGGGTTGCAGATATTGCCCAATGGTGAGGATGTCCACATCCGCGGCGCGCAGATCGTCCAACGTCTCCAAAATCTCGTCCCACGTCTCGCCCAGGCCGATCATCATGCCGCTCTTGGTGAGCGCCCCCGATTGGTAGCGCCGAGTATGGCGCAGCACAGCGAGCGCCCACTCGTACTTGCCCTGCGGGCGCACCTCCGGGTAAAAGCGGCGTACCATCTCGATGTTGTGATTGAGAATATCGGGATGCGCGTCGAGCAGCGTCTCCAAGGGGGCCGGCTGCCCGCGAAAGTCAGGGATCAGCACCTCGATGGTGCAGTCGGTCGCGGCGGCGCGCACCTGCCGGATCGTCTCCGCGAAGTGCGCCGCCCCACCGTCGGGCAGATCATCGCGATCCACGGAGGTGATGACGACGTGCCGCAGCTGCATGGCGGCGGTCGCCTCCGCAACGTGGCGCGGCTCCTCTGGATCGAGCGGCGCGGGGCGTCCGGTCTGCACATTGCAGAAGCGGCAATTGCGCGTGCAAACATCGCCCATGATGAGGAAGGTCGCCGTGCGATGCCCCCAGCACTCACCCAGGTTGGGGCAATGGGCCTCCTCGCAGACGGTGTGCAGACGGCCCTCGCGCAGCAGTTTGTTGACCCAGGCCGGCGCTTCACCGGCGGGCAGGCGCACCCGCAACCAGTCGGGCTTGCGCACGTAGCGCCGGGGTGATTTTGATGGTATCTCTAAAGGTTGCGTTCCCACACTAATACCTCAACTTCTCTGTAGTTTGTCATCAACATTACAGTGGCATCCAGCCGGCGACCTGCCGTTGGGCGAAGTAAGCCAGCCGCGTGAACCCCGCCGCCAGCGCCAACTCGCGTGCGGCGGTGAAATGCCGCCCCACATGCTCCGGCAGATGCGCGTCAGAACCGAGGACGAGGAGTTCGCCGCCCAGCTCGCGGTACCAGCGCAGCACGGCGAGGTCGGGCAGCGGGCCGGGCAGGCCATATCCCGCCCCTGAGGTATTGATCTCCAGCCCCTTGCCGCGCGCGATCAGGGCCTGCAACGCGGCGCGGATCGGTTCGGCGTAAGCATCGAGCGGGAGCGCCTGATGAAAGAGCGCGTGGCTGTTGCGGCGCACCAGATCCAAGTGGCCCAAAATATCAAACTCGCCGTGGGTCGCCAGATGGATCAGGTCCTCAAAATAGAGCGCGTAGGCAGCCTCCATCCCGGCAGCGAAGGTCTCGCGCCGCCAGCCCGGCGCGCCGCCCGGCCAGTGCAGCGAACCGATGACACAATCCCACGGCCCGGCGGCCAGCAGCGTCGCGGCCTCTGCGGGGAAGGTGTGCGGATTGCCCAGCTCCACGCCAGCCAATAGCGTCAGCGCGCCGTTGACCTGCGCCCGCGCCGCCTCCAATTCGGCGAAGAAGGCGTCAACATGCAAATACTGGTAGGCCCCATCGTCAGGGAACCACTCGACATGATCGGTGAAGGCGATGCCAGCCAGCCCGGCCTGTTGCGCAGCGACGGCCAGTTCCAGCATCGTCGCGCGCGCGTCGCAAGAGTGGTGCGTGTGCGTGTGCAGATCAAACATTGCTCAGGCGGCTTCTTTGATCTCCCAATCTATCCCGTCCCAGTCGTCGTCATCATCCCAGTCGTCCCACTCTTCGTCATCCCAGTCATCATCGAGGAGCAGCTCTTCAAACAAGGCCGTTATATCCAGATTGCCCAATTTCCCGCTCTCTAGAACCTCTTCGATGTCCAGATCTTCAGGTCGGAGGTCGCCCAAATCCAGGTTATCGAATGCGTCGCTCGCCATAAACCGCTGGAAAAGCTCTATCGCGCTTTCCGTCATGGGCAAATGATCCCGACGTTTGAGCGGCACGCCCAAATGTACGAACGGCTGGCTCAGGAGACGATACAGGCGCTCCGTCGCCACGAGGGCGCGCTTGGGACGCAGGTTGAGCTCCTCGAACATGGCGAGCACCTCCAGATGGAGCGAGCGCAACAGCTCCTCCTGCGAAGGTTTGGCGATCAGCATCCGCTGCCCCAACATCATCCCGGATTCACTATCGCCCAACGTCAGCAGATAGGGCAGGTAGGGCGGCAAAGGGCCTTCCTCCACCGGGGCGGGCAGGACGGTCAGATGCACCTCCATCACAACATCACTCTTGGGAAGACGTCGCCCGCGCTCTTCGAGCAAGGCGCCATCCACCGGATATTCATACTCCGGGAAGACAGGGTCGGGCACATCCCAACGCAAGGCCCAGACATCGCCATCCATATAGCGCACCGGCAACTTGCCCGACAATTCTTGCGCGTTTTGCTGATACTGTGCATCAACCCAGTCCAATTGCTCGATGAAGGCCAGGGTTTGTTCCAAACAGACGGCGAGGATGCGGGCCGTTTCTGGGGTGATGAACCAGGGCGCGCGCCCTGGCTCAAAATTGCGGAACATAGGCCAATTCATCCGCCCGCGAAAACGCAGGCCCAGACTCTTGATGACCTGCAAATCCTCCGGGAAGAGGTACTGACGATCCTCAAAGGAGACCTGTACCTGCGGAGCCGTCATCATAGAAAAGCCAGCGTCCATCTCCTCCAGCGCACCGACACAGGTCTGCATTCGCCGAATGGCATCAAAGTACTGCCCCAGCCCTTCCGGGCCGAGGGTGACGATCAGGGCGCGGTGCTCGTCCAACTCGCCCGTGACCATGCAGTAATTGACCACACCGGTGACAGGGTCCTCAACGCCGAAGAGCTCATCTTCGGTCATGAACTCCCAGGGTTTGGTATTTCGATAAGCAACCGCCAGACTATAAAGCTGCTCCCACACTTCTTGCGCGATAGCTGGTGACTCTTGCTCTTTTTTTCTTTTGCGTGCCATCATAACTCCTTCAAAAATAGTAGTCGTAAGACAGGTTGCCAACCTGTCTTACACTTTTGTACTGGATGGTGTGCGCCAGCACCGGTGTCTCCTCTAAAATTCTGTAAATCAGCAAATCTAAAAATCACGTATCTACTCAGGCTCTAGCCGGATCGCCAGATCCGGCGTGGATGCATAAGCAAATTCCAGGCTGCTACACAATGTAGTCCTAGATAATTCTGACTTGACGGGGATCTAACGATCCCCTCGGAGCCAGGGTGAGTAGTTACAAAATCACTTATTTTGCAAACGTAGCGCGAGCTGCACATCCCACTCTACAGGCGCGCTTCTGGCGACTTGGTGAACAGATCGTCCGGCGCCTGGGGCGGGACGAGCAGGCGCAAATTACCCGGCTCCAGTTTGATGACCGCCGGCGTCTCCCCCAGCGGATCGCCATCGAGATGCACAGCCACGGCGGGATGGGTCTCGATCTGCATCTGGCGGGTGAGGATGTGAATGACGCCGGGGTCGCGCAGGTAGCGTCCGCTGAAGATATGCAAGAGATGGCGAAAGGCATAGGCAAAGCCCAGGCCCTTGAAGATGAAGATGTCCAGCAGGCCATCGTCCATTTTGGCGTGACGCGCAATAGAGAAGAAGGCAGCATAGAGCCGGATGTTACTGGCGAGGATGAGCAGGGCGCGGGTGCTGAATCGCCGGTCGCCCACCGAGATGCGCGCGCGAAAGCCCCGGAACTGAGAGGCGACAGAGAAAGCGGCGATGATATAAGGGATGGAACCCAAGTGCTTGGCGTAGCGCGGGCGAGGTTCGAGTCGCGTTGTAATTTCAGCGTCGAGGCCGGCGCCGCCCCAGCAGAGAAACCGCCGCCCCCCGATATTGCCCACATCCACCCGCTGGACGCGCCCGGCCAACAGCGCCTCGGTGACTTCCGGGACCTGAAAGGGCACGTTGAAAGAGAGGATGGGCATCTGGAGCTGGTGCGCCAGCACATTGCCCGTCCCCACCGGCACAATGCCCATCATGGTATCGGCGCCCGCCAGCCCGTTAACGGCCTCGTTGATCGTGCCATCACCCCCGGCGACCAGCACAATATCCAGGCTGTTGCGGACGGCCCGCTGCGCGTACCAGTGGGTGTCGCCCGGATGCTCCGTCTGCACGAATTCCACAGACCAACCGGCGTCTTGTTCCAGATCGGCGGCCAGGCGCTTAAGCGTGCGGGTCATATCCCACGGCCCGGCGGTGGGGTTATAAATCAGCAGCGTGCGATATCCCATAACGTCCCTGGCTCAATCCGCCTGCCGTTTGATCTCGCGGATGATGTAGAGCGGGCGTCCGCGCGCCTCGTCGTAGTTGCGGCCCACGTATTCGCCCAATATGCCCAGCATGAGCAGCTGCACGCCGCCCATGAAGAGGACGAGGCTGGCGGTAAGCCCCTGCCCGGCCAGCGGCGCGCTGCCGTTGAGGCGCAAAATCAGCAGGACGAGCGCCAGCAGCAGCCCGGCCCCGGTCGCCAGCGCCCCGCTCCAGGTCGCCAGCTTGAGCGGCACGAGCGAGAAGCCGGTAATCGCATCGAGCGCCAGCCGGAACATCTTGCGGAAGGGGTACTTGGTCTCACCGGCGACGCGCGCATGGCGCTTGTAGGGCACGCCGACCTGCCGGAAGCCGATCCAGGCAACCATCGCCCGCACGAAACGGTGCTGTTCGCGCATCTGGCACAGCGTATCGAGCGCCTTGCGATCCAGCAGCCGAAAATCCCCCGCTTCCATCGGGATGGTCACATCGGTGAGCGCCTGAATAATGCGATAGAAAAGGCGCGCGGTAAAGAGCTTGAACCAGGTTTCGCCCTCGCGCTCGGAGCGGACGGCGTAGACGATATCGTAGCCCTCGCGCCACTTAGCGATGAGCTCCGCGATGACCTCCGGCGGGTCTTGCAGATCGGAATCAATGATGGTGACAGCATCGCCACGCGCGTGATCCATCCCGGCGGTGATGGCGAGCTGATGTCCAAAATTGCGCGCAAAGTGCAGCACCACCACATGTTCGGGGTCCTGCTCATGCAGAGCATCCATCAATGCCGGGGAATTATCGCGGCAACCATCATCAATAAGCACGAGCTCCCAGGGCGAACCCAGCCCCTCCATGACCTCGCGCACGCGGCGGTAAAACTCATTGACCAACTCTTCTTCATTGTAAACGGGCGCAACCACTGAATAACGTGGCTTCATGTTCACCTCATCAGATTACGACGTATACGGTGAGTATAACACTTCTTGGGGGTGAAGCAACCTGTCTCACGTAGCGCGGATGGTTGAATCGGCGCAGCACACAGAGCAGCCGCTTCACGCCACGGTCAGTTACAGAGGGAATCAACCGCGTACGAGTTGCGTCTGTTGCGCGGCGATACCAATGGTCGCACGGACACCAGCGTTGAAGGCCAAATAATTAGCCTCGACACCGTCGCTGAAGATCACGCCATCGCTGGGCATCTCGGATTCGAGCACGAGAGGGCGCTCGCGGGTAATCTCGCCGCAGACGAGGGTCGCGCCGGAGGTCTTGCTGATGAACGGCTCGCGCACGACGTAGATGAGGCGGTCGGTGTCCCAGGGCAGGCGGCGCGGCGGGAGTGCATCGGGCGCTGGCTCCGCACCGAAGTGTTGCAGCATCCCCTGCGCCATGTTGAAGAGACTGCTGAGCCAGCCGGTGGAACCGGCCCCGGTGGAGATGATGATACCGCTGGAGGAATGGCGCTCGGTCCGCTCGCCGCTCTGGATGTGATACCGTGCAGAGATATGGCTCCGCACGCCGATGAAGAGATCGTTGAAGGCGAGGAGAGTCTGCCCATCGTTGAGGCGGGCTTCAGCCATCGTGATGGGAGTGGCGGTGTATTGTCCGGCGAGCGCCCGCCGCACAACAGGGAACGCGCTGTCTACGGTGAAGGGCAACAGGATGCCGTCAATGTGAGCCGGGTCGGGGTTCACAGCGATGAGGGGCTGGCCGTCGAGATACTTGGCGGTGTTAACGACCAGCCCATCAATGCCAATGGTAACAACCAAATCCTGTGGCGTGAAGAGGAAGTTGGGCAGAAAGCCGCGCTCGATCACCTGAATCTTGGCAAGCCGTTGCAGTTGTTGCCGCAGATCAGCGAGCGCGGCGTGATAGGTAGCATGTTCCCGCTCGTAGAAGACAAAATCGCCCCCGCTGTGTTCGATGTAGAACCTGGCCTGGGCCTGAGTGTTGAAACGTTCGATCAACCCCTCCAGCCGAGTCTTACGGGTCACCAGGACGATTTTTTCGTAGCGCATGGCGGCGGAAATCGGCGCGGAATCACTCGCGCCGCATGAGCTCGGCCAGTAGATCGGGCGTGATGTTGAGCTGCCCGATCTTGCCTGCGTTCTCGGCGAGCTCGCGGAAGGCGAGCGCGAGCGCGCGCTGCGGATCGGTGCTCTGCACGGCCAGGAGCTCCAAGACCTGGCGATCCAGCTTGTGCAGCGGCTTGAGCGAGGCCTCGACCTGGTAAGCAGCAGCGTCGGCAAGGGTGCGCGTGTTGACTGCCTGCGCCTCGACCAGCTGGCGGCGCTCCGCCTCGAGCCTGATTTGCCCGGCGAGCTGCGCCTCGCGGAGCTGCTGTTCCTTCGCCTCGACCGCCAGATCGGCATCGGCTCTGGTCTCGCGGATCTGCCAGCGCTTCTGCTCCACGGCGATTTCGGTATTGAGCTCGTTCTCCTTGATGCGACGCTCTTGCTCCACAGCAGCGTTGCGCCGCTCGTAGAGGGCCTCATCCGATTGGCGCAGCAGAGCCTCGCGGGAATCGGCCTCCAGCGCCTTGCCGATCTCCGGCGTGGGGCGGATGGCAAGGATGACAAAGTACAGCACCTCGACGCCGAGCGCGGTGACAGCGGAGGCTTCGGCCAGCTGCGCGCCGACGACGCGGGAAAGCTCATCGGTGGCCTGCAAGGCCGCGCGCAGATCGAGCTCGCCCAAACGGGCACGGACGAAGACCTGGGCCAGATTGATGAGGCGCTGCGGCAATTTGTCGGGGTCTTCGCTGATGTAGTGGTCAACAGCATCGCTGATAGTGTAGTTGAGCAGGCCCGCCGCGCCCTCTGGATCGGCGATGCGGTAGGTGAGCTGCCCCTGGACGCTCACAGACTGAAAATCGGCGGTCACTTCGTTAAAGATGAAAGGGGCATCGGCGCTGCCGATGGGCACAACAACTATCGAGGAAGCGGGTTGGTAATAGAAAAAAGCCAGGCCAGGCCCGGCACGTTTCACTTTACCATTCTGGAAGTGGATGATGTACTGCGTGGGATCAGCTTTGATGTACTTTATCCCCAACATGCGACCTCCCTGGTTGGTTAAGTCCTCTGATAAGTGGAGTATAGCATGATCAATGTGGTTTACAATCCAATCGGCGGGCCAGCACTACCCGTTATAGAGGCCCTTCATATAAGAACCGGCCCTTGTGCAAAGGGCCGGTCGGAATAGCGCCTGTTACGCCCTTTACGGATTGACCACCGAGTAGAAAACTTCCACGCCATCCATATATTGAGTGATCACCGCGCTCTTGATGGGATCGCCCGTTCCGGCAAACTGGATCGTGCCGGTGACGCCTTCGTATTGCATATAGGCCAGCGCGTCGCGGATCGCGTCAGCATCGGTGCTGCCCGCCTCCTGGATGGCCTGCAACATCATGCCCAGGGAATCGTAGGTCAGCGCGGCGGTGTCATTGACATCCTCTATGGGGAGATTGTAGGCTTCCCGATAGGCAGCGACAAATTCGATGGAGGCCGGCGTGGTGCTGGCCGAGTGCCAGTGACGGCTGGTGAAGGCTCCCTGGACTTCGGGGACGGATACCAGCGCCATCGGTTCCCAACCATCGCTGCCCAAGAAAGGTGTCGTCATGCCCATCTCGCGCGCCTGTTGCGCCTGCAATAGCACATCATCGGAGAAATTGGGGAAGAACAATACATCACAGCCTTGCGTCTGGATGCGGGTGAGATGCGGCGTGAAGTCCGTCTCTCCCGTGATATAGGACTCGAATGCGGTGACAACGCCGCCAGCATTCTCAAAGACCTGTCTGAATACCTCTGCAATCTCCCTGCTGTAGGGGTCGGCCACATTGTAGAGCACCGCAGCCCGTTGCGCTCCCAGCTCCGACAACGCAAACTGCGCCAGGGCCAGTCCCTGGAAATCATCGAGGAACCCAGCGCGGAAGACGTAGCGTTTATCCAGGGTGGTTTGTGGATTGGTGGAAATGGGGCTGATCATAGGGACCCGCGCCTGTTCCGCGATGTGCGCCACAGGGATCGCCTGGGAGCTGTACTGTGGGCCAATCAGCGCGATCACATTCTCCTGGTTGATGAGCTGACTCGCTGCGGCGACGGCCATCTCAGGAGTAGCGCCATTGTCCTCGACGACCAGCGTGATCATATATCTACGCCCCGCGATCTCCAGTCCGCCAGCCGCGTTGACCTCATCGGCCATCAAACGCGCGGCATTCACCGTGGGGATGCCGGATACTTCGACATCACCTTCCGAGAGAGTTGCCAGGATGCCAATCCGGAGCTCATTAGGTTGGGAACGACAGGCCGCCAATCCCAGGCTCAAGATCATCACCACAACTACCAACAACGCCATAGTGTTGTTCTTGCGCGACATGTTCTCCTCCCTAACTGATCTCAAAGCACACCCACCGCTATCATAGTTATCTCTATCATGCCTTACTCTTACCAAGGGATAATAAACAGAATGTGACAACTGTGTTACACTTCTTAACTTTTCGCAAGCGCCAACCATCAGACCCTGTTCACAGAAACCCTGTGATGTTTTTCTAGCTCAACACCCACGTCACAATGGAGACAATCAACAAAAAGGTCACCATGAGCAGCAAGCCGCTGCCCAACCAGAACCCGGTCATCCCGAAGATCAGCGCCAGGAGAGTCACGGGGGCCGTAGCCAGCGCCAGGTAATCAACCCGGCGCAGATACGCACCGTGCTGGCGAGCGCCGGTAATCCAGAGCGCAGCGCCGCCCCCCATCAGCAGGAGGGTGAGCCCGATCACGAAGCCGGTGATTTGCCCGCCGGTTCCAAAAGGCAGATCAACAACGAGTATCCCGCAGCTACTGGAACGCGCCGGCAGCGGATTGTTCCGCTGCACGTCAATGCGAACGAGAATCAAGCGCCCCCAGGCGGCATCCTCGGCTGAGATCGGCCATTCGAGGGTGTGCCTTTCGCCCGGTTCGAGATCAAAGCGCGCACGCTCTTCACGCACAAGCAAGAGGAAGCCATGGCTGATGCGTGCGTCAACCGTGCGGCGACGCGCCACATCTGAGGGGTTGCTAAACGTGGCCGAAATCATGCCCGTCTCGTGCCGGTTCAGCAGCGCTGGGCAGCGCAGGCTTTCAAGATTGATCGCGTTGGAATCGCGCTTGGCATCGAACAAAAAGCCCTCGAGATCCGCCCAGGCCAGCAATCCCGCAAAGATCATGCCTAAAAGGACGCCCAAAAAGAAAATGTATACTCCCAGGGTGCGCTGCCATCGTTTTGGTGTTTTGATCATGTTTCTTCTCCAAAATAGTGATGCGTGGGCAATGATGAGCTAAGCATAGCACAAAGCCACGGACAGGCAACAACCCCAGCGGCAAAAGCGGTCTGGCATCTCGTTTCCTTTATGGTACAATGCCTGCATAGCTTAGTTTGAGGAGGCAAATATGCGCCATTTGATGGTCACAGGCGGGGCCGGGTTTATCGGCTCCAACTTCGTCCGCTACATGTTGGAGAAATACCCCGATCTCGCGATCACCGTCTACGACAAGCTGACCTACGCGGGCCGGCTGGAGAATTTGCAGGATGTGACGGAGCGCTTCCGCGATCGGTACACCTTTGTCAAAGGCGATATCTGCGATGCGGAAGCCGTCGAAGAGACGCTGCAACAGCAGCGTATTGATACTATTGTCAACTTCGCTGCGGAGACGCACGTGGATCGCTCGCTGATGGAGCCAGGCTCGTTCATCCAGACCGATGTCTACGGCACCTTCGTCCTGCTGGAAGCCGCCAAGAAATTCCGGCTGGAGCGCTATCATCAGATCAGCACCGATGAGGTCTACGGGCAGGTGTTGGAGAATCGCTCCCGCGAGACCGATCATCTGGAACCCCGCAGCCCCTACTCGGCCAGCAAGGCCAGCGGCGACCTGATGGTACTGGCCTACTTTGAGTCGTGGGATCTGCCGGTCACGATCACCCGTGGCTCGAACAACGTCGGTCCGTACCAGTACCCGGAGAAAGTCGTGCCGCTCTTCGCTACCAACGCGATGGACGATCAGCCATTGCCCGTCTACGGCGATGGGATGCAGATGCGCGATTATCAGTACGTGCTCGATCACTGCGAGGGCATTGACGTCGTGCTGCAACACGGCAAGCCCGGCGAGATCTACAACGTGGGCACCGGCGACGAGATGACCAACCTCGAGATGACCCAAATCGTGCTGGCGACGGTCGGCAAGCCCGAAAGCCTCATCAAGCACGTGGAGGATCGCCCCGGCCACGACCGCCGCTACGCGCTCGACGTGAGCAAGCTCCAGGCGCTCGGCTGGGAGAGCCGCCACACCTGCGCGGAGGCCATCGAAAAGACGACGCGCTGGTATATGGAAAACGAGGGGTGGTGGCGTCCCATCAAGAGCGGCGATCTCTACCGCGAATATTATCAACAACAGTACGGGAAGCGGCTGAGCGAATAGGCGAATCGGCGAGTCAGCGAGTGACACGGAACATAGTATGGCGACCCCGGAATCCATCGCACGCTACTTGTTGAAGTCCGTCAACCGCGCGGTGCGGGAGTTCGAAATGCTCGCTGACGGCGACCGCGTCGCGGTGGGCGTCTCCGGCGGGAAGGATAGCCGCACCCTGCTGGAGCTGCTGGTGCGCGGGGTGGACATTCCCGGACATTACGACGTCGTTGCTATCCACGTGGATGGCAACGACGTCGGTTTGCCGGATCAGCGCCCCGCCCTCGAGCCGTGGTTTCGTGCGCTGGGCGTCCCCTACACCATCGCACGGCTCGCCCTCCCAGAAGAGGAACCGCTGCCGCTCGATTGTTTCCGCTGCGCCTGGAATCGGCGCAAGGCGCTCTTCCTCGCGGCGGAGCAACAGGGCTGCAACAAGATCGCCCTGGGGCATCACGCCGACGATGCGGCGGTGACGACGCTCCTGAGCATCCTCTACAAGGGCCGCATCGAGCCGCTGTCGCCGCGTCGGGAGTACTTCGACAAGCAATTCCTCGCCATCCGCCCACTGATCTACGTGACCGAGCGTGACATCCGCCGCTACGCGCGCGCCTGCGGCTGGGAATTCCCGCCGGAGCTGGACTGTCCGCAGGGCGAGCAGTCCAGCCGCGTGCAGGTGGAGCGCTTCCTCGCCGGCCTGCCGCTACGCGAGCGGAAGCAGATCTGCACGAATCTCTGGCGGTTGAGCCAGCAAGACGGGGAGGCTCCAGGTGATTGTTGAGCTATTACAACAACGGCGCAGTGTCCGCGAATTTGAGGCGCGTCCGGTGCCGCAAGCCGTGATCGAGGCAATGCTGGAAGCGGGGCGGCTCTCGCCCTCCGGCGGCAACGAGCAGCCGTGGCGCTTCGGCGTCATGACCGACCGCGCTCTGATTGGGCAGCTGGCAGAGGCGGCCTATCACCAACACTGGATCGCATCCGCGCCGCTGGTCATCGTGCTCTGCACCACGCCTGTCGCAGACGAGCGCGGCGCGCGCGACATCCAGCAGCAGCGCTTCCCCCACCATGCCGCCGCCATCGCGGCGCTGGATCGCGCGCTGTACGTCGCCCTCAACCAGGAGGAGCATCAGACGAAGATCGCCGGGGCGCACATGGCCCTGACCGCGCTGGAGCAGGGCGTCGGCTCGACATGGGTCTCGCGCTTCGAGGTGGCTACCGTGGCGCGGCTCCTCAACCTGCCGGCCCACATCCTGCCCACCGAGCTACTCGTCTGCGGGTATCCGGCGCAGCCTACCCCCACCCATCCCAAGAAGCCGCTGGGGGCGTTGGCCTTTCGAGAGCGCTTCGCGCCCAAGGAACAGCCGCAACGGTGGCTGCTCCACATCGCGCCACGGGTCGTGTGGGAGGCGGCGCAGGCGGCAGGCGTCTATCGCGGCGACACGCTCGCCGCCGAGGGGTTCATCCACTGCTCGTTGCCGGAACAGGTGTTGGGCGTCGCCAACGAGCGCTATCGCGGGCAGGCGGGGCTGGTGCTGCTCTGCATTGACGCCCACCTCGTCACAGCGCCCATCCGCGACGAGGACTGTTACGAGACGGGCCAGCGCTTCCCGCACATCTACGGGCCGCTCAATCTGGAGGCGGTGGTAGCTGTGAAGGAGTTCCAGCCTGCCACCGATGGGAGTTTTCGCCTCCCGCCGTTGCCATAATGCACACGTAGGACAGGCGCGCCTGTCCTACGTGTGATAGCATCGCACTGCCGCGCCGTCTTATTCCTCTACGGGGGCTTCCGGCGCTTCCCCTTTATCACACTCTATGCTGGCCCTTACAGCATCCAGCGTCTCAATTATATCTTTGGGGCGGAAGAAAGTAAAATTGAGAGCAGTACGCTTGAGCACCTCAATACAGCTAATAATGATTAGACGCGAACGTAATTTCTCGTTCTCTCCTGCGACATTACGCAATTCTGTTGCCGTCTGCCGGAGAATTTGACTGCGTACCTGTGCTCGCGCCTCTTCCAGATATCTAGTGCGTTCAGCAAATCCTTTCGAAATCTCTACATTCATCTCCCGTGTCTTCCGCGCGCGCCACAGATCAAGCCACTGCTTGGGAATGTCCCCTTCCAACTTGATATCGCCCAGCTCCACGCGGAGAATCTTCACGCCCATGTCTGCCGTTTCTCGTATCAGGTGTGCCAACAGTTGAGATTGGAGCTTGGCCCGTGTTGCTACTTCGAGTAGCTCATCCAATCGATATCGCGCCAGAATCGAACGGAAACCGCCCTCGGTGTGGCTGATGATCACCCGCTTCGTCCAGATCATCCGCCGATCGGGTTCGGTGCGGTTTGCGTCGCGGACCCACTGGCTCTTCGCAGCCTCGAATACGGCTTTCTTGAGCAGCTCACGCTTCGCTTGCTTCTCTTCCTCCGGCGCCGGCCCCAGATCAGCGTGGGCTATCTGAAATTGCACATCAGCCTCATAAGCGATGGGGATCCCGTCGTAGGTGATGGCCTTGACCTCGAAGACCCACCGCTGTGGGCGCAGGTCAATGATGTCCCAGACCTTCTCGAACGGCTCCAGGCTGACGAAGGCCGGCCCCGGCTCCACGCGGGTAAGCACCCCGGCGCGTTGCAAGATGACGGCGCTATCGCCATAGACGATCAGCGAGCCAGGCCCGCCGATCTTTTCGACCACCTCCTCGCCAAAGGCCACCTTCCCACCCTCGATGCGCGCAAAGGGCTTGAAATCAGGCTGACCAAAGAGCTGCCGGGTGAGAAAGCCACTGGCGGCCTCACGGCTCTCCAACTGATAGAAGCTCTGGATGAACTGCGTCACCAACGCCCAGGCCAGCCAGATCGCCAGGGCCGCCGGCACACAGGCCAGAAGCAAGAGGAATAACAAAGCCCCACCCCCAGCCGGCCCCAGGGAGATCAGCCACGGCCCATTGACCAACACCACTGCAAATCCGCTGAGGATGAAAATGACCACGATCACCGGGAACACCCGGCTCCAAAAGCGGGTTTTGTAATCTGTGACGCGTTTCAGATTAAACATGGCTTCCTCCTTACCGTCCCCGGCGCCTGAGCGACCAGGCAAAATCCGGAGTAATCCCCTGGACATTCTGGGTTTCTGGAGGCTCAGCCCCCAAGGCTTCGACCAGCTGGAAGGCTAGGACATCCTCAGAGATCTCTCCAGCCAATTTCAAGATACCGATGAGCTCTTCCATGACTTCGATTTGCACACTGGCCCAGATCGGTTCAATATGCTTGGTGATTTCAGCCTCCTCGAGGCCCACCTCGATCTCGATGCGGCGCTTCCAATCCGCCGCCCAATTCTCAAGCAATTGCTCCTGCGCGCGCTCATCCAGGTTGATGTTGCTGATCCCGCCGCCCACCAGTTCGATGCCGAGTGGTTGGATGCGTTCAGTGAGCTTCTGCCTGAACGCCTGGGCAATCTGCAGGCGCGGGTCGCCCTCGCCGAAGAGCTCGGTGCATTTACGCTCGACGATCACCTCTTTGAGCGCGGGCGGCCCATACACCAATACCAGCTCGTACCAAGGGATACGAGACATCTCTTCGATGACTGCGCCATCTTCCTCCTGCCACCATTTGTGATCAACGTAAGATTGTCCACAGACCGCGCGCAACACGGCATCTTTTGTGTAGGGATAAGAAGCCCCTAATCGAGGTTCTTTTTCAGGCGTCTGCGTGCGATGCGGCATAAAGACGAGCGTCTTTGTCAAGATGCCATCCTGAGTCTCGGCAGGTATGGTGCAAACTCGCAACTGCGGGCGCAGATCCACCACCGCGTAGAGCTGCTCGAAAATGTTCGTAAAACTCACCCCCGGTGGCGCGACGCGATACTTGAACCCATCCCACACCACAGCGACGTGCGTGGCGTCGTTGTAGATGATCCCCGGCCCGGAGAAGAACTGCCGGAAGACCGACCCTGGCACGCACGGCTTGGGCAGCGTCTGGTCATGATTCTCCTGGGTCTGCCAATCCTCGATCAGGTAATAATCAAAGTTGTTGCCCAGGGCGAAGGTCAGCATACTGCGGAAGCCCAAACCATGCTGATCCGCGGTCAGCGGCAGCGCCTTCTGAGCGAAGATGTAGAGAGCAACGCAGAAAAAACCGCAAGCGGGCAGTGCCAGGAGCAGCAGCCCGAGCCGCCCCGCCGCCACATAGCTCAGCAAAAAGATGCCATATCCAACCACCCAGACAAGTTGCCAACGCCAGGCTTTGGTAGAGCGGGCCAACTTCGCCAGGGGAAGCGCGCCCACCAGCCCGATCACGAAGAAGGCCGCCGCCGGCAGCCAGAAGAGCGTAGACAGGACCGAGATGTTGAGCAGGAAGATGAAGATAAGCAAGAGCAGCGTGCAAAAGCTAACAAAAAGCGCCAGGATACCAGCACCGATTTTCCTGTTGAGCAGATAGCCGAGCGCAGCGGACAGCGGCAGCGCCCAGATGGCAAACTCCAGCGCCAGACAGGCGAAGCCGAAAGCGTTAGAAGGATACCACCAGGATAACGATCCCAGGTGATTGAGGGGGAAATAGCCGAAGATATAACCGGCAAACGCCACCATCGCCAACAACAGATCAAACGTCAGCGTAATGCCCAACACGGTGAGCGCGCCGCGCGGCCCCGCACCATCCTGACGTCCGATCAAAAATCCTAAAAATGCGGCCAGCAGCGCCGCCAGCACAACTTCGATCAGGAGTAATGTGATCATATCTGTCCTTTCTGTGGCTGCTCTAACCAATTCATAACCTAATGCGGGGTCGTCCGCGTGTAACTTAACCTCATTATAACGACTTTCTGGCAAAAGCACAATTGCATGCATGAAGGTGCGAGTGTGTGGAAAGCCCAACAAGAAGAGGCCGCCGGGGAATCCCGACGGCCTCTGAGTTACCTGAGAATGCTCAGGTTAGGGGACGGAGAGGGCTTGGGTGACGAGGGGGAGGTAGAGTGTATAGGAGGGTTCGGGAGCCTCGCCGACGATGATGTCATGCGTCACGACCTGGAAGCTGCAAGCATTGGTCGCCGTCATGACGACGGTGTAGGTTCCGGTCATGGCGTAGGTGTGTTGCACCGTCATGCCCGTGCCAGAGGTCGCGTCGCCGAAGTCCCAGCTGTAGGTGATGGGGGCATCGCCAGCGGTGACGCTGCCGACGAAGGTGACCGCCTCATCCGTCACCGGGTTCAGCGGCGACCAGATGAAGGCCGCGCCCTCGACCTGCACACAATCCAGCGTGAAGGTCGCGGTGACGATAGTATCCGCCATCATCGTGATGGTGATGACCTCGTCGGTGCCGAGATCGCCGCTCCAGCCCGCGAAGACCCAGCCGGGATCGGCGGTTGCTGTGAGCGTGACCACGTCACCGTAGTGATAGGTGGCCTGCTCAGGATCAACGTCCACCGTGCCCTCACCAACGATGTCCACATCGAGCATGTACTCATCCAGCATGAAGGTGGCGGTGATCGTCATGTCGTGGAGCATCTCGAACGAGACAGAGATGTCACCTGATTCCATGTCGCCCCACCAGCCGTCGAAGTGCGAACCGGTATGCGCCGCAGCCGTGAGTGTCACCCACTCACCGTGCGTGATCGGATGCACACCGACCGTCGGCGTGATCACACCAGCGCCGTCGCCATCCATCGCAAGGGTCAGACGGTAAGCCGGCGGCAGGATGGTCATCGTGACCGGCACGTTGACGCGCGGGTTCACAGGATCGTTGGTGCGGATGACGAGGGTGGCGTAGTGGGTTCCCAGCGTCATGGTCGGGAGTGCGGTGAAGGTGACCTCCACGATTTGCGTGTCACCCGCGGCTACCGTGCCCGTGATGGGTTGCTCGGAGAGCCAGGGGACATCTACGATGTCAGCAGGCACCTGTATCGCACCTTCGAACTCACCGAGCGGGTTGTCTGTGGCCAACGGCGTCACCGCGCCAGTAGCCAGGTCAACAGTACCAAACACGTTCGCTCCGCTACCAATGTACAGGAAGACATACAGTGTATCGTCGCCAAAGTCGAAGTCCATACCCTGGGCAAAATTGGCATTGTAGCCTGTCGGGCCGACGAGTGTCGCAGCGCCGGTTACAAGATCAATCGTGTAGATTGAATCTGTGCCGATGTCGTGCCCGTACATCTGACCCTGAGAGTTGATAGCAATATCAATCATCAGAGTCGTACCGAACGGACCAATCAGTGTAGATACACCCGTAGCTGGATCAATAGTATAGAGGTTGGTAGCCGTCGAGGCGTAGAAGGTGCCATCTACAGCAATTGATAGGCCTGTCCAGTTCGCAGCGCCGCCGCCTGGCGGACACGCTACGAGTGGCGTGAACGCGCCATTGGATAGATCAATTGTGCCCAATTGATCCGTTGTATCATTCAGCGCGTACAAAACCGTAGCCGAAGGATCAAAGTCCATGCCATAGTAAGCATTCGTACTCGTACCCAACACAGTCTGGCCGGGGAAATCGTTTAGCACAAAGTTGACGAAGTTGTCGGATATGTAACCAATATCCTGAGCATAGCCTATGTCAGTCGGAGCAAGAATGTTATGGCTGTGAACGGAAGCAACCGGTCGCACTGTACAGCTTGCCGCAACCTCCAGCAGTTCAATACCGGTATAGTCCTCATAGGCACTACAGTCTACTGAGCCATCCGGCAAGCGCATCACTTCAACGATCCTGGGAAGCGTCTGGCTTTCACCCGTTACCACCGGTGCAGCCGTGTTCCCACCCAGGAGCGTGACCGTGCCGCTGATCTCGCGGATCTCGAAGTCCATCGCTACCGCGCCGAGGTTGTCCAGCGTGAGCTCCAGGGTCTCCTCCCAACCTAGCGGGAGTTCGACCGAGAGGCCCTCAGGTGTGACCACACCACACGGCTCCAGCCAGCGCAGGTCGAAGTCCACCTCTGTCACCACGTTCGCGGTGAGCGGTACGCCTGTCGCGATGCCCGATTCGTGCCCGGCAGCCGTCACCGTGACGGTGAGCGGCGCGTGGCTCGGATCAACCCACAGCGAGTACCACCCATTGACATCGGTGGTGCGCGTCCAGGTCATGCCCAGACTGCTCTCGATGAGCACCTCCGCGCCCTCCAATGGGGCGGGATCATCATCGCAGTAGCCCAGGCCGGTGACGATACCCTCGACCTTGCCCGAATCAACCAGGAAGACGGTCATAGTGACGGGGACGATGAAGGGGTCGGTCGGGTCGTCGGTGCGCACCTGGAGCTCGGCCATATACTGCCCCGGCCCCGCGACCTGCGCCGCGTCGAAGACGACATCCACCAGCACGGAGCCGGTATCCGCCACCAACGTGCCGGTGATGGGGTCTTCAGAGATCCAGAGGACATCGGGAGCTGCCAGGAAATCGAGAATGCGCCCAACCAGCTCGGTGCGATTTGCCTCCCCGGCCACATCATCGAAGTCAAAGGCCGTGTAGATGGCGCGATAGTCCTCACGCTCCACAGCCACACCGCCAGCATAGTCGGAGGTGGTGAACTTGAAGATGCGGACCCCCTCAGCGCCCACGACGAAGTCATCGGGGTAAGGGTCAGCGGAGATATCGAGATCCAGCCCGGCCATCAGATCTTCGCCGGTCAGGTAATCACCGCCGTTATCCGCATGATAGGTGGCCTGGAGATAGGTCTGGTAGAAGGCGGTGGCGTTGTTGCCATATCCCAGGTCGTTATCGGAGATGTAGAAGTTGCCGCCAGCATCCAGATAGGCCATGGCTTTGGCCCAGCTATCGGTGCTGTAGCCACCGGCGTAGAAGACTGCCCGATACTCCAACAGATCCTCCACCGGCGTAGCCTGGAAGACATCGCGCGTTACGCGCAGATAGGTGAGACCATTCGCCGTGAGCGCGGCTTCCATAGCGGTGGCAGCAGCAGTATCGTAAGCGACGACGAGTACATCCTCGCCAGCGGTAGGCATGTAGCCCAGATCCTTCTCGCGGATCTCGAAGTCGGTCCCCACCGCGCCGGTGTTGAGGAGTTCCAGCGTGGTGGTGAACTGTGTTCCCAGCTCCACCATCACGTCGAGCGCGAGAGGATCGGCGAAGACACAAGGTTGCAGCCAGCGCAGGTCGAAGTCCACCGTGGTGGTGGCCTGCCCTACGATAACCACGCCCGTTGCCATACCGGTCTCGTGGACGGGATAGGTGACGGTCACGGTGAACGGACTACCCGCCTCGTTGAGCCAAAGCTCGTAGTAGCCGGCGGCATCCGTGGTCACAGTCCACGGCCCGCCCGTCGCGCTTTCGATGACGACCTCCGCGCCCTCCAGCGGGGCGGGATTGTTGTCGCAGTGGCCCAGGCTTATGACCGTGCCCTCGAGCCTGCCATCAGTGGCCAGCGGATTGACAGTCATAGTGATAGGGATCACGAGCGCGCCGTAGGGCGTGTCATTCGTGACCTGCAACTGCGCGTAGTAGTCGCCCGGCTGGGTGACTTCGGGGACGCCCGCGTCGAAGATGACCTCCACGACTTGGGTATTGCCCGCCGCCAGCGTGCCGCTGACGGGGTTCTCGGAGACCCAGGGCACGTCGGGCGAACCCGTCATGCCGCTGCCACGGATCATCCAGTTGCCGGCAATCCCGAAACTGTCAATGATGCCCCACAGATCATCCGAGGGCAGCGTGGGCGGATCGGGAACGCCGGAGGTATAGGCGCCCACCCAGGAGCGCCCCTGGCTGGCTGTCTGATCTATTGCTGCCGGATGTGTACCACCGGCAGTCCCGGAGCGGTTGACCAGGCCGATCAACACATCCCCACCAGGGCCTAGCAGCATCACCGGGGCCGACAGCGTGTAGTCGTTCCAGGTCGCGCCGTCGTTATACTCCACCACCACATCCTGCGTGTGGAGCAAGTTCGCGCCGGTGCCGGGGTTGCCGTCGCCATCGGTATCTTCCCAGATCACGATCTGGATATCCTCCCCTACATCGGCGGTATCGCGGAAGAGAACCGAGACCTGATCGAGGTAGAAGGGGAAGTCCGCCGGGTTGGGGGTGAAACGGTTAAGCCACACGAAGGACTCGCCAGAGGTCAGCCCGACGGCGTTTTCAGACGTGCCATCATCCAGCAACAGCTGAATGACACCGTTGGGCAACCACGGATCAGCCTGGATGGCCTCCGCAGTGGGGGCCGCCGTCGTGATCCCCAGCTCGACCTGTCGCGGTTGCGGCGGGGTAACCGCGACCGCCAACGGCGCAGGTGTAAAGCCGCCATCCTGCTCCACAATCGCCCAGGAGGCCGAGCCGGAGCCGATGTTCTCCAGGGTGAAGGAGAGGGTCTCGGTCGCGCCCAGATCCACCGTCGCGTGGAGCGAGGTCGGGTCTGCGGTCAGATTGCCGACCGGCAGGTAGAAGTCCTGGCGCACGGTATCGCCAGCCAGGACCGTCACCGTCTCGATGTCCGGCGCGTAGAGGGTCATGGTCGCGGTGAAGACCTGAGCACCGGAGGGAGAGAAGAGGGTGTAGAAGCCATCGTCCACAGCGGGATCGTCGGGCGTGAGCTGCGAGAGCGTCGCCTCGCCGGTCTCGTTCTCCACCAACGCGCCCACGAGCGGGGCACTGGTCTCGAAGTCGTAGACGTTACCCACGACCAGGCCGCCATCAGTAGGAGGCAAGCAGGTTGGCGGACCAACAACGACATCGTCAACTTGCCACCAAAATTCCCAGCTGGCATTGTAGTAGTGGAAGCGGATCATGACATCTGACTCATTAGCCGCGATGGCCGAGATGTCAACAGATGCCGTCTGAGGGCCGCGGTCGCTGGCAGCGCCGGTGCGTTGCCAAACATTCGTCCATGGGCCGGCCGCGCCATTAACACTCACATCTACATTACCCACCTCGACCAGGCCGCCGCTATACGCATACCAATCGTACTTGAATCCCAGTATAACCGAAGCGTAGCCTGTAAAGTCCAGCACCGGCGTGCGTAACTCGGTATTCTGAGCGCCGCCACCGCCATAGTTGTCACTATCCACAATGGCGAAGTTGCCGCTGCCGCCAGTCAAATTGGAGCGTCCGCCAGGGTTGTTAAAGGCCCAAACCTGACTGTTGCCCTGATTATCTATCACTGTCCAGCCAGCCGGGATGGTAGTGGCATCGAATGACTCCACCAGACCACCAGTCTGATTGTATCCCGGCGCAACACAAGCGACGAGGTCCGGATCGAGTGCAACATCCACCACCGCATCGCCGGTGAGCGGGCCGACCGTGACGGCTGCGGGCAGATACCCGGCAACCCAGGCGCTGACGTTGAAGGTGTACGCGACGCCTTCCGGCAGACTGACGCTGTAGTAGCCGGTGACGGGATCGGTCCAGATCGCCGGGCCGGGGTAGCCGTCAATGTCAATCT
>Ga0209614_1001044_pt1 | contig 22091 bp, 18 predicted proteins | sample BlaSprsedimmetaG_FD_185484 | JGI IMG/M metagenome (GOLD analysis project Ga0209614, IMG submission 185484) | Hot spring sediment bacterial and archeal communities from California, USA to study Microbial Dark Matter (Phase II) - Blank Spring... ... | reverse complement strand
CCCCTAACGTGTCAAGACCTTTTTTCAGAATTTTTCCACATTTTCTAACAAAGAAAAGACGTGCCCCCTTGACCGCCGCGGTCTCCGACAGATATGCACTCCAGCCCATGCGGACTATCCGGGGCGGCTGATCCGAGGCCCGCCGCGACACCCCCGGGCGTCCATGTCGAGCGTTTCGGGGAGCATCCCAAGGGGCAGGACCGCTCAGTATTTCCGGCGGAAGCGGGCGGCGGGGATGTTCAGGAGCTTGCGGTACTTGGCGACGGTCCGGCGGGCCAGGTCGGAGACGCCGGCGTCGATGAGGCGCGTGCGAATCTCGTCGTCGCTGAGGGGATTGGACTTGTCCTCGGCATCGACAATCTGCTGGATCTTGGCCTTGATGGCGTCCCAACTGTGGCCGTCGCCATCGGCGGACTCGGTGCCGCCGCTGAAGAACTTGCGCAGCGGATAGATGCCCCACGGGCACTGCACGTACTTGCCGGAGACCGCGCGCGAGACGGTGGCGATGTGCACGCCGACGTCCTGGGCCACGGCCGCCATCGGCAGGGGTTTGAGATACAGTTCGCCCTTGTCGAAGAAGTCCCGCTGCCGCCTGACGATGGAGCGCGTGACGTTGAGGACGGTCTGCTTGCGCTGGCGGATGGCGTCGATAATCCACTGGGCGGAGCGGATGTTCTCCTGTAGGAATTTGCGGGTCTTGTCGCCGGTGGCGGCGTCGCGGGCCATCCTGGCGTAGTAGTCGTTGATCCGAAGCGGCGGCAGGGAACTGTCCACCAGTCGCACGACATAGCCGGCTCCGTCCTCACCGGGCTCGACAATCACGTCGGCCGTGATGGGGTGATTGTCGGGCCGGGCGACTTGCAGGCCGGGAGACGTGTCGAATTTGCTCAGCCGCCGTATGGCCGCGTTGACCCTATCGAGATCGCAGCCCATCCGCTGGGCGATCTCCGGCAGGCGGTTGTCCAGCAGGAGGCCCAGGTGCTGATCCACCAGGTCGTATTCGAACATCAGGTCCTCATGGCTCTGGGCGATCTGAATCAGCAGGCACTCGCGCAGGTCGCGGGCCCCGACGCCCAACGGATCGAGCTGCTGGACGAGGTCCAGGGCGGCGTGGAGGTCGTCGATGCCGAACTCGTGCTTGTCTTTGTTGTGCAGTTGCTCCAGGCGGACGGTCAGATAACCGCGGTCGTCGATGTAGTCGATAATCAGCCAGCCGGCGCTCTTGACCGGTGGCGGGGCCTCGATGAGCCGCCACTGGTCGGTGAGGTATTCGTGGAGGCTCTGCGGCGGGGCGGCCGTGTTTTTGAGGGCCTCGAGCTTCTTGTCGGGCTCATCGGACGCCGCTCGCGGCCGAAATGGGCCCGATTGCTCCATCAGGTCGCGGAAGTCGTCATCCATCCGATCCAGCCGCTCGAAGTCGTTGACGTGGCTGGTATCGACATCCACCACGAGGTCGCGCTCGGCCTCGACCGTTTCATCGGGGGCCTCATCCGCGGCCCCGCCGGCCGGCTCGGGTGGCGCTTCGGCGTCCGGGTCCGATCCCTCCTGCATCTCCAGGACCGGGTTGGTGTTCAGCTCCTGCTCGATCCGCTCCTGCAGGGCGAGCATCGGAAGCTGGAGTATCTCCATGGACTGAATCATACGGGGAGCCAGCTTCATCTGCTGCTCCATCCGGAGTTGTCCACGCATTTCCAGCTTCATTGCAGACCTAAGACTTCAGACTTTAGACCTAAGACTTCAGACCGCAGACTTCAGGATCTGAGCCCCTCACACAGAGGGTGTCATTCCTTCGCAGAGCGAAGCGATGGCATCAGTCATTCGAGCACTTATTTGGTTATGTGGGTTTGTTTCGTATTTCGAGTTTGCTGCTCTTTGTCATTCCCGCGGAGGCGGCAATCCAGTGCGCACCGTGTGCTCGATGCCACCGGCGCCGATTTCGCGGCGCATACTGCATGGTAGGCCGCCACGTGCGTATCGTCAAGAACGCCTCCCCGATGAAGGCTGCGCCCCGCGACAGCCCAACAGGGGGCCTAATCAAGTTGCTGGCGGCCGATAATGGCGTCGGAGAGAATCCTGCCCGATGCGTACTCAAGGGTCGTACCCGTAGGCAGGCCACGGGCCAGGCGCGTGATCTTCACCCCCAGCGTCTTGATAAGCGAACAGATGTACAGGGCCGTCCCATCGCCGGCCATGTTCGGATTGGTGGCCATGACGACCTCCTTGACGCCGCCGGCCCGTATCCGGGCGACCAGCCGGTCGATGGTCAGGTCGTCCGGCTCGACGCCCTCCAGCGGGGCGATATGGCCGCCCAGGACGTGGTAGAGCCATTTGCACTCGCCGGTCTTCTCCAGGGCGATGATGTCTTTGGGCTGCTCGACGACGCAGATGACGGATGTATTCCGGCGGGCATCCCTGCAAATGCCGCACAGCTCGTCCTCGGCCAGGTTGAAGCACTGCCGGCACCGCTTGATCCGTGTCTTGACGTCCGTGATCGCGGCCGCCAGGGCCAGGGCCTCATCCCGCTCGGCCTTGAGGACATGAAACGCCAGCCGCTCGGCCGTCTTGGGTCCAACCCCCGGCAGCCGCCCGAACTCTTCGATTAACCTGTTCAAACTGTCCGTGTAAGCCGTATCCATCGGCCTGTAAGTATACCGCAGACGAGGTTCGCGGGCAAGCTGCCGCCCCTGACGTGATCCGCGGATGGAAAGCGGATAGACCACCACGGGCACTGGATCTTGCGTGGTTTGTGAGAACCCACAAATCCACGAGGCTACCGTTGACACCGGGCATGGGGTTGTTGTATCATATATATCATGAGGCTTAGGCGTGTGTACGAGTGATTTTTATGAGGACAACCGGAAAAGCCCGCAGATACACCCTCACCGTCGTAGGCGCAGCTTTGGCAGCCATTATCCTCTCGGTCTTGTGTGTCTTCATTGGATTGCCGGTCTTGACAAAGCAATCGCACAGACACCGGGTCGCGGTCGCAACCGGCGAGGCGAACCACGACGCGACGGCCGGTGTCCCCGCTCTCAAAGCCGATGCGCGCGACCTCCTGCAGACTATCGTTACGGCTCACCTTGAGCAGGAGATCGCGCCGGATCGCAATGTTCTGTACTGCGCGACCTTCCAGTTAGCCTGGAATGAACTGTGCGACTACTTCGGGTGTGAAATTCACATGCCTGACGAACATCCCATGGTCGCTGTGCTCAACAAGCGGGCCATCACCTCCATGGACCTCGATCCGAACTCGTACATTGCACTGGCCGGGATCAACTCGGACGAGTTCTTCTTGCACGCCGAGCAAATGCTGAAAGGCAGGTTCGGTCCCCGGGCAAGCCCGATTCTGCTCGATATCGCGCGGGACCAGGCCCCGAGAAATTACTGGATCACGTATGCCTACCTATTCAAGGAACTTCGTTTCCGCTATCCGTTCGACCGCCTGCCCGAACCGCTTTTTTTCGGGCAGTCTCCGGTACAGTGCTTTGGCTTTGGCCCCCCTGGCCGCCGTAGTGTTGTTGCGGGTTGGGCTTTATCCCAGGTCCGAATTTGTGATTTCGTCGGCGAAGACGACTTCATTGTCTCCCTTTCGCTGGAGTCGTCCGAAGATCGGCTCTACCTGGCAAAGGTCGCTCCGCTGGCAAGGCTCGATCAGACGATAGAGTCCGTTATGGCCCGTATCCGGGAGCCCCAGTTCAGGCATGTTGTCCCACGCACGATGAAGGTGCCGCTTCTGAATTTCGATTTGATGCGCAGTTTTACTGAGTTGCTTGGAAAACCGCTACGGCTGACGAACCCGGACCGCGAAGAGGCCCCGTTTGTGATAGCACGTCAGCGAATTCGGTTCCGGTTCGATGAGAAGGGGGCAGTCCTGCTCTCCGAGGCGCTGGGTGCGGGCGGCGGCCTTCCGGACGACCCGCCGAAGCCGAAGGACCTTATCTTCGATAGGCCGTTCCTGATAATGCTCGCCAGAGAAGGCACCGCCAATCCCTACTTTGTCCTCTGGGTCGCCAACGCCGAGCTGTTGGAGCCCGCCTTGAATGCGAGTCGCATGCGGTAAATCGCACGAGGAATAGCGGCTTGGGCAAATCAGTCGCCCGCTGGGGGGTGTTATTGCTCCGTGATCTCGGCGACGGTGGCGTCGAGTTCCATCAGGACTGTTTTGACGGCGGGGTGGTTGAGGAGTTCTTTTTTCATCTCGGAGGTCATGCGGTGGGGGGGGGGCGCTTCCTGTGGCTCGGCGGCGTCGGCGGCGATCTCGAACTTGACCATCACCGGTGTCGCAAAATGCTCGGTTAGGAGGGCTTCGATCTGGCTGCTGCGGCCGTTGTTGCGGCACATCTCCATCTGCATCCGCGACGCGGGCGCAAACCGCAGGGTCAACTGCCCGTTGGAGAAATGCGGCGTCGCGCACTGAACCAGGCCCCGCGTACCCGGCCCCAGCCGCGAGCCAATCAGATCGAGAATCCTGACCCAGCCCGGTATGGGGCTGTGCTCGCCGTGGACCAGTGCAAGCTCCCCGGCTGCGTCGTCCACTGAAGCCGTCGGATGAAGTTCCGTTTTGAACAGGGGACTGCCCGGCGGCGCTGGGGGCTTGGGAATAACCGCCTGCGGCGCGCGAACCGTAGCACGGGCATCCCGCCCGTGCGTTTCGATGTCGGCAGACTGCTCGGCAGGCATGGACTGGAAGCCCATGCTACGATTCACGGGCTCACGTTTTTTTTTATGCGCCGGTACGGATGCGCCACCGGCTTGAGCCAGTAAATCGTCCACATTAAGGAAGTGCTCGGCCAGGGCAAACCGCAGCAGGGTCGCCTCCAGCAGCGCCCGCGGCGTATCGCTGTTCTTGACTGTCCACTGCAGCTTCTCCATGGCCGCAATCGCATACACCAGGGCCGCGACGTCGAACTTGCCCGCCAGGTCGGTCGCGTGCTTCTGCTGTTCGGCGGTCAGGGCCAGGACTTTGCTGTCGGCCCCGGCGGATTTGACGACCATCAGGTCCCGCATCGCCTCAATCAACGCTGTTACCACGGCCGCCTCATTGAGCCCGGCCGCCAGCAGATCATCCAGCGCGTCAAGCGTCCCGGCCGCATCGGCGTCGCCCATCTTGCCGATCAACGCATACACCTTCTCGCTGCTCGGACAGCCCAGGTATTTCTCCAGCATCTCGGCGCTGAGCGGCTCGGCACCCGTGCTGATGAGCCGATCCAGCAGACTCAGGCCGTCACGCATCGAGCCATTCGCCATCTTCGCCAGCGGCAGGAACACATCCTTATCCGCCTTGATCTTCTCCTTCTTCAGCACCGCCTCAAGCTGCTCGGCGATCACGGCAACGGAGATATTGGCGAAGTCGAACCGCTGGCAGCGCGACTGGATGGTCGGCAGCACCTTGTTCGGCTCGGTGGTCGCAAAAATGAACTTCACATGGCTGGGCGGCTCCTCCAGGGTCTTGAGCAGGGCGTTGAAAGCCCCGGTCGAGAGCATGTGAACCTCGTCGATGATGTAGATTTTGAACCGGGCCCGCGCCGGCCGATAAATCGCGTTCTCCCGCAGTGCCCGCACGTTATCGACGCCGGTGTTGCTGGCGCCGTCGATCTCGATGACGTCGATATCCTCGCCCGCGTTGACGGCGACGCAACTGTCGCACTTACAGCAGGGCTTCGTGGTCGGCCCATCGCTGTTGAGGCAGTTGAGGCTCTTGGCCAGGATTCGCGCGACGGTCGTCTTGCCCACCCCTCGCGTGCCCGTAAACAGATAGGCATGGTGGACCTTGTCTGTTTCAATGGCGTTCTTGAGCGTCTGGGCGATGGCGTCCTGCCCAATCACATCGTCGAACGTCTGAGACCTGTATTTTCGCGCGAGAACCGTATACGCCATAATCCGGGACTATCCCACAAGGTCGGACGCCATAGACGGATGCAGAAAAAAAGACCGGCCGGGTTGACCCACAGCACAGCGACGCACTCGCTTATGGCTGCTCGGTTCCCCGCCTGACCAGGTTCACGGGCCCCGCTTGCATGGGACCCGGCCGATACATGAACTGCATCCCTATGGACGTATCAAAGATCCGAGGCGGTATCACAGTGTACTATAGCAGCCTCGCGGCGGCCTTTCAACAGGAAGATTGCGGATTGACGGTTTTTGTCGGCTCCCGTAGAATGAAGACGTTGCGGGCGCCACGGATGCCCGTCGCCATGTTTGAAACCGACGTACCGGGGAAATGCCATGAAAGTCAGAATTGAAGACACGTGTACGGCGTGTGGGCTGTGCTGCGATACGTGCCCTGAGGTCTTCACCATGGGCACGGACATGGCCGAGGTCCTCGTGGATGAAGTGCCCGCGGAATATGAGGCCGCCGTCCAGCAGGCCGCCGACGAATGCCCCGTCGAGGCCATTGTCGTGGAGTGAGCCGACGGACGGCCCGTGCAAACGGGACCGGGCATCCGCCATGGGATTGCACGTGCCCCAGACGGTCAGCGGCGCGCCGCCTCTACTTGCGGCGTCGGAACGATGCCGCCGCCCGTTTGAAGAGGTCTTCGTACGTCGCCCTGTTGTCCATGCCGACCTGCCCCTTAATCGTGTAGTACTGGTTCTGCTCGAACAACATCACCTGAAGAACGAACAGCGGCGCCCCCGTTTCTTTCTCCCTGGCCGCGCCCACGACCGTGTAGCCCACCAGCGAGTCGATCTCGGTGAATTGCGATTGCAGCACCTGAACTTCGCTGATATTGCCGGCGATAAGCAGCCGTGTCTCGGAAAACGTTTTCATGTCAGTGATGGGGCCTCGGGGTACGGCGGTGCTGACGAAGATGATGGGTGCATTGGCATCCGCCGGAGGCCAGGCGCCGGCGACGGTGTAGACAAGGTTGTCTCCCATCTTGGCGGCCAGTTCAAACGGAGCGTCTACCGTAACGGCGAACGGCAACTGCGCCGCCAGTTGCTTGGCGGGCGTCCGATCCCAGTCCACCGTCATCAGGCTCTGTCGCAGCGGTTCGCCAAGGCTCGCCTCGAACCGCAGGGGATAGGTCGCCATGATATTCACGGATTGCCTGGCGTCCCCTAACAGCAGCATCCATTTCTTGAACACCAGATTAAAGGCATTCTGCGAGATCTCAAGCAACGTGGCGTCCATTCCGCTGACCTTGACGGTCTTCTGGGACAACAGGGTCATCTGGCTGGCGGCCAGCTTGTTGGGATCGGTGAAGCCCGCAATCGTCGCAGACAGCGAGGCCGGCAACTCGGTAATCTGTATGGAGGAGTTGGTCTCGGGCTGGTGAACACCCAAAAACAGGGTGGTCGGGGCGAATCCCTGGGGCGGGATCAGGCTGACGGCCGTGCCCTGTATCTTGATGCGCGTCTTGGGCTGGGCCGGCGCCGACCCCGGCGTTTCGCCGACCGCTTCCGACGGGGCCACCGACGTATCGGCTGAATGTTCATCACTCGTCGGCGACGGGGGTGTCGAAGGCGTCTGCGGGGGCTCCGTCCTGGAACACGAGGCGACAAACAGCATGATCGAGGCCAGGCATACGGTTGCGATAATCTTCGCCATGTCAGGTTCTCCTGATAAGGGGGCGTCAGCTTAAGTTTTCGTCGGTACGAGACTTACGAACCGGTACTCTATCATCGACCCATTTGGGGTATCGCTTCAACGCAACCCCGCCTGTCCGCCGCGGTTTTGAGACGCCGCCGGAACATTGACGGAGGCCTTCAGCAAGCCGATGAAGGCCTGTCCGCACAGGGCTCAACGGTGTTGCGGCATGGCTTTTTCTCGATCATCCGTGGGGTTATCGGGCGTATCGTCAGGTCAGCACGGTCCCGACGAAGAGCCACCGCCCCAGCCCTGTACGACTCACCTGGCCGATAGTTCACGGCTTCGCCCGCACGCTGCTCGCAGGGCCTCATCCACCATCCGCCCGAAACCCGCCGCACGAAATACGTTCAACGCCGCCTCCGTTGTGCCGCCGGGCGTGGCCACCCGGGCGATAAGGTCCTCCGTCGATTGGCCCTGCAGGTCCGCGGAAACCGCCAGCAACGCCGCCCCCTTGGCCGTCTGAAGCACGAGGCGGCGGGCAACCTCCGGCGTAAGACCCAGGCTGGTCCCGGCTTTGATCATCTCCTGCATGAACAGGAAGAAATACGCCGGCCCGGAACCGCTGACGGCGGTCACGGCGTCTATGAGCGTTTCATCGTCGACCGTCAGCGCCACGCCGATGCACCCGAATACCCGCCTGACCTTATCCAGGCCGGTCCTGCCCCTGTCGTTGGCGTACAGCACACTGGCCCCCTCGCCGACAAGGGCGGGCGTATTGGGCATCACTCGGACAATCGCCCACTGCCCCAGCAGCGTCTCAATGTCCGAAACCCGTTTGCCCGCTATGATGGAGACAATGACGGCATCCGGGCGTATATGTCCGCGGATGCTCTCGGCCGCCTGGGCCAGCATCTGTGGCTTGACGGCCAGCACCAGGACGTCGGATCCCGCGGCAACTTCGGAGTTATCCGTGGTTATGGCAACGCCGTAGGTGTCGGCCAGGTACGCCAGCCGCTCGGCCTTGACGTCGCCGACTGAAATCTGTGATGCGGGATACAGCCCGCCCGTGACGATGCCCTTGATGATGGCCTCGGCCATATTCCCGCCGCCGATGAAGCCGATACTGTCCATGTCGGTGCTCCTTCAGACTGTGCTGCAATCGCCGATGCTGTCGAGCGATGAACCTTACCGCGCCCGGCCCCGCAGGGCAAGTCCGCGCTGCGTCGTGCACCGGCTCTAGGCCGGTCCGGTGAGCAGTTCAAATTCTTCACTGCTGAGGCTGTGCCGCAGCTTGGCCAGTGCCGCCAGCTCGATCTGGCGAACCCGCTCCCGCGTCAATCCCAGTTCTTCGCCGACTTCCCGCAGACTCTTGGTCTTGCGGCGTATCGGCTCTCCGATGGGCCCGAATCGACTGAGAATGACGTGCTGCTCGCGTTCATCGAGTTCATCGCGGATGGCCTGCGCCAGTCCACGGTGGGCCCGCTCCACCGCCGCGACGTCCTGCCCGGGCTGGGCCGACAGGGCTTGTTCCATCTGCGCGATCATCTCGCCGCGGGCCTTGTCCGGTCGAGCCGCCTCGGCGGGCAGCTTGCGCGCAAAATCCTTCGCAATCGTCCAGGAAGCATACGTGCCAAACCGGAATCCCCTTGTGTAGTCAAACCGTTCGACGGCCCGAACGAGCGACAGGTTGCCCTCGCTGACCAGGTCCACCATGTTCGCGGCGGTCGACGCGGTATGCTTGCGGGCTACACTGACCACCAACCGGAGATTTGCCTCAATCAGACGGTTCTTGATCTCCTCGGCTTCGGCCAGTCTGGCCTCGAGGTCATCCAGAAGACGGCTCGCTGGGGTCGGCTTCCTCAAGCGGGGGCGTTGGTTGTGGACCACGTACTTGAGGTAGTTGTACCGGCGAAATAAGGCCGTCTCGGTTTCGCGGTTCAGAATAGGCGTGTCCTTGAGGGTCTGTAAGTATTGCGGCAGTGATTCGGCCGCCGGATCGCCCGTCAGGGGCGGTATCCGGGGCGGCCCGGCCGCGCGTTGGGGGCGCACCGGCAGGGGCTCTTCACGGATTATCCGCTCGGCGTCGGCATTGTCAAACTCAGCGCTTGGCACAAAGTCGATCTTGGCCCCCAGGATCAGCCTTGCCCGGCGGAGGTTGACCAGCCGATACACGGAGCTGCGGGTAATGGCGAACCGCTGCATCAATTCCTTGATGGGCGTGCCCAGCCTGAACAGGCGATAGACCTCGGCGGCCTCAGCCGGCGAAACGGGCTTGCCACGGCCCTGAAAGACGGGTTTGTCAGGGTGCTCCTGCTCGTATCTCTTGAGCGTGTAGCGAATCGTCTCGTGGGCCTTGCCGTACTCGGCAGCCACTTGGCCGATGATCTTGTGGCGGGAGAGCCTTGCATCACCGGCCAGCGAACGGGCCCGACGGACGATGGCGGACTTCTGGGCTTCGGTGGTGCGCAAGAAGCGGCCGGCGCGCCGGATCGCGTCGGCATGTTCGGCGGCAAACCGATCCACCACCGATTGACTGAAAGCCAGCCGCCTGCGGCCATCCGGGAAGATGGCCTTTCGCCCCACCAGGCCTCGCTTACGCCATCGTTCGACGGTTCTGCGCGAGATGCCGAAGTGTTCGATCAGGGTCTCGATGGTATGAACGGGTTCGCGGATCGGATCGACCGTCTCGGCCAATTGTCCGCTCAGACGCGAGATGAATATCGACAGATCGCTGAGAATCTCCTGGCCGATGACGATGGGCTGGTCCGGCGCCTCCTTCGGCGAGAAGCCCACGATCCGGTAATGGATGAACTCGAACGGATACTCCTTCGCCGGGTCGATCAGGCGCACCAACTGCTCGGCCGCGGCGAGCTGTTCACGTCGCCTGGCCTGTGGCGCGTATCGCAGTTGCAGGAGCAACTGGGCGAGGTCCTTGTTCTGTATGCGTCGCATGGATGTGCCGGATAGCAGAGCGCAGCGTCAAAGCAGACCGTTTGCGTGTCTTTACGGCTATTCTACCACAGCGGGCGCAGGAGAACAGCCGCCGAAGCGGCTGTCAAGACATGTTGCTGCCCATCACTCGTGTCCAGGCAGGCCGGGCTCACGCCACGAGGCTCTTGGCGGTGTCGACCGCGGAGGCGGCGTCCGGGGCATAGCCGTCGGCGCCGACGCGATTGGCGTAGTCCTGCGTGACGGGGGCCCCGCCGATCATGACCTTCGCCGATACGCCGGCCTCTCGCAGGGCCTTGATCGTTTTCTCCATGCCGGGCATCGTCGTCGTCAGCAGGGCGCTCATGCCCACGAGCTGCGCGTTGGACTTCGTCGTCTCGGCCACGAACTTCTCCGCCGAGACGTCCACGCCCAGGTCAACCACCTGGAACCCCGCGCCCTTCATCATCATCGAGACGAGGTTCTTGCCGATATCGTGCAGGTCGCCCGCGACGGTCCCGACGACGAAGGTTCCCTTCGGCTTGACCCCTGCCTTGGCCAGCGCCGGTTCGAGAAGCTCCATAGCCATCTTCATCGCCCTCGCCGATATAAGGACCTCGGGGATATACACCTCATTCTTCTTAAAGCGAGCCCCCACCACATCCATGCCCGCGATCAGTCCGTTCTCAAGCACCTCCTTGGGACTGGCGCCCTCGCCCAGGGCGGTTCGGGTTATCTCGACGGCTGTCTTCTGGTCCCCCTTGATGACCGCATCGGCCAGCGCCTTCAAATCTGCCATTTTCAACTCACCTCAACACAATTTCAGGTCCATCGGATTTCGTTCTGCCAACGAATTGCACATCATTAAACAGCATTTTCGCCGCCCGGACAAGCCTGAGGGCAACTTTTTTGACCGGCTGACTGGCTCCGATGCAGGCGGTTTTGCTTGACAGGCCGGGTCGCTTTGAGGTATAATATGAGAGTGGTGGGGTCGGGTCGTACCGGCTCAAAGGTGGTTTTTATCGGCCTGTCGCCCACTGCACTGTTGATAGACATGGCAAAGGGCCGTTTTTTCGGGCAACGGAAGGGTTTGTGATGAAAAGCATCTCCGTGCGGTCAATTCTCCTGGGTGTTCTGCTGTGCATGATGGTCGTCTGGCTGGCCGGTTGCGGGGCTCAACTCGGCGAAACCCGCGCCGAAGGCAGCCGACGGCACAACCGCGTTACCCGTATCAATAACCAGGAGATGATGTCCGATCTCGACCGTACGTTCCTCTGGGACAAGCCCAGCCGCCTGACCGACAAGCGCATCCCCTGACCGAACGGCGAGCGAGACCTCTCCAGGAAAAAACCCTCAATTCAACCCTGGCTGCCAGAGATAGAGAAAGTGCGTCCCCGGTGATTCCAGCCAGTCGGGGATTTCAATATTGACCAGGGCCCCGGCGCCGCCGACGGTGCTTTCGGCGGAGGCATAGACGTTGGGTTTGTGTGCGTCGGCGCGGTGGTAGATGACGACGTCGGCCGTCTCGATGGAGGCCATCTGCATCGCCCAGGCGATGGCGTCATCGGGGTAGCCGATCCGGTCGATCAGCCCGTTGTCAAGGGCGCCTTTGGCGGTGTACACCCGGCCGTCCGCCAGCTCTCGCAGCCGGTCTTCCGGGATGCCGGGCCTGCCCCGACGGACCACCTGGAAGAAGTTCTCAAACAGGTGGTCAATGATACCCTGAAGGACCTCCTGCTCCTCGGGCGTGAGGTCATGCAATGGGGAGGCCATGTCTTTCATCTTTCCGCTCTTGATGGCGAGCGTCTTCATGCCGATCTTGTCCAGCGTGCCCTGAATGCTGACGGTCTGCATGATGGTGCCGATGCTCCCGGTGACACCGGCCGGCTGGACCACGATGCCGTCGGCGGCGCACGCCAGGTAATAACCTCCGCTGGCGCCGATGTCCAGGATGGAAGCGACGATGGGCTTGCTTGTGGCCGCCTTGAACCGCATGAGACTGTGGTACATCAGGTCGGAGGCGGCAACGGTCCCACCGGGCGAGTCGATACGAAGGACCACGGCGCGGACCTTGGGGTCGGCGGCGGCCTTGTCAAGTTTCTCCGCCAGCAGACTGACGGGGTTCTCCCCCGAGCGAATCAGACCCTGACGGCGCCGGTTCGCCAGAAACCCATCGATATCAATGACGGCGATCTTCGGGTTGCCGAAGAGACGCTCTCCTCGTCCGATTCGCGTCTCCAGCAGGTCGGCCCGGGCGGGCACGACCTCGACGCGAAAGGCCGCGGGCCCGCAACCGCATAGACCGATCGCAAACATCAGCAGCACGCTGTATATCGTCAGTCTGGTCATAGCATCCCTCAGTGCAGATAAATGTTGATGGCAAGCACGAAGATCACCCCGACGACGCGTATGTCGGCAACGGGTGACAGGTTCAGCCCCCTCGGCGCCGTCCGCCCGCGAAACCGGGCCTGCGTCGGGCGTTGCCGTTGGGATCCAAGCCCCGTTCGCGCGCGGATGTATGGGAGATCTCGCGGATTTTGAACTTCGGCTTATGTTTGCGTTGCTTCTTCTTGGCCGGAGGCTTCTGTTCAAGCACAGCCTTAGCATGCTTGCAGATGTCGCGCACGTCCTTGCGGTCGTTGGTCAGGCCGTCTTCGAGGAACTGGCGGGCGACCTTCTTCATGCGGCCCTGCATCTTGCGCAGGCCGTAGACGGCCGCTCGCTTCGTGCACTTGGGCGCACGGCTGAAGATGGCCTCCTTGAGGATCTCAAAGCCGTCCTCCTGCATCCAGGCCAGATTGAAGGCGGCCCGCCTGGCGGCGGGGATGCGCTCGGAATAGAGTTTCTGCCGCAGCTCCTCCAGGAGCTTCAAGGACGCCTCGTCCTTTTCTCTGCCGGATGGTTCTCTCTTGTCCAGTTTCATAGTTATCCCTGCTATTATCGGAAAGAGAACCGCGTTTTCTTGAGGACCTTTCCGCGATCATTCGGCTCCAAGCCAATGGTATTGTGCCATAAAGGGGTGGCGTTGGCAAGTGAATCCTTCGGCGGGATACGGATTTTTGCGAGGCCTACCACAGAACAAGGGGTTTGCAGAGGCCCCGGCCATTGTTTAGGATAGGAGACACCGCCGATTCCGGGTGTACCGTGGCGCCACGGATGCGGCGGCTTGGGAACCTGGCATCAGGAGGTTTATGCAATGGCTGTGAAAATGGGCAAGATAGGGCAGCGTGGGAAAGATAGCCGTGGGGATATGACACGTCGCCATTTTCTCAGGACCTCCGCGTCGGCCGGGCTTGGGTTTGGACTTATGCTCAGCGGCGCCAAGGCCTGGGCCGCCGATGGCGGCCCGCTGAAGACCCGCGTACTTGGGCGGACCGGCTGCAAGGTCACGGTGCTGGGCCTGGGCACCGCGCCGGTGGGCGAAGGGCCGCCGGATGTTCAGGAGGGCATCAAGGTCTTCGAGCCGGTCCTCGATGCCGGCGTCAACTACGTGGATACCGCCCGCATTTATGGCAATGCCGAGGAGATCCTGGGGCAGGTGCTTCCGAAACGCCGCGACAAGGTATTCCTGGTGACGAAGGTCTCGACGGACTCGGGCCAGCGGGCCGAGCAGTCTCTGGAGCAGTCGCTGCGCACGCTCAAGACGGACTATCTCGACCTGGTGCATATTCACAGCATCGGCGGCAAGAACATCGACCGCGTCCTGGCGCCGGACGGCGTGCTGGAGTACCTGCTCAAACAGAAGCAGGCGGGCAAGATACGGTTCATCGGCACATCCGGGCACAACCGGCCGGCCAATTTCGTTCGGATGATCCAGACCGATCAGATCGACGTGGTGATGCCCGTCATGAACTACGCCGACTGCAACATCTACAACTGCGAGGATGTTGTCCTGCCGGAGGCCCGCAAACGCAATATCGGCGTCGTGGCCATGAAGGTCTACGTGGGCATCAAGGGCGGCTTTCCCAATCACCGCAGCGGTTTCGTCGGCTGCGTCACGCCGCAGGAGCGGATGCCGCAGGCCATCGCCTACGCCCTGGACCTCGAAGGCGTCAGCAGCGCGGTCATCGGTCCCTATACAGCCGAGCAGGCTATGCAGAATGTGGAATTCGCGAAGAAATATACGCCTCTGACATCCGAGCGGCGGACGGAGTTGCTGGCTTATGGGAAGACACTTGCTCCGACGCTGGGGCCGCGGTATGGGGCTGTGGTGTGAATGGTCGCGGATTCATATTTCAGGAAGCGGCCGGCTGAGCGAAGCAAGAGCCGGATGCGGATCGGGCCTGGTCGTAGAGAAGCTGACCCGCCAAGGTTACACGGCGGATATTGCGTCCATCCAGGTGCACGGGTTTGCCGTCCTGTGTCCGCAGCAGCAGTATCTCAGCATCCACGGCCAGCCCCTCAGCCGCAAACGACACCCGCGCCGGGCCTGTTTGGGAGACGAAGACGTAATCGGTGTGCGTCGGGGTTGTGACCTTCACTGCGAGGGCGGTGGCCGCGGCATCGGGCTCCATACGGGCGATCGACACAGAAGGCACGTCCGCACCTGACCACGGGTACAGGAGCGTGTCGAAGACCACGGGTGGCTCCCCCGAGAGGTGATATCGGTAGCCGACGGCGGGGATGTTGTCCTGTGTTGAGGCCATCCGCCGGGCCGCGATGAAGAACTCGAACGGCTCACACGCGGCCGCCTGGGGATCGGCCGGGACGATCAGCAGATTGGCCCCATCGGGGTAATGGGTGCGAATACGACCGGTCTTGCCATCGCCGGATGGGGCGGCGTCCGCGGCAAAGTGCCAGTTCTGGTCGTAGGTGTGGCGGCCGCTGCCGGCGATACGGTCGCTGACGAGCCAGTAGCCGGGTTTGACGAACAGGACGATCCGCTGATGTGCGAGCCCGGGATAGCCCGTGAAGGTCGCGGCGATGCAATCGATGGCGTCATTAGCGAACCACAGATCGGTTCGGCCGGGCGTATGCGGCTGGTCTGTGCGGTCGATGCACACGGTATTATGATAGTCCGTGCGAAGATACCGCTCGACATCCTCGCGTTCGTAGCTGCGGATGCCGGGGTCGATCAGCAACTCGCGGCCGAGCGCGTATGCGGTAATCGACAACACATCACGATGGCCGTGGGAGCCGGCGCTCGACTTGAAGACGAGGTGGTAGGCATCCTGCCACGGGCGCGTCGTATAGGGGCTGCGAAGGATGGTCCAGCCGCCGTAAGGGAAGTGGACGGACGCCGTGGCTGGACTTACGCCTTCCTTGCCCATCGTAAGGCAGTAGCGGACATCGTCGCGGTTGAAGACCTTCACGGCCGCCGGCAGCGCGTAGGGCTCGCCCCCGCCCCAGTCGCCGATATTGGGCATGATGCCATTGGGCTGCGTAACGGCCATCAGAAAGTCCTGGACCTTATCCAGCCGCCGCAGGGCCTCCGGATCGACGGCGATACCCTCCTGTTGCAGGCTCTCCAGGGTGCTGAGCATCGCCCCGTAGGCCATGCAGATATAGCCGGGGGCATCCTCCATCTCCTTGCCGTCGGGATGAACATCCCGCAGGACATTCCGCTCGAAGCCCGTCTTGCCGTATTCGAGCCATATCCGACGGTCCGCGAATTCCGGGAACTCCAGGGCCGTGTGCGTGACCGCCGATGTAATCGTCGCCAGCCAGTTGCCACCGGAGAAATCGTCCTTGCGCAGGTAATCGGCGTGCTCCCATATCGAGTACAGGTAATTGGCCCAGAGCGCATCATCAACGTGCTGGGCGGCCGTGACCTGCGGAAACCGCGACACAAGCCAGCCCAGCCGCGCGGCCGTATCCAGCGTCCGCCACGTGGGATAGTCCGGGCCGCTCATCACGTCCGGCTTGGGATTGGCGTCGATCCAGTCGTACATGACCTCGGCGAACCTCCCGGCCCAGCATGGGTCGTTCGTGTAGTACGCCGCGTCGGCCAGCACGCCCGTGGCCGCGCCGCGATTGAGGAAGTTGCGATGCTCGTACCAGTCGGTCGTGAGCATGTAACTCCAGTCGATAGGCGGCGGATCCGTCCGCGCCAGCCCCGCATGGTCAATCCTGCCTGCGATCACGGCCTGTGCACGGCTGGTATCGAAGTCAGGGTTCAACGACGCCTCGGGCTTGTGCCGCTGTCGATAATAGCCGCGAAGCTCCACACAAGCCTCCGCCCAGTCATTGGCGTCGCCCCGTTCGCGGAATCCCGCCAACTCCGGAATATCAGGCTTGAGCCTTCCATAAAGCAGCCGTGCAACATCCGGCATCCGCGGATGCTCGTACCCTTTGTAGATACGCATGTTATGGATGGCGGTATTGCGCTCGCCGGGCCCCAGAACAAAACGAATATAGCGTCCCGTCGTCAACGGAACATGAAACGTCTGGAAGACGGCAGGTTCCCTGCATTCCAGGAGCAAGGTAAACGGCCCGTCCGCGGAAGCCTCGATCCGCAGAGTGACAGAGGCGTCGGACGTGCCCATCTCAATCCGGTCAAAAACCGCCGCCCGGCCGAGGTCAACAATGAAAAAACGCTCCTGGGCGGATGCGGCGAGGGCAAAGCGACCCTTGCTGACAGGACCGTCGCTGCGCAGGCTGTTGGGATCAGTCCCCGCGGCGCAGCGGCAAGGCGTAAAGACCCTCGCTCCAAGCCGCGCCGACAGGAGATTCTGAGGATATTCAGCGGCCGCCCGCGCGACCGGGCCAAACACCGCAATCGCGACAAGGATCCATATCCGATAGCTCATGCACGCCAGAATACCGGTCATCCGGGCATATCGCAATGCCGCTGAACTGTGTATGATACATAACATGTCTTCCGTGTGTGTCTGTAGGAGTTAGAAGATGTGGCGATTCATATCTTGCGTCTTGTTGCTGACGGCTGTAACCACCGTCACCGCACACGCGGCAATTTCGACGGACCATCCGCGATTGCTGGGCGACCGTGCCTTCCTCCGGCAGCTGGCCGCAGAACGTCCGCAGGTGTACCAGAGGATGGCGGCGGTTGCGCGAGGGCAAGGGGGCGGCGACCACGAAATGATGATCTCCATGGGCCTGGTCTGTGCCATCGAGGGGGATGAGCCACTCGGCCGCGCCGCCGTCGATAAGGCGATGAAGTACGTCAACGGACCTATCCGCCAGGGCCACGTCACCTTCGGCGGCGACTTGGCCCTCTGTGCCATCGTCTACGACCTGTGCTACGACTACTGGACCGAGCCGCAACGCCGGGCCTTCTGGGAGTATATGAACAAAACGGTCGATGCGAATGTCCAATCCGAGACGCACGTCTTCCACAACGGCTGGTATGGCTACAAGCACTGGGGTATCGGCCTGGCCTGCTACGCAACCTGGGGCGAGAATCCACGGGCCCCCGAGATACTCAAGACCCTGGAGACGGACTGGAGAACCCGCGCGGCGCCTGCTCTGGAATTGGCCGGGACCGGCGGCGGCTGGGCGGAAGGCTACTACATCAACTACTGGCTGTACGAATGGCTGTTCTTCTGTGAGGTGGCCCGGCGCTGCGGCGGCGTGGACTATTATGGCGATGCGCCGTCGTTCTTCCGTAGCCGTGCGGTCGCCGGGATGTTCGAGGCGTACCCCGGCATCAGCACCTACGGCTCCCGCCGGCCGGTTCCCATGGGCGACGGCGGCGGCAGGGTCTTTGGCGGCGACCGCGATAAGTCCCTGTCGGCCCGCCGCATCCTTGTGAACTACTACCGCGACGACCCCGCCCACCAGGTCGTGCATTCCTTCAACGAGACCACGCCCCGCTCCAGCGTCGGGGTCTACGCCTATAAGGATTTCCTCTGGCGCGATGAAACCGTGCCCAAAGGCGACTTGGCCGGCTTTCGGCTGTCGCATATCAGCCAGGGACCGGGCTACGTCTACGCCCGTGGCAGTTGGGATGAGGATGCGACGTACTTCTTCTTCAAGTGCGGCGACCGCTTCACCGCCCACCAGCACCTGGACGTGGGCCACTTCCTCATCTACAAGCACGAGGAACTGGCCGGAGACGGCGGCCACTACGATGCCTTCGGCAGCAGCCACGATGTCAACTACCATCTCCGCACCATCGCCCACAGCACAATTCTCGTTCACGACCCGAGCGAAACGTGGCCCGGTATCCGCGCCGGCAACGTAACCGCCAACGACGGCGGCCAGCACCACAACTGGCCTCACCATAACGGAGCCGTGACCGACCCTCGACAGTGGCATCAACAGCGCGACCTGTACGACATCGCCGACATCACGGCATTCGAGGATCGCGGCGACTACCTGTACGTGGCCGGTGATTGCGGCCGGGCGTATTCAAAGGACAAGCTCGACCGCTTTACCCGGCAGATTGTGTACATCCGCCCCGGTACATTCATTGTTTTCGACCGTGTCGCTTCAACAGACGCCGCCTTCGCAAAGACGTGGCTCCTGCAAGCAATGACGACGCCACGGCAGCAGGGCGAAGACCTGGTCATCACCCATGGCAAAGGACGCCTGTTCGTGCAGCGGCTGCTGCCGAAGCAGGCGGAGGTGCGGCTCATATCGGGCGACCAACTCTATCGCGTGGGCGGACACGACTCCCCGCCGAGCCGCGACACGGGCCCGGCGCCTGAATGCCGCATCGAGGTGTCGCCGCGAGAGGCCCGCCGCACGGACTACTTTTGCTTTGTCTTGACGGCCGTCGATGCCGAGGTGTCTGAGGTGGAGCGGGCGCAGATTGCTGAGCGTGCCGATGATGTGATGGTCAGGTGCGGTCGGGTGTCCGTGAGTTTTGACAAGGCCCGGACGGCGGGCGCCGTGGAAATCGCCGGCATCCGGCGGCCCCTTGCCGAGACCGTGGTCGCTCAGTGATAGGAGGTTGCGGCCGATATGAAGCTGCCCGAAGCCGTCAAACCCAGGCACATTGCACTGCTTGCTTTCAACGTGGCCTACCTGCTGGTTAAGAGTATACGAACTATTTCCACAGACGCAAAATGCCCGTATTCGGCGCCCATTCAGGTATATTCAAGGACGTACCTAAAATATTCCTGGAATCCACTTGACGGCGTGAATCCATGTTCATAGAATGTGAACACGGATTCATGGAATACGAATTCTCGTTCAGTATCTGAGCCTGAAAGCCGGTATGTCAGCCAGCACGATCCACGATAGACAACAGCAGGTCAAACACCAGGCGGCCCAGGAGGCAATCTACGAGGCCGCCCTGGAGGTGATCGGCCGTCCGGATTTCAAGGGCTTGAGGGTGCAGGATGTTGCCCGCCAGGCCAGCATCGCCACGGGTACGCTCTACAACTACTTCAAGAACAAGGAAGACCTGTTGTTCTATGTCGACCGCCGCCTCCATGAGACTGTCCTGGGGCGTATCCAGGAAATCTCAAGCCGGCCGGAACCGGCGTCGCGCCGGCTGAACGACATATTGGAAGCGATATTCGAGGTTGTCGGTAGGCACCGGGCTGTCTTTGACCTGGCCGAGCGGTCAGGAATCCCCGACAAAAAGCCGGTTGAGGAAGGCCGGACCTTGCTGGGCAGCGCAACGGCCTGTTTTGAGAAGGTGCTGGCCGATGGAATGGCCGAAGGGCGATTCAGGTCCGTAGACGCCCGGCGGACATCGCGGATCCTGCTTCATGCCATTGTTGGCATCTTCGAGACGCACAAGTACCTTAAGGACTACGACTACGGTCCATCCCGGCGAGATCTGTTGGCCCTTGTGGAGGATTACCTTCAGCCTGTGTAGGCAACGACCTTCCGATTGGCACAGGGCCTTGGTATAAACCTGAATGATGACTATGGCGAGACTCAGCGAAACAACGCTTACCCTGACGTGTATGGCCCTCGCAACGGCGATGGTCGGCTGTACCGTGGGCCCGGACTATGAGCGGCCGGACGTGAATGTGCCGGGCTGCTGGAATCACGCAACGGCCGGGCCGGACGAGACCTCCGCGGCCGATCTTCAGCAGTGGTGGACGCTGCTCGGCGACGGTGTGCTCAACGACCTCATCGACCAGGCCGGCCACGCCAATCTCGATGCCCGCGCGTCGCTCATGCGGGTGGCCCAATCGCGGGCCCTTCGGGACTTCACCGCCGGCCGAGGTTCTCCCCAAGCCGACGCCATCGGCGCCTACTCCCGCATGCGCGACAGCGCCGAAACCCGCTTTGCGGCCCCGGGAATGCCTACCGACCCTTACGACCTGCATGCCGTCGGCTTTGACGCCGCATGGGAAATCGACCTGTTCGGGCAGATCAGGCGATCCGTGGAATCGAGCCAGGCATCGCTGGAGGCGTCTATTGACGACTACTATGATGTCTTGCGAACCCTCTTCGCGGAGGTGGCGCGCAACTATGTGGAGCTGCGCACCGTCCAGGCCCGGCTTCGATACGCCCATCAGAATATCGACGCGCAGCGCCAGACCGTGGACTTGACCGAAGGCCGGTTCAATGCCGGCCTGTCGGGCGAGCTGGATGTGGCGCAGGCGAAGTTGAATCTGGCGAATACAGAGGCCGAGGTCCCCGCGCTGCGGCTGGCCGAGATACAGATCATCAACCGGATCGCCGTGCTTGCGGGCCGCTATCCACAGGAACTGCAAATGGATCTGGCCGGCGATGAGCCGATTCCCGATGCCATCGAACCCGGTGCGCCCGGCCTGCCGGCGGACCTGTTGCGGCGCCGGCCCGACATCCGCCGCGCCGAGCGCGAGTTGGCGGCGCAGACCGCACGTATCGGCGTGGCGACCGCCGACTTGTATCCCTCTTTTACGCTCAGCGGCGTATTCACCCTGCAGGCGGAGGATTTCGGCGACATCGGCAAGTGGAATAGCCGGGCGTACTCATTCGGTCCGGCCTTCCGCTGGCATATCCTCGACGGCAACCGCGTGCGCAGCAGCATCCGGGCAGAGACCGCCGCCACGGAGCAGGCCCGGCTTCGTTACGAGCAGACGGTGTTGCTGGCCGTGGAGGAGGTGGAGAACGCACTGGCCTCTCTGCTCCAGGACAGGCAACGGCTGGCTGCTCTGCGGCGTTCAACCGAGGAATGTGAACGTTCCGTTGGACTGGTCCGTGAACAATACGCCAACGGTCTGACGGATTTCCAGAATGTTCTGGATATGCAGCGGACGCTCTGGACGCAACAGGACCGTCTGGCGGCCGGGGAAGGCCAGATCGTCCTGGACCTGATACGCCTGTACAAGGCCCTGGGCGGCGGATGGCCGATGGAGCGGCCCGAACCGAAGGGGCCCGACTCAGCGCTCGAAGCATCCCAACCTTAGCCATATTCCGTCGAAAGGCATCGCCGACCATGAAAGCCACACGTCTGATTGTTACAATCCTCAGCCTGATGGTCCTAGCGGGTATCGGGTACGGCTTGTACAGACTCTTTACGTTTTCGCCCAATTTCCAAATGCCCGAAATGCCGCCGCCGACGGTCACCGTTGCCCGTCCGCTCGTTCAGGCCGTGGATGAATTCTATGATTTCATCGGTACGACGGTGGCCGTCGAACAGGTGGATGTCCGCGCCCGCGTGCAGGGGTCTCTTGAGAAGGTCCATTTTATCGAGGGCTCTCGCGTCAAACAGGGCGATCCGCTCTTTGAGATCGAGCGCACCGCCTACCAGGCCATAAGGGACCAGGCCTACGCCCAACTC